>JACCDM011668866.1_pt1 | contig 14729 bp, 13 predicted proteins | sample 7445851 | NCBI WGS metagenome assembly JACCDM01 (sample SAMN15323438, study PRJNA562643) | freshwater metagenome | isolation source: river surface water | place: USA:Blue River Watershed | collected 2017-08-16
ACTTCCACTGGTCTTCAGCCATATTCAGCTGGCCCGCAAGTGCAACCGGCGGACGTGCCTCCGGGGACAAACCTAGCCAGGCGGCCACATCGCCTGCGTGCGATGCACCCAGGCTGAATTGCAGCTGTGCCGTGCCGTGGCTGGCATCCAGCACGCCTGCAACACGGGCTGATACGCGTCCGGATTGCACAATGAATTCAATTGGGGAACTGCCTGATTTGACGATGCTGACCAGATCATCGCCGGCGAGCTTTGCCTCGAGCGGCTTGCCCAACAACTGGCCCTTGAAACTGCCTCTCAAGGTGTTTTCGGAGGGAAGCTCCACCAGCATTTTGTCGACAGCAAATCTCACCGGCTTGCCGCCAGTGACATTACCGTAGCTCAGGCGACTGTTATTGAGCTCAAAGCGCGAGGCCAGCTTTTTCATCAGTACTTGCCCGTTACTGCCCTCGGAAGACAAGCTGATCTTCAGCCGCCCGAGTTGTCCATCGATCCCCGGCAGTCCGGTGAGAAGTTGTGCGAGACTGCCCACCCTCGCGTTTTCGGCGCCAAGACTGATACCAAATGTGGGAACCGCATGGGCAGCATCGACGTTGATCTCGCCCTTCAAAGGCACCGAAGCGATGGTCGCTTGAACCGGTATGCTGAGCTTGCCTGCATCGAGCCTGAGACTGAGCGAGGCCTTGCGTATATCACCCGGAAGGCTAAGCCATTTATCGACAGTGAGACTGAGATCGGCATCGTATTGATTAAGCTGCTGGAGATCGAGGCGAGCTTTGGCCAGGCTGAGGTAAAGCGCCCTAAAGTCGGTCGGGGGCTCCTCTTCTGTGTCCTGCCCAAGAAAAGGCCGCAGATCAAGCACTGGCAGTGTCAGCGCGCCTGACAAGCGGGTACGCTCTTGACGCGTATCGACGAACAATTCGCCCGTCATCAACGACTTGCCCAGCGCGCCCGAGAGCTGTCGGATCTCCACCCGACCCGGTCTCACTTGCAGCGCACCTGCGATGCCGGCATTGCCCGCATCGGGTAAATCCACTCCGATGATTCGTCCGAACTTGCCCAGATCGGGTGTACCCAGACCGAACCGCAGCTGCGTGTCAGCCTGAGACAATGAACCATTTGCCGTCATCAGACCGCCAGCGAAATCAAGCTGCAAAGCGACAGGCCAGGCTGATTTGCCACGCACCAGATCACTCAGGCGCCCGCCGTCGATCTTGATTGCATACGGCATGGTCTTGTCTACATTACCCTCGGCGGTAGCGCGCAAAGGTCCATCCACTGGCAGGCTGGCGTCAAATTTATTCAACTCAAAAAAAACCGGCTTGTCGTTCACACCGCGAAATTCCACGTTCAGGTCGCGTAATTCGATCTTGCGAATATCGATACCCGAGATTTCCTCGGGCAGGACATCCTGGTCGGATGGCCTGGTTGGAGAGCTGCCGGGCGGCTCGGCAAAGTTCGGGAAAGTCCAGTTATTGGTGCCATCGGCCCGCTGCTTCAGATAGATGCTCACACCGCTGGCAAATAGCGTGTCCGCCTTGAACTGCCGGTGGACCAATGGCCAGAGATCGAGGCGAACCTGCAATTCACCGACACGAACAAAATCCGCCGAGCCAAAATTTTCGGGCTGGGCGATACGAACGTTGCGAACGCGTAACGCCGGTTTCAGACTGATTTGCAGATCCACGGCGCCATCGAGATGGACTGCGCGACCCAACTGTTCCGAGAGCATGGTCTGCAGCGACTTGCGATAAAGCCCGCCGTCGATCGCAATACCCGCCAGCGCCACGTAGACGATCAGGCCGGCCAGCAGCAAGACGAGCGCGAGCAAGGCAAGCAAGACTTTGCTCATCAGGCGAGGGGCGGAAGCTAATCGGAGCGGGATCATGAAGGCAGAATCAGGACATGCCTCATCAACAGGCGGTTCAGCCAAGAGGATAACCGACAGCACCCTCGGGTATCAAAGGAAGCGCTAATCAAATAAACCCGGAAACTGTTGTGGCAAGCTCAATGATACCGAGGCCTTGATTTTGCGGGTCCCCGCATCGCACAGCGGCGCTGCCTAGGCACAAACCGTGGATTTATTCAGCGTCGCCCAAAAAAGGGAGCGCCTGATTTATGTCGTATGATCGCGATTGGACACACTTAGCATCAGCCCTCGGATCCTATGCCAAGAATCGATACTTCCTCGGATATGTATCAAAACCGGGACCGCAGCCTGACCACGTACAAAAAAGACCTGGATCATGCGGTGGCCTACAAGGATTTGCCGCGCCCCGACGAGAAACAGCGCGTGCGAGAGCTTCAGCAGGCTACGGCGAGCATCAAAAATCAGGACAGCAACAAGGCAACGCCAAAGCGCGATTTCATCAACACCGAGCGCTTCAATGACGCGCTATCGAAAACCGAGCGCTTGAAGGCAGAACAGAATCAGTTAGCCGAACAGCAACGGAACCAATCGCTGTATCCCCCCCTTTATGAACCCCGCAAAGCGCCGACCGAGCGTCCTGTCGACGCGAGTTCATTCATCACTGGTGGCACCGTTGACGTGCGCGCATAAAGTCGACAGCCGTCGCGCCTTTCCCGCTGTGACCTGCTCAGGCCTGCGCCGGCAAGGTGCTGGCCCTTGGAACAACCGATGACGGCCGACCCGACACGGTAGGCAATACCGCAACGACGGGCTCGGCCAATCTCAGACGGGTAACGCTCCTGTGCAAGCGGTAATGCCAGCTTGAATCGCTTGCTGCTATTTTTTGATGCTGACCAGCTCAACCTCGAAGGTCAGCACCGCACCGCCGGGAATCACGCCGGGATAACCGCGATCACCATAAGCAGTCGCTGAAGGACAAGTCAGTTTGGCTTTCCCGCCAACGCGAATTTTTTGCATACCCTGAGTCCAGCACGGCACGACGCGCGTCAACGGAAATGCCGATGGCTCCCCACGCTTGTAGCTGCTGTCAAATTCCTTGCCATCGGCCAGGGTGCCACGATAATGCGCGACTACCGTGTCGTTGACTGTCGGGGTCGGACCCGTACCCTCTCTCAAGTGCTCAACGACGACACCGGATGGCAGCGTTTCGGTTTTCGGTGTTTCGGCCACAGCGAAACCGGCAAAGCCAGCAGTTGCTATCAGCGCGCAGAGCAAACGGGTGTGATTCATGAAAATCCTAAGAAATGAAATGTCGGAGGTTACCGCTCGCTGCATGGTCTGGCTGCTGTTTACTCGTCCTCGCCATCCTGAAAGAAGGTCGTGAACAAATACAGTCCGCCAATCAGCAGCGCCGTAACAACAGAAATAATGATGGGAATGGAATAATCGCTGTCCAGCATGGCCTAGTCGGTTTGCAAAGATGAACGGTCATTTTAAAACGGACGACAGAGGAAGACCCGACCGTAGTCGGGCGATAATCATCCCGGCAGCGCCCGACGACATTATCCACGTTTACCGCGATTTTGCGTGCCCGGCTTCGTTTTCATATTTGCAATTCATGGTGCAGACCCATGGCAGCGGATTCGCGTCGCGATTGGGCACCGGATACGCACACCAGATTCCGTCCTGCGCGTTTGGCCGCCTACAAGGCGCTGCCTGCAGAGGCGAAAATCATTCGTACTCGTTTCTTTGCCCGAGTTGGCCTTTGGGCGTGAAATAACTCATGAATACGCTTATCAACTCAGAAATACCTGTGCGCTTCATCTCGGGTTAAGGTAAAGTTTCAATTCAGAGTACAAACCATAGTTCGTCAGCTTCAGTTGATTTCACCGCGCCCTTAGGGTACTGCGGGTGCTGCCAGCCGCCGACGGGACACGCTGACCAGCGACTGCGGAGCAGTTAAGTGGGGCAGTTAAGCGAGACAGTTAAGCGGGCTCGCAAAAAATATGTGGGATTTTTCAGTGTCGCCAAAAGCTATCAGGACAGATATTTGTCGCTGATTTTCGGATGAACGAAGTGTCGTACGAAGTACTTAAGAATAATGAGACATTTACATCGCTTTTGGATGACAGCTTCGCTGTGGATGGTTGCCGCTGCAGCAAACGCAGCCGTCAACGATATCTATCCCACTGATTTTGTCGCATTACCCAGCGGCTCGGTCAACGTCACCATCTACAGTGCCCATCAAAAAATAAGCGGACCCTACGCCAACGGTGTCGCCCGAGCCGGTGAGGCTAACGCCAATCAAGTCGTGTTGCGGGCCTCCCGCGTATTTGCTGTCGGTGAGAATCAACAATACGCGTGGGCACCTGTCCTCGTGATGGGTTATGCCGACATCAATACCAATCCGACCCTGGGCAGAATACTGGGTAGCAATAATGCCAGTGGCATGGGAGATCTCCGTATAGGTAATGCGTTCTGGTTTCATGTCGATCGACCAAATCGCACCTATGGTCTGATCAGCCTTTTCGCCAGCTTCCCTACAGGTGAGTACAACACTAGCAGCGCCTTGAACGTGGGTGAGAACCGCACGCGCTATGTATTGAGCGCAGGCTGGATGCAGCCGATTGTGGGCAAATGGCTGGTCGATATCGCTCCGGAAATCGCGATTTACGGAGAGGATGATCGATATCTCGGTACCAACGTTCGTACACAAGACACGTCATACGCACTAACGAGCTATCTGCGCTACCGACATTCTGATGTTCTGCAATTCTATGGCGGTGCGCAGATCAACCGGGGAGGAGCAACCCAGGTCGGAGGCGTTCAGACCACTGGGGCGCCTGACAACACGCGTCTCTATCTGGGTACTATGCTGTTCACTTCACCCACGCAGCAATGGCAGCTGCGGTACTCGAAGGACGTACAGATAGACAATGGCTTGCGATCCGATGGAGAAATCAGTCTTCGTTATTTGATCAGCGTTGACTGATTTTTGATTTGCGTGATGCTTCCCAGCAGTTCTCCACCCCGCCTGATTTCCAAATCGCCGTAAGCGATTTCACCCGTGATGACACCAGTAGCGTCAACCACCAGCGACTGCATCGCCGTGGTCGATTGATTCATCTTGCCGGCTACGACGATGGTTTGTGCAACGGATTTTCCGGTGACCTCACCGGATGGCAGCACATTCAAGGCAGCGGCAGTCAGTTCGCCTTGTACATTGCCGCTGATGGTCGCCTCGCCGGGCACTTTGAACGTACCAATGGCAACCACGCCACTCCCGACCATCAGGTCGCCTGCAGAACTCGAAGTTTTCATTGCGAATAAAGTAACAAAAATTAAAGAAAGTCTAGTCAAGCACGATTGCCGTTTCCTACCAAAACCTACACAGCAGGCGGAATAAGCGGAGTCGCATAGTAACCGCTTTGGCTCTGTATCAGGTCATTTAAATCGATCACTCAAACGCGCACTGCGCAGTGACAGATTTTCTGGCGTGTCGTGGGCGAGCGCCGGGAACCAGGGTCTTGCGCGGTGCATTCACCGACGCTGAAGGTGAACGATACGCAGCGCGCAGCAAATCATTCATCAGTCAGCGTTCGCAGAAACGCGACGACATCATCGATTTCCTGATCACTCAGCGACGGCTGCTCGCCACGTTTGCCACCGTAGGGCACCTCTTCCACATTGACATTCATGTGGTATTTGGCCGGCAGGTCATTGAACTTCGCTACCAGCTTGCCGGCTTTCCGTGGATACCAATCTTCAGGTCGCGTATCGCGACTGACGTAAAAAGCAACAGCATCACGGAGATTCTTTATTTGTCCATTGTGAAAAAACACCTGCCTTGTGGCGACGTTACGCAAGGTGGGTACTTTGAATTTGCCGCAGTGGATGTCTTGCGATGGACGACCAGACCGGCCTGATTTGCACAAACCAAGATCTGCGTAGCCCGGGTCTGTGTTCGCAGGAATTGCCGTATTGCGAGGAAGACCCAGCGCATCGTAGGTAAAGTCGGTAAAAACCGGTGGTCTGCCATCCTCGCGTTTAGCGCTTGGGTGACAGGCAGCACAATTGCCTTTTTTCTCATCATTAAAAAGCGCCAGACCGCGTGTTTCGGCAGCGCTCAGCTGCGTCCTGCCAGCCAGGTAGGCATCGTATTTTGAGCTGAATGGCTGAAATTCAGGCGCATCACGCTGATAGCGCTCCAGAGCGAGGCCCAGCATCGCGAATGCAGTATCCACTTGATCCAGACTTGTTTCACCAAAGACCTGCCGAAATTTAACCGCATAGCCTGCTTTGCGAAGTTTTTCCACGACGGCCTCGCGCGTGAGATTGGCCATCTCATTTGCAGCGAGCAAGGGACGCTCTGCCTGAGCGGCAAAGGTATCAACGCTGCCATCATGATTGAACCCACCCAAGGGCGTTCCCTCCTCATTGAAGCCGAGCGGCGGCGTATCAGCAAGATAGCGGATCGATGGCACCGCACGAGTACCCGGCTGATCCAGGAGCGGCCCGCCAAACTGCACCGGCAGCGCATTCGGCTGTGCATGTGCGTGCTGGGGTGAGTGACAGCTGGCGCAGGACTGCTTGCCGGACGCAGAAAGAGAGACATCGTGAAAAATCAGTCGCCCAATGTCAGCGGCGCCAAGATCGCCTGTGGTTGAATTCGCAGCCGGCCTTTGGCAGGCGGACAAGACCAAAAGCAGGCAGCAGAAGGTAAATGCTCTCATTGCTTCAATGTTTATCTGTTGAATTGCATACCGCTTGAGGAAAGATTATCTTTTAACAGAAGAAATCTTCCAGTCACCACGCTCTCTAACCACAACAAGTTCATAAGCTATCTTTTTTTCGTCAGAAGACAATCGAACAAGATACCTGTCATCGCTGACTTTAATCTCATCTCCGAATTTCACACTTTTATCCTGACAAGCAGCGGCTATCTGGTCGGACAAACGAAAAATACCCGTTCTTTCCAAAACATTTACAAGCGGGTCAGCTACGTCCAAAACTAGCCGCGCGTCGTCCGTGACAAAGGGCGATAAGGATTTCGTATTTTTTGTTTCACACATCGCCTGGAGGGCGGACATCACAACCTGCTGTCTTGGACTCAACACCAGACTGACGCAGCCATAAAACGTCGCGCCAAAGATCAGCAGTAAAGCCAAGCAAAAATTTTTCATTGAATCCACGGCATTCATCATACGTAAAAATTGGCCTGTCTATTTTTCAATCGGGCTTTGTCGGCTTGGCCGACTTGGATGGTGACTTTTTGTCTTTGGCCGAATCACGCTCTTTCGCCGCTGATACATCAGTAGCCTTTGAAAAATCAGCACCATCCGCCGGCACTTTCTCTGGCAGCTTCTCAATGCCAGCAGTCGGCTGCCCAACCTCGGTTGGGGAATCGGCTTTTTTATCACGACTCAATAAAAGCATCAAAAAACAAATTACGGCAATCGCTATGGCGCTAATGATACCGATGCCGGGATTACTGAACGCTGTTTTGGTTATTGTCTTGTTTTCCTCACCCAGGCTTGCATCTAACGCATCAGAAAATTGTTTGACTAAGAATTTTTCAGGAGAAAACGTGCCCGTCGGTGGGTGGGCGTCGCCCTGATGATAAATTTGAACAGAAATATTGTCGGCGCCACCACGCTCGTTCGCCAGATTAATCAAACGATTCACCGCATCTTGTGCCGGGAAAGCCATGGACATCGCCGCGATTTCAACCGCACTTAGCTCTCCCCACAGCCCGTCCGAGCAAAGCAGGTAACGATCCCCAGCCATCACCGGCTCAGGCCCGATCACATCAACCTCAACCTCAGAATGTCCGCCCAGGCACCGCAACAGCCGGTTCGCATCAGGATGTGCTTCTGCCTGCTTGGGCGTGAGGAGTCCGTTGTCGATCATTCGCTGGACGTAGGAATGGTCCTTGGTGATCTGTTCAACCGAGCCAGGGCGAATGCGGTAAACGCGGCTGTCTCCCACGTGAGCGATGTATGCCTTATCGCCAGCCACTGCGAGGACCGCGCAGGTGGTCCCCATACCTCTAAGCTCGGTATTGACCTCAGCGTATTCAACGATGTCTCGATTGACCGCTTTGATGCTGTCTCTCAATGCGTCCGCCGGAGCGCTAGCCCCCACTCGATCAGCGAATCCCTGCCCAATACCCTGGGATGCGATCGCGCTCGCCTGCCTGCCGCCCGCATGACCACCCATCCCATCGCACACAATCAACAAAGTCCAAACATCATCACTGGTTCGATAGAAACTGGTGGCGTCCTGATTTTCCTCCCTCACTTGTCCCCGATCGCTTCCCTCACCGACAAATACCCTGGATGACATCAGTCACCTCCTCTTTTTTGTTCTGCGCAAAACAAGGCTGAAACCAAGACAGACCAAGCCCATCGTATCTCTATAAACAGCGCAGGGCGAAGCTATGCAGTGGCATACAAGGACGTCAGGCACAATTCCTGCGACGCCTGAGGCACCCGCGAAATCGCACCGAAGAGCAAACCAGCCCACGCTCTGCAAAGAGCAGCAAAGGCACACGGATGGGCAATTATGTAATCAGCGTCAGTATAAATTCAGTCTCACCTGCTTTTATTCTTGATCCATGGGTCGCATCGGCCGAATCTCCCCAGATCTCGACACCATCAACCATCGTTGCATTGGTTGTTGTCGAATCCTTGATTTTGATTCGACCGCCCCGCACCATGACGACAAAATGCTCTGCACTCATCGTACGATCAGAGGGAATTGGCGAATCAACTGCATGGGACGACCCAAAACTGTTTTTGCCTTCATAAAGGCCGAAAGCATCACCTGAAACATTCCAGGTATAAGAAACAAGAAATCCCGCAAGCTTCCGCTTGTGGGAGACTTGCGACGCTACTGCAGCGGCATCATCCGGGGAAATGTATTGGGTCTTCATTGCGCTCTTATAACCAGTCGCCTCACCCGCCGACTCCCGAGTGCCGGCAATGTCCGCGTCACTTCCAGAAACAATATATTCAGTTTTAGTACCAACATCGCGCTTGACAGGCTGGGGGGCGTTGGCAACGAGTATGGTGGGCGCCGGCGTGCTGCGGCCGGTTAAAAACGGCTTTGCTTCTTTGGACAAATCAGATCCACATTGATTGCACTGGTGTGCATCCTCGAGATTCGCGGTTCCACATAGCATGCAACGCATGAACTACCCCTTTTTCAATACCAATACGATCAAATCTTTTTGCTCCGGGATCGGCGCGATAGTACAGCAGTCGTTGCGAGCAAAGTCACAAGAGAAACGCCAAAAATAAAAAACAGATCTTTAGCAAAATCATCTGACCTTAAACCTTTTGCTTCAATTTCCCGCAGCTTGAATGCAGCACGTTGCTCACTGCCGTCCATGCCCCTCAGCTCAGCATCCAATAAAGCCTCGGTTGCCCAGCGACTGACCATGGGTGAGGCAAGAACTTTTTTCCAATCCTGATCCAGAGGGAAAACACAGCCGCCCATCACCAGATGAATAATCAAAACGAGATTAGTAAATGACATCGCTTGAGTCTCGGCAACTACCACAGCGGAGATCAACAAACCGATGATGGTTGATGCCAGCGAGGTTGCCGCAAGCACGGCGAATACCTCAGCAGTGCTCGCATTGAGGGATAGGATGCTGCGCATTACAACAATCAAGATCAAACTCTGAAGCAAACCTATCGTCCACAGCAAGACTATTTTGGACATCAAGTACGGCATTATCTGCAAATTGACTCGGCGTTCACGCCTGAAAATCGCCCGCTCCGCAACAATTTCCCGGCAAGCATTGAGCAAACCTGAAAAAATTGTCGCCAGCACCATAATGAATAACGGCACAGAAAATCCCAGCGTATCTGTAGAGAGGCTGCCTATCAGAAGACCGATTGCGACTGGGAACAAGCTGAGGAAGATGAGATTTTCTTTGTCGCGGCGTTTGATAAGGCAGAATCTTTTGAAGAGCGTCAAAAATTGCGCAAAAGGAAATGAATTTGCTTTTTGATGCTTGTTGTTGTTTGTATTGCGATGCGTCTCTTGATCGGCTTGCCTGTCCTTCACATAGTCTGAAAAAAATTGTGACTTGCGATATGACTCCGAAAGATCTTTGGGTGCTTTTTTATCCAGATTGGAAATAACTTCATCTGGCGTTTGCTTGGACACCTCAAAATAGTTGAAAGAATCAGGATTGGGCGGCCCAAAGAATGCAAGCTGACCGCCTTTGGCAAGTAGCAATACATAATTCATCTTGTTATACACCTCTACCGAGGGCTGATGTATCGTCAAGATGATGGTTTTGCCTCGATTGGCCAGCTCGCGTAGCACCGTAATGATGTCTGCGGTATCGCTTGAGGATAGTCCCGAGGTGGGTTCATCGAGGAAAAGCAGAACCGGATCTGACACCAGCTCAACGCCCAGATTCACGCGCTTGCGCTGGCCGCCTGACAATACTTTATTTTCTACGGAACCGATCAGCTGGTCTTTTTGATCTGTCAGGTTGAGCTCTTGCAGTGTCTGATTGATCCGTCGATCGATTTCCGATTCCGTGGTATCGGGCGGCAGGCGCATACGGGCTGAAAAATAGAGCGCTTGGTAAACCGTGAGATCTTTATGCAAGATGTCATCTTGCGGCACGTAGCCAATAGCACTCCGATAACGATCAAAATTATCGAAAAGATTTTCGCCGTTCAGTAGTACCTCGCCGCTGCTTGGCGCTTCTTCTCCGCACAGAATCTGCAACAAGGTGGTTTTGCCCGCACCGGATGGGCCCATCAAGGCGACCAGCTCGGACGGAAAAATCGAGAGGTCGACGTTATCCAACAGTGTCAGATCTTTTCCGGTCACTCGGTGTGTGGTTGAGCGTTTGATGCGCAGGGCATCCAGTCTGATGGCATGATGTCCGGCATTGGCAGCAAGCCTTTTTCTGCTATTGATCTCAAGAGCGATAAATCCGACTGCGATCTGGCTGTCGAGTGAGGTCTCCTCTCTGACAATGCGCCTGCCATTCACATAGGTTCCATTCAAACTTCCCAAATCCTCAACCAGCACACGGCCATTTTCAAGCAGGGTCAGTTTGGCGTGCCGACCGCTTATTTGGGGATTGGGAAGCAAGACATCGCACTGGTCGGATCGCCCGATAACCACGGGCTTCTCAGGCTGCAAATCAATGGAAGCCTTTGAGGTATTTCTACTGGATGTCGATAAAGTATCAACGAGCAGCTTTACCGGCAATCGATACGTACCGAGAAACAGCACGTCATCGATTGTTACCAATGTCGGCGTGTCGATTCTGTTCGCTTTACTGTTCAGAAAGGTACCATTCGAACTATTCAGGTCGCTTACTTCCCAACCCTGCATCACCTTGCTTAACTGGACATGCCGTCGAGAGACTGTGGGAACATCGGCGGTAAAGTCAGCCTCGGGATCGCGACCGACGATGTAGGAGATTTTCCCATTGTCTGCTTTTGAGGGCGCGGGGCTTGAAACAGCGGCATTGGGCGCGTGATTGGCTGGCGCCGCCAGTTGGCGGCAGATTTCCGCTACTGAAAGCTGGTAAGTGCCGAGAACGAGAGTGTCATTCGGACTAACACGAGCACTACCGCTAATTTTGTTCTTGCGCTCGTTAACATAAGTGCCGTTGGTGCTATTCAGATCTCGGACAAGGATATCCTGGCCGATCTCAGCGGCCGCTAAATGCTGTTGGCTTACGCTTTGATCGTTGATGGTGAGGTCACACGCAGTCGATCTTCCAATCACAAGCGCGCGAACAAAGACCGAGCCACCGCAATCATCACAAGCATTGGATGATTCTTCGTTCACATTCTCGCAACTGGCGCAAAATCTCATTTTTTATTGGTACTATTTTGCTTTGCAATCAATTTTGACAAAGAATCCAGATATTTTTTTCTGTCTGCAGAAGGCGGATGCGAGGTAAACAAATCGTAGGTAATTCGCTTTGCACCGCCGCTTGGTACCGACTTTTCTTTAGTGACCTGGCTCAGGATATCCATGAACTCTGATCCGCCTTTGTGCTGAAATCCAGCGAGGTAAGTCAGGCACAAGCCCAAACGATCAGCTTCATATTCTTCATCTTGGGAGTAGGCTTTTGAGAGCAGGTCTGTCGTTGCTGAAGCAATCAGTTCAGAGGCCTCTGCACCGGCATCTGTGCCGGTCAGATCTTTGCCGATACGACCTGCAGCCAACAAAATACGCATCGATTTTTCTGGATGCTCCAGCAAAGCGTGGGAAATCTCGTGCGCGATCACAAAGGCAAGCTGATCATCCGACCGAGTCTTGCTGATCAAGCCTTCCATAACAAACCCCCGGCCTCCAGGCCCCATGTAGGCATTGAAATCTCTTGACGGAAGGACCTGAAAATTGCAGCAAAGATCCGTGGGTCTTTTTGTTGACTCCAGAAGCTTTGCAGAGAGCTTTTCCACTCGCTGTCCAGACACGCCTGCCTTTGGCTGGCCATAGTCTTCGTAAATTGATTTCGCCAGATCGTCACCCGCATTTTTTCGGTCGCTATCAGTAAGCTTGGGCAAGCCGGCCAGTGCCGCCACTATGTCGGTGCTTTGCCTTGCAATAGCTTTTCCCAACTTCAGGATATCTGACGTATCTTCTCCTACGGTAGGTGGAAGCTTTGGCTCTTTACCGAAACACGTGTTCATCAGCTGTGTTACCAGCTGCTGATTTTTTTCCGACTCTGGCAGCTTATTGGCCTCGGTATTTTTTACTTGAGCCATTGCACTGGTATTTATCTCTGACGTTCCAAAAACAATGAAATAGCCAAAAACAAGAATTGACAGAAACTGAACACCACGCCTGGAAAATGGCATCCATTTTCTGTTCGGTTTCATACCTGCCTGAACTAAGCGCGCATCATCGTCGCAACAGCAATCTGAGCTTTTGTCAGTCCGTCCTTTTCCACATATTTGGCAGCGTAATATTTTCATGACATATTTCATTACTATTCTATTCATGATCTCAGAAGAACCGGCAGTGGCAGACAATTGTATACATGCCGTATGGACTCAATTTCCGGAGTATCTCGGTTTAATTCAATTTAAATGAATACCAGCCATGTTGTCTGAACAGGCAATCCCAATGAAATCCATCGCACGAATTAGGCCGGACGCATCATCTAACTCCCAAAATTTCGTCGCCAATTGAATCTTGTAGGTATCGTGATTCATACAATATCACCTTGCCTGCAATCTGAATTCAGATCTGCAAACTGCATATGATGTGGGGCACTGTCGGCCTTTTCTATATGAATTCCTTCGATTAAGTGAGAAGTCCAATTCAAGATTTGTTCAACAGGAAACAACTCCCAAAATTTAGCTGATTGGCAATATCAGCGTATCCAGCGCTTGTCTGGCCAGACAGCTTCATCTTGCCTTTGTTCGAATCTGATGCGGGCAGAAAATAAAATTTACTTTTTTATAATATGTGTTTCACATGTTGCCGACGGGTGGAAGCGATCCACTGGAAGGCTGCGAGGAAAGTTACGCAATAGAGGTCACCCGAGTTGGTGACAGTCTGGTTTATGAAGTCTACCGCAAGACAATCGGTGCACTCTTTGTCGCATTGGGTGAACATTATCGGATTGGGGACAATTGATGGGTCGGGCATGACTCCGTTTGCAGTTAAATCAAATTTTCAACCACAAATTGAATCACTTGAGTTGTCTTGCGTTATAGTCATCCCGGCATATTCGTGTAACGACTTAATTCAACTTGAGGAGAATATTATGCTAGTTCGGTCCCGAGCTTGCCTTCTAGCCATTTCTATAACTTTGTTGTGTACGCCCGCTTTTGGCGCATGGACTAAATCGATCGAGAAAGACCCCTTCGATGACAAGGTGTTTAATCTCTGGTTCAGTGCTACCAGGTTGAGCGGTGCGCTCGAATTTGTTTTCGGATGCGACAACGAAGGCAAATTTTCTCTTTATTGGCAATATGCTAGCCAAGGGCAAACTGGCGTAATGGCTATGGATATGGGCGTCATAATTCGTCTTGATTCTGATGCCGCAACTGAAGAAGATTGGAATTGGAATCCTTCGCAAGCGACGATTCGTCCAAAAGACGCTTCCGCGTTCATGAAAAAAATCCTGACGAAGAAAAAACTCGCTATCAAGTCCTCGCTTGGGGGGGATATGGGAATTTTCGATATCTCAGGGGCAGGCAAAGCTTATCAAGAAGCGCAGAAAACATGTAAGTTGCGATAAATGTTTTCGATCTTGTTTGGTTAAACAAACCGGGAGCGAGGCTGCCGCTTTGCCAAGGCGCCTCTTCCACAAATGAAAGCTCGGGGTGGCAACACCCCGTAGCCGACAAAAGGGCACCAACACTTCGTGCGCTTTAGTCATGTGAGCTCGGATGCGAGCACCTCGCCCATTCACGCTGTAATGCTTCCCCTTTGTGGATCGTCGCTGTCGCATGATGCGCAATCGGACCATAGACTTCTGACTCAAATTGGATGAGGCGAACTAAAGAAGCGCTGATTTAACAAAACCGGAAACTTTCGCAGCTGATTAATCAAGACGAACCTTCGATTACTCTTATCCCCGCATCGCAGAGCTGCGCTGGCTCGCTTTAAGAAGTGGGTTTACTCAGCATCTCCCTAATTCACCTCAAGTCGCCGTGTAACCGTTCAATGGTCTGTTCGGACGGTTGTCAAATGCACAGGATTTTCTTAAGGCATTCCCCATTCTGCATAAAGAGGTACTATCGATATATTATTTAAACGCAGTAGTTATTGTTTCAATCTTAGTAACTTTATCGCACGTAGCGCCTTGGTTCCGACACCACCTGCAACGGGTTCCTGAGATTTTATCGCCCGA
>JACCDM010565397.1_pt1 | contig 14719 bp, 10 predicted proteins | sample 7445851 | NCBI WGS metagenome assembly JACCDM01 (sample SAMN15323438, study PRJNA562643) | freshwater metagenome | isolation source: river surface water | place: USA:Blue River Watershed | collected 2017-08-16
TAATGATCGAATTTTGCGGAATGTCCCAAAATTGCCCAGAAAGTAACTCGCTTATCACTAATACAAGTGCAAACACTACAAGCGTAGTAAGTCCAATGAACCACCAAGTAATGTTACGAAGAAATTGCATTTAAATTAGAGATACTTTTATCTCTGAAGTCCCTAGAAGTGGAGAAATGGTTACACGCGCAGGAACGGTAATTCCAAATATGCCAGTCTTTACTCGACATTCAATTTTGTCACTATACAAGTGAAACATATTTGTCGGGCAGTTGACTTCTAGTTCGGCGCCGGACTCTTTTTCGATTTGTTTAGATATTTGGCGTTCTAGGTAAATAGAATTTCCTGGAGTAAACAAGAATATTTGGAATACCGATGAGGCAACAACCACACCGAGCCAACTAAATGTCGTCCGTTTGCTGTCACTTGAAGTAAAGATTCGCAGAATTAGAGGCGTGAAAGCAAAATTCTTGAGATTTCTAAGGTAAAACTTGAAAGATTTCGGACCATCATGAGTAATAGAAACCCAGATCACCGCGACAATCATGGATCCCAATATCGAAACCAGAAGGGAATGCACTAATGAGCTTGGGAGTGGGAAAAAGAGATCGAGTACTACTCCCAGCACGGGAGCCAATAAAACGACAGTGGTCAGAGATATTCCCTTCTGGGATTTAGATTTAGTGCCAAATGTTGAGTCAAAACTTGTATCTCTAGTGTCACAGGAGTGAAACACATCCATATCTTCGCCACAGTTAGGGCAGTTGGTAGCCATAAGCGACTCCTTACTTACTCAGACTTAGCCATAACAAAAGGCAAGTTATCTGGTTCACCATACTTATTTTCGCCCTCATCACCCTTTTTGGTTAACCTCCGAAAAATCATCACCACGCCGATTATTGGAATAAATACCAAGAGCCATGACCATCCAGATTTACCAACGTCATGCATTCTGCGAGTCCAGACTGCTGCGCCTGGAATTACTACAGATAAAGTGAGCATGAAATAAACAAAGCTCAATATGGAATACCAAATTCCATTTTCGAGTTCAGTCAAGAGAAGTGGCCAGGCAAAGAGAAATCCTAGTAGAGCAAACCACCAATATTCTGAGCGAGAAGCACGACCCTTGAATTTGAAATACTTTCGATAGCACTTTCCAACAGATTCAAAAAAAGTCATCTCAGTTCCCTTTACACAAGTTTTCTAGGGCTACGTTGCCAACCCCTTCAACAAATTCGTTTAGTCCGGCGACAAACGGGTATCTAATAAACAGCTTAGCTTGGTGTGCCTTGATGATCTCCGGTGCAGAATACTCACCTGATTCAGTTATAGATTCTTGTTTTGCTTTACAAAAGGACCAGCCGATTCCAAGCAAAACATTAGGTGAGAGTTGATTCAGCCGAGAATTTGGAAATTTACTCCGAAAATCAGATTTAAAAGCGTTGAGAGCCTCGTTGAAGGCCGCTGTTTCTGTGGAATCAGGACCTTCTCCGGGGGCAAATGTCGGAAGAGGAAATGGTGGGATTGACTGGCCCTGCGCGATGTAACCAAGAGCCTTGAACGTATCCAATGAGATATTGAATTTCGGATGTGTGAAATTCCAAATTGATTTAACGCCTAGATATCCAGAGTAACCAACCAGTGAAAAAATTAAGAGTAAAACTACAGTCATCATAGAAACTTTGGTGACCGAGACTTTAGGAATGCTCAACTCCACTTCAATTGACTGTGGCGAATTCTTCTTAGATTTTCTCTTAAACACTTGTATCACCATCGATTTCATCTACACCTTTAGATGTGGTCTCGTTGGGAGAGATTGGGTGTGGGAGTGAGTCTGCAAACACAGCAAAGGCGGCAGGGTCTGCCCAAGGACTTACATCAACTCTAACGACAACATCCATGGGTAATACATCACTTACTGGAGAAGGTTCAATTTTAATCTTGGAATTTTGAACCTCGAAATAATGAGGTACGACCGCCACAGATGAAATAGCGTCTCCATTATTTAGTTCTGATGTTCCGTCTTGTACATTGAAGATGCTGAAGGTTGATGTCTCTTCACTAAGAATCTCACTTAAAAATTCAATCCAATCTTCTCGAAGGGAAACAACTGTAGGGCGATCACTTGATTCCCAATTAGCTAGAACTTCCTTATGTAAATTTCGAATAGCCTCTCTCAATCTTTCTCGACTTACTCGGCCATGGATCTCACGATTGCTAAAGGCGTCAAGGAGAACCTTTTGAGCGCTAGTTGCACTGACAAGCGAGTCAGTATCTAAACTTTTAAGTGAGAGGGAGTTCGAATCGAGCATCTGACTGTCGGCATGTATGCGCGCGATTCGGTCTAAACCTTCTGTTCTCCAGCCCGGTTTCATCAAGACGCTGAGGGCTCTGCGCTTTAGCTTTGCCATCTTTAATTCATCATTGTCCTCTGCTCGAGCAAGTGTCACACAAGCTGGAAGAGAAGCAGGGTCGAAGAACGTTGTCGCATGAGCCTTGACACTCGTATCTGACTGAAGCTGTACTCGATACGCCTTGGCTAAGACCTGAACAATCGGTTCAACCATAGGTTGCTGTTGGGATAATCTGACGTGTTCAGACACAGCATGTGCAATCTTCTTCTCTTGCTCTTTGTAAGTCTTTTCAAATTCAGCAGCCTTTTTACTGACACGTGAAACTTTCTTTGAGAATTTCCAAAGATTAGATAGCCAAAAAGCGGCGGCGACTCCCGAGACCATGATTAGAGCGCTAGAAAGTCCTAAATTGAATGGTGGGAAGAATTTAAGTAACCATTCGAAACGGTTATAAGTCAATCCAATAACTGAAAGAAGATAGAGGGTTACAACTGGTATTAATAATGTCCTTCTCACGAAATATCTGTATTGCTCTACAGCCTCGACATTTGTGAATTCAGTATTATTTTGGACAAAAGCGACAGCATCCAATTCGGCCTGTTTTGCCTTTAATAGCTCCTCATTAATGCGTTCAGCCAATTTCCATGAAACGGAAAATGACTGCTTGCTCTTCCACTCGCTTAAGTCCTTTAACGCTTCATTCAGTAGCGCATCTTCGTCAATTTTTTCCTTAAATCTTCGTGATGCTCGATCAAGAAAACGTCCATATGCATTACGTCGACTCTTTGCAAGTTCTAGATCTATTCTCTTCGCAACAAATCTGCGCTTAGAAACTTTTACAAGGTGATTAGAGAGATCGCAAGGCTCATATCTGTCCTTTGCAAACTCAAGTTCTTGGCGCCAATCAGGGACTTGTAGCTCTGGAAGGATCTGGCCATCAACATAATTAAGGTCTTCAAGGTGATTGTGGGTGCTCGGAGAGGGATTAGTTGAATCTTCCAACTCGGATTCTTCACTCTTTTCTTGTTCTTCAATCGCTAATTCACTGTCAAATTGCTTTACTTCGGCTGAGTTCGTAGCGCCGAGTTGTGGAATGGGCTTTCCAGCAAACTTGCCAGTATTCAATGCTGAAGAATTTACAATCTGCTGTTCGGATTTCTTTTCGACACTTACGGCTTCTGTATCCACTTCTTGACTTAAGTCTTCTGAATCCATATTAACTGAAGTTGAAGAAGGCTCGGCTATCGGCATTTCAGCATTGTTTGATTCTGAATGAGCGCCACCTTCTAATTCGTCATTGAGGTCAGAAGCTGGTGAATCAATCGCTTCGTCAGTTTCGACACTAGAATCTTCAATAACCGAATCTATTTCTGCATCACTCAAACCTGCTGGGTTGGATAATGGAAATGCATTTTCTAATGGGGCTACAGTTTCAGTTGATTGTGATTTCTTAAACAATTTGTTCCAGATTGCCATTAGTTGGACGCCCCCCTTCGTTTGAAGAGTTTCTTCCAAAAACTTCTTTTTTCCTTCTTATTTCCCTCTGATTGAACCTGATTTGCTGAAACATCTCGATCAGAGCTCGAATTTTCGGAACTCTTTGTCTTTGCTATCTTGCGAATGTTTCCGCGTGGCCGCTTGGCAGGGCCTGTAACTTTAGGAGGAAGTTTGTGGGTATGACTCTCGCTGACCTTCTTGGCGGCCTCAACATCGGAATGCAACTCTTTTTCAATGAGGTCAAGTTCCTCACTAACTAACTTCAAATCTTTCTCTGCTTGATCTGTGAATTTTTGAGTTTCAGAAAGTTGCTCGCGGGCTTCTGCGAGACCAGGAGCCAACTCCTCTAAACGATTTCTTAGCCGCAATGATGTCTCATGGGCTTTCGACGCATCTAGCCAACCTATTGGTTCAAGTTTCACACTTGTGCCTGAGTTGAATGCCTCGCCACCCCAAGTTGTTTCAGGATTTGGTAGGACTCGATCGACTCTTGAGAAAACCAGTAATCGATTATCTTTCTTGTCTATAAGAACTGATGGGTGTTGACTAGTTGGAGCGTCTATGGCTGCCGAAAGGGATTCTCTTAGATGGCGCCACAAATCAGCTGAAGCTTTTAACGGATCCCGCGGTCTTAAGGAAGCTATCAAAAGGTCAATTGGCTTCACTTTTAGCTTTGGAGCGAACTTTCGAGGAATCGCATCGTAAAGAATTTGTTCATCTTTAACATCGTCAATTGCGTATTCCAACCGGTATTCAGCAGAAGCTTTAAGCCATCTTGGAATCGCGCCTAGTCCGGATGCCATATCTTCAATACGTGTTCTAAGTTTTACGTACCACTTTGTTTTTGGTTCAACAAAAGGTGATTCTGGGTAAGGCTTAAATAAGAAGTTATCACCTTTTGAGCCGCTCTCTGGACCTTGCATGATGTACTCGACAAGGTCATCCATGAATTTCTCTTCGCGCTCAGTGGCTATAGTCGTTACATTTCTTCCTTCAACAAGACCAATTTCAAAATTCGTATCAGTGTTGTTTAATTTCTGCAGCGCCCAGTGTGCGACATCAGCCGAAAGAGCGTCGTTCGTGACGCCTCGTACAAAGACTCGTTGCAATCTTGCTTGGCGTAACTGTGTTCTTTCACTACTTCCTTTGATCTCAGCAGATCCGATTGGTAATCCAGCCCAGAGTCCTGCGGTCGTGGCAATATGAGCAAGAGCGAAACCTATAAATCTATCTCCCTCCTTCACGAATGAGTCGGTAGATAAAGGCGTTGATCTATCTTCAGCAGCAGCAATTAAATTTGCATCCCAGAATTGATCAACAACGCCTTGGACAACTCTCTTCTCATTAGTCGGAGCAATAATTAAGTTATATTTTCTAAACGGTCCGATCGGTTCCTCTTTTGAACGGTCCGTAACCTTTGGAACAGCTCTCTCAATAAATTTGGCCGCAGTTTCAGCACCCAGCGAAGTCTTTTTCATTTGATCAAGATCTTGCTCAGTTCTAACTGCGACAAATCGAATAATCTTGAATTCTTGAGATCCAAGAGCCCAGAACACATCAACTTGTTCTCTTACTGGATTTTGCTCTGTGTCCCTGCCCAATAAATAGGCAGAGAGATTGGGAGGAACCATTGAATCAATATCCGTCGTTGGATCAAATTCAGGAATTTCGTCAGCCAACATCCAAAGTGCAGGAGTAAGCAGCCACGATCTTGACCAGGATTGAGCAAGATCGAGAATTGCCCTGCCCTGTTCACCGCTCGGCAGAACAATTACCGATGCGGTGCCAGAACTCCAGATCTTGGTTGCCATGATGAGAAGTTAGATGCTCGTATCTGAGTCAGAGACTTCAATTCCCTTGACATAGTTGTATATGTCCGAGAGAGCCAAATCGATATCATTTCGAAGCTCCCAAGATTCAGGAAGGTCTTCCCACGGAGTCGATGCGAATTTCGCCCAGATTCCTGAATACTCAGCTCTGAATTGCTGCAAAGTCTCAAGCAAGGCTTCGCTTCTACTTGGATGCTTATCCACGTTGTCGCTCAATGACTTATGTATTGTTCGATTTGAAGCTGGAGTATTTCCTGTCTCTAACCACTTCTTTATAAAAGTGCACTGAGATGCAACTCCGGTTGGCAACATATCTCCAATGCCACCACCGTCCCAATAATCTCTTCCATCAAGATTTGTGGTGACTTCTCGGCCAAGGTACTTAAGTAGTCGATAGCCGTTTATAAAGGAGGGATCTCCCGTTTTACCAAAGTCCACTAGAGCCAGACCTGCAGAAGTAAGAAGCTGAGGCAAGAACCACCAACCTCTCTTAACATCATTGATATGTGTATTGAGAAGTGGCTCAGGGAAACTGCTCCAACTCGGATTTTGAAGCGTTGGGTTCCATATCTGCACGGACCTTCCAACGGGCAAGTCCTTCTTCTCTAGTAATCCAAAGAGGCTAGCTATAAACCAGCCCGTGATTATTGATTGACGAATCTGGGTCTCGAATGGAACTGCTTCGGTAAGTGGACGGGCTCGTCTTCCTTCCCAGAATTGAATCCAAGCACCCTGATCAGTCTTTGATTTTGCTACCTGAGTGAGAATTGGCTCGGTCAAAGACGCAAAGGCCCAAGCGGGGAGAGAAGCTTGGGTTGTCGACACTGCGAAAAGAGTTGTGTCATTACTTCCAGCGTCAAACCATTCGGCTTCAAATGCGCCGGAGGAAACGTTGATTCCGAGGTTATTTAACACCTGAACGCAACCTTGACCCACGCGAGTTTTGATATCAAATGGAATTCGACTCGACTTTCTCATTACGCCATCAGCAGGTTGAGCATTGTCAACGTTGATGATGTGTTGGAACGCGCTTGGATTTAAAGAGACCAATGGCTCAGCAAGACTTAACATTGCTGTGTACTCAGCGACAAATTTGTCCTCGCGCTTCTTTCTAATATCGGGTGATTCACTTTTCGCTTCAACAAATTCTCGAATTGAAACTTTGGTGTACTTACCAAAAGAACTTTTATCGCTCTGTAACCATTGGCGATTACGCTTGGATAGTTCCGTCAAGCTTGTCTTAAAGCCCCAATCAACCCTTGTTACTGCAGCGCCCATCTGATTTTGAGCATCGCGAACACTGGTAACCCATGGGTTGCGTTGTTCAATAAGTTTCTGTTCGTTTTTATCCCCAGGCAAGGCATTCATGGTCTTTTCAAGAAGCGCGAAATTAACAGAGGTCTGGAAGGGTGCAGCTCCCGCTGTGTCCTTGGCCGCATAGAACTCGTATGTTGATTCAAATTCGGCAGTATCAATCAAGATTCTCTCGATTGTACGAGCCTTATAGCGCTTTGGAATAAAGCCTGATCCCCACTTTGGGAAGGATGAGAAGTTATATGCCTTCTTGTCATCAACCTGAAGTTGCAACTCGAATCTGGCATTGTTCAACGACTCTGCAATTGGCTCGAGGAAGTACTTAAGCAAGTCATCAATTAGCGATGAGGCGAGATCGTAAACATAAGACTTAATTTTGAACTCGAGCACTCGCGAAAGTGTTGTTAGGACCTTAGTCAGGAATGGCCCATTTTGCTTACTTACACCTGTGATGCCGTCAGCAAGTTCCTGAACTCCTGAATTGAATTTTGATTGATCAAAACCCCTTACAGCATTCGCAAACTGCTCATGTTCATGTATTAATTCTCTTAATGAATACTCTCTTAATTCATTTCGGAGTTTGTCGATGAGATTACCTACAACGAAATAGCCGTTGCGAGTCAATTCTTCAGCAACATGATCTCGGAAAGACTTCTGGATAGCAGGCACCCAATCACGGGCTTGCTTTCTTATTTTCTCTTGTAATCCATCAAGGAATTCTTCGCTCTCGTTTTCCCAGCCATTCCATGCTCCCTTACAAAAATTCTGAAGTGAAATTGGCTTGTCGGAAACAACCTTGCTAATGATTCCCGTAGCGAATTGCTTGCAGTCTGCTTCCCAATTCTTTGGGAAGAGTTGCTCAAGAATTTGATCTTGGGAACCTTTCTCATCTAAACCGGAATCCTTCAAGAATGTTGGCCACACTTCATCGGCTTTGTCTTGGATCAATTTCTCATTAGTGACACCATCACGGAGAAGTTGATCACTCTGCGCTGGCCACAAAAGCTTCGTAACTTGATCTCGAGTTAAAGCGTCAGCAACGTATTCAATGATTCGATCAGCGCCAAGAGTCATCTGGCCAAAACCAATGCCGGCAGCAGCAAAGGTTGGGTTTAAAGTTTTTCCGATTCCGCCGGGATCAGGAGCTAGTCCCGAGTTATCAATCGAAGCTCGAGTTTGGGTTATATTCACAAATGCATGCTTAAAGAGATGCTGCGAGATGTCATCATCTGTCACAACTCCCGCCAGAGCTTCACCAATAGTCAAGAAGACTTCATCCATTCCGGCACCATCTGCACCAATGGATATATCAACTCCGGTCTTATTTCTTGCACCAACCAAGATGCTTCCGGCTGGCCCAAATTCACCAGGTTTTGAGTTGTTGGAATTAGATAAGCCCAACTTTGAGTACAAAAGATTGGATCTATCAGAAATTCCAACCCACTTTCCGGCTGTTACTTCATTGAGAGCTCCAAGAGAGTTCTTTGAGATGTTTGCTCCGGCTGCACCTAAACTTTCGAAGACTTCAGAGGTGTAGAGAAACGCGATCGCCTCAGATGCCCAAGTATCTTGGGTAGCTCTCTTGAGAAGTTCAGCGATGTCGATGAACATACCGGCACCAGAACCACCTGCTAGGGATGAGATGATGAACGCGTTAGGAACTTTAAGTGTTCGATCAGTCTCAAAATGTCTTCCGATTTCAGTAAGTTCAGCCTCGACAGTTGGGCCTTGTAATTTAGCGATTGCTTTTCTAATAGCGTCTAAAGTCTGATCTGAATTAGAAACTCCTGCTTGTCGACCAATAGCTCTTGTTTGACCGGCACCTTGACGTATATCGATGGCTGATCGCGGGATACCCCATCCCGATAGCATCTCTTGCTGTTCTGGAAGAGTTCCGGTGTTCGTAATTCGGCTTAACACTCTAGAAAAATTATCGCTCGACTTAACAACTAAGTGAATCTCATCATCAGGGAGCATCGGGGCAGGAAAATCAACACCGTCTCTAGTCGTATCAATTTGAAGAAATTGCCACGCCGCAGGAAGACCTTTGGTATATCCGACTGTTTCAAGTCGACGCAACAGTGCTTGTTTCATAGAACGGATAGTTTTTCCGCCCGAACCACCTGCACCTATAACTAGAAGCGGTCTTAGCATTTTTCTCCCTCTCTTTTATGTTTCATCCCCAGATGCTAGGACCTTTCCCGTCCCCGCCTGAGAAATCGTCTCCATCGTTGCCCCATACATCTGGCTTCTTTTGATTATTATCGAAAAATGGGTTTGAGTCCATACCTTCTTCAGTAACTTCTTTGTTTTCAGACGGATTGCCACCCTTTTTCGATGACTTTTTGTCTTTTTTGGCTGCTTTCACCATCTCCGACTCAGCGGCAGCTTTTTCTGCCTCTATCCGAGCCTTCAAAGATTCAAGCTCCTGGGCTCGTAGTTCCTCTATGTGCTCTCGCAAGTTAGCGCCATCGCCAGCGCTAATCACTTTAGAGGTTACTTCTTGAAGCATTTTCTTGTAGCTACTTATGAATGGAATTATGAATAACACATAGCCATTCACTTCGCCCGATCTCTTGATTGGCTCTTCCTTAATCTTTTCCTCGTAAATGCTGGTGAAAACAGAGACTTGGTCTTCTTCATTACTTTTTTCAACTTGAGTTTGTATTACGGGAGATAAGTTAGTTTCTGTGTCGAAATAAACTACGCCCTCACCAACTAGGCTTGAGCTAAAAGTCGCTTGGTTTGGTTGTAATGATTTTTCGCCACAGGTAGATAGAACATGATTGTTAGGAATTGTCAGAATAGTTCTCGGTTCTACAAATGGATTCCATTTCGGGGGAATTACTTCAATCTGTGCAGGACCAACTTCTACAGTTCTAGTACCGGTTTGTATCTCCTGCTTCGTCAGGCCTTTCTGGGGTGGTACCTGAAGAGAAGAATCAACTCCTTGTTCCAAGACGCTAACTAGGCGGCCCTCACTAGTTATTTTTATTGGTGAAATGTAATAAGCAATTTGATCATCAGGTATCGTCAGATAGGCAGAACGTTTAGCTGACCAAAGTAGATACAGGTATGGAATCCCTACTGTTAATAAATAAGCAAAAACAATCAGTGCAATTAAAAGAGGTAGATTTCGCTCTTCCGCGAAACCAAATTCAAAATCTAGTTGACGAACAACTTCTTGACCATCTTGAACAACCCCATATTTGAGGTTTCCCTTAATCTTGCTTTTCCCGCCAATTTCAGTTGATACATAAAGTTTTACTTCATCGCCAGGAGAGAGAAGTTGGGATCGATTTCCCCATTGGATTTCCTCACCATTTGGACCTTCCAGGCGGAAGTTAAACTTTTCATTCCCGCGTTCGACAACTTCATCGAAAGTGATGGTTGGTTCGACAAAAAAGACCTTACCCCCCGAACTTCCTAGTTTTGCCTCGGCAATCTTGAGTGTGGACATCGCTTCTTTAGCTTTATTTGGGACATCCTTAAATTTGCAATCTGAGTCTTCGGTTTTTTCTTCACATTGCAAGCTTGGATACTTATTACTCTCTTGAACATTAATCTTCACAGTCTGGAAGAAGCGATATTTTCTTTCGGGGTCCCGAGCCGAAGTGAGAGTTGCTTCAAAAGAAATATTCTTATCAGTAGATCCTGGAATTAAAGCGAGCTCCGTTAAGGCGCTCCCCGATTTGCAGACAGTTTTCTGAGTACTTGCAATAAAGCCGCAAATCTCTAGAGATTCATAGCCTGAAATATCGAATACTGAATTATTCGGACTCTTCAGGGCTATTTCAAACTTGGCTTCTTCATCTTCCTCAAGTTGCAAACCTGCGGGATCGTTTGGTGACACAATCAGTTTTCCATTTACTCCGCCGTAAAACTTTACTGATCCTTCTGTAAGACTTGGGCCCACAACTGTCCAGCGACCACTCGGTAAAGGTGAATCTTTTGAGAAAATCCTTACGGTAAGTATTCCAATTTCAGAACTGTTATCTGGCACGCAGCGGCCACCAAGTTGCGACTTGGAGCAGAATGTAGAACCGTCTGGAGCATTGATTTGCCAGTCATTTGGATTTCCTTTGAAAAATACCTCCAAGACTCTCGTCTCTGGATCAACTACAACCGCTTTATTTTCAGACTCTAACTTCATCAAGTTTTTAATTTTTGCTATAAGTCCGACAAACTCCCACGCAAGAGCATTGATGTCATCAGCTTCTATTACAGAGCCTCGTGTCCAAGCATCCAGATTGCTTCCACAATTTGTGCCCGTGACAATTGGGCCAAATAAACTTGCATCTTCAGTTGATCCCTTTAATGGTCTCAACAAGCCACCTAGTACAAGAATGTTTCGTTCTCTAAACCATTCAATTGAGGCCTCGTTGCTTCTCTGGCAAATTCGTGATTTTTCGGCGCTTGGATTATCTGGTGCACCGTCTGTAATCCAAAACATAATTGGGCAGCTCTTTCTGCCCTCTAAACCAGGATCGCTGAATCTCTTATTGAAAGCTTCTCTAGCGGTTTTTAGTCCGTTTGCCCACTGAGTGCCCGGGCTGTCGTCATAAAGGGCGTTTTCTACGAACTGATCGATTTTCTGATCTGATGTGTCATCGGTCCAGTCAATCCATTTTTCCTTGAGTTTTTCGATACCTTCTTTATTGGATGAACCCGGTTCATTATTTCCAAAATTGCGAAGGCTAATTCTTAGTTCTCGATCAGATTCGTCAGCCAATGTTCTGAGTAATTTGAGGGAACTCTCAAGAATTGGGCCTCGCTTCTGTTCAGGATCCGATCCTTGATCAACCTTTCGAGTCTTTGCCTCCTCGCTGGTTGCATCTCTAAGAGAACGAGATGAATCCATCAGCACTAATACATCAAGAGTCGAATCTTCTTCCTTTAAGCATGTTTGGAGATAATTAACATCGATTTCTTGTGAATTTGCAGAGCTCGAGCTGAGAGAAGTCATAGCTAATCCAGGGAGAGCAAGAAATAAAAGTAAGAGATAACTAAGAAATTTTCTCAACTTACAAACTTTTCTGCTAGAGGCAAAAACAAAACGTAAATCGGTAGCGCGGCCACTAAGAGTCCAGCGGCAACTATTTTTAGAGACCTTGATCGTTGTTGTATCCCCGCATAAATGTCATAAGGGATATCTTTATTTTCACGGAGTGCTGCTGCGTGTTTCGAACGAACGATTTGGAGAAGGACGATCGGTAAGAATGCAGTGAAGAAGTATCCAAAGCCGCCCAGAATTATCTGAGTGGAAGTAGTAGAACCCGAGAGGTTCATTACTCCATAAACCCCAATCAGAGCACCAATAAGGACAGAAAGTAATCCCAAATAAGTAAGTATCTTTGGAGGCCTTTTCAGTTTTTCATCAGACCAGCCAGCATCTCCAGAGAAATCAAAAGATTCAGACATTAAGGAAGGGGACCTCCGGGGTAGCTCTCACTTTGTGACTTCTTGCGACCCTAGCAGTTGTCAGGAATTGAGACAAGGTTTTGCCATGTCACACGGGTTCGTGACCGAGGTTTTTGTTCCTCGGGGCTCCCCCTTTTCAGGAATAGTTAGGTTGGATAACGCTCGTGTAACGAGGCCGCCTAGCTATTCCCTCATCGCGATCCCACCCAGAACCTCATTGTGGACAGATTCCACTTTTTGCTCCCTCTTAGCAAAAGCTAACGCGCTATTTACATCCAAGAGAGTAATGAAACTCGCCTTCAAATCGCAAAGGTTCTGGTTTTCAATTTCAACTGCGAAAACTTAACGTAAAGTTAAATTTTCACATCAGCAGTTGACTTAAACGCTCTTCTTAAAACCTCGTATCAGTTTTGCGAAATCACTAAACGAAAGTGCAACGCAAAATCCAACAATCGCCCAAAGAACCACGCGCACAGCTCCGGCATCAAATCCTGATCCCAAGCTTTGAGCTGCTAAGGCTTCGGCGCCCCAGTAATAAATGAGCCAGCCACCGTTAATTAGCGTGTCTGGATTGAAATCAAAAGTTACATACTCGGCGTAATTTGGCATTCCTGTAGCACCAGTTAGTGCTGGATAACCAACGCCAAGTAGCACCATGAGTCTTAACCAAGCTCCTACAGTCCAAGAACTTCCCACACTTTCAACTACAGCGGGTTGGATTGGCTCTTGGGGTAAAGCTTCCGATTGTTCAGTCTTAGTTTCTGACTTAATCTGATTTCCGCACGATGAGCAAAAAACTTGAGTGATGAGCGTTTCGTTACCGCACTTTACACAATATGGCATGTTGTCCTCCTGATCGAGAATCAAGTGAAGTGTTCTCGCCTCAAATCATCCCCTCATTTTCGAGAAAAGGCTAGAACGCGGGACAGAAAAAATACGAATGAACCAGGTTCCTTCGCAACGAAAATCTGGTAGCCGCACACAGGGATGGGCAAGAGAGACCGAATAAGGGAAGCTTCAATAATGTTCGATCTTTTAACGGAGAAAAATCAAGAAACTCAAGAAGTCGAAGTTGATAACTGCTTTCTTATGTAATTGACACTTCCTTCTAGGAATTCACGATTTACTTGAGAATTGCAAGCATTTCTCTTTTTCAGATTCTTTGGCGCAAACTCTCCTGATGCTGGGCAGTAGCTCGTATGAATATTCTTGCCTTTTATCAAAGCATTTGAGATGCCAATTGCTACTTCTCCTACAACACCTGACTTTGATGGAACTATTGACTTGGTCTTGTTGAGTTCTCTAACAGATAAGACCTCTCTGGTTAAGTTAGAAATGCTCATGACTCTTGAGGTATCTGCAACCAAATCATACTTTTGGTAATACGAGTAGACATTGACTTGAGTGGGCGAAGGTAGAAGATCCTTTGATTCTACTTTTGGTAGCGACGAGGTATCGAGATCCTGACAGGCTTTCCCGAGAGTCGTAATCTTGAGTGCAGTACATAAACTCGACAACAGGATTACAGAGGAGTTTCGGGAGTTTGTTGAATTAGATCTGTTTCTATCAAAGTAGCTAATAATTCCCTGTTTTGGATTGGCAGGATTTGCCAAGAGAACGACACCAAGTATTTTTCTTAACTTCTGAGGCTCACTCTTTTCTAATTCTGTAATGAGGTAGTGAGCGGCGTATGCTCCTTGCGAGAAGCCAGCAACAATAAATTTGCTCTCCGGACAATCATTGGCATAACTAATAAATGTTGACATTAGGGAGTTTGTAGCGTCAGTCTTTAGACTATTGAGAAACTTTGCGGTGTCTTTCCATACATCGTTGGAGTAACCAGGTATTCCAATTGCTCGGTAAGCCTCTATGGGGTCATAGGTAATCTTTCCCTTGAACTCTTCAGTCATATTTAACGCGCCAAATAGAGATGCAACTTCGGGTCCTAATTCTCGAACAATCCCTGTCTCCTCATTCGCGCCCTTCTGGCCAGAGCCGCTCATCCCGAGAAAAATGTATGGTGAGCATTTCGAGGATTGGGAGCGCTGTTCATGAGTACTTTTCGTAGATATTGCAGGCGCGATTGAACTAATCGAAAAAATTCCAATTAATGCCACGATTTTTACTCGACTAGCAAAACTCATTCTTGCCCTACCTTTTAGAACCTCAGTGATTCTCAAGGCAAGGATAGAAAGTCGGGTGTTCAATTGCATCTTGTCTAAAACGAAAACTTAAGAATTTCTGAAAACTGACTCGGATAGTCATTGACCAACGGCCTATCTTGGCTTATCTTGAAGTCACAGA
>JACCDM010992814.1_pt1 | contig 14718 bp, 16 predicted proteins | sample 7445851 | NCBI WGS metagenome assembly JACCDM01 (sample SAMN15323438, study PRJNA562643) | freshwater metagenome | isolation source: river surface water | place: USA:Blue River Watershed | collected 2017-08-16
TAGCCATCGTGCATTGGTCCGTCGACCTGCCGTTTTTCCGTTCGAAGTGATCGGCGATTTGCGCGATCGCCGCTCTCTAGACGCCGCATGCGAGAACATGGAGGTTATTTTTCATTGTGCAGGACAAGCGCATGCGTCTTTATCCGGTCCCAAGGATATTCATAATGATGTGAACTATGTGGGCGTGAGAAACCTTCTCGAGGCAGCGACGGAGGCGGGTGTGAAGCGTTTCGTTTTTCTTTCTAGCGTAAAGGCAATGGCAGAGCCCGGCGATGAGTGTGCCGGTGAGGATTGGCCGGGCGAGCCGACCACGGCGTACGGCCGGGCCAAGCAGGCCGCTGAAGAAGCTGTGCTGGAAGCCGGTGTGAAGTTCGGCATGCATGTGGTGAATTTGCGATTGGCAATGGTGTATGGAAACGGCGGACGAGGCAACTTGGAGCGCATGGCTAGTGCCATCCGCTGCGGCTGGTTTCCGCCGTTGCCCGAGACAGGGAACAGGCGCTCGCTGGTGCATGTTGAGGATGTTGTTGAGGTCATGAACCTTGCCGCTCGCCGGACCGAAGCGAACGGCAAGACTTACATCGTAGCGGATTCGCGAGCCTATTCCAGCCGAGAAATTTACCAAGCCATTCGCGTTGCGCTCGCAATGCCTCCGTCGCCGCGCTTTACAGTCCCGGCCGGTCTCCTGCGTGCAGCAGGTCGGTGTAGCGGTCGCCTGAACGAAATTGTCGATCGCCTGATCGGTTCTGCCTGTTTCTCCCCGACCCGAATCGAACTGGAACTTGGTTGGCGAGCGAGGATCGGCTTTGCTGAAGGCTTGAGGGAGATGCTTTCGATGCCTAGAGTTCTTAAATGATTCGCTGGATAGATGTCGTGCTCTCGGCGTTCGGATTGGTGTTGTTGTCGCCCTTGATACTCGTCCTGTACGTGGTCGGCCATATTGATACCGGCGCACCGATGTTCCGTCAAACGCGGGTTGGACGTGATCAAAAACCGTTCACGCTTGTGAAGTTTCGTACCATGCGAGCCGATACCGCTTCGGTCGCAACTCACCTGGCAGATACTTCAGCCATTACAACATTTGGTCGATTTTCGCGACGAGCAAAGCTGGACGAGTTGCCACAGTTGTGGAATGTTCTAAAGGGTGAGATGAGCTTGGTTGGTCCAAGGCCTTGCCTGTCCAATCAGGAAGAGTTGATCGCTGAACGTGATTTGAGGGGGGTATTTAAGGTGCCCCCGGGCATCACTGGTTTAGCGCAGGTGCGGGGGATCGATATGTCAACTCCTCGCCTTCTAGCCGAGATCGATGCCGAGATGATCAAGACTATGTCCTTATTCAATTATTTCAAGTACATCCTGCTAACTGTTCTGGGCAACGGAGCTGGCGATCGGGTGAAGCCTAGGGCGGAGCGATGATGGGGATTCGGTTATGTTAGGAAAACCCTTCACACGATTCGCAACTCCTGTACTAGGTATGCCTAGGATGGCCAAGCGTATCGTTGTCATTTTGCTGGACATCAGTCTGTGTGTGTTGACCGTTTGGCTGGCCTATTATCTGCGCCTCGGAGAGTTCATCAGTTTTGGCAAGCATGCCCAGTGGGGACTGGGGGCAGTGTGGGCGGCAGTGGTGTCGGTGACGCTCGCGATACCCATGTTCATCGTAAGCGGGTTGTACCGCGCCATATTCCGTTACAGCGGCTGGCCAGCCTTGTTAGCCGTAGGTCGGGCGGTGGGTATTTACAGCTTGCTGTATGCGACTATCTTTACGGCCGTAGGCGTGAACGGTGTCCCGCGCACCATAGGTATCATCCAGCCGATTTTGCTGTTGATGTTTGCAGGCGCATCCCGTGCAATGGCCAGAGTCTGGCTAGGTGGGCAGTATCAGAGCATTTTGAAGCGTGCAGCCAGACCAAAGGTACTCATCTACGGCGCAGGGCGCACGGGCCGACAACTCGCCGCCGCGATGGCTAACAGTCATGAAATGCAGGTGGTCGGATTTCTGGATGATGACGACCGCTTGCACGGCCATATACTCAATGGACAGCCGATTTATGGCCCTGGCGATCTGCCCAATCTGGTCTCAACAATTAATATCTGCGATGTTTTGTTGGCTATGCCAAGCATAGGCCGCAAGCGTCGCAATGAAATCCTCAGTGACATGCGGAGCGCGCATGTGTCTGTACGCACCTTGCCCAGCGTGACCGATCTTGCGCAAGGTAAGGTCAGTATTTCCGATTTGCGTGAGCTGGATATTGATGACTTGCTGGGTCGTGAACCCGTTATTCCCAATCACATTTTGCTGTCGAAAAATATCGTCAACAAGGTGGTGTTAGTGACCGGGGCAGGTGGCTCAATAGGAAGTGAGCTCTGCCGCCAGATTCTGAGCGTGGGGCCGCAAAGTCTGCTGTTAATTGAGCAAACCGAGTTCGCGCTCTATGCTATTCATCAGGAGCTGGAAGAAAAATTCCCTGACCTAAAAACCAAACTCGTGCCCCTGCTAGCGTCAGTACAAGATGATCAGCGCATGCACGAAATCATGTCTACCTGGAAGCCGGACACGGTGTACCACGCCGCCGCTTACAAGCATGTGCCGCTGGTTGAGCATAACCCTGCGGAGGGCATCAAGAACAATGTGCTGGGTACGCTCAAGGCTGCCAAGGCCGCTGCAGAAAATGGTGTGGCTGACTTTGTGTTGATCAGTACGGACAAGGCCGTTCGCCCGACGAATATTATGGGCGCCAGCAAGCGTTTGGCGGAGATGGTGTTGCAGGCGTTAGCGGCGCATCAGTCATTTTCAAAGAGTAGCACCAAATTTACGATGGTCCGGTTTGGTAATGTGCTGGGTTCTTCTGGATCTGTCGTACCTAAATTCCGGCAGCAGATACGCGATGGTGGCCCGATTACGCTTACGCACCCCGAAATCACGCGCTATTTCATGACAGTACCCGAGGCAGCGCAGCTGGTGATTCAAGCGGGTGCGATGGCAAAGGGCGGCGATGTGTTTGTGCTGGATATGGGTGAGTCAGTAAAAATCTTGGATTTGGCTCGTCGCATGATTGAGCTCTCTGGTCTGACCCTTAGGGATGATCAGAATCCTGATGGTGATATTGGTATCGAGATCACCGGTTTGCGCCCCGGCGAAAAACTCTACGAAGAGCTGCTGATCGGTGATAACCCCAAATCAACAAGTCACCCCAGAATCATGAAGGCTCATGAAGAGTTCATCGCTTGGCCTGATTTGGAGGGCAAGCTTAGCGCTCTAGAGATGGCACTTAATGTAAACGATGTGGGCGTCATTCGGCTGATGATGGAAAAGCTTGTGACCGGATATACGCCGAGTGGCGAGATCGTTGATTGGGTGCATATGGAGCAAGAGGCTGAGGCGCTTGCTATGGGTGCAGCAAATTCGTGAGCGATATCAGCGCGCCTTCCAAGTCCTGATTTTCATGTGACAAAATGTAGTCCGGACTCAAGGGCGCTTCATAAGGGCTATTGATACCTGTCATGTTCGGTAGCTGTCCGCTGCGCGCCTTCTTGTAAAGGCCTTTGGGGTCTCGTTGCTCGCACACCTCCAGCGGTGTATCTACAAACACTTCGATGAAGTTGTCCTGGCCGATCAATTCACGCGCCATTTCCCTCTCAGCTCTAAAGGGGCTAATGAAGGCGGTCATCACCACTAATCCGGCATCCATCATCAACTTGGCCACTTCTGCCACACGGCGTATGTTTTCCACTCGGTCGGCGTCGGTGAATCCCAAGTCCTTGTTCAGGCCTTGGCGTATGTTATCCCCATCCAAAATGTAGGTCCGCTTGCCTTGGGCATGGAGTTCCTTTTCTAGCGCATTGGCGACAGTCGACTTCCCCGAGCCCGACAGCCCGGTAAACCAAATGACCTTGCCTTGGTGGCCGTTGAGCCGTTCGCGGTCTTCGCGAGTAATGCTAAGCGCCTGCCGATGCACGTTCTGTGATCGGCGCAGGTTGTGTCGGATCATCCCTGCAGCCACCGTGGCGTGGCTAAACTTATCCACCAGAATGAAGCCGCCCAACGTGGGATTGTCTGCATAGGGCGCGAACACCAGCGGTTTACTTAGCGCCAGATTGGCCCCTGCGATATCGTTCAAGTCCAGTTGCTTGCACGATTCGTGCGCTTGAGTGTTTACGTCTGTCTTGTACTTTAGGTTGGTAATACTGGCACTAGCCCATTGGTTTGCCAGTTTAAGCTCATAGCTTCTGCCCAGATGACCCGGTTCGTCATGCATCCAGATTACTGTGGCTTCGAACTGGTCGGTCATCTCCAATGGTTGATCGGCCAAGGCGATGACATCGCCTCGCGAGACGTCCACTTCCCGGTCCAGCACAAGGGTCACGGCATCCTCGGCACAAGCCGTCTCAATTTCTCCATCCGCCGTCACGATACGCGCGAGTGTGGCAGTCTGACCCGAAGCCGTAACCCGCAGGGTATCGCCTACCGCTAGATGTCCTGATGCCAGCGTTCCACTGAAACCCCGGAAGCTGGCGTTGGGTCGGTTCACCCACTGCACCGGAAATACAGCTTTGCTCTGGATTGGTCTTTCGACGTTGAGGGTCTCGAGGCAGCCCATCAGGGTCGGGCCTTGATACCAAGGCGTGCGCCCAGAGCGTTCTGTGATGTTGTCGCCCTTTAGTGCCGACAGCGGAATGGACGTGACGCCCTCGAAACCGAGCGGCTTGGCCGAGTTATTAAAATCGGCGACGATGGCATCGAACACTGTTCGGTCGTAGCCAACCAGATCCATCTTGTTCACGGCCAACACCACCTGCCTTATACCCACCAAAGACACCAAATAGGCGTGCCGCCGAGTTTGCGTGAGTACACCCTGGCGGGCATCGATTAGCAGCACCGCCAAATCGGCCGTCGATGCGCCAGTGATCATGTTGCGAGTGTATTGCTCGTGCCCCGGGGTGTCGGCCACAATGAACTTGCGTCTTGGCGTGGCAAAAAAGCGATAGGCGACGTCGATGGTGATGCCTTGCTCTCGCTCGGCGGCTAGACCGTCGACCAGCAGGGCAAAGTCGATGTCTTGGCCTTGCGTGCCGTGCCGTTTGGAGTCGGCCTGCAAGGCAGTAAGCTGATCGTCGAACACCTGATGCGATTCCCACAACAAACGCCCGATCAGGGTGCTCTTGCCGTCGTCCACACTACCGCAGGTGATGAAACGCAGCAGGTCCTGCTGGGCTTGCTGGGTAATCCAGTCGTGAATGGTGGCGACTTTGGTGGTGGGGGCTGTAGCTCGTTGCACTGGAGTCGAGGGGGCTTTCTTGGGGCGCGGCATCAGAAGTAGCCCTCCTGTTTTTTCTTTTCCATGGAGCCGGTGCTGTCGCTGTCGATCTTGCGACCCTCGCGTTCGGACTGGCGAGCGTGGATGATCTCCAGCAGGATATCTTCTAGTGTTTCGGCCTCAGACTCGACGGCCCCCGTTAGCGGGTAGCAGCCAAGGGTACGGAACCGCACCTTCTTGATCTGAACTTCCTCACCGGGCAGCAGGCGACAGCGCTCATCATCCACCATCATGATCATCTCGGGACGGATCACCACCGGCCTGGGCCTGGCAAAGTACAGCGGCACCATGGGGATGCCTTCCTGATAGATGTATTGCCAGATGTCGAGCTCGGTCCAGTTGCTCAAAGGGAAGATTCGAATGCTCTCGCCATGGCTCTTGCGGGTGTTGTAGAGGTTCCATAGTTCGGGGCGCTGATTTTTCGGATCCCAGCGGTGGGTCGTAGTGCGGAATGAGAACACGCGCTCTTTGGCACGTGACTTTTCTTCATCGCGCCGCGCGCCGCCGAAGACGCCATCAAACTTGTAGTGATCCAGCGCCTGCTTGAGGCCTTCCGTCTTGGTGATGTCGGTGTGCAGCGCCGAGCCGTGGTCAAACGGGTTGATGTTTTTCTCGATCGCTTCGGGGTTGGTGTGCACCAACAGATCCATGCCGCTTTCGCGTGCTACGAAGTCGCGAAACAGGTACATCTCTTGAAACTTCCAGCGTGTGTCGATGTGCAGCAATGGAAACGGCGGCGCCGCCGGGTAGAAAGCCTTGCGCGCCAGATGCAGCATCACGCCACTATCTTTGCCGATGGAATACATCATCACCGGGTTCTGCGCTTCGGCGACGGCTTCGCGCAGAATGTGAATGCTCTCGGCTTCCAGGCGCTTGAGGTGCGGGGAAGGTGACAGATCGGGTTTGATATTGCCGCTCAAGCTCAACCCTGTGAGCAACACTGGACAGTAGGCATGCGGGCAAAGCTGGATATCTCCGGTGCTGGGGGTGTGGCGCAAGTGTGTCACCAGCTGACGATGCGGGAACAGGGCTATAGGTTTACCGATGTGGCTTTGCAGATCAGTCAGTGCCTGCTGAATCGTTGCCTCATTCAAACTAAGTATCGGTATCCAGAACCGGGCGCCGCGGGCGTCGTTAGCATGCAGGCAGTGTTGCCCACTTGGCAAGGGGTGCAGCTGCACAAACAGTACCCGGTCGCGCCGCTTGCGGGCCTGTTCGATGGCCCAATCCAGTACCAGCCGGTTGGGCGAGCGGTTGCGGTCGTCGAGCAGTGCTTCGGGCGTCAGTTCCTGAGGCAATAGGCCCAACGCGTTCAGACGCCGCTCAGCGGTGCGTTTTGTGTCAGCTTCGCCCTGGGTGTGTAGGTGTGCGAAGGCCAGCTCGGTATCCCAGACCCGATGGGCATCCAAGCCGAGCATGTCAAACGATAATTTTGTCGCAGATTGTTTTTTGTCCATGTATTAATCGATTTTCTGCCTGTGTTACGATCAATGGCATTGATTAAAACACAGATTTATACGTAATGCGACAAACCAACCAAGATGCCCTGATCAAACAACTTCTTGCGATTGCCCGAGCTGCGGGTGACGCCATCATGTCGGTCTATGTTGGGGGTGCGTTAAATATTCAGCACAAAGAAGACGCCAGCCCCGTCACGGAGGCAGACTTGGCGGCGCACCGCGTACTTGCATCTCAACTGACGTCTTTGCTACCCAACTGCCCGGTGGTCTCCGAAGAGGACATGGCCTCGCAGGTCTACCGACAAGACAAGGGGCAGTTCTGGTTGATTGACCCGCTGGACGGTACCAAAGAATTCATCGCCCGGAACGACGAGTTCACGGTCAACATCGCGCTTATTAATGAAGGTCGCAGCGTACTCGGGGTCGTGTATGCGCCTGCCATCGATGCGCTGTACTGGGGTGGCGCTGGGCTGGGTGCGTGGCGTTGTGTTCGAGGCAAAACCGCTGACATCAAAGTGTCCGCCAACAGTGCGTCGGACGCATGTCGAGTTGTGGCGAGTAAAAGTCATTTGAACGAGACAACGCAATCGTTTATCGATCGCCTTGGTTTAGCGAGCTTGGTTCAGGCAGGCAGCTCGCTCAAGTTTTGCCGGGTCGCTGAAGGCGAGGCCGACATCTACCCTCGACTGGCCCCGACTTGCGAATGGGACACGGCGGCAGCTCAGGCAGTGCTGGAGGGTGCGGGCGGTATGGTATTGGACCTTGATGGTCAGCCCTTGCAATACGGTAAACCCGATGTTCTCAATCCGTCATTCATCGCCACCCGTGACAGGGCATTGATCCCCGCATGATCGATACATCTTACGCCTTGGCCGGGGCTTTCACGGGCTTTGTCGTGGGTTTGACAGGCGTTGGTGGTGGCGCATTGATGACCCCGATCCTGCTGATTTTCTTCGGCGTGTCCCCTGTCACAGCCATTGCGACGGACCTGTGGTTTGCGGCTATCACTAAGCTGGTCGGTGCAAGGGTGCATCACACCAACGGCAACGTAGACTGGCTGGTTGTGAAGCGACTGTGGCTGGGCAGCTTGCCGATGGCGTTGCTTATCGTTGTGGTCGTCAGTTTGGGCGCACAAGTTGCAAAGGTGGATTGGCTGACCAAAGCCATCGGCGTCGTTATTCTGATTACTGCGTTGGGGTTGCTGCTCGCCCCAAAACTACAAGCCTCTGCCCGTGGTCGACGAATTGGCCAGCCTCAGCGCTTCAAGTCCTTGCAGCCAGCTTTTACCGTGGCCGCAGGGGGAGTTTTGGGTCTCTGCGTTGCCCTAACTTCGGTGGGCGCGGGTGCCTTGGGTAGTGTGATGCTGCTGTATCTGTATCCCCTTCGGATGACGCCTCACCGGCTGGTGGCAACAGACATCGTTCATGCCATCCCGCTCGCGGTTGTGGCTGGAATGGGCTATCTGTTTGTTGGTGCGGTCGACTGGTGGATGCTGGCTAGTTTGTTGGTGGGTTCCATTCCGACCGTGTTGCTAGGAAGCCTATTGGCTGGGAAGATCTCCGGCCGTTGGATTCAGATTGCTTTGGCTTTGGTTTTAATGGCTGGCGGCGTGAAGGTGCTTGCCTGAACTGATTGATTCGCCGAGTGATGCGATTGTAGATTGGGCGTACAAGGAGGAGGTGGCGTAGACTCTGCCGGTGGAGTTGGCGGGGTGATGTGCCGCGGATTTTCTTGTTCTATGCCTAATTGCCTACTTACTCCTTAGTGATCTCCGGTACGTGCAGGATCAGATCCATGCTGTTTTGAAGCAACCTAAGAATTGTGATGATCCGGCGGCAGCACTATCGGTGATTTTGGGCCGTGCAAAAAATGTCTTGATCGTGGCCTGCCTGAGTACTTAAGGACGCCTGGCCGCAAATGCACCTTGTAAACTTAACGCCTCATTCACCATTGAGATATCTTTAATGACAAAAATCGCCATCGCGGGCACCGGCTACGTGGGCCTGTCCAACGCCGTTTTACTCGCACAGCACAATGAAGTGGTGGCGCTCGACATCGTCGCTGACAAAGTAGCCATGCTAGAGCGCAGGGAATCCCCCATTGACGATGCCGATATTGCCGCTTTTTTAAAGCACAAGCCTCTGAATTTTCGTGCGACTTTGGACAAGCACGACGCCTACGCCGACGCTGACTTCGTCATCATCGCCACGCCGACCGACTACGACCCTGAGACCAACTATTTCAATACGAAATCGATCGAGGCAGTGATTCGTGATGTCATGGCCATCAATCCTCAGGCGGTGATGGTGATCAAGTCGACCGTACCCGTTGGCTATACGGCCAAGACGCGCGAAGCTATGGGTGCGGCGAACTTGATCTTCTCGCCAGAGTTTCTCCGCGAGGGCAAGGCTCTGCATGACAACCTTCATCCGTCTCGCATCGTGGTCGGCGAGCAGTCGGAGCGCGCTGAAGATTTTGCTGCATTACTCAAGCAGGGCGCAGTGCGCCAGGACATTCCCACGCTCTTCACCGATAGCACTGAAGCAGAGGCGATCAAGCTTTTCGCCAATACCTACCTCGCAATGCGCGTTGCTTATTTTAACGAGCTGGATACTTACGCAGCCACTCACGGCCTGGATACGCGGCAGATTATTGATGGTGTTTGCCTGGATCCTCGGATCGGTGCGCACTACAACAATCCAAGTTTTGGTTACGGCGGCTATTGCTTGCCCAAAGATACTAAGCAGTTGCTGGCCAACTACCGAGACGTTCCGCAAAATTTGATTCGCGCCATCGTCGAAGCCAATTCAGTCCGCAAGGACTTCATTGCTGATGAAATCATCCGCAAAAATCCTAAAATAGTTGGCGTGTATCGACTCATCATGAAAGCCGGATCGGATAATTTTCGGGCATCGAGCATTCAGGGCATCATGAAGCGTATCAAAGCCAAGGGTATCGAGGTTATTGTTCATGAGCCTGTCTTGACGGAGACTGAGTTTTATCACTCCCGTGTGGTCAACGATCTCGAGATATTCAAACGACAATCCGACGTTATCATTGCAAACCGCAAGACGGACACGCTTAATGATGTGGCTGAAAAGGTCTACAGTCGGGATTTGTTTGGCGGGGATGCGTAAATAATCGCTGGCAGACTTATTTCAGCATAATCTTTAGCTGCCGATGCGTGCATTGGTGGGGTGCTGAGCTCACTAAGGCGCAAGCGTCAGTAACTTGCTTCCGTGATCATAAGCTTGCAGGTATTCGGCAATTTTCTCAAAAGTGGCTGTAACTGGTTTGCCCCGCTGATCTGATGTACTCACCTCAGCAGAAAACATCGAACCGAGCATCAGCTTGAGTGGGTTGACGTTGACAGTTTGGGCTTTGAAATAGGCGTTGATGTTTGCCTTAATGATGTTGATGTCGCTCGTTTGATAGATCGCGGCATTGATTACATCAAGCACAAATTCCGTGCAATTCTGCCGACCCAGGTTGTAAGGATTCGCAATCAATGAATACCGGGGATCGTGCAAGGATCCATACGCAGGCGACGCAATGACTTGCAGCAGTCGCTGCTGTAATTCGGCCGAGGGTATCAAAATACCCGCTTCTAGTTGGGCGACGCCCGCAAAAAAATCAACCGGAAAATCCTGAACAAGCGTACTAACGTTCGGGCTATCGTCTTTCTGATAAAGATTGTAAATCGCATAGCCGGGCACTGTGCTGCCATTGGCCAGCGTGATATTCGAATACACCGCAAATGCCACATGCGTGAAATGCATGCCCTCCGGCATTTCAGACAATGGGCGCCCCATTCTTGCAACTATCGCCACACGAGCACCCTCGCTCGCCAATGTGTGCTCTACTTTTTTCGCAAATCCAATAATTTTTTCTGCAGGAAAATACGCGCTAGCCTTCGCGCTGCTGCCACTGAAACTGGTGGTATGGCCTATGCCCCCGATGTGTAACAACAATAAGCCAAGAAAAAGTTTCGCAATGAAGTTTGTCATCAGATACTTTGAAGTGAATATTTTCTCAGCCCATATCATCGCGGCACATTCGAAGTGCGCTGTTTAAGCGCTTCGGACGGTGGTGTGATGGTGATCGTCTCGTCAGTGATGGGTAATGGCCCGGTGGTTGAAGAACCCGCTGCGGCTGCAGAGCTTTTGCCTGCTGCCGTGCTTGCGCCCCCAACCCCGCCGCTGACCACACCTGCAGACAGTATGGGTACTGCTATGACTCCTAGAGTTGCCTGACCTGATGCTGCGATCCCCACAGCGACTGCTTGGCTGGCGTGGGTGCTTGCGGCACTGGCGTTTTGTGCGCTGTCTGCTGCGTTTGCAATGATGAAGCTCGCCAAGCTCATGAAAAATACAAAAACCTTGATGAAAAGATGTGATGTCATCGATATCTCTCTGGTTGGAACTGAGCGCTTGGGGATTTGGAAAATCGTCGATCACACGAATGTAGAGCCGCGCGAGCCGATGAAAGGCATTACCACTACGCATGCTGAAAACTAAAGATTTTTAGTGCAATGCCGAGGCAATTTTAAATTGGCATGAATATAACGATGCGGACGATGTGGTGAATAAACCATAGTATTCGCAGTCAAGCAGAGCGCTTGCAGAAAAATCTGGACACTCGGATAAGTCACAAATCAATACGCATCTTCATCCTTGATGAAAAAATACAGAAATTAGCGAAGTCTTCCTAAGAATTTATCTGCTTTCTTAAAAGCCTCGCGCTCTGCACCATCCGACTTCGTATGCGTACGGCGTGACTTTGCAGTCGCTGCATTGAAGCATACAAACTACGGAGGATCTTCTATGAAATGTCCCAATTGTGTGAGCGCCACTCTTGTAATGAGCGAGCGTCAAGGTGTGGAGGTTGATTATTGTCCGCAATGTCGAGGTGTTTGGTTAGATCGTGGGGAACTTGACAAGTTGCTTGAGCGCGCCACGGCACAGGCATCGGCGCAACCACCTTCCCAAGCACCACAGCACCGATCTGAACGTTATCAGGATTCGTCTTATCTACCGAGACAATACGAGCAGTCATATGGCAGCAACAAGAAGCACTACTATAAAAAGTCGTGGCTCAGCGAGATTTTTGATTAATCGTTAATTTTGGGATTGCCTCTAAAGAAGGCCTTTAACACCTTGGTGGCCCGGGGCGGAATCAGCCAGTGCCGAGGATGACTGATCTAGACCCCACTAATAAATGCAGAGCAAATAAATTTATTGCATTAAGTTAATTAATTGATCAAGTGATGCACCCCATCCGTGCTGGAAGCCCATATCTTCATGCGCCTGCTTATTAGCTTCACTCTGATGCATCACATGAGCGGTATACGATGTTCCACCGCTGTTAAGTGGCGAAAGCCTTAGGTCAACCACAAAGAAGAATCCAAGATTCTCATCTTTGGGATGCGGCTTTGGTTTAAAACCGGGGCCAAACTCGTTAGTCCAGACCAGTCGTTTCTCTGGCTCAATAGCCAAAAAACACCATGTGTTGTCGGGCATTCTTTCGCCTTCCGGCGATTGCATTACCGTCCGAAAGATCCCGCCAGGCTGTAGATCGATGTCGCACTCTACAACTTTCCAGGGCTTCGGACAAAACCACTTCATTAAGATCGATGGATTAGTTAAGCCCTCCCAGATCTGGGCAGGAGAGAGGCTGACATCACGCTGGAACCGAAGATCAAGAAGAGGGTCGAGAATCATGGTGCACTTTCCGCTGAATGTTGATTTGCGTCAGATTTTAAGACTCGAACTGAGCAAAAGCAAAAAGCCGCCGTTATCGCTAACCAAGGCTTTGCTTTCTTGGTGGCCCGGGGCGGAATCGAACCGGGCTGAGGGTGAGTGTTTCGGAATTCACATTTGCTTGGGCCAAGATCTGGCCGTGTGAAATACTCGCAATATCTCAACAGTGCCATTCTTGATTCGGTAGGGCACGATGTACGGATAGTGCGAAATGACTAATTCCCTTGTGCCTGTGACACGTCCTGCTCGTCCCAAGTGGGGATGTTCTTTTAGCTGCTCGACACTGGCTAGGACATGCGCAAAGAAAGCTTTGGCGTTAGCCGGACTTTCTTTTGCAATGTAATCCGCTTCATCTGTCAGATTGGCCAGCGCTTTCGCCAGCCACTTAACTTGCATACTTCTTTATGGCTTTGGCTAGATCTTTGTCCGATGCGAATTCCCCAGCATCAGCTTCTTTTAATGCTTGTTTGATTTCCTTGATTTGCCAAGCCTCAAGCTCGAGATAACGTTCGAGGGCTTCTGCGGCCAGGAAAGACTTGGAGCGGTTGGTGGCGGCTGCAAGCTTTTCCAACCGACTTTTGGTCTTGGCGCTGACCCGCAAGGTGAGGACTGAGGATTCCATGCGAACCTCCAAAAATACAATGTATACATTGTATGTCAGAGGCTCAAAACAAAAAAGCCCCAGCACGCATGCTGAGGCTTTCAGGAACTATTTGGTGGCCTGGGGCGGAATCGAACCGGGCTGAGGACGCCTAATCCAGCTGCAAATCATTTCCAATTAAGATTTAATTTTCTGCGAGAGGTAGCGCAGTCACGCAGATAGAGGTTGATGAGAGTTTGGTAAGGAATGCCAATTTCTTCAGAAATGGCTTTGAAATAACCGACAGAATCCTCATCAAGCCGAATGGTGATGGATTTTTTCAGCTGAGTTGCATAGGGATTTTTGCGAGCCTTTGAAAAATCATATTCGTCGCGCATGGCAATCACCTTTCTTTATAAGATTTCGTCTCCTGAGGCGTGGCCTTCCTGGCAGAGATGACGCGAACAACATCGCCTGCACCCGGTAGCAGTGACATACCACGACCAGTCGCAAGGAAAAACTGAGCCCCAATAGTATGAATCGCTCTTCATCGGCTGAATGGTCGGGGTCATCAATCAGCTTGGCTTGTTCGTCATAGAAGGCTGACTTGGCTTCCTCAAATGAAATCCCGTGCTTCTTGAGATTGGCTGAAGCCTTTCGGGCATCCCATTCGAACCGAAGTGAATTCATATGTACATTGTAAGTACATCCTGAGAGGGGTGCAAGCTGTGTTTCGGAATGCGCGCCAATGGCTATTCCAGAAGCAAAAAGCCCCCGTTACTACTAACGAGGGCTTTGCTTTCTTGGTGGCCCGGGGCGGGGTCAAACAGTCATAGATGCCCGTATTACTTATTCAATCAATAAACGCTACAGACAGCTTTGAGCAATGCCTCTTCAACACTGCCAGCGTCGGGTTTGATCCAATACCATGAGCCCTCGGAGAAATGCACCATCTTGTCGCCGCCCATTTGCCCCTTGTGCCACGTGTGCCCCAGCGCATGATATTCGCCTTTATTACAGTCGTACTCATTTCGGAACATCTCGGAGCGAAATTCACGATCATTTCGTTGTTGTAGCGATTTATAGTCGAGTATGTGGTAGATCTGGACACGACGGTTGCCGCTTTTGCTGACTCCCTCATGGTTGACATACAGGTCGACATCGGTAAAGGGCGCTTTGATACGCTGCCATTCTGCGCAGGCGCTTGAACTTGCGGCAATCAGTGCTGCCAAGACCAGAAATTTTTTCATCGTTACTCAGATGGGTAATTTGCGAGATGCTAATTTATCTTAGCAGTATTACTCGGTGAGTGTCTCAGGGTCGAGCCCAGTGAGGGGAGGAATGCTGCCGTCTGTCGGTTGCCGGAGCGGCTGGTTTGCCCTACCCTCTAAATACTCAAGGATCGGCCCAATCCTAAAGCTGGCTCGCAAGCGTTTCCAAAAAGGTTCTGGTGCCGCCCTAACGCAAAAAGCCGCCGTTATCGCTAACGAGGGCTTTGCTTACTTGGTGGCCCGGGGCGGAATCGAACCACCGACACAAGGATTTTCAATCCTCTGCTCTACCAACTGAGCTACCAGGCCAAGAGGCGGGAGTATATCAAA
>JACCDM010940153.1_pt1 | contig 14713 bp, 10 predicted proteins | sample 7445851 | NCBI WGS metagenome assembly JACCDM01 (sample SAMN15323438, study PRJNA562643) | freshwater metagenome | isolation source: river surface water | place: USA:Blue River Watershed | collected 2017-08-16
ACGGAGTCATCAACATCACCTATGACCGTGGCATTAGCTGGACATCGTGGAATGTTCTCACCGGAAAAGGTGAAGCCGTCGTCTTTGAAGCGGATGACCGTGCATGCCCAATCTGTGCAGAAACGATTAAGCGCGCGGCGCTAAAGTGCCGCTTCTGCGGTTCTGACGTAGCGTAAAGCTTTACTGCTCCAATAGACCTAGGCAGTTTCTTGACTCGGCTGCGCCTTTGTCGCTGGATGAAATGTCAAGATTCTTAGCCTCACCCCAGTCTGAGAACTCTAGGGCGAAACCATCAACTGGAATAATTAGGCCGTTAATCACGTCATCAGACAAGTTGTCGTCATTGGTTGCGAACAAGGCAGTTTGAGAGTCGCTTTCCCCATTAGGGATGAACTCAAGTGTTATAAATCGCACATCGGCGAAGTCAGGAGCGTCGAAACCCGCAGCCTTACCGGTGAGCGTTGAACCATCAAAACCTTGGCCAATGCCGTCTAGCAGCGTGGTTGAAACCTCGAGACATCCCAATGATTCAAAGGTGATGTCTGCGGTGGCGCTAGTAGATGGCGCGGGTCCCGTTTCCGAGCTGCCAAACCCGAGTAGCCGTGGCAACACAAGAAGCACGAAGACTATGGATGCCGCGATAAACCAGCCGCGGCGATAAAACGGCTTCGGTGCTACTGCTTCTTCTGACACCAAAACTCCTAACGCTGTGCGTTCTTGAGGCTTCGAGAAATCGTCGCCTCGTTTTCGGCTGTAATCATGCAGGTGATTTCTTTATCGCCACCGGCCCATGATTCTTCGGTCGGATAAATGTAGGTGAAATCAAGCTTGGATGACTCATAGTCAAGCCCAACGAAGCTCGAGAACTTGCCGTAGCAATACTCATCAGCCTGTGCTTCGATGTCTGTTGGCAACGTCTCTGAATTATCTGACAAGAAAGTTTCAGAGTAGACCTCGAATTCATGTGGGTCCGTGCAGGGAACTCCGGTTGCCGACTCAACTTCGCCTGCAGCGCCAAGACCGGTGATGCAGTCGCCGACGACAAAGCTAAAAACACCCAATTCGCCTGACTCGACAATCGCGCCTTGGTCGTTTCTGGTTGTCTCGTCGAGAGCCCAGGCCCCCGCAGACACAATGCCAACACCTACAACTCCGGTGATTACGTTTCTGATAATGCTCATTGTTTCCCCCTTTTTAGAATCTATCTTTCACAAACGGCGCCATCGCCATCACGATCGTTGTACCAAGCATACTCAGGGTCTACACCGTTGTAGTAGGGGCCGTAACCGGCAGCGATTGCGTGGGTGCAATACCTAAACCTTGGGTCCAAGCCAGCCACTTCGTCTTTATCGTCACCTGGCGTAACGGGCACGACTAGCATGTCGTCATCGTCTTCTGAGTCGCCCACTCCTCCACCGACAGAGCTCGAACCTTTTGTTGGTGCTTCAGAAGGCAACGAGCTTGCCCCTTCCGACGGGCTTACGATTGGAGTCGGGGTCTCTGTTGGCTGCACGGATTGCGTCGGTTCAGTCACACGCTTGAAACTTCTTTCAATATCCGAGAAGAGCGTTGGAAACAACGCAAGGAGAACGAGCAGAAGTGCAACAAGCACGGAGATCCAAAACCAAACTCGTTTCTTCAAGTCCTTTGAGGGCGACTGATTCGTGCCTGCGAAACTTGGCGGGTAGCTTGCAGTCACAGGGGCGAATACCGGGGGTGCGCTCGGTGAAAAGGTACTTGACGGCGGAGGCGGAGGTAGGAGTGCAGTGGTGCTTCTAGAAGCGTTAGGACCCTTGCGCTGAACTACCGCGTCAGATGGAAGCGCGGCGATGATGAGAAGAGTCGCTACCAGAGCAGGCATAAAGTTGAGCGCTAAAGCGGCTGCAACCAAAGCGAGCACAACCACGACAACCACTTGAATTACCCGTTGGCTTATGCGGCTGTTTGATGAAAAGTTGTTAATCCAGGCATCAAAGCGCCTAACTGGTTGAGTGTCATTTGCGCGACGGAACCAAGCGCTGATTAGTGGCACCAAAGTTAGCACTAGGGGTGCTGCCAACACCCAAAACACGACACCTAGAATCTCTCCGCTAAGCACTTGAACGAGCACAAGGGAATCGATAGCGAGCAAGAAAAATACATAAGCTGCGAAAATGCCAGCTAACGACCAAAAACCGGATGGTCGCGACCGTCCGCGTAGATCCGAATAGCGAAGAAATTCTGATTGCACTAACCCGTAAAAAACATCGAGTTTAGTTTGTTTCCTCATTTTGTCTAGCCAACGACGCCACGGCGGATACCGCGCTGCGGTGATGAATTTGCTGCTGGCTCGTTCTCCACGAGCTTCTCTTCGGATGCCCAGAGTCGAGCGATGTCGTAACTTATCGGCCCAGCTAAGTCCACACGAATAACAGAATCGAGAGGTCTGGCTACCTTGTCTGAATATGACTTGGTGTTCAAGCTCTTGGTTGCCGATGCACTCAGCTCTTTTGAAACACGCTCCGGCAGGATCACGTAAGAAGTAACCTCTTCATGAACGCCAAGCTGAATCTCGTCGTGATTAATACTCATGACAGACATTGGGGTGACTGGGTCTGGCTTGCCATCTCCTAATGTCAGTGCGTGAGCAAGGAACGTTGTCCAAGGCACCTCGCGGGTAACCGCTTCGATGCCCTCAAGATCTGACCGCAGCAACTCAAGAGGATCATCTTCAACCTGGAGAACACTTGGTCTTGCTTCGGTCATCGCCTCTCCTTGAAGCTCTTCAATCATCGGCTTTAGGAAAGAAACGGCAACTCTCTCTTGCACGACAGTGTCAAGTAGGTGTTGGTTCAAGGTTTTTCTGGCGTTATTGCTCGAATGCGGCAAGTCCCGGTCGAGCAACTCTATAGACAAGCCCCTCGTTGTGCCTGAAACGCGTGAAACCTGCTCGACTAGACGCTCGAAAGCTTTGTATCGCCAACCCTTTTGAGCCATCTTTGTAAGTGCAGACTTGCGCAACTTTTCAAGAGCTACGGCGTCGCCTTCATCAGCCTGGGCAATTCTCATTGCGAAAGGCAAGGTTTCAAGATCAAGTTGCTTTAGGCCGGATTCCAGCCATTTAGGTCGAACCATCCATGGATTTGCAAGTGATTTAGCCAAAAGCTCGAGCCATTCTAAAGTCTGCTTGTATAGGAACTGCAATCGCTGCTGTTCCCTACGACAGATTCGATTACCTTCTGAGATGTGCGCGAGGCTCGAAATCACAGAATCAACCTCACGCTCAAACGACGACCATCCCCTGTGGTAAGCCGCCAAGAATGTCAGCAAGAGAAAAACGGCGAGTGACCCTGAGTAAGTGAGTATGTCTGCGGTGGAAAGCACCGGTTCCCCTGGGTTTTCTGCCCTGTAATAGTCGAGGTAAGCGATGATTCCATAGGTAAGTGGCGCGAGAATGGCCAACGTAATCAAAACGCGTTTGTGGAACTTCTTGCGAATCTTTAACAATGTGCCCGATTCCGGCAAGTCCAATTCGTTAAGTTTCTTTGCGTAGTTAGCTACATCACTATCTACCGTCGCCATACGTGTTGCCATAGCACCATTCATCGACCAAAGGAATGAGCGCTCATTAGCTCGCTTCCATACTTCGAACGACTCCATGATTGCAGAACGCTCAGGCATTGTCTGTTCCAAAGACTCCAAGAGAGCTTTTTGGCTTTCAATGTCTTTTCTAATTACCTTCAATGCAGCCAAGCGCTTCTTGTAGTCGCGCAATAGGTTTGGCAAGTCTAAGGGCTCGGGCTCGGGAGCTACATCCTGCACTTCGACGGCTTGCTCCAAGGGTTCGTCGGTTTGCTCGTCATCGCTGACAGGCCCTGCGTCTGCAGATTTCTTCTTCGCAACCAGTGCCTTAGATGCTGAGGCTGCCTGTGCAAGTGTGCCGACTTGCTCTTTGCCATCCTCATCTTCGGTTATCAAACCGTTTTCGATTAGCGTTTCACGCAGATTTGAAATGTCGGCTTCTTGGACGGCTAGTGAGTTCTGAAGCGCAACTAATTCACCGCTAAGTGCCTCGAGCTCGCTAACGCCAGCGTTAGACCATGATCTGATTACATTTTCAGCCTCAGTGACTTTAATAAGATCGTTCCAACCAACAGCCGCCGGGATGTTTTCTGGGCGGTTTTCTGAAGGAAACACCCAAGCATCCTCTGGGTTTTGAAAAAGGTTTGAGACCTTTCTAAAAATCGGAGTTTTGTTTTCGATAGGTGCAAAGCCTCGGTCGGACAAATCGAAACCACCATCAAGTGCGCCAAAGACTAGCTCTCGCAACCCCTGCCACAGAGACGGTGTCGATCTCAAGTCCCCCAAGTGAACAGGTGATTGAAGTGATTTTTGAGCCTTCTCTTCAGCCTCTCGAACCGATGCGTAGCGAGACATTACAAGTTTGTCGTGAATGTCGACAGGTTCTTCTAGCCCTACACCAACTTCATATTTGCCGTCTGTGCCCTGGAGGTTGCGCTCGACGCTCTTTGCAAAAAGCCTTTTGATCCACATCCAAGACCAATAAGGCATGCGCCCGAGCTTCTGGCCAGAGAATTTCAGGAAAGAAACAAATTGCTTAACGATGGCAAGTTTTGGTTTGGCCTGTTCAACGAGATCTGCAGGTCGTTTGTATTCCAAAATCTGTGAGTCGAGATTGAATGAGACTTGGACCATGTTGTTGATGTAAAGGTCCAAATTGTCATCTTCGATAAACGAGGTCCCGATCGGAGGCAGCGGCGGCTCGAAATCGCTATCGGCTGATTCTCCCAAAACGCTCGCTGCAACGCGTCGAGCTAAACCGTCTGTTAAGACTCCGGCTACAAACGTTCTTGAGATCCAGATACCCTCTCGGGTTGATTTCTCTTTCTGAAACAAGTCAAGGGTGCCTATTGGAAGACCATTCCAAATGCCTGCTGCAGTGGCTAAATGCATCATTGTGAAGCCAGGAAATTTTTTGTTTTCTCGAACGAATGCATCCGTTGCCCAAGGGTTTGAGCGATCCTCTGGCGCGGCGAGAAGTGTCACGCCTCTGCCAGGTGTCATCCATTTCAATCGCTTCTGCACCTTGAATTCAGTAGGGGCACAAATAAGGTTGATAACCTCAAAAACCTGACGTTCGTCTCTGTCGCTCAACCGCTTGTCTGGCGATGGCAGCGCCCATCCCAAGTAGTCCTCAATGGTAGAAACTACTTGGTCTTGGTGCTCATCAAACTCACGAACCAAGCTCGTGGAGCGCACCTTCACGAACCGAATCACAGAAAGAGCTTCTCGAGCAAGCTGTTCGAAAAGATCGACCTTTACACTAGTCAGCTCTCGTTCTGGGCCAACACCGATGACCTCGGCTTCAATGCGCGGGGGTTGGCCATCAACTAGCTCTACAGCCTCCGGGCGAATCCACAAAGCAGGCCCAATTAGGCCAACCTCAGCCCAATTGCATGCCAGCTCAAACAGGTCTGATCCCTGCTTGCCGCTTGGCAGCAGGATGATCGAGGCTTTGGAATCAAGCCAGAACGATTTGCTCATCGGTTACAGAACACCTCTAGAGCCAAGAGATGCGCCTTGTGAACGAGGCTTGAATTCGCCAACCTGGTCAATTAGTTCCCGCAGTGCTCGTTCTACATCGTCCTTGATCTCCCATGAGACTGGGTACGAGTAAACAGAACTTGAAGACGAACTTGAATCTGCTGAAGCCTTAAAGTTCTTCATCTCCTCAGAAAGGAATGCTTGAACCTTTGCGATTCTAGAGTTGACCTCTTCAGGCGCACTTGTAGCAAAAGCAGAAGGCTCTTGGCCCGGGGCAAGAGCTTCGCCCGTCGACAGCCAGTGAGAAAGCTCTGGTGCTAAGTCCTTGCCCTCACCAGCCAAACCAATAAGTCGCTTGTAAGGTTCTAGCGGCTTCAGGTTTCCCTGTGACGTACATAGTGCCTGGGCGATCGACACAGACTCCAGCACGGCCGCAAGATAGTCGTTCTCATACAGGCGTCCTGCATAGAGGAGTGGATGCGGGAAGGTTAGGTAGTCGTTCGTTGTCTTCTCGCGAATCGAGATCTTTGGTCCTAGACCTTCGTTCGGCTCCTCCGCCAATAGATTTAGCGCCGATGCGACGTACCAACCCTTGATGGCCATATCGAAAGCCATGGTGTCCATAGGTACAGACTCCCTCAAGAGTCGCCCTCGGCTCCATCGCATGAAGGCAGAACGGCTCTGGGCGTTGCTGTTCTTCTGGTTCCAGGCTGTGGCAACCGGCTCCATGATTGACTGCATCACAATCGGCTGAACCGGAAAACCTAGCATCGTGAAAAACTCGATGCTGTGCGCGTTCTGGTCTCTGAACCACTTAGCCACAACATCTTTAGCTGCGACACCTGGAGCAAGTTTGAACCTGCTCATCTCAGCAATCAAGACTTGCAAAGTAGGTTCATACATGTCTGATTGGGTGTTGAAGGGGATTGAGCTGACAACAATGCTGTCGCCCTCACCGATTGACTTACCATGAACTTCGTTGAGTAGGCCTGGGTGCAGCTTGACCAATGGGCTTGCGGCATTGAACGCTGCTTTCAAGTGACCTAAGAATCGGTCCTTTCGTTCGTTGAATTCAGCAGGTCCGATGTCCTTCTTCGACAGATAGTCGGTAAGTGTTTGGTTGAAGAACGCCTTGAAAGGCTTGCCTGGTCTGTTCATCCACAGTTCTGCTCGAGCCAGGTAATCTTCTGGATATGGGTAAGAGTTGAAATCTGGTGACTGAGGAGCAGACGCCAATGTGTTTGGGTCAGCTTGAGTGCTCGGCTTCCAGGTTCGAACTATCGAAATCAGTGGCAAATCTTCCAACTCCGAGCTCATCTCTCGAACTGCTGTGAGCGCGGCATCCATGTCGTTCACCTGATCAATGTAGGTTTCACGAATCAACTGGTTGAACTTCTCAGCAAATTCAGTTGGCTCGAGAAGCATCTTTTCATTTGAAGACGGGAAGTACTTGCGTGCGACCTCTTTGCTGTCAATCTTTGGCCAAAATGGGTAGTCGTTCTTGCGGCCGTCCTGGGTTTCGTCTGCCTGAACGCGAATCTCAAGCGCTTTACGCAATGACTCGAGATGCGCCTTGAGCGGGCCAACAAGATCTCGGTTCACTTCATCGAGAAGCTTAGATGCGCAGTTTCTTAGTTCTTTCTCTGACTCCCAGATCAGAGATTCTGCAACGTGCTCCGCTGCCTGACGTACAGCATCATTGTCAGCGTTGATTGAGGTCGCGGCACCAGCAGCTTGGATGTCCTGGTAAACGTAACTCGCAATGTTTGACGCGTAAGCTTCGAAACTCAGAGCCTCAGCCTTGAGCTGAATCGACGCACGCGCAATTGATTGCTGTAGGTGCCCAAGCAACGTAGCTGTCACAGGTAGGCCATGTGTCACGGCGTAAGACGAGACCAATTTCAAGAGATGCTGAGGGGCTGAAACAACCCATTTTTCGAGTGCATCCTGGCGGTTCTTGCGATCGCGCTCCAGGTAACCCTTAATACTGTCAGCTCTCAAACCAATAAGCCTGGACGACCAAGTATCTGGTGTCAGACCGCCATTCTTGTCTAGAGTTGCAGGGTCACCGGCCTTGTTCATGACCATCGACTTGAATTCAAGCTTGAGTGCTTGTATTTCCGTGGTAGTTCGTAGTGCATCAATTACTTGGTTGTGCTCTTCAGTATCTTCATTTAAACCCGAGTTTTCAATGAAAGGCACGAGCGCTTTTTGAGCATTCTCACGTACCCAAAGATCTTCATCGCCACCCTCGTCAAGCTTTCTACCCTCCTTGTGAGCGTTAAGAAGTCTTTCAATTACTGATCTAGCAAACCGCTCAGAAGAGTACGATATGAACTTCTCTTTTCCGAGCGTCACACGACCAAAACCAATGGCAGACAATGGCGGAGCCTTCATCTCATCTTGAATGAGCCCTGAGTTTTCTGGCAGAGCGGCACGGCTGACATTCTGCGTCCAGTTGCCCTTGGAATACGTCGCGATGTTGTCTTGGAACAAATCGTCCGTCATCCATGCGGTGATGGTGGTGCTAATCGCTTTGTACACGTCAGTCTGCCCAGCAAATGAAGTCGTTGCTCCTTGGCGACCGACGACAAACGGGTAACGAACACCGATTCGGTCGTTCGCGTCACCTGACAGCAAAGTTAGACCTTTTGCCCTGAAGAGCTCAGTAGTTGAGGCGTTTGGGGTTCTGTTCCAGTGGCCGTTCACCGTTTCGTTAACGGTTGACAAGGCATTGCTTGCGATTCCTGAGCCACCCGAAATGCCATCGAAAACGTCTGGTGCGTAAAGAATTCCATAAGATTCTCTAGCCCAGGCAGTCGCTGAAAACTTCGACTTTACGGCTTCGACCACATCGAGGTACTGACCAGCGCCCGAGCCACCGGAAATCGAAGAAACGAAAACTACGACCGGAATGTCAGTTGTGCCTGACATGCTGTCTGCCCCAAGTTTCACGCCTAACCTGGTCAGAATCTGCAGAGAATCTGGTCGGCGCATTTTTGACAATGCTTGTTCGGCAGAATTTGCAATTTCATCAAGCTTAGAAAGTGCGATCGTACGACCCACTGCTCGGTACTGACCCGCGCCATCAACAATGGTCACAGTAACTTCAGAAGCATCGGGAAGCTGTCGCTCGACTTCTAGCCCTAAATCTTTGTTTACTCGAGATTTAATCGACGACACCACGTTCTTGTAGTTTGCCGAGGACGCCACGAGGCCTTTGTAAGACTCGTGAGGCAAGAACTTTGCAGGGAAATCTGCGCCATCTTGCTTCACTGGGGTGTCGAAGTGCAAGAACTGCCAGGCATCCGGAATGCCCTCATCCCAACCTGCTGCTTTCAGGCTTAGCTCGAGTGACTCTCGAACTGCACGTAAAGTCTTACCGCCCGAGCCGCCGACACCGACTAGCAGGAATGGTCTTAGCATTTGGATCTCCTTATGTGTTTACAGGTTTAGAAGCTTGATGGAGGGGGTGGAGGAAGTGCCGGCCCCCCAGGCATGCCTGGGGTTTTGGGTGGTGGCAAGGTTGGGTTGGCACCCGTCGAGCCTGGGTTAGGAAGAGGTGGTGGCATTACCGGCGAACCAGTAATAGGTGGCAGACCAGTTGTAGGTGGCCCCCCGGCAGCGCCGAAGCTGGGGGTTCCTGAAGATGGAGGGGGTGTCGGCAGGCTCGGCGCAGCAGGGGTCTTCATTGCGCCTGAATCAGAGCCGCCCTTGCCCTTCTTTTGTGGTTGCTTTGACTCTTCTTGCAAGGCCTTCTGGGCACTCTTGAGTGCGTTTGAGTTCTCAAGCTGGGCGGCAGCGTTTGCCATCAACTCAGGGAAGTTCGGCAACGCCCCCTTATTGGTCTTTCCATAAACAACTAATCTGCCGGTAACTTTTGGATTCTCGGAAGTGACCGCCATGAGAGAAGATTGTGGCAATACCAAGGCCCAGAGCTTACCTAGGTGCCCGTCAAACAAAGCCTTACGCCCATTCGCAAATCTAGCTTCCTTAGCTCGCGTAGCGCGTCGGCCGGTCACGACAACGCTTCCTTCACGCGCAACAACTTCATACCAAGGCGAAATGAGAGGGAACAAAGGCACAACGGCTTTCAATGTTCCAAGCTCTGGATCATCAAATGCCAGAGCTGCATCTTTTGGAGGGCGGTACTGGAATTCGTCCATGCCAACTTGAGGGCTGTTCAACGCCTTGCCTGAAGTAGCAACCATTGTGCGCTGCTCAATGTCGACTTCAACAGGGAATGAGGCTCGCAGGATTTCGTTTCCGTGCTGAATTTTCGCTGCGGAACGATTCAGGAAGTACAGACCTATTAGCGGGATGCCCACCGACAGCAGGTACGCGAGGATGAAAATACCGATTGCTTTCGAAAGGTCAATCTGCTTGCCGGTCTCGAACTCGAATTGCCTCGAATCAAGTAGAGCAGTTGTCGAGTCGACAGAGCTGGTGAGTGAGAATTCAGAAACACCAGTCACGTGTGAATTTTTCGGGACCTCGTTGGATATCTGAAGCTGAACTTCTTTTGCTTCACCAGCAAGCACTGTGAGACATCCCTCACTTAGTCCGGCAAACTTCGTTGACCAGGTCAACTCTCGTGATTCGTAAGCCCCGACCTCATTTTGGTCATCCGCCACAATTCTTGTACCGATATCTGGACCGTCAAAGCAGACCGTGCCAGATTTTGCTTGCCCCTTGGCAGGGCCAGTTACGAGAACACTGGCGGAAATAACATCTTTGCCACTACTGAGTGGCTTCGTGAACTTGATGTTAGAGACGCTCGGATAGATCGAAGGGTTTTGCGCTCTTTCTGAAAGGCTAAACGTGAGCGGCCCTACCTTGGGGTAATGCTCTGTACCCAAAGTTAAGTCAAATCTATAGGCGATGTCTCCAGTGGGCACCGACGCAACATCAAAGGAGAACACGCCGGTGTTTTTGCTGAACTTTGTACTCTGAGGGTCGCCAGAGATCTTGGCGGTGAGTGATGCACTCAGGAACTCACTCATTTGAGCATTGGAAGATGAGCCGTTCTCGATGAAGTGGCCAGAAATTGCCGCCGGCTGGCCCTCAAAAACTGTCTTTTTGTCTAGAACCGGCGACAGGTCTGTGTATAGAACTAGTTTGCCTTGGGCAGAGAAGTTCCACTTCTCAGGCTCCTCAACCGCCACAGGGATTCGGTCAGTTGAGGCGGAGGAATGTGGCTCCTTTGAAGTCTTGACAGTCTTTCCAGTCGAGTCCTTGATTACCCATTTCTCGTCAAGCGTCAAAATCTCGATGGATCTGAAGCCCGGATCTACCCAGAAATCACCGTTTTCTGCGATGTCAAAAATGTTTCCACCAGCGACTTGGCTCGAAATCAACATGAACGGGTACGCGACTTCGCTAGGGCTGGTGGCTTCCAGATAGGCTCCGCCAGGGTAAGGCTTCTCTTCGCCTTCTGCAGCTAAGCCACAAGTAAACTCACCTGAAGGTAGGGAACCGAGGGTCGGAATGGGAGGCCCCTCTTCTTCAACCAAAATGCGCATGTACTTGCGCCAGTAAGATTCCTCGCCCTCGACACTTGACCCTTCAGGGGAATTGTTTAGCAGTACACCGAAAAGCGAAACACCCTTATCACGAAGTTTCTGTATCAACCCAGTAGCCGACGGTTTGTTCGGTAACGGAGCGTTTTTTGAAACTTTGACACCGCAAAGTTCGCTCAGTGCGGCTGTGTTGCCAGATCTTTCGTTTCCGATCCAAAGCCCACCATCAGTGAACCAAACAACTGTCTTACAGTCAGCTTTGGACGCTGACATCACAGAATTTGCCTTGGTCAGGGCTTCCAACCAGTTGGTGTAAGGGGCGAGAGGCTGACCCAACACCTCTTCTTTTACTGATGAAGCAACTTTCTGTTTGTTACCGCCATTGACTGTTTGCCATCCCTTGCTGAATGATGACGTAGCGCCAGCGAAAAAGGTGCCGTTGACTCGTACCGTTAGGCCCTTGCCCAAAGAACCAATGTCAGCCCAACGCTCGACATCTTCTGCAAGGATTTGAGCGCGAAGATTATCTGGATCAGAGCCTGGCCGCCCATCATCCGTTTTGTTCAAGCTCAAGGAATTATCGATTACGTAGTAAACATCGAGTGATTCAGCAGTTTGAATACAGGCAGCCAACTGCTGTACAGCAGTTGTGCCTCTATCGCTAAGTTTGCTGGTTGTTTCAGCTTGTGCAACTGACCCACCGAGAAAAGCGGCAAGCGAAATGCCGAATAAGGCGGTGGCGGCAAACAACTTCTTGATCATGAAGCGCTCAACATGTCTGCGATGACCCATATGTGGAAGCCTGCGATTACGAGTGAAACATAAGCACAAATGGTCAGGATCTGTGTAAATCCGGGTTTGATGATGAAGTTGGGATTTTGTCTACCTTTTCGCTGGAGGTAAAAATCCAGCGCAAGAGCCAAAAACACTACGAGAGGCGTAAGCGCCCAACCAACAAAGCTGAGTTCACGAGAAGCGAATTCGAATTTGAGCAGCACTACAACAGCGATAGCGATGCTGAGAAGGAGAGAAACAACGCCAACTAGGGCAGGCAAAAAGGAAGCTTTGTTGTGGTTCACGCGACCCACCCCTCCTGGCCATTTACAACTGGTAGTTGAACGCTAGTGCCGTTACGGCGCAATAGTCAAGTCGAAACATCCTCTGACTTGATTGAAGCTTGTCAGAATGCTCGCCTGTCACAGTTCTCACAAACAAGCGGCCTCAAGGTAGAACTTCTATTCTTTGGGGGAACAACTCTAGACACCCACGCCGTGGTGATTATCGGGCCCAAAGAAGGCTTTGTTATGAAAACGTAGTTCACAGCCTTCTGCGGGCATGGGCACCTGGAATAGGGTTGTGACAAGAGCAAATAAAGGGGAACTTATGAAGCTAAAGGCAAGCGTCTGGCTAGCAAGTGCCGTATTGCTAATAGGCAGTCTCACGGCGTGTTCTCAGGGGAGCCACGGGATGGTGCCCAGCGAAGGTGAACTTACCGGTACCGTCGCCTACCTCGAGGGTTACACCGGAAACACTGGACTATCTGCAGCAATGCTCTCTAATTTCGGCAGCGCTAGAAACTATTGTGAAGGAAATCTACTTCTTCACCCCGAATACAAATCCAAAGAGAAAACTGACTACATGTCTGGGTGTCTCGACGTTATCAACGATGAACTGTCATTGTCGGCCGACGATCCATCTGAAGGCATAGAAGTCGAGCCTGAAGGGAACGAAGGTACGGTTGACAACGGCTCGTCGATGACTGTTAGCCAAGAGAACGCTGTGCGCTCGGCGCAGAGCTATTTGGCCTACTCCGCTTTTTCACGCACCGGCCTGATTGAGCAACTCGAATACGAAGAGTTCAGCACATCAGACGCAACTTTTGCCGTTGACTCCCTGCAAGTCAATTGGAATGAACAGGCCGCTAAAGCGGCTGCCGATTATCTTGAGTACTCAGCGTTCTCGCGCCAGGGCCTTATTGATCAACTGATTTATGAGGGATACACCCAGAAGCAGGCCGAGTACGGGGTTAATACGACGGGCCTGTAGCCAATTGACTCTTCCTCCGCCTCCTCCACCGTGGGTGACCCAGTCCCAATGGCCTTCGCAGCCGCCCGCAAAGACCTCTAAACAAGGCCTCGGAGCATTACTGCCTTTGCTTTTGTCAGGTTTAGCCTTTCTGATGGCAGGAGTAGCACTTTTCATTTCATCTGTGTCGATGTCGGGTGCCGGCTCGAGCGTTGCTAGCACCGCACAAGCAAATTCTGAAGATGAGATTGGTGAGACTCTGTACCGGGAACCCCCAGCTCTCGGCGAACTTATCCAAACCGTTCGCGATTCCACGGTCACAGTTTTTTGTGGGAACTTTTCTGGGTCTGGATGGGGCATAGACCTGGGTGACGATCCGGATTCCTCAGAAGACGATAAATATCCGTATGAAATTGTCACGAACCATCACGTGATTGAAGAATGCCTAAATGGTGAAAAAATTGAGATCTCCATAGGGACAGATCCAACAAAGTACAGTGCATATCTCTGGTCGTTCGACGATAGTTTCTACACAACTTCTAACGGTTGGGCAGACTTGGCCCTTTTAGTTACCGACATTGAAGTTCGTCAACTGCCGGTAGCCGACTCAGCTCCAAAGCCCGGTCAATGGGTAATGGCTGTAGGTAGCCCAGGAACGAGCCTGCTGGACCTAAGTAAGGGTCACGTCACGACGGGTGTAGTCTCAAACTTGTCGGATGAGAACTGGCTCATTGTGACGGATGCGGCTGTCAACAAAGGAAACTCAGGCGGGCCCCTAGTTAACAGTGCTGGCCAGGTGATTGGCACAAATACCTGGGGCGACAATGTTGCTGAATCAGACAACATCGCCTACGCGATCGGCGTACCTGTCCTATGCGATCAAATCGTAATGTGCTCTGCAGGTGACACGATGCTCTGGGGTCAGGACTGACGCAAACTATAGGGGCCTTCTGGTTCCGCTTGCAGGTTAGAGCTCTCGAAAGAAACCAACACTGAAATTCGTGTGGTAGCCGCCGGTGACGGTTTCGCCTGTGTGTGCTACCGGCACGTGAGCGACCAACGACTCAAACTCAGGCGCGAGCTCCTGTAGCGTGCGCTTAATCTTGGAGTCGCTTGTTCCTAGTGGGATGACGCGAACTTCAATGTCATCCCTTGGCGTTTCGAAATCAAGGATGAGGGCGACTGTGTCTGACATACCGGTACCTATGTATGCGTCGCTCAACCACAAAGCTGAAATTGATGAAATTGGGTAGCTCTCTGAGCCTCCGAATGAACCGTAGCCCGCGAACAGCACGCTCGATTCGGTAACGATCATCATCTCTTCAAAAGCACCCTCGATTGAGTACTTCACTTTAGGAAAGACGGCGACTACCTTCTCTTGCCCGTGCTGAACAACTAGGGGTTTGAGCTTTGGTCCACCCCAAAAGTTTCCTGACTGACCCGCTGCGAATTCGGAAACCGTCTGAGTGTGGTTACAGTCGTGCTTTACCAGAACAGGGTCACTAGCCTCGATGAACTCTTCAGCATCTTGTCTGGTCTGACAGTGCTTGCAAAGTTTTGCTTCTGCCAAAATCTCTTCGGCGCACGCGATGCATTTCTTGGTGTTTGACATTCTGTTCCTCCCT
>JACCDM011714938.1_pt1 | contig 14706 bp, 8 predicted proteins | sample 7445851 | NCBI WGS metagenome assembly JACCDM01 (sample SAMN15323438, study PRJNA562643) | freshwater metagenome | isolation source: river surface water | place: USA:Blue River Watershed | collected 2017-08-16
AAGTTTTGGACCAACGCAGCAACAACTTTTTGTGTGCGCTATACCTCGACAAAACAGCAATTGGCGCGGCCTTTCTCGACATTTCTACCGGCGAATTTCTTGTCGCACAAGGCGCAGCGCAGTACATAGACAAACTCATCAGCGGATTCAGACCCAGTGAGATCATCTATCCAAAAAGCAAAACAAGTGCGGTGCATGAATTATTTGGCAACGATGCCTTCCACTTCAAATTAGAGGATTGGGTTTTTGGCGCTGACTTCGCCAACGAACAACTCAACAAACATTTCGGCACCAAATCACTCAAGGGTTTTGGACTCGAAAACCAAGAACTCGCCATTATTGCTGCGGGTGCAGTTTTCCACTATTTATCGGAGAACCAACAACAACAACTCGGACACATTACGGGTATTTCACGCATCGCCCCAGACCGCTACATGTGGCTAGACCGTTTTACGGTGCGCAATCTCGAACTCGTACACTCTCCCCACGACAACGCAGTCACGCTTGCGCACATACTGGACAAAACGAAAACCCCAATGGGAGGCAGGTTATTGAAACGCTGGTTGGTCTTGCCACTCAAAGACCGTGCGCCCATAGAAGAGCGGCATCAGGTTGTTGCGGCACTTAAAGAAGAGCAACACCTCCACGACGAACTAGACGACCGCCTCCGCGAAATCGGCGATCTAGAAAGACTCATCTCTAAAGTCGCTGTAGGTAAAATCAACCCGCGTGAGGTGCAGCATCTCAAGCGTACCCTCCAACAAATTCAACCAATTGCCCAACTGCTAAGCCCGCTAGAGAACCCCAGTTTGCAGGCGCTCATCAACAACTTAGATGCGTGCCAACAACTCATCGACCTCATCGATACCAACCTGACTGCCGAACCCGCCGTTCAAATCGGGAAAGGCCCCGTTATTAAAGAGGGAAGGGACACACAACTAGACGAACTTCGCAGCATTTCTACCAACGGCAAAGACTACCTCGAGCAAATTCAAGAAAGAGAAAGTCAAGCAACGGGGATTTCGAGTTTAAAAATTGCTTTTAACAACGTTTTTGGGTATTACATAGAAGTGCGCAACACCCACAAAGACAAAGTTCCAGAAACCTGGATTCGCAAACAAACACTGGTATCAGCAGAGCGCTACATCACCGAAGAACTCAAAGAATACGAGCAAAAAATACTAGGTGCAGAAGAAAAGATGCTGCACATCGAGCAGCAAATTTACCAACAGCTCGTTTTTGCCATGGCCGACTACATCGGGCCCATTCAAAAAAATGCGCAATTACTTGCACAGCTAGACTGTCTTTTCTCCTTTGCCAAAGTGGCCAAAGCACACCAATACTGTTTACCCAAACTCACAGATGGCTTTGAACTCGACATCAAAGAAGGCAGGCACCCAGTTATCGAGCAGCGCTTGCCAATAGGAGAAAGCTATATCGCTAATGACATCTCTTTGGATAACAGCAAGCAACAGATCATCATGATTACTGGGCCTAACATGAGCGGTAAAAGTGCCATTCTGCGCCAAACCGCCCTAATTGTCTTAATGGCGCAAATTGGTAGTTTTGTCCCTGCTGCTGCCGCACAAATTGGCATTGTAGATAAAATTTTTACCCGTGTCGGAGCGTCTGACAACATTTCTTCTGGGGAGTCTACTTTTATGGTCGAAATGAATGAAACAGCGAGTATTCTCAATAATATTTCAGAACGCAGCCTGATTTTACTCGACGAAATTGGACGCGGCACCAGCACCTACGATGGCATCTCCATCGCTTGGGCCATTGCTGAATTCTTACACGAAAACCCTAAAGCCAACGCCAAAACACTTTTTGCAACGCACTACCACGAACTCAATGAAATGGCCAATCGCTTTGAGCGCATCCACAACTACAACGTAAGCGTCAAAGAACTCGGCGACAAAGTCTTATTTCTCAGAAAATTAGTAGCCGGTGGCTCGGCGCACTCTTTTGGCATCCACGTAGCCAAGCTTGCCGGAATGCCTGCTACTGTTGTAAAGCGCGCCGAAACCGTTCTCAAAGACCTCGAAGCAAGTCACTCAGATGTAGGGAGCTCCGATAAAACACGCGCTAGTAAACCCGCCGTGCAGGCCATTGCTCAAGATGTGCAACTCAGCTTCTTTGCGCTCAATGATCCCGTTTTACAACAAATACACGACGAGCTCGTTCAAACCGATATCAATTCACTCACTCCTGTTGAAGCCCTACTCAAGCTCAACGAAATCAAAAAACTGACCGGTGCGTAACGCTCTTCTCTTCCTCGTCTTATTGCTCGTGGCCAGTTGCGCTATTGAAGAAGCGCAACCACAAAAAACAAAGCAACTCACTATTGCCCAGAACTTCATGAATACGGGCCAGAAAAAAATCTTGAGCAAAATTGCCAAGCGCCGAGGTATCAACTTATCCATTCTGGAACTGAACGCTAACGAGGTCCGAAAAGCAATTCAACAGAACCCATGGGAGCCTGGCTTTGACCTCATCATACTCGATGGTATTTCCGCTCTCCAGCACTTAAAGGGCCTTGCATTTGAATATCACGAGCCCGCTTTTGCCGCTATTCCAATCGGTGTTTCCTACGTTCCAGACTCCGTTGTAAAAGTTCGGCACTTCAAAGATTTATCTAACCAATATCTTTGGGCTGCTGCCGATGCCAAAGCAGAACCCATACTCAAAGCTCATTTAGCTTATGTCTACAGAAACCGGACAACAAATAAAGTGCTTCAAACATCCTACAAAGATTTGCTGCGTGGGTTCATAGACCACAAACTTGCTTTTGACACTTACCAATTGCAAAATACCTTATTGCTTTGTAGGTACGACACCCACCTACATGTGCTCAAGAAAGCGGTTCAAAAAAGACAATTTACCTTTGCCCTCTCCAAACCAAATCGCTTTTTTGCAGACTACATCAGCTTGTCTGTTGTTGAGCAAACCCCAAATCATCAAACAGCACAGGATTTTGTGGGCTTTCTACATTATTTACGCGATCACAATGCCACATTCCGCAACGCTTTTGGCATGAGCAAAAAGTCAAAAGATGCCAAGCAGCCCACGCCTCAGGTCTTGCTCGAATTCTTTGAGAAATGACACCTAAATGACACTGCATCTTGCAGAGTTCGCTAATTTTGTAAAAAATAAACTTATGTATCCAGCAGAACTTGTTCTCCCCATGAAAGAAGACCTTACCAAAGTAGGGTTTGAAGAATTACTCGATGCCGCAGCCGTTGACGCCGCCATCTCTCATACTACAGGCACTCTTTTAGTTGTTGTGAATTCAGTTTGTGGCTGTGCCGCAGGCAATATGCGCCCCGGTGTCAAGCTTTCCATTCAGCATAGCAAAACCCCTTCAAAACTGACAACTGTTTTTGCAGGCGTAGATCAAGACGCCGTAGCTCAGGCAAGAAAATACTTTTTGCCGTATCCTCCATCTTCGCCATCTATTGCCCTATTCAAAGATGGTAAATTAGTTCATTTCTTGGAAAGACACCACATTGAAGGCGGAAGCGCCCAAATGATCGCTGCCAACCTTCAGGCGGCCTACGACGAATTCTGTTAATCCACCCGAAAAAGTGCTGCAGCAATGCCGTCGGCATGCAGTTTGCCTTGCTCGGTGAGTACAATTTGTTGATCTGTTCTTTTTAACCAATTCAAGCGCGCAAATTCCTCAATTTGCGCGCTTTCTTTTTGAGTCCAATGAGTATTTAACAAGGATTCATCCAAGCCCCACTTCGTTCTCAAACCAAGCAAAATGAGCTCATTTCTGCGTTCGTTTTCACTCAATATTTCTGTCTCATACCAATTCTCAGATTTACCCACCTTTTGGGTATAGAGGGTATTATTGCGGACATTCCAACGTCTCGACTTTCCATCAAACGAATGTGCAGAAGGGCCAACTCCGATATAAGGTTGAAATTTCCAGTAAGAACTGTTGTGCCGCGAATGAAAACCAGGCAAAGCAAAATTAGAAATCTCATACGGCTCAAAGCCATTGCTACGCGCACTTTCGATCAATAATAAAAACTGTTCGCTTTGCAAGGTTTCGGCTGCGGGCTGGAGCTTTTTTTGACGCACCAAATGATTCAAGGCAGTTTTGGGTTCTATCGTCAAACAATAGGCCGAAAGATGCTGTATTTTTAGTTGGAATACGGCATCAAGACTTGCTTTCCAAGCGGATAAGGATTGCCCTGGCAGTCCATAAATGAGGTCTACGGAAATATTATTGAAACCGAATTGTTGCGCAAGTTTGATGCCTTCTAAGCCATCTTTGACTTGGTGTGCTCTATTCATCCAAATTAAATCGCTGTCAGTAAAGGTTTGCAAACCTATGCTCAAACGATTGATTCCAATACCTTTCCAGAAACGCAAGTTGTCTAATGAAATGTCCTCGGGGTTGACTTCAAAAGTGATTTCACAATCTTGAGCGAGCGTATAATATTGATGAATTTGTTTAAAAAGTAGCTCGAGCTCTGCAAAAGATAAAATACTTGGCGTCCCTCCGCCAAAATAGACCGATTGAATCGTGGTTGCCTCGTTTGAACGCAAACTCAACTCGAGAGCTAACGCAGCAATTAAATCAGCACGGTAATTCTCAAAGGTGGTGGAAAAATGAAAATCACAATAAGTACAGCGCTTGCGACAAAACGGGATGTGCAAGTATAAACCGCTCATAATTTGCGAAAGTTATTGCTTCACAAACTGTTGCTTCATAACGTTGCCTGCAGCGTTAGTCAGTTGTAAGAAATAAGTACCTGCGCTGATGGCTTGAATATTGAGCTGAGTTGCGCTCGCCTCTGTTTGTTCAGCAATGAGCAGCTTGCCACAAAGATCGTAAACCTTTACGTTCATTTGTCCAAAATCGAACCATTCGATGTTCAATAATCCTTGCGCTGGATTTGGTGCAATGGTGAAATTGAATGCGGCTTCGTCTAGATTGGCATCGTCGATATGGCGCACAACTGCTGCCGAGCTATCGCCAAAATCAGCAGCTGGCAAAGTGTAAATAACAGCAGCCAAATTATCTGCTAAGGTCAAATTGCCGTCGGTTCCGCCCCATTGTGAAGCTCCTAGTCCATCGCCATAGAAATCGTAAATGACGAAAGTATAGCATTCGAATGCAGAGAGTGGGATATCGTAGTTATAAGTCGTATTATTTTGTAAAGGGTTTGTGGGATCAGTAGGCGCTGGGAACCCGCCTGTACCAAAGTTTCCAGAAACACCTTCGTTTCCTTCTGACCAAACCACAGTGCCTGCCGCATTGCGCAGTTCGAGATAAGTTTCGTCAGCGTAGTCATCTGTGAGGAGCGTAACTTTCAATAAGTCGATGGTTTCGGGAACGGCTGTGACAGTAACATTGGCAATAGACTGGTTATTGGTGCTGTTCTCGTCTAAAGCTTGATTAGGATTACTTACAGTGGCAGTAAAGGTGTGGGCGCCTGGAGCAAGCTGAACAGTCGGCAAAGTGATAACTTGCGTTTGCCATTGGTTTAGGGTGCCTGTCCAGTTGTATTGTTGTGCTGTGCCATTATCAATTTGATAAGTAATTTGCGCGCTTGTCAAAACCGTCGTGCCTACATTCATGAGCGAAAAAGTTGGCAAATAGTTGTCTCCGCAAACTGCCTGAGCAGTAAGTTGAGCACCAGATAAAGCAGCATCTAACGCCACAACAGTCGAATTATTTGGGTCGAAACCATCGATAAACGAAGCGCCCGAATTAGTTGGGTCGAGCCAATATTTGAGCTGATTGGTGCTATTGCTTCCTGCAGGCATCCATGAATTGGCAACTCTACCATAATAATCTGGTGCACTTAGGTTTTGGCAAGAAGCGCCGCCTCCCCAAAGTTGGCCAATGATGCGATGATTCTGGTCAAATAAAGGAGATCCTGAAGAGCCGCCTTCTGTGGTGGTGTTGCGATCCCATTCTACAGTCCAGGTTGAATTTGCTTCAGATGAGCCCATTGCTTGAGAAATAGAGGGGGCCGCGTCGTCAAAAGAGATTTTTTTGATATCGCCAGACGGGTGATGGATACAAACTGTTGCCGTTGGAATAGTTCCTGAGTTGTCCCAACCAGAAAAATAGGGATTGTAGTCTAATGGCACTGTTCCATTGACAAGGCCGCCTGTAATTTCGACTAAGCAGAAGTCGGATGGGGTGCGGCGCGCACGCAATACGGCGCCACTCAAGGACTGAAACGTAGGAGACGTCGCAGGATTTGCGCAGTCTGTTGCTTGCCAATTGAAACGGAAAACCCACGTAGCCGGGTTGCTGTAACAATGGTTGGCAGTCAGAACATATGGCTTGCCGTCGTTTTGAGTGTTATTGATGAGCGCTCCGGAACAAAATCCGCTACTTCCTGAAACGAGCATTACCGCACTGTTGCGTTGTTGAGTCCAAGGCAATCCGTCTGGGCAATTGGCGTTCATGTTGCAAGAACCAGAGCTGCCAAAGGCTTTTTGGATGAATTCATTTGCAGTGCGGTAACCATGCGTAACGGTACCAACCTGAATATGACCTGCCATATTTTGAGGCGCTACATAATATTCGACGACAGCTTCTTGACCGGGGATGAGCTCCGTGCCGAGTTGGCCATCGTAGATGTGTTCTTGGGTAAAAGCGCCTAGAATAAAGTCTTTAGAAGGATTGTAGACAAAAAGTTGATTCCCTTCTGGAATGTTGGTATTTTCAAAGGTCAGGTTAACCGTAAGTGCTTGCTCGCATTTAACGCGCAATAACCATAAGCGGGCGCCATTGGGTAGGTCAAACCAAGAACCCGCGTTGGTTGTATTCAAGTTCGTGTAGTTGTTGTAACCAAAACGCCAAGGGGCTGTGCCTTGATCATCAGTGCTGGCGTCTTCAGCTTGAAGCGCTGTAATATCAGGTTGCGTATAAATCCACTGCTCGATGACTTTGTCATTCAAAACAAGTTTGGTTGAGGTAGGCAAACCACCTTTACCTTGGATTTGGGAAAAAAGGGGTGAGCTCAGGGTAATAATGAGCAGGGCGTAAAGTGTTTTCATGGAGATTACATTACTAGTTAGACTCTTCGAAAATAGTTCTTTTTAAGACAAGTTGTATCTTTGTCTTATGTCAAAACCATTTGTTGTCGGGATATGCGGAGGTAGTGGGGCTGGTAAGACAACCTTACTCAAGCGCTTGTCTGAGACTTTTCAAGGAGCAAGTACGGCAGTGTTTTCCATGGACAACTATTACCTGCCCATCGAACAACAAACCAAAGATGCCAACGGTATTGTCAATTTTGACCTACCTACTGCGCTCGATCATCAGAAATTAACTACCGATCTTCAAACACTTATTTCAGGGCAGCCCATCGAAGTACGCGAGTATTTTTTCAATGTCCAAGGAAGCAAAAGTGTGCTTTTAACGATACAACCAAGCGACCTCATCATTGTAGAGGGCCTCTTTACATTGCACTACCAAAGCGTCTTTTCACAACTCGACTTCAGTATTTTTGTAGATGTAGACCACGCCACCCAGCTCGATAGACGTATCTACCGCGATCAAGAAACAAGAGGCTACAAGCGCTCTGAAATCATTTATCAATGGGAAAACCACGTGCTGCCGTGCTACGAACAATTTATTGAGCCTTATCGCAACAACGCGCACTTCGTTTACTGCAATGACCACCGTGCCGACGAAGATTACTTGCGTTTGAGCGAACAACTGCGTACCTTGGTGCCTGATCGCTTTTAAAAATGACCCCTGTTCGACATTTCTTGCGCACCTGGAAGTTCAGTCTATTTGGGCTTCTTTTTCTGCTCATAGGAGTATTTTTGTTTTTTTCGAATCAAGAGCATCAATTTTCAGTCACCAGCATTCAAACGCGCTTCACAGAACTAGAAAAAACTGCGCAACAGCAAGCTCGGCTGATTCTTAAGGAACTCGATAAGGGCAATAACCTTCCAAAATCCAGTATCCTTACTTACCATCTTTATGAAAAAGATGTCCTTTTCGGATGGAGCAGCAATCAACTGCCAATTGGCCGCTATCAAACAGACCTCTTCCCTTCAAATGGATTGGTTAAATTGAACAACGGTTATTATTACAGTCACACCATTCAAAAAAAAGACATCACCTGCTGTGTGAGTTTTTGTCTGCTCAAAGAATATGAATTTAGCAATGCGTATTTAGGAGCGGCAAATCCTGGTTTTTGGAAGCAGCAATTCAAAGTAAGCCTCAGTGGGCCTGAAAAATTCGCAATTCGCGACCGGCATCGAGATATCGTCTTCTACGCCAGCCCATTAGCGCTTGATACACTTCCAGCAAGCAGCAACTGGGGTCCGGTTTTTATGCTACTTGCTATACTCTTGTTTTGCTATCAGCTGCAAACCTATTTTGAAAGAAGTTGGTGGGGCGGCCTACTGTTATTGCTCGGTTTGGTAGTTGTAAGAATTGTGTTTTACGAAATCAATTGGCCGGCCGAATGGCTTTTAAGCGATTGGTTTTCTGCAGGTTTTTTTGCCTACAACGAGTGGTATCCCGATTTCTTTTCTTATTGTGTCAATAGCCTGTTCGTAGTTTTTGGCCTTCGGATCATTAGTTCACTTTGTCGCGTCATGGCGCGTTGGTGGGCCCATGCCATTACACTGTTGTTACCACTGCTTCTCTGGCTCTATATCCTGCATTTGTTAAAGATTCTCATTGAGCACTCCAATATACCGCTGAGCTTTGAACATCTTTTTGACTTGCGCTTGACCTCTTATTTCTTTTTCTCCCTGTTGGGTTTCTTACTCTACAATTTTCAGAAATCGGTATTATATGCGTTGGAATTGAACCGAAACGAACGTTGGTTCAGGAATACTGTGCGCAAAATCGCGTTGTTGGCGTTGCCTTTTGTGGCATTGCTCGTCGAAAGCCAAGATTGGATCAATACCCTCCCACTACTTGTCATTTTTGTGCATCTCTTATTTGAAAAATACAAGAGAAATTCTTGGAGGAGACTCAGTAGCCAACTATTGATATTAGCCATTAACGCCGCTATTGTCACCTTTTACTTGCATGCACTCCAAACACAAAAAGACCTGGATAATCGGAAACTTTTTGGCCAACAACTCTCCATTGAACGGAATATCAATTTAGAATTAGCTTATGCGCAAATAGCCCCAAATATTGCGGAGGAGAATTGGTTGGCAGCCTCTTTCGATTCACTCCAAAAACAGTTTACTAAAGTTGGTTTTGAACATACACTAACTCAAAAATTCTTTACCGGCGTTTGGGACGGATTTGACATCGAAGCCGATTTATACGGGCCCACCGACGCACCTTGTTTTGGCTCAGACAGCCTCGAATTAATGCGACTCAAGACGCTCGTTAAGCACCATGGTCAGGCATCAGATATTCAAGAGGGATTGTTTTTTATGCCTCATGAAGAGGAAGGGTTGAGCTACGTGATCCTGCTGCGACTCCCATCACAAAAAACACTTGCCATTACACTAGTTTCAAAAAGAATCCCAGAGGAAATTGGATTTCCAAGATTGTTAATTTCTGATCAAGCCGGGATTTCAAATCGTTTAGAGGCCTATACCATCGGTAAATATGCGGAGGGCAGACTCATCCATCAGACAGGTACATTTAATTATCCAAACCTCTTGCGCACTTTCGAACAAAAAGGAAACAAGCGCAGTCAATTCGAAGACAACGGCTACACCCATGTTTTGGTGCAGCGCCACAAGGGTTCTGCAATCATTATCTCGTCTCCCACAACTAGCTGGTTCACCAACGTTACGAGTTTTGCCTTTATGTTTGTTTTTTGGGGCGTATTGTTAGTGATGAACCAAGTTTTCAGGACCATTTTCCGCAACAAAAGTGTGCAATGGTCGCTTTCTTTTAAAGTTCAGCTGGCCTTTTTACTCATCTTAGGCCTCTCCTTATTCTTATATGGCCTCGGAAGTTCTCTTTTCATTGGGGAGCAATTCGACCATTATACGCAACAAGCATTGCGCGAAAAACTGTCGGCTGTTCAGACTGAATTACGCGGCCAAACGATCGATTTAGACACCTTAGATGTCAATGAAGTGGGCAAGCCCTTAGAAAGTAAATTAGCGCGGCTTTCTGCCGTTTTCAAAACCGATATTTTTGTTTTTGACAACGATGGTTTTCTGATTGCCTCTTCGAGACCAAAGCTTTTCGCTTATGGGCTCATTGGTGAACACATGAACGCACAAGCCATGGATGCGCTCATTGGCAATAACCAAAGCTATTTCTCGCACCAAGATCAGATTGGGAGGCTCACCTACAGAAGTGCCTACATTCCGATCATCAATCAAAGCAGAAAACAAATCGGTTTTATCAACCTTCAACTATTTGGGCAACAAGAGGCCTACCAACAACAAATCGAGCGCTTTTTCAAGGCCGCCATCAACGTCTTTGTTTTGCTTTTAGCCATTTCGGTTTTCATTGCACTCATCGTCAGTAATTGGCTCATTGGACCCTTGCAATTGGTAGCTAGGTCTGTTCGCAATCTTGAATTGGGAAAAAGCAATCAAAAAATCAGTTACCAAAACGACGATGAAATTGGCGCGCTCGTTAAAGCCTACAACGATAAATTAGCAGAACTAGAGCACGCTGCCCAGCAAATTGCGCGCAGTGAGCGCGAAAGCGCATGGCGCGACCTCGCCCAACAAATTGCGCATGAGATTAAAAATCCATTGACACCCATGAAGCTCAATATCCAGCACTTGTTGCGAAAAATGGAAGCAAAAGATACAGATGCAGAACTGCTCGCCCAAAAAACCTTACCGAACCTCATCGAACAAATCGATGCGCTGGCGCGAATGGCCAATGAATTTGCGCGCTTTGCCAAGCTGCCCGAACCGCTGTTTGAAAAAATAGAACTACAATCTTTTGTAAGGCTTGCCATTAAACTTTTCGACGAGGGCTTTCAGCACATACATTTTGAAGCAGCGACGAATCCTATTTGGATAAGCGCTGACAAAGATATGCTCAATCAAGTTTTTCATAATTTACTACTCAATGCCCAACAAGCGACTGAGCAACAGAATGAGCCCCAAATTGTAGTGGCCCTTTCACTTCATGAAAACAATCAAGAAGTGCTTATCCGGATAACAGACAATGGTGTGGGAATTCCAGCAGCGCAACAAGAACGCATTTTTACACCCTACTTTACTACGAAATCTTCGGGATCGGGTATTGGCTTGAGTGTGGTGCGACAAATCATAGAAAAACACAACGGAACTATCCGTTTTGAAAGTGAGCCAAATAAAGGGACCTCCTTCTTTATCCGTCTAAAGCTACTTTCTGAAGGGCTTTAAATCGAAAATAAATACTTTGTTTTTTTGATACAAGCGCTGCGTTAGGAACGGTTTGATGAGCGGATTTGCGGTGTCTGCCTGCAAGATCAAGAGCTTGTCTGCGCCCATTTGTATCCAACGACGGATCATCAGTGAATCGCTGATGTAACGACGGTAACCATAGCCGCTGAAACCGATCCGATCTATAGTACTGAGGTGCACGTTCGGATACGGATCCGAAAAACAAAAAACGGTATCATGAGGCGCTATCACCTGCTGTATGGCCGCACTTTGCTGCTGGATTTGCTCCAAGCCTTCTTGGTGGTTGAAATAAAACCAGCCCCAATTGCCTTTGACTAATTTTGAAGTTAAAAACGTATTCTTGACAAGGATATTTTGATTGCCCGCTGCCACCTGTGTAAATGAAACCGTGTTTAAAAAAACGAAAGTGAGCCCAGCGCCAAATATCCATTTACCTACTTTTTGATCAAGCAAAAACTCGCTGTAATTTTTGATAACTATAGCAACAATAATCAATGGGAAAAAAAGCGCTTCAATGAAATAGTAATCGTGGACCTCAAAAACCCAGAACCAAAGAATGAAATAAGCGCTTAGTCCAACTAGCGCAACAAGAAGCCAATACCGAAAAAAGAGCGGGACTTTTCCTTTTGCCAACTGCACCACAAGTACCAACAACAAGAGCATCAATAAAAGCGGGTGCATGATTTCTTTGAGGTGTTCGCGACCAATTATGCCAAGTATCCGCCAACGCTCTGCAACATTGACTTCCCATATAGGTCGAATGGTCGTAGAAAAGATATGAGAATGGTGTTTGGTGTTGTAGGTAATAGCATAGCGGTACCACCAGAAAGTAAAAATGAGCACGCAAAACAAGGCTAGATAACCCAGCCAAACGCGCCGATCACGCCAATAGGAACGATTAGATGAGTGCAAACTATAAAAGAAAAAGGCCCCTACGAATGACAGCACAGCCACCAAAGCCGTAATTTTGATCAGTATGGCAATAGCCAAAAAGAACGTGAAGCCCCACCAAGATCTCAGCTTTTTCGATTGCGTATAACTAAAGAAAAAACTCGCGGCAAACAATAAGCTAGCAAATGAAAATACGTTGGGTAATAGTGTGTCGGCATAATAAATGAGCACTGGTGAACTCAAGATGATGCCGCTAAAAATCAGTGCGGTTTTTTCCGAACAGAAATACCATAGCAAGACCCTTCTAAAAGCAATAATTGCAGCAAACAGATAACCAAGACTGAATAATTTGGCAAGCCACAAGTGATAACCAAAGAAATGCCAAATCTGACCAACTACATAATAGATGATCGGAAATTCAGCTGCAGCCTCTCGACTGCCAAAATTAGAAATGGCGTGGGTTTTGGGCTCCAATAGATGTCCGCCTTTCATGAATTGCATGGCCTGAGACAGCGAATCTGCCTTGCGGCATTCGTGAATGGGCTGAATAGGGTCTAGAAAATGTTGCCAAAAACCGTACAACAAACTCAATATGAGCAGCAGGCCAAGAAGGCGCCACTTGAATTCAATTTGTGTAAAAATACGTTTCATAGCTTGCGGTAAAGATACAGAAGCTTTGGTTAGTTTTCGACTTTTTGACTTATCTTTCGACTGCCTAAAACAGTATGCTTTTTAACTCCATTGAATTCCTGTTTTTTCTTCCGGTGGTGGTGGTACTCTACTATCTATTGCCGCAACGTTTTCGCTGGCTGCTCATTTTTGCCAGTAGTTGCTACTTCTATATGGCTTTCATTCCAAAGTACATCTTGGTGCTTTTTGCCATCATCTTGATAGACTATAGCACTGCAATCTGGATGGAAAAACTCCAAGGCAAACAAAGAAAAAGACTGCTCTTACTGAGTTTAATTACGAATATTGGCATCCTCGCTTTTTTCAAGTATTTCGGTTTTGCCAACCAAACACTCATAGACTTTTTTGCACTCTTCGGAAGAGAATTCAAACAGTATGACCTCGGCATTATTCTACCTATTGGTCTTTCTTTTCATACGTTTCAGTCCATGAGTTACACTATTGAGGTGTACAGAGGGCAACAAAAAGCCGAAAAACACCTTGGGTATTTTGCCAACTACGTTTTGTTTTTTCCGCAAATGGTAGCGGGGCCAATAGAACGTTATGCAACTTTAGGTGAAGAACTGCGCAAAGCACAACCACTCCAATATGCAAATATCAGTGCGGGTTTTCGTTTGCTCTTGCTCGGTTTTGTGATCAAAATGGTGGTGGCCGATCAATTGGCCCCTTTTGTCAATGAAATTTATGCAGCACCCGACCACTTTTCTGCATGGCAAATTGCACTTGGACTCGTCTTTTTTTCATTTCAAATCTATGCCGACTTTTTTGGTTACTCGCTCATTGCACAAGGTAGCGCGCGTTTACTCGGTATTCACATCATGGATAATTTCAAAACGCCTTATTTTGCTACAAGTATCGGGGAGTTTTGGCGGCGCTGGCATGTATCGTTAAGTACTTGGTTCCGCGATTACCTTTACATTCCCCTTGGCGGAAATCGCATGGGCAAATGGCGCTGGGCATTCAACACAATTCTTGTTTTCGGCATCAGCGGCTTGTGGCATGGAGCCAACTGGACATTCATCATTTGGGGGCTACTCCATGGCTTTTTCTTACTGATAGAAAAACCATTGAAGCCTTTTGCCAATATGCTGAGCACTTTCCTCTTGGTCACCTTCGCTTGGGTCTTTTTTCGGGCACCAGATTTCGCAAATGCGCAAGCCATTTTAAAAGGTGTTTTCATTCCGAATGCGAAGGCCTCAAACTGGCTAGATATTTGGACGCCTTTGAGCGCACTTGGTCTGTTGGTGCTGCTGGAATTCAGTTACCGAAAACAGAGATTTGATGGACTATTGAACAAATTTCCAGGTTGGTTAAGGTGGGGCATTTACCTGGTACTGCTATTTATCCTTCTCGCCTTTTCGGGCACCCAAAAATTCACCTTTATCTATTTTCAATTCTAATGGGCAAGCAACTTCTCATCAGGATTTTCTTACTAGCGCTTGGGCTCGTGCTCATGAATTGGGTATACAAGCTCGTCTTTTATCCAAAAGACTTGAAGCAACACAGCCCTGAAATGCTGGAAGTATGGAAACAACAGCGCAAGTCAGATGTGCTCTATTTTGCGGAATCATCGAATATGAATGTCCGCGATACAGATATCGTTAAAAAATCGATTTCTGAACTCACAGATGACCTATTGCCAAAATTCAAAATTAGTGCCGTGAATAAGCCAGCTACGCACGCCGGTATTTACAAAGAATGGATCAAAAATATGCGCGCACCTTTTCCAAAAGCTGTTATTGTCACCATGAACCTACGGTCTTTTGGCGCTGATTGGCGGCATTCAGAATTAGAAAGTGT
>JACCDM010642441.1_pt1 | contig 14697 bp, 17 predicted proteins | sample 7445851 | NCBI WGS metagenome assembly JACCDM01 (sample SAMN15323438, study PRJNA562643) | freshwater metagenome | isolation source: river surface water | place: USA:Blue River Watershed | collected 2017-08-16
GCAGGCAGACGACAGCACACCGATAGTCAGGCAGCTTAGTGAATTATGCGTGCCCCGGATTTGCGGTTTTGCAGGAGCTGCACGAATTTGTCCGGCCTCACCGCTTCACTGAACAGAAAACCCTGAACGCAATGACAGGGGGTTGATCTGAGGAAGCCAAGTTGATCGAAATTCTCAACGCCCTCGGCGACCACCTTGATATGCAAATCGCTGGCCAGACGTATGATGGCAGACACGATGGCGGCATCCTCCTGATCGCGAGGCAGATTGCTGATCAGGCCGGGATCCAGCTTGAGCACATCGACCGGAAATTGCTTGAGATACGACAGACTGGACATGCCTGCCCCAAAGTCGTCGATGCTGACGGAGACGCCGAGTGATTTAAGTTCATCAACCACCCGACTTTCCGATGTGATTGCGCTGACCAGAGAGGCTTCGGTGATTTCGATTTCCAATGCAGTTGCAGGCAAGCCGTGCTGATGCAGTGTGTTTTTCAAGCTGTCGATGAAGGTATCTGCCAATAATTGAGCCGGAGCGATATTCACCGCGACCTTTAACTCGGACAATTCGGGCAGGCTGGACGCGCCAGATGCGCCCAAAGAACGCCAGTGTGCAAGCTGGCTGCAGGCCGAATCAAGTACCCAGGCCCCAAGGCCGACGATCAATCCCATTTCCTCTGCCAGCGTAATGATCTGCGCAGTGGACAGCGCCATTAGTTGTAAGTTGCGGCATCGAAGCAAGGCCTCTACCCCAGTAATCTGTAGCGTTTCCAGATCGATCTGAGGCTGGTAGACAAGGTCAAAGTCACCCTGTGCAACTGCAGATCGCAGTTGTTCTTCCTGTTGTCGACGCTGCTGTATTTCTGTCATCATGCCAGGCGCAAACACGCGGTAGCGTCCTCGTCCTGTGGCCTTGGCGCGATACATCGCAAGATCAGCCTTTTGCAATAATTCACCCGAGTCACCACCATCTTGCGGGTAGAACGCAATACCGATGCTGGCCCCGCTGTTGATTTCATGATTATCAATAGCATATGGCTTGCTCAGCTCGTGGATGATGTTTTCAGCAATCAGCTCGGCAGAGGATAAAGATTTGAGCCGCGTCAGAATTAGCACGAACTCGTCACCACCCAATCGGGCCACGGTATCAGTCTCCCGCACACACTGCATCAAGCGCTTCGATACCAATTTAAGAAATTGATCACCCGTATGATGTCCCAGTGTATCGTTGATCACCTTGAATCGATCCAAATCGAGCAGTAGCACCGCCACCCGTGTACGGTCGCGGTCCGCATTGATCAGTGCTTCACACAGTCGCTCCAAAAAGCGGGCACGGTTCGGTAGCCCAGTCAGTGCATCGTGATTGGCAAGAAAAAAATTGTTTTGATCTACCAATCGTCGCTCGGTATTGTCACGCAGGATTGCGACGAAGCCTTTTAGATTGCCGTCCGCATCACGCAGCGCCCCTGTCACACCGGTACACCAAAAACGATGGCCGTCTTTACGCACGCGCCAGCCGTCTTCCTCTACCCTCCCCTCCTGACTGGCCTGTCTGAGCTTGCGTTCAGGCTCATCCTTTTCTTGGTCCTCAGGCGAGAAAAATGCGGACAGATGTATTCCGATGATTTCTGATTTGCCAAAGCCAAGTATGCGTTCGGCACCCGGATTCCAGCTAACAACAAGACCGTTCTTATCCAACATGAAGATCGCATAATCCGTGGTGCCTTCCACCAGAAGTCGGAATTGCTCCTCAGTGCGCTTCAATTCATGGAAAGTACGATGTTTCTCGGTTGAATCACGAAAAACATCCACCGCACCGATCACTTGGCCTGCCCCATCCAGCAGGGGCGCAGAGGCATGGTTTAATGTCAGTGACAGATTTCGCTTGCGATCGAACAGCGAGAGGTCTCGGTCTTTGACTTTCTCTCCTGCCAGCGCCCTGACCAGAGGATGATGGTGCCAAAATGGCGCGAGTGATTCTGAATCATGATACGCGCCATACGCAGCGCGAATATGGGACAAAGAGCTCAAAGCCCAGTCTGTTTTCAGTATTTGTCGGGCAGAGTGATTCACCATAAAAAGATCGCCGTTTGCGTCGCAAACAATGACGCCTTCAGACATGCTGTTTAGGGTCAATTCAAGTAGATCGACACGACGCTGCAGTGATTCTTGGGCTAGCAACTCATGGCTGATATCAGTCGCTGTCCCAATCAATTGAGCCGGATTTTCATTGTCGTCTCGCGCGAATGTGGACAGCTGTACTTTTAGCCAAAGCCAGTCACCTTGCTGTTGACGACAGCGTCCCACAAACTCGCCAACGTTATCGCCGTCCGGCTTGAAAATCTGCTCGATACAGGTCTGGAAGTTGAACTGATCCTCGGGGTGTATCAAGGCATCCGGTCCATACAGCGACATCGATTGAAATTCGTCGCATGAGTAGCCCAACAAATCGATGACGCGGCTGTTGCAGTAGGTAACTCGTGCCGTATGGCAGTCGTAAATGAAGAAAATGGCAGGACTATTGTTGATAATTTTTTCGAGATAGGAAAGCCTCTGGCTGAATTGGCCATTGGGATCAACTTCTGTCATCTCTTTCTGTTGGCTTCTATTCAAGATTTTTCAATCGTGATGAGCTCATCGTAAATGGCAACAGCAATCCTGTGTGCACAAAAAATGGGGGTGGCTGTGAAGCTTATATGAAAATAAAAACATCCCTATGAATTTGCCAGCTTGGAAAATACGGATCAAATAAATTCAGAAATTTTTGTGCCGAGGGCAATGGCATCAAACCCTTGATTTTGCTTGCTCCATCGTACATCGACGCTGGCTCGCCATAATAAGTGGGTTTATTCAGCGTCTCTCTAACAAACCGTGATGCGATTGATGAAAATCAATATTTATGACTTACGGTATGATGAAAAATTACTTCACTGAAATTCGTGTCGTTGTTCGCAATCGCTCGCGGTATTCGCCTGCTTGTTGCGGCGAGCGTCCTGTATTAAAACGATCATGAAGAAACGACATCGCAGATGCGTGGGATCCTATTGAAAAATGCGCTGATCATGGGTGCCAGTAGCGGCATCGGTTATGCAATGGCCGAGCGCCTTGCCAGAGATCCCGGCATTGAGACGCTGGTGCTCTGTTCGCGACGAGCATTATCCAGCCCGCCATTGCTGTCCCTGCAGTCGCAACTTGCTGCGGCAGGTAGAGAATGCTTGCTGCTGGAGGTAGACATCACTGACGAGGCGAGCTTGTCAGCCCTCACAGAGCACCTGAAAAAAGACCTGCAAGTTATTGATTTAATTATAAATACTGCCGGATTATTGCACTCGAGCGAGGTCGCGCCTGAGAAGGCGCTGGAACAGATGTCCCTCGCTTCAATGCAGCAGGTTTTTGCTGTCAACGCCTTTGGCCCCATCTTGCTGGCGCAAGCTTTGATGCCTTGGCTGAAGGCTCGTCGTCCTGTCGTGTTCGCGTCACTATCGGCGCGCGTGGGGTCGATTGCCGACAACCGTCTTGGCGGCTGGTACAGTTATCGGGCATCGAAGGCAGCGCAGAACCAGTTACTCAAAACACTGGCGATCGAACTGGCGCGTCGCAACCCCGAAGCCATCGTGCTGGCGCTGCATCCGGGCACCACTGATACCGACCTGTCACGCCCCTTTCAGGCGAACGTCGCTCAGGAAAAGCTGTTTACCCCCGCCTTTGTAGCAGAGCATTTGCTGCAGCAAATGATGCAGGCAACCGTTGAAGACACCGGTAGTTTCATCGCATGGGATGGGCAGCGCATTGCGTGGTGAGCTGCTTGCACACACTTGGATAGCTCTTCACCCAGGAAGGCGTCTTGGCAAAAAGCGTCCAAGCTTGTCGGCATAGGCCTCGTATTCGGCAAAGTGGGTGCGCAGATAGCTTTCCTCAATTGCCGCCTTGCGATCCAGTACCCAGTACAGCAAGCCCCATAACAACAAGGCCGCAGCGCTTGCGTAAAGCACCACGGCGCACAAGCCTAACCACAGCACAACAACGTACATGGGATGCCGTACCAGTGCATAAGGCCCATCGACAATCAGCCGCGCACCAGATTTCAGTTCAGGTCGGATGTTGAAGTTGCCGATCCGATTGTGTCGGAGTATCCAGATACCAAAGACCAGCGCCGGAAGCGTCATCAAAAGTGCTGGCAATACGAAAACAGGCGCAGTCCACGGCCATATCAGCAGCATGATTAGCAGGAATTGCGCAGTCACTAGCAAGCGGCCGTACATCATTCGCCTCTAGCGCAGTAATTCACGTTGCTCACTGTTGAGCAAACACCAGTCGCCCAAAGCCAGCGACAACGATGACAGCATCAGCTCACCAATGGCGATTCGCTCGAGCGCCGAACAATGATTGTCTGCCGCCGCCAGCATGCGCTTGACCTGGTGATATTTACCCTGCTCGAGAATAATCTCCAGCTGAAACTCTGCGACCTGCCTGCACATCGTTGCAGCCAGTGGCGCGGGTTCATCATGCAGCTTGACGCCTGAGAGCAGATGATCAATCAGGGCTGCGGTGACGGGTTCATGGGTCGTTGCCAGATAGGTCTTGGAAATATGACGTTTCGGCGAGGACATCGCGTGATTGAATGCACCATCGTCAGTCAGTAGCAGCAGGCCGGTGGTGTCGTGATCCAGGCGACCTATCGCCTGCACATCACGCCAGCTGAATTGCTCGGGTAACAGTGACATGACCCCCGGATGATGACTGGGCTTACGAGAACACTCGATGTCGCCGGGTTTGTTGAGCGCGATATAGACATGCTCGTGATATGACCAGATTTCATCGAACAAGGTGAATTGCAGATCGTCGGTATCAAATGACGCGCGGGGATCGCGAACAATCTCGCCACCGATCTGCACCTCGCCTTCTTCAATCAATTGCCGGCACCACTTGCGGGTGCCAACGCCCTGGGATTGCAGAATGCGATCAAGACTGAGTTTTGCCATGGCTGCACTTTACCAGACGCAGCCAATCGTCCTATTGCGGCTTAGTGGTAGGTATCCCCTGTGTCGGCTGGGCTGCGTTTATTCGTTTTTCCTTCGTTGCCTCCACCGCCGTAGGGTGCTTCGCTGCCGCTTTCACCTGAACTCTCGGGCAAAGGTCGCACCTGACTCGGCGGTTTATCACTTTCCTGCGTACCGCCTGATTCACCTTCGCTGCGCTCTTCTCCTGGCGTTCGAGGTTCTGAGGGCGTGGCGCCTGACTCAGTCGTTTCCGAGGCTTCCTCACCGCTTTCTCCCGATCCCTCGATACGTTGACCAGAAATGGCCTCTGCCTTGCGCTCAACCTCGGCAGCGCGATCGGGATCATTGCTCTCGCGTATATCGTCAGACGGCGAACGCTGCGCGTAGGCAGTGCCCGCCAGCACCATCAGCAGCACAAAAAGCGGGGTAATCGAGGATGCAATGCTGCGTTTCATACTGACCTCCATGCAGACTATTCATGGAAAATCAGACTGGGCAGCGGTACGGTAGTTCGTTCAGTCGCGAGAAGGTGACTTTGTTTTGCTTTCGCGCATACGCGCTTCCAGAAAATCGCCAAGCGCCTGACGTCCCTGAGCACGCGCAAAGTCAACCGCCGTCAGACCCAGTTCATTTTTTGCTTGCAGGTCGGCGCCCTGGGAGAGCAAATATTCAGCCACCTCGCGATGACCGGCGCGCGAAGCCATCATCAAAGGCGTGGTCTTGTTGGGCGACTCTGCATCGATATAGGCATCATGGTCCAGCAAGAGACGAACAATCGGAAGACTTCCGGCTGCAGCAGCATAGTGCAGTGCTGTCCACCCGGGGCGGTTGATCTCGGCACCTTTATCAATCAAGGCTTTCGCAGTCGGGAGATCTTTTTTGAAAGCCGCCAGCATCAATGAGGTATCGCCATTGCGTGAACGTGCGTCCAGATTCACGTCCGGCGTCGACAACAGCAGTTTGATCACCTTTACAGAACCCTGACGGACCGCGATAAGTAATGCCGTATCAAGCCGTTCAGGCTCTATGGTGTTAGCGTCGAAGCCACGCGCCAGCAAGTGGCCGCACAGCCTGACATCATCCGTGCGCGCTGCCTCGAACCACGCGGTATATGACCCCTTCTTGGGTGGCATGGGTTCCACCCAGCGCTCCAGATCAGTAAACAAGCCGGCCAACAGCAGGCTGCGGCGAAAGGGGCTCTGCAGATCGTCCATTTATTGCACGCGAAACAGCGTCCGGAAGTTTTGTGAGGTGACGTCTGCCAGCGTTTGCAATGGCACGCCTTTGAGATCAGCAAGAAATTCGGCAACATGACGCACGAAACCCGGCTCATTGGTCTTGCCGCGCATGGGTACTGGCGCCAAATACGGTGAATCGGTTTCAATCAGCATGCGCTCGAGAGGCACTTCACGTGCGACGGCTTGCAAATCTTTCGCGTTTTTGAATGTCACGATACCCGAGAACGAAATGTAGAAACCCATGTCCATGGACGCGGCGGCCACCGCCTGGGATTCGGTAAAGCAGTGCATGACACCGGCCACACCACCATCGGCCGTACCGGCCTTTTCCTCACGCATGATACGCAGTGTGTCTTCGGAGGCAGATCGTGTATGAATGATCAGCGGCTTGCCGCTGGCCCTGGAGGCACGGATGTGGGTTCGAAATCGCTCACGCTGCCATTCCAGGTCGCCACTCAGACGGTAGTAGTCGAGTCCCGTTTCGCCGATGGCGACAATGCGTGGATGTTCAGCCAGTTGCACCAGCTGGTCCACATCGGGCTCTGCGGTGTCTTCATAATCGGGATGCACGCCGACAGAGGCGTAGATATTCGGATGCGTCTCAGCCAAAGACAATACCTGAGGAAAATCGGGCAGAGTCACCGACACGCACAGGGCATGGGTTACCTGATTTTGTTTCATTTTTTCCAGAATCGCGGGCAGTCGCTCCGACAATTCAGGGAAGTTGATATGGCAGTGGGAATCGATAAACATGGTACGCCAGTCGCCTGCAGTAAATGCCTGTCTTGTCCGATCCGTGCGAGCGCTGCATCGCTGCGAAGGGACAGGAAGGCCGCTGAAACGGCGCTATTGTACGCCCGCTACATGGTATGCGTCGGTCGTGAGGATCCGAGCGCGGTACCCAGAATCTCCTCGATCCGCTGGCGAACGCGCCGGCCCGCGTCATCGGCTGGAAACTGCAGCCCTATGCCCTGCGTGTGATTATTGGCTGCACCAGAAGGCGTGATCCAGGCCACCTTGCCAGCAATCGGGTAGCGGGCTTCATCCTGCATCAGGCTCAAGAGCAGAAAAACTTCTTCTCCCAGCTGGCACGGGCGATTTCCGGGGACAAAAATGCCGCCATTTTGCAGAAATGGCATATAAGCGGCGTAGAGCGCAGAACGTTCACGTATGGTCAGCGACATGACAGAGGGGCGTATCAGCGACGCGTCATGCGATGGCTGCGTGTCTTGCATGGTGATTCCTCGAAAGACTGCCCGGCTATCAGCCAAACAGACTGAGGTAGGCGAGCAGCATGTCTTCTATGAAAAGCCGCGCCGAAAGCGAATGATCCGCGACAGCGCGCCGGTTGTTCGCATCGCGCAATGCCTGCTGCAATTGATCGGCGGACAAGCGATCCGCGATTGCTTTCAGACGCGGCTGATGCTGTGGGTAGTAGCGTACCCGACCGCTGAGCTTTAAAGAAAACAAGTCATACAGCCACCGCTGTTGCCATGCCACGAGCAGAGGAATCGGTGTTTTTTGTAGTCGTTCCGCCACGGTCAGTACCTGGGCTGCATCGGGTTTGGCCAGCAATCCCAAAAGCAATTCCCGATCGCCCGCTGACTCGTCCTCGGCTGCCATGAGCGCGGCCAGCGGCGCACCGCCATGCAATGCAAGCCATTGCGCCGCATCGCTCACTTCGTTGTCATTGAGCCAGGCCAGTGCATCTTCAGGCGAAGGCAGAGACATAGGAAATTTGCGGCAGCGGGACAGTATGGTCGGCAGGAGCCGATCCGGTCGATGACTCACCAAAATGAAGAGTGTGCCCGGTGGCGGTTCTTCCAGTGTCTTGAGCAAGGCATTGGCCGAGGCGCTATTGAGTGCCTCAGCCGGATACAGCAATACCACGCGCAGGCCACTGCGATGGGTTGAGACATTCATGAAGCCAGCGAGTGAGCGCACTTGCTCGATACGTATTTCTTTGGAGGGCGTCTTGCTGCTTGCACTTTTTTTAGTCGCGCCCTCCTCCGACTCGCCCTCATCCTCCATGTTGTCGATATCCAGGATCTCGGGTCGCACGCGTCGGTAGTCCGGATGACCATACTGCAAAAACCAGCCGCAGGAAGCACAACTGCCGCAAGCGAAACCACCCTTGGCCGGCGATTCGCACAAGACGGATTGCGCAAACTGCTCTGCAAACCCTACCTTGCCTATGCCTTGAGCGCCATGAAAAAGAATGGCGTGTGGGAGCCTGTCCCGCAGACGCTGCAAACGATCCCAGTCTTCATGCTGCCAGGGATAAATGGCCTCGCTCATGTCATTGGCCATCGAACAGCGCAGCGACAGATTTTTCGACCTGAGCCGACACCTCTGCCATAGGGCGCGTGCTGTCGATGAGCTTTATGCGTTCCGGAAAGCTGTGCGCACGCATCAGATACACATCGCGCACACGCTGAAAAAAATCGTCTTTTTCCGTTTCAAATTTATCCAGTGCGCGTCCGGAGGACAGGCGTTCGCGCGCTACTTCAAGCGGCACATCGAACAACAAAGTCAGATCAGGTTGCAGGTCGGCGTGCACCCATTGCTCCAGCGACTGCAGTTTGTCCAGTGCCAGCTGTCGGCCGCCTCCCTGATACGCGAAGCTGGCGTCGGTGAAGCGGTCCGAGATCACCCAGTCACCGCGATGAATCGCTGGCAGGATGACCTGGGCGATATGCTCGCGACGCGCCGCAAACATCAAAAGCGCCTCAGTTTCCAGATGCATGGGCTCATGCAGCAGCAATTCCCGCAGTTTTTCACCCAGCGGTGTACCGCCGGGCTCGCGCGTGGTCACCACATGGAGTCCACGATTGCGCAGATACTGCGCCACGGCGTCCACATGCGTTGATTTGCCTGCGCCGTCAACGCCCTCGAAGGTAATGAATTTTCCCTGTGCCATGAATGCTTGCGCCGATATGAAGGAGGAGTTAACGACGGCGCTGGTATTTGTCGACTGCGCGATTATGATCGTCAAGATTACTCGAGAATTCGCTGCTGCCGTCACCTCGAGCAACGAAATACAGATCCTTGCCTGACGCAGGATGCAGCGAGGCTTGAATCGCTGCCAAGCCTGGCAGAGCAATCGGTGTTGGCGGCAAACCAGCGCGCTGATACGTATTGTAGGCGGTGTCTTCCTGCAGGTCACGCTTGCGCAAGTTGCCATCAAAGCGCTCGCCCATACCGTAAATGACCGTGGGATCCGTCTGCAGACGCATGCCTTGACGCAGGCGATTGACAAACACGGACGCTACTCGTGTGCGGTCTTCCTCGCGAGCGGTTTCTTTTTCAACGATAGAGGCCATGATCAGTGCCTCATACGGCGACCCATAAGGCAAGTCAGGTGCGCGATTGGCCCAGGCCTGCTCGAGTTTCTTCAGCTGCTGCTGGTGTGCCAGTCGGTAAATATACAAATCGCTGGTGCCGCGATCGAAGACGTAGGTATCGGGATAAAACAATCCCTCCGGATGGTCATAGCCGGGTACCACACTTGCCAGCCAGGCGGCTTCATCCAGTGCCTCACTCTCATGCCGCAACCAGGGATGGCGGGCGATCTCCGCGCGCATTTGCGCAAACGTCCAGCCTTCAATAATGGTGATGGATTCCCTGATGGTGTCACCCTGCGCAAGTGCGCTGAGCAAGCCAAGTGGCGTCGTGCCAGGCTTGAGTCGATAGCTGCCGGGTTTGATGGACCGTGTTCCCAGTCCCCGAGCCAGTAATTCCATCATGATCGGCGACGCAGGCACACCAGCGCTCTCCACCTGCCGAAGGGCGCTGCGCATGCTGCTGCCTGGCGCTACCGTGAATTCCAATGGTGGTGCGCCCTCGGCCATGAGCGGATCGCGCGCCCAGTAAGTCAGCGCAGCTCCGGCACCCAGCACGCCTAAAACGAGCAGTACGATAATTTTTTTTATGGCCGCCATGGTTCCGATCGGTTTTCAGCTACGTCGAGGCGCAGCGAATTTCTGCGTCCGCCCCTATAATCAGGCCAATATGATAGCTGCCATTTCTTACATGCACGAATTTCATGGCTGAGCCCAACGCACCCTGGCTGGAATTTCTGAGCACTCAAGGCATAAACCTTGGGTCGGCTGACGTGCATGGCGGCATGGTGGCAGCACTGACCCATCTCGGTGTGCTGGCCGTGTCGGGTGCTGACGCTGAAAATTTTCTCCACAATCAGCTGACCAATGATGTGCTGGAACTGACGCCTGGCGCAATGCATCTCGGTGGCTATTGCTCGCCCAAAGGCCGCTTGCTGGCCACACTGCTCATCTGGAAATCCAACGACGGCGTGATGCTGGTGATGCCGCGTGAACTCTTGCCAGGAATTCAAAAACGACTGCAAATGTTTGTGCTGCGCTCCAAAGTCACGATCGCAGATGTCAGTGAGCAGACTGTGTTGATTGGTGCGGCGGTACCCGATCTTCAGGAGGTTGGCTTCTCTGAGACAGATGGATTGAATGCAACCTGGCCGTCTGCTGCAGGATTACAGCGTGCTTTGTGGATGGGACCGGTCGAGTCGGCAATGCATTTGTGGAACACCTTGAGCAAGACACTGACGCCGACTAGCGCAAGCTACTGGCGCTGGCTGGACATCCGCGCCGGGTTGCCTATGGTCGTTGAGGCGACACGCGAGCAATTCGTGCCTCAGATGGTGAATTTTGATCTGGTCGGCGGTGTGAATTTCCGCAAGGGCTGCTACCCCGGTCAGGAAATCGTTGCGCGCAGCCAGTACCTGGGCAAGCTCAAGCGTCGCATGCTGCTGGCCAGCACCCAGGCCGAAGTGGCTGCTGCGGGGATGGAAATTTTTTCTGAAGCGGATCCCGGTCAGCCCTGTGGTCTGGTGGTCAATGCCGAAAAAAATCCCGAAGGCACATGGGATTTACTGGTCGAGATCAAACTCGAGGCCGCACAGACGCCCGTCCATCTGGGTGCAGCAAACGGACAACTTCTGCAGTTTTCCGAACTGCCTTACGTGATCAGAGATCCGGAATGAGTACGGACCTGTTCATTTACTATCGGGTACCCGCAGCGCATGCAGAAAAGATGCAAAAGAAGGTCATGGCCATGCAGGCTGCATTACACGAACAATGGCCTGTGGCGACAGCGCTCAAGCGCCGGCCCGAGCTCAAAGATGGCTTTGAAACCTGGATGGAGATTTACAGTCAGATTCCCGAAGATTTCCCCGTCGCGCTTGAATCTGCCGTGCACACCGCCGGCTTGCTCACGCTGACCGAAGGCGGGCGTCACATTGAAACTTTTATCGATATATCCACATGTGCCTGATTGTTTTTGCATGGAAGCTCATCCCACAATGCCCGCTGGTGATGGCAGCGAATCGAGATGAGTTTTTTGAACGCCCCACGCAAGCTGCAAGCTGGTGGGAGGATGCGCCAGACATCTATGCAGGTCGCGATCTGCAGGCGGGCGGCACCTGGCTCGGCACCGATAAACAAGGTCGCTTTGCTGCCTTGACCAACATCCGTAACGGACAGGCTGCACGCGCAGAGGCGCGCTCTCGGGGCGAGCTGGTCGCCAATTATCTGCGCGGAGATCTTGAGGCCCGAGATTACATCCAAACGCTGCGTGAAACAGCGGCCGATTACAACGGTTTCAATCTGCTCGTTGGTGATGCGACGTCAGCGTACTGGTTTTCCAATGATGCCGACGAGGAAGAGCGGGCGCTCGAGCCTGGTATCTACGGCTTATCCAATGGCGCACTGGATACGCCATGGCCGAAGGTGTTACGCGCAAAAGCGCAGTTTGCCAGCCTCTTGTGTCAGGCCGCACCGGATGATGCGTACTTCGAAATGCTCGCTGATACCACGCAGGCAAGCGACAGCAGGTTGCCTGACACCGGGGTTAGCCTCGAGTGGGAAAGACTGCTCTCACCCATTTGCATTGAATCACCAGCGTATGGCACGCGAGCATCGACGCTTTTGCGTGTACATGCCAGCGGTGATTCACAGCTCGTTGAAAAAGTCATTCGCTAGAGGTTCCAGCAAAAAGCCGCTAGCGTCGTTGCAGCGCCTCGCCGTACATCCGTACTATCTGCGGCGCTGCGCCTAGCCAACGGCTTTTTGTTAGAACCTCTAAGATTCAGCGCAGCTTGAGCCGCATGCGCCTGTGCGCTATGCCGGCCTCCATGAAGTCTTCACCCTCGCCCACAAAGCCGTGGCGTTCATAGAAGCCCCAGGCATGTAGCTGGGCGTGTAACACCAGCTCAGTATGACCTTCACGTACGGCCTCGGCGAGCAAAGTTTTCAATACCTGACTGCCTATGCCCGTGCCTCGCGCCGACTGCCGCACTGCCATACGACCGATGTGACCATCCGGCAGCAGACGTCCGGTGGCAACCGCTTGTCCGGATTCATCATAGGCCACGGCATGGATACTGACTTCGTCGCCCTCGTCCCATTCGAGTTCTATGGGTACACCCTGCTCGATGACGAAGACTTCGATGCGCAGTCGCTGCGCATCCTCGCGCACATCATTCCAGTCGCCCGTGACGATTCGTAGGTTCATGTCATAACAGCGTGCGCCTTCTCGAAGCTGGTCAATGCCTCTCGCCAGGAGCTCGGCACTGGTTCGCTCTTGAGCACCCGGCTATTGGCGTGCACGTACAGAATTTCACCTGAAATCAGGTACTCATCACCACGATAAATTTCGAGCACGAAGCGCAGGGAGCTGCGACCGAGTTCGGCACAGCGTACGCCAATATCCAGCACATCATCAAAGCGTGACGGTGCGTGGTATTCCACCACCGCCTTGCGGGCAAACAGCTCCAGACCAGCTTCGGACTGCGCGATTACATCGGGCAAGCCGGTCGCGCGCCAATATTCGGTGAAAGCCACATCAAAGTAATTCAAGTAATTGCCATTGAAGACAATGCCTTGCATGTCTACTTCAGACCAGCGAACGCGCAGCGTGTGAAAAAAAGAAAAATCCTTGCGTGCCATGGGAACTCACTCACTCAGAAAACGATGCAGACATTCGTTGATGATGATCGGATATTCATGTACGACCCAATGGCTGGCATCAGGCAGACGTTCGATCTGCAAATCATCCACAAAATCTTCCAGACCATCCAGCAAGCCGGGCAGCAATGCTTTGTCCTTCTCGCCCCAGATCACGCGCACCGGAACACGCACCTGAAAATTTGCAGGATCGAGGGACAGACGGGCTGCGCCCGCATCGTCAGGTGTGGGGGGATGCAGCGGCGACGCCCGGTAGTAATTCACGCCACCAGTGAGTCCACGCGCCCAGCAAGCGTGATAGCGTTCGCGAATGGCGTCATCGAACCATTCAGGCTGCTCACCCATGCCGAGCATGAACTGCTCCATGACACGGAAGTTGTCTTTTCCAAGTGCCTGCTCCGAACCAGGATTGCGCAGCCAGTTCATGTAAGCGCTGGCCGCTTGTTGTGCAGGATCGTTCACCAGACCCATAGCGAAAGGGTATGGGTGCGTTGCATTGATAATGATGAGTTTACTGATGAACTCGGGATGCGTAATCGCGATATTCCATGCGACAGCGCCACCCCAATCGTGGGCGACCATGATGCAATCGGAATAACCCAGATGCGCAATGAAATGGGTGATGTCCTGCATGATTAACCGGGGTTTATAGGCAGCCACATCCGCTGGCATGTCCGATAGATTGAAACCCCGAAGATCGGGTGCCACCGCAAAATAATCCTGACCAAATTCTGCCAGCTGCGCATTCCACGCGTACCAGAATTCGGGAAACCCGTGCAGGAACAACAGCAAGGGGCGACCAGCCTCACCAGCGCTGGCGTAATGCAGACGCGTGCCATTGGCTAGCGTGGCGTACTGGCCATCCTTGATAGCCGCCGCCATCAGCTTTTTCCTTTCAAGCCCGCCTGCAGCTTTTCACGAACATGAGGCGCGGCCTCATAGGGATCACCCGGATTGCGACCCATGACGATATCTTCCATGCGGCGCTGCACATTACCCAATGCGGCCGGATGAGAATAGATATAAAACTGCTGATCACGAATTGCATCGAAGGTGCGCTGTGCGACTTCGGCCGCGCTGACTTTGCCGGAGGCGACTGCTTTCTCGAGCACCGCCTGTGATACCTGCTGACTGACGGTAGGTGCTGCCGCTTGCACATCATCAGGGCGGTGCAGGTGAGACTGACTGATGCCCGTCTGAACAAAATACGGACAAAGCACTGAGGCGCCGATCGGTGCCTCGACCAGCGACAAATCGTGATACAGACTTTCAGTTAGCGAGACCACCGCATGCTTGGAGACGTTGTAGACACCCATCGTTGGTGGATTGAGCAAGCCTGCCATGGACGCGGTGTTGACGATATGTCCCTCGTACGCAGAGTCTTGTTTGGCGCGGGCGAGCATGAGTGGTGTAAAGACCCGCACGCCATGAATCACACCCCACAGGTTCACACCCAATACCC
>JACCDM011860852.1_pt1 | contig 14673 bp, 14 predicted proteins | sample 7445851 | NCBI WGS metagenome assembly JACCDM01 (sample SAMN15323438, study PRJNA562643) | freshwater metagenome | isolation source: river surface water | place: USA:Blue River Watershed | collected 2017-08-16
GATTCGTTTGGGTCAGGCGATCACTATCACCGACCCAGCCATGACTCGCTTCATGATGACACTGGATGATGCAGTGGATCTGGTGTTGTATGCATTTGAGCACGGCGAGCCTGGCGAAATTTTTGTGCAAAAAGCGCCTGCAGCTACCATCGAAACCCTAGCTTATGCGTTGACTGACCTGTTGGGTAAGCCCGAACATGAGGTGCGGGTGATTGGCACGCGTCATGGCGAAAAACTATACGAAGCCTTGCTGAGGCGTGAGGAAATGGTGGCGGCTGAAGACTTGGGGGGCTACTACAGAGTGCCACCTGACTTGCGCGACCTCAACTACGGCAAGTTTGTCGAGCAAGGTGAAGTGAAGATCTCTGAAGCCACCGACTACAACTCGCACAACACCACACGACTTGATGTGCCTGGCATGCAGGCGTTGCTCATGAAGTTGCGCTTTATGCAGGCGACCGTGCGTGGCGAGTGGGTAGAGGTCGAGGAGTAGTTAGAATGAAGCTGTTCAACAGCCGTATTCTGGTGACTGGAGCCAATGGGTTTATTGGCAAAAATTTGGTCGTTCGTTTGAATGAGCTCGCAAACATTACTGTAAGTACCTTTGTACGTGGTGATGACATTACCCGCTTGCCTGAGCTTGTGGCGGAGGCCGATGCTATAGTGCATTTGGCGGGTGAAAATCGCCCAGTGGATGAAGCTGCTTTTTCACAAGTGAATGCAGGGCTGACCTCTGCACTTTGCGATGTCATTCAGCAAAAGTATGCGGCCACTGGCCGTCATGTGCCCTTAGTGCTGTCCTCATCCACTCAGGCTGAGAATGACAACTCATACGGACATAGTAAGCTGGAAGCGGAGCTGACTGTGCAAGCCTTGGCACAAAGTACTGGCAACCCTTGTGTAGTATTTCGCTTGCCGGGGGTGTTTGGCAAGTGGTGCAAACCTAACTACAACTCGGTGGTCGCCACGTTTTGCCATAATTTGGCGCGGGACTTACCCATACAGATCAACGACCCGAATGCTTCCCTGCGGTTGGTGTATATCGATGATGTGGTCAATGCTCTTTTGAACGTATTGGAAGCCCCATCACCTGGTTACACTCGGGCTGCTGTGGAGCCGGTGTACACCATTACCCTGGGCAAACTTGCGGCTCAAATTCAAGCATTTGCCGACTGTCGTAGCACGCTGATGAGTGAGCGAGCGGGTGCTGGTTTGGTTCGTGCACTGTACGCCACCTACGTGAGCTATCTTCCAAACGAAAAGTTTTCGTACGAGGTGCAACAACATGCCGATACACGCGGCGTGTTTGTGGAAATGCTCAAGACCCTTGACAGCGGCCAGTTCAGCTACTTCACAGCGCATCCAAGAATCACCCGAGGTGGCCACTACCACCACACCAAGACCGAGAAGTTTTTGGTGATTAAGGGCGAGGCGCTTTTTCGTTTTCGGCACTTGTTGACCAATGAGTTGGTTGAATTGCGCACCAGTGGGACTACTCCACAAGTAGTTGACGCCATTCCAGGTTGGACGCATGATATTACTAACGTGGGAGATGGCGAGATGGTCGTTATGCTTTGGGCTAATGAAAACTTTGACCGGCAAAAACCGGACACGGTTGCCAGCAAGGTTTGAACAATGAAAAAACTTAAAGTTATGTCTGTCGTGGGGACGCGACCAGAAATCATTCGCTTGTCTCGAGTGCTTGCTGCATTAGACGTGCATTGTGATCATGTATTGGTTCACACTGGGCAGAACTACGACTACGAACTGAATCAGATATTTTTTGACGATCTTGGGGTGCGTAAGCCGGACTTCTTCTTAAACAGTGCTGAAGGTAGTGCCGGGGCTGCTAACACGATTGGCAACCTTATCACCTCTGTGGATCGGATTCTTTTTCAGGTGCAGCCCGAAGCCATGCTGGTGCTAGGTGATACGAACAGTTGCTTGTCAGTAATTCCTGCGAAACGGCACAAAGTGCCGATCTTCCATATGGAAGCTGGTAACCGCTGTTTTGACCAACGCGTACCCGAAGAGACCAACCGGCGCATCGTTGATCACACGGCTGATATTAACCTCACCTACAGCACGATTGCCCGTGATTACCTGCTGCGCGAGGGGCTGCCTCCAGACCAGGTCATCAAAACCGGCAGCCCCATGTACGAGGTATTGCATCATTACCTGCCCCAAATCCAGGCCTCAGACGCCTTATCTCGCCTGGGTTTATTGCCAGAACAGTATTTTGTGGTCAGCGCCCACCGAGAAGAAAACATCGAGTCTGACAAGTCATTTAACAAGCTGGTGGCAGTGCTGAACGCAGTTGCCGAAGACCATGGTTTGCCCGTCGTGGTATCCACTCATCCGCGCACACAAAGGCGTGTGGATGCTACGGATACTAAGTTTCATTCGTCGGTACGAATGATAAGGCCCTTGGGTTTTTATGACTATGTGAACTTGCAGATGCAGGCCAAGGCAGTACTGTCGGACAGCGGCACGATAAACGAAGAATCTTCTATACTGAATTTCCCAGCGCTAAACTTGCGCGAGGCGCACGAGCGTCCTGAAGGCATGGAAGAGGCCTGTGTGATGATGGTGGGACTTGAAGTGGAGCGTATCCGCCAGGGCTTGGCGATCTTGCAGATGCAACCCCGAGGCGCTGCCCGAAGCCTGCGCCCAGTGGCTGACTACAGTATGCCAAACGTCAGCGACAAGGTTTTGCGCATCATCCACAGTTACACTGACTACGTCAATCGCGTCGTTTGGCGAAAATAGATTGGGCGCTAATGCAAAAAAAACTAAATCAAGAACAGGTTGCTGCCTTCTATCACGATGAATTTGTTCTGCAGCAAGTGGATCATTTCAGAAAGATTGCTCTGCAAGCAGCAAAGGCTGGCGGGGTTGTCGTTGATATTGGGGGCGGCTGCGGGTACTTCGCATGCGCCATAAAAAGGGAGCTGAATTTATTCACACGCGTTATTGATATGGATCCTATAAGTGTCGAATCCGCAAGGAGCCATGGTGTTGAGGCGATGGTCGGTGATGCACTCCAACCAGACAAGAAAAACGATGAAGCTCTTGTTTGCTTTAACTTGATACTTCATCACTTGGTTACAACTTCAGAGAATGAAACCTTGGCATTGCAGGTACGAGCCATTTCCAATTGGCGGCAAAGTGGCGCCAAGGTTTTTGTGAATGAATATATTTATGAGTCTTGGTTTGGCGGCTTTTCAGGTTGGCTTATTTATCAGATTACCAAAAGCAAATTTTTATCTAAGGTTGGGTTAGTTATTTCCAAGGTAATGCCATCATTGAAAGCAAATACATTCGGTGTAGGGGTAAGATTTAGAAGTGGGAGTGAGTGGAAGAAAATTTTTGATAACTCTGGCTTCGTAGTTGAAGCAGAGATAAAGGGAGTAGAGGAGTTTATTTCACTCCCCAGAAGGCTGCTCTTAATCAAAAATATTCGACGCGACAGTTTTTTATTAGCGGTAAAGTAAATGCGTCTTGTATTAATTGCAGATACATTTCCGCCACTTCGCACATCTGGTGCTGTGCAGTTATGGGACTTGTCACGTGAGTTTGTGCGTCAAGGCCATGCATTGACGGTACTCCTACCGTCGCCGGACCAGGATGCACCTTGGTCATTAACGGATGTTGAAGGCGTTCAGGTGTTGCGTTTGAAGGCGCCTCTTACAAAAGATATTAACTATATCCGCCGAGCTTTCGGTGAGTTAGCGATGCCATTTGTAATGTTGCGGCAATTCCGAAAAAGTCCATTGTCTAGTGATCAGTGGGATGGTGTGGTCTGGTATGCGCCCTCGATATTTCACGGGCCGCTGGCGAGTGCTCTTAAGAGTCGCAGTAACTGCAAAGGCTACCTGATTATCCGCGATATCTTCCCCGAGTGGGCGGTAGATATGGGACTGATGGGGCGAGGTCTGCCGTATCGATTTTTTGATGCTATCGCCAGTTACCAGTACACGGTCGCCGATGTGATTGGTGTTCAAACACCGGGTAATCGCGGTTACTTTGAAACTTGGCATCAACAACCGGGGCGTAAGCTGGAAGTGCTTCAAAACTGGCTTGGCAAACCGGTGCATGCTCGCTGCTCTATTCGCGTCAGCGATACGACTTTGGCTCAGCGCAAGGTGTTTGTATACGCTGGCAATATGGGTGTTGCACAGGGCATGGATATCCTTCTCGACTTAGCCGAGAAACTGCACCATCGAACGGATATCGGCTTCTTGTTTGTGGGGCGTGGCAGTGAAGTTTCACGACTCAGATCAGTTGCCGAAGAACGACAACTGAATAATGTCTTGTTCTATGACGAAATTCACCCGGATGAAATCCCAGACCTCTATTCGCAGTGCAGCGCGGGCATTGTGGCGTTGGATCCAAGGCATAAGTCCCATAACATCCCTGGCAAATTCCTTACCTATATGCAGAATGGTTTACCTGTACTTGCCAATGTGAATGCGGGCAACGATCTTGCCCAGATGATCCGGGACGAACAAGTGGGTTATGTGTGCGATAGTAACCAATCGGGTGAACTGCTACAGTTGACTGATAAGCTGTTAACCCAAATTGAAACACAGGCTGACGATTTACCAAACCGTTGCCGAAGCCTCTTTGAGCGAGAGTTTGCCGTTGATAAAACGGTTCGCCAGATCGTCGCTGCTCTCATGGCTTGATGCGCTGAACAAATCATGAAAGCTTTTGACGCCCAATACCTCAACTACCTGACTGGCCAAGCATACAATTGCTGGTCGCGATCCGTGGTTCAATGGCCTTGATAACGTTTGATGATCAAGGTTCTGTCATGGGCATTTTGCGCTTTGGTTCAGAGGAATATGGAAGTTACTTAACTGCTGGTATTGAGGTGGCATCTAGTACTTGGCGTGCAGTGGTCGCACTGGAGACTGGCTGTGTGCTGCTAGAGGTGAAGGCCGGTCCATTTGACCCAAATCAACTGAAGGATCTGGCGCCTTTTGGCGCCTGAAGAAGATTCTCAAGTTGCCGAGGGTTACTTGCAATATCTGATATTTAGGATAAGCGGATGAAGATTTTAGTTGTGGGGGGTGCAGGCTATATCGGCTCGCATATGGTCAAGATGCTGGGGCAACGGGGTTGTTGCGTGACAACGCTGGATGACCTCTCCGCTGGTTATTTGGATGCAGTGCTAATAGGTGATTTTGTTCAAGGTAGCTGTGGTGATCGTCAAATTCTGGATTCTCTCCTGGTTCAGGGTTTTGATGCAGTTATGCATTTTGCATCTTTTATACAGGTAGGTGAGTCAGTTCAATATCCAGGCAAGTACTACCAAAATAATTTGGTTAATACTCTTGCCTTGCTTGATGGAATGCGTGCGCATGGCGTTCGGAATTTTATCTTCTCATCAACAGCAGCCACCTTCGGAGAGCCACAATACGTGCCTATCGATGAGCAACATCCCCAGCATCCTATCAACCCTTATGGTCGAACTAAATTCATGATTGAACAATTGCTAGCTGACTATGACAAAGCCTATGGCATGAAGTCTGTCTGTTTGCGTTATTTCAATGCAGCTGGTGCTGATCCAGAAGGTGAATTGGGTGAGCGGCACGATCCCGAGACGCATCTTATTCCGCTTGTGCTTCAGGCTGCTTCAGGGCGACGTCCAGATATTTCGGTATTTGGCCGAGATTACGATACGCCTGATGGTACTTGTATCCGTGACTACATCCATATTCAAGATCTGTGTTCAGCCCACTGGTTGGCGATGCAGTCGTTAATCAATGGCGCAGACAGCCAAGCTTATAACCTCGGAAATGGCAACGGGTTTTCGGTGCAGGAAGTCATCAACACTGCAGAGCAAGTCACAGGACGCAAGATACCGGTAGTGGATGCTCTCCGCCGAGAGGGTGATCCAGCACGTCTGGTAGCTGATTCAACACTCGCTCGCAAGCAGTTGAGATGGAAGCCTCAATATGCTGACTTAGCCACTATTATTGAGCATGCTTGGAAGTGGGAAATCCGGGGTGCTTGATTAACTTGAATATACCGCGAGATTTTAAATCGCTTAAAGATTAAGCCTGAGGTTGTTGTGTTGGAGGATCCTGATGGAAACGAAATGCCTGAATCTGATGCAGAAACAACGAGTTAGTGATTTTAAATGGTGGTGTTTTTCGCGTTAAAAGTATCTTTTTCTTTAACAATTGATGTGAAGTTTTGTTGGCTAAATCAGTTGATGTGCTTGGTTTAGCCACTATTTTTGCCAAACAGTTGATTTCAGTCTTTGGATTTACCGGGTGTGCGAAAATTCTCATAATTCATATAAATACATACGATCATGATTCTAGTTACGGGTGGCGCAGGCTTTATTGGCGGTAACTTTGTTTTGGATTGGTTAGCCAATCCATCTTCAGAGGGTGTTGTTAATTTAGATAAGCTCACCTACGCTGGCAATTTGGTCACACTCAAGTCTCTTGAAAATGATGCACGTCATCTATTCGCGCAAGGCAATATCGGTGATTATGATTTGGTACTTTCATTGTTAAAGAAACATCAGATATGTGCCGTCGTGAACTTTGCTGCAGAGTCACATGTAGATCGCTCGATTCATGGGCCGGGGGACTTTATTCAAACCAATGTCGTGGGTACATTCAATTTGCTTGAAGCAGTACGTGCGTATTGGACGGAGCTTCCTAAAGAGGAAAAGGAGGCGTTCCGTTTCTTGCATGTCTCGACAGATGAAGTCTACGGATCTTTGTCGCCAACCGATCCTGCTTTCTCTGAAAATAACCCTTATGAGCCGAATAGCCCATATTCAGCATCAAAGGCTGCATCCGATCATCTGGTGCGTGCTTGGCATCACACTTATGGTTTGCCTGTTTTAACCACCAATTGCTCTAATAATTATGGCCCTTATCATTTCCCAGAGAAATTGATTCCTTTGGTGATTCTGAATGCTCTAGCTGGCAAACCTTTACCTATTTATGGTGATGGTCAACAGATTCGTGATTGGTTGTATGTGAAAGATCATTGCTCCGCGATTCGTCGCGTATTAGAAGTGGGCCAATTAGGTGAGACCTATAACGTGGGTGGTTGCAATGAAAAGCCAATCCTGGATGTGGTCAACACCATTTGCACTATCTTGGATGAGCTACGTCCAAAATTAGACGGCAGTTCCTACTCCTCACAAATCACTTATGTAAAAGATCGGCCAGGTCATGATCGTCGCTATGCGATTGATGCCACCAAGTTAGAGCGTGAGCTAGGTTGGAAGCCCGCTGAAACTTTTGAAACAGGTATTCGTAAAACAGTCGAGTGGTATCTAGCCAATAAAGAGTGGACCGATGGTGTGTTGAGTGGGTCCTATCGTGAATGGGTTAAGAAACAATATAGTTAATTAAAGATGTCATATTCATCCTTTGAGCGCTTAGATCATGCTTGCCCGATTTTGGTGTTTGGGCGAGATGGTCAAGTGGGTAAAGCATTGCAGACCTGTTTAAAAGACCTGAAAGCCCCAGCCGTTTTCTTAGGGCGATCAGATTGTGATTTGTCTTCTGAATCATCCATCAACCAAGTTCTTAATAGATATCAACCCCAAGTTATTATCAATGCTGCTGCATATACAGCAGTTGATAAAGCAGAGGATGTAAGTCAGCGTGAGCTTGCTTTTGCCATCAATACAAAAGCGCCAGCGTTGATGGCCAGGTACATTGCTCACGTCTCTCATGGTATTTTGGTTCAATACTCAACAGACTATGTGTTTGCAGATACCAAACAAACTGCTTATCTTGAGTCTGATCCAACTGGTCCGATCGATAGCTTATGTGTTTACGGGCAAAGCAAGTTAGCTGGTGAGCAAGCCATCGCAGAAGTTTTTAATCTAGCTCATGAGTCTGGTCACGCGAGCCATCAAGATCAATTTGCTAGATATTTTATTTTGCGCACATCCTGGGTCTATGGTGATGGGGGTAATTTCATCAGAACGATGTTGAGATTGGCTGCTGAGGGTGACCAATTAAAAGTGGTTGCAGATCAGGTGGGCGTTCCCACATCTGCGCAGTGGCTGGCTGAGGTTGGTGTGCAAATGGCTGGGTCCAGAGTGGAGTCAGGCATTTATCATGCTGTGCCGGACGGTGAAACCTCGTGGCACGGCTTGACGCTATTTGCTGTTGAGGCTGCTGTAAGCTGTGGTGAGAGCATAGAAATCAAGTCTGAAAAAATTCAGGCCATACCGGCGATAGACTATCCTTTGCCTGCCAAGAGGCCCTATAACTCTCGCCTTAACAATCAAAAGTTAAAAAAAGCATTGTCAGACATGGCTTTTGCAGGACAATATCCACATTGGAAGGGTCAGGTAGAGCAATATGTCAAAGAGTATGTGGAGCAGTCGTTAAAAAGTTAGCTCAAGATCATCTAATAAACCACTAATTTTTACAGTGATTGAATATATTCAATTTACTAAAATAGTTCTGATGAAGAAAATCAAATGAAAACAACTCAACAAGCAAACATTACGAATCGTAAGGGCATCATTCTTGCTGGGGGTTCTGGCACACGTTTATATCCAGTGACTCAAGCAGTTTCAAAACAGCTCATGCCTGTGTACGACAAGCCGATGGTGTATTACCCACTCACCACGCTGATGTTGGCTGGCATCAAAGATGTTTTATTGATTTCTACCCCACAAGACACGCCGCGCTTTAATGAATTATTGGGTGATGGCTCTCTGTGGGGTTTAAACATCCAGTATGCAGTTCAACCCTCACCGGATGGTTTGGCTCAAGCTTTTATTATTGGTAAAGATTTTGTTGGTGACAATCCATCGGCATTAGTATTGGGTGACAATATTTTCTATGGCCATGAGTTGGTCAATCAACTTCATGCGGCTAATCAACGCACATCAGGTGCTACCGTATTTGCATATCATGTGAATGATCCTGAGCGTTATGGTGTGGTGGAATTCGATAATTCTTTTAAAGCTTTATCAATCGAAGAGAAGCCTTTAAAGCCAAAGAGTAGCTATGCTGTCACTGGCTTGTATTTTTATGACCAACAGGTTTGTGATATTGCTAAATCTATTAAGCCAAGTGCTCGCTGTGAGCTTGAAATTACAAGTATCAATGAAGCCTATCTCAAGATGAATCAATTGCAAGTGGAAATCATGGGTCGAGGTTATGCTTGGTTGGATACGGGTACTCATGACTCTTTGCTGGATGCTGCAGGCTTTATTGCGACATTACAAAAGCGCCAAGGTTTGATGGTGGCATGCCCAGAAGAAATTGCTTATCGCAAGGGTTGGATCAGTGCTGAGCATGTGCTTAAGTTAGCTGAACCATTAAAAAAGAATGCTTATGGTCAGTATTTAGAAAAGATGCTGAGCGAAAATCTTAAATAAAAATGCAAAGTAAAAGTTCTCTTAATTTTTTTTTCAAGAAAACTTTTTTGAATTATTAAAATTAATCAATTAAAGAAATTTAAATGCCTATTACTGTTACACCCACAGCAATACCTGATGTGTTGATTGTCCAGCCCAAAGTATTTGGCGATAATCGCGGTTTCTTTTTTGAGTCATTCAATGAAAATGACTTTTCAAAGGCTGTGGGGAAAAAAACTACTTTTGTTCAAGATAACCACTCATTATCCAAAAAAGGTGTTTTAAGAGGTTTGCATTATCAAATGGAGCAAACCCAAGGTAAATTAGTCAGGGTGGTGAGTGGGGCTGTATTTGATGTGGCCGTTGATCTTCGAAAGTCATCCAGTACTTATGGTAAATGGGTGGGTGTTGAATTATCAGCTGATAATAAAAAGCAGTTATGGGTTCCTCCTGGATTTGCCCATGGTTTTTTAGTGTTATCTGAAGCGGCTGAGTTTTTATATAAAACAACTGATTATTGGCATGCAGTTAGTGAAAAATGTATTGTTTGGAATGACTCTAGTTTAAATATTCAGTGGCCTGATATTGGAGTGAATCCTATTCTTAATCCAAAGGATGCCGGTGGCTTGAATTGGGGTGATGCGCCAAAATTTTGATTTACATTTATAAATTTTAAGATTAAAAAGATAAAGGCTGCTAATTGCAGCCTTTATCTTTTGGTAAAACTTAAGTTATATATTTTTTGAAATTTCTCAAAGCCAACTAAAGCTACCATTCTCCCTTACACCATGCATGGAAATGCCGTATTTTTCAACCTCTTCATCTCGCCAAATGCGTTCTTGGCGCTTACGTCTGATTTTTGTCATCTTGCGTTCTAACCATGATTGGTTCAGAAGGCGGTAGTTGTATCTGTAAGGAAGATTTTGATTTTCTTTAAGGCCACGCTCTAGCTTCATCGCTGTTTGGGTGATCGAGCCATAGTGGTGTAGCCATGATGCACCGGTCATGGCCATCTTTAGATTAGCTTTTTTGGCTTCATGAAAAAACATGGTGTCTTCGTAGCCAAGAAGTTTTGGAACTGGTTGGAAGTATCCAATATCCATCCAAACAGATTCATGGATGGCCAAACAAACTGCATGACGAGCACCAATGCGGTGCTCGTTTTTCATTTTGGCTTGAGCTTCTTTTTCAAAAGCAGCAAAGTCATAGTCAAGCTTGCCTTCAATTAGAGCTGGAGAAACAATTTTTAGGTTTTGACTTTCTGCTGCACCAATCAGGTTCTCAATCCAGTTCGGTGAGACCAAGACATCATTATTCATCACAATGGTCCACTCAGATTGAAGATGAAGAGCACCTTGATTCCAGGCAACACCACACCCTAGGTTTTGAGAATTAAAGATTCTGCCACCCAAGGGTAAAGTGCTGAGGTAATCTCTAGTTTCATCTTTTGAGCCGTTATCAACCACCACCAAGCGATCCAAAGGGGTGCCGTGAGCAATCATGCTGTCAACACAAAGCTTGGTGTATTCAACAGAGTTGTAGCAGGCAAAAGTCAGAGAGTATTTATTTTTATTCATAAATTAAATTATCTTTATTTCTGTTCGATGCACTTCACTTTTTTGAAGAGCTTGAGCAGTCAAGGCTGCAATCATCAAAGCATAAAAAGATGAGGTGTATTTAAGGTTAAATACCTGAATAGTCAAACTAGCAATAAAAAGACCTAATACCAGTGTAAAACCAATGATGGCAGCAGTTCTGATTTTGAGATTCTGGTGGTTGATGCGCTTGAGGAAGATCCACCCCGGAGCTAAGAACAATGCTGTGCTAGAAATAAGGCCCCAGATTCCTGAACGAACACCTTGAGCCAATATCTCCATATGGGTGCCGGTGTTTGTGATCATAAATTGCAACTGATCAGTATAAAAAGGTTTGATACTTTCAATACTATTGAGATCTGGCATGATGCCATCTTTGAGACCTGAAAGAGGGTTTTCAATGATTAGGTTAGTGGCGACTCTAATCATTGAAATTCTTAAGCCGAGAGAAGTATCAAAGTTATTTGCCTTGAAGTAGGTAACAACCTCTTGAATACCACTATTGACTCTATAATTAACGTTATCTGGCGAAAATTTATAAATAATAGCAATAGCAACAGCACCAAGAGCCATGAAAATCCAAGGGTAAGCTGGATGTTTTTTATGAAATCTCACAAAACATAAATAGATGATTAGTCCTATGGCTGCTGTCCATGCACTTCGCGATTGAGATTTGATGGCGATGTAACAGCCGATAGCAAACCCTATTATTTTTAAAAGGGTCAGTAAGGGATGTTCTTTGCCAGGGTTAATGCCAGTAGAAATCAAGCAAATGAAACCCAGAATCAGGCAATAGGTGCCAAAGGTAATGGTGTCAACAAAGTAGCTGGCCGCACGACCACCCCACATGGCTGAAGCTGCAGGATTGAGTAGGTAAGCTCCAAAGCAAATAAGAAGAGAGATTGGTGTCACCCATTCAATCAGCTTGGTGAAGTTGATTTGTCGGTCTTTTAGATAGAGAAATACCAGGGCTGTGAGCAGTATTCTGCTGGGGCCGTCAAAAGCAGTGCTTGAAAACTCTTGTCTAAAGGCTTGACTGATAAAAATAGCTAGGAGGGGGGAGCATAGTGTGAAAACAACCCATTTGCTGGCGGCACCATCAAGACTGCTTCGGATAGATTGAAAATTTTGAAGTGTATAAAACAGAGCCAATAAAAATAAGACAAAAACAAAGGCATTGGTCCAGCTGCGCAGTGTCATATAGAGTAAAGGAAATAAACCAATGCCCAGTAGCATGAAAGTATCTAAGCCAGACTTCTGAGAACTTGAAATCAGTTCTTTTTGAAGGAAGAATGAATGTAGTTTTTGAGTAATTGTGCTCATGACTTATTTTAAGTCAAATCAAGCAATCTCAAGCAGATTTAGCCTTACAAACCATTAAAGGTATTAAGATACGGTTTATGGAAAAACCACGTATTTATGACTGTTTTTGTTATTTCAATGAAGATTTGATTCTGGAGTTGCGTTTTGAAACACTTTGGGATCACGTCGATATCTTTGTTATTTCTGAAGCTAGTTATACGCATGCAGGGGTCGCCCGAGAACCAGTATTCGACATCCAGCGTTTTCAAAAGTACGCCAGTAAGATTCGTTATGTCCGCTTAGATGAGCGCCCGCCTGGACCCAATGATTTCTGGAAAAATGAGAACTTTATTAGAAACAATGTGGTTAATGGCTTGTTTGATGCCAAACCAAATGATTGGATTTTGGTTTCTGATGTGGATGAGATACCTAAACCAGAGAGAATTGAGGAGTATGAGCCAAAGTACTTGAGAGGAGATTTTGATCAAGGCTACTACAGCTATTATTTCAATAATCGATGGATTGGGGACGTTGATGCCAGCGGCAAGCTCAAGCCGAATAGCAATGTTTGGCGCGGCACCAAGGTAACAACTTATAAGTATTTTGTGGATTTCTTTAAAAGTAACGCGACCAGCGTAAGAAATTATAAGTCTGCAGGAGTATTGAGATTAATCAAGCGTACTTGGTTTAAGTGGGTCGATGTACAACTGATAAAAGATGGTGGCTGGCACTTCACTTGGGTGTTTAGTATTGAAGATATCATCAAAAAAATTGAGAGTACTGCTCATCAAGAGTTTAATGAGGAGCATAGAAAAAATCCTCAGTTCATCATCTCGACAATCAATGCTGGTAGAGATTTAAATAAGCCTAACGCTCGTTACGTTAAGGTTGATCTTGGTGAATCTTTACCAATTTATTTATTGCGTCATAGAGAAAAATATAAAAAATATTTAATCTAGTCTTTTAAATTTATAAATTAACTTATGTAGAGACGGTAACAGTAAGTAACTAATATATCTAATTTTTTTCGTGGTTTTAACTTTAGGATGCATTAGGAATTCAATCAAGATATTAGGTTCAGAGGATTCGTCAAATAATTTAATAATGAATTGCGCCTCATTAATTTTTGATTTTAAAAAAGATTCGACTTCTTTTTGTTTTCCGACACTTACGGCGTCAAGCCAAAGCTGACTATAGTCCTGATAGCTGTATTGAGCTTCTTTTCTAAGTGCCTTCACTTTTTCTGAAAATAATTTTGGTTTTTTATCAGTTACTCCACCCATTCGATGATACAAGGTTGATTGATGAATGGTGTGTCCACAGCCAAGAAGAATTGCTCGAAAGGACATGATTTGATCTTCTGCGCGAACATTGATCGGAGGGGAAAACTTTTTATAAAAATCAGAGGACCAACATTCAGTCCCTACAAAAAATTGAGGTTTCTTTAGCCAATCCTGAATATTTTTATAATCTTTAAAGTTGTCTACTTTATATTCCTTGATTATTTCACCCGTCAGCGAGATATCAGTCACATCTGTGTTTATGTATCCAATCTGTTTGTTTGACTTAAGCCATGCATTCATTACTGTTGATACCCGCGTTGGTACTGAAATATCGTCTCCAGACGCTGGAATAATAAATTCACCAGAGCACATACTGACCGCTTGGGCTAAATTACCACCTATGCCGAGGTTAGTATCATTCACATTAAGTTTAATCTTAATTTTGTCTGATTGAATATTTCTTATGAAGTTATTAATAACTTCTACGGTAGTGTCGCTTGAGGAATCATCGGAAATTATTAATTCAAAGTTTTCGTAATCTTGAGCAATTAAACTTTGAAGTGCATCAACGATAGTATTTTCTTGGTTGTAACAAATGAGCGCGATAGATGCGAGAGGAGTATTAGCCATCATTACCACATAAATTTAGTGAAAAAGTGTTTTGAGAAAATGTTTCGCAACCAATATTTTGTTTGAATGAGTGGAGTTTTGGAGTGTATAGATTTAAGTCGCTTGAAATCCCAAAATCTAAATAATGAATTCCCTCTTGAAGGCATAAGTCAACAAGCTCTATCGCAAAGTTATACATTGGAGAATATTCAAGTTGATGACCATAGTCTCCCCAGGCGGCGACATACATGATCTTATCTTGAGTAACGTGACAAATCGCTGCTGCAACCGATTCTTCATCAACTTTTAAACAAAAGAGTCGAATATTGTTAGGGAATGAGTCAATTAATTTAAGTAGGTATGAAAGTGTATATTTTAGTTTTGTATTTATGCTCAATCTATTTTTATTAATTAATTCATACGTGGTTTCAATATTAGTAATGTCTGAATTATTAACTTCCACCAGATTAATTGAGTGGTCTTTAAATTTCTTGATTACTTTTCGTGATGAATGCTTAAGAGA
>JACCDM011674191.1_pt1 | contig 14665 bp, 19 predicted proteins | sample 7445851 | NCBI WGS metagenome assembly JACCDM01 (sample SAMN15323438, study PRJNA562643) | freshwater metagenome | isolation source: river surface water | place: USA:Blue River Watershed | collected 2017-08-16
AAAGATATGGCCAGCAAAGCCACCATTAATACATCTCCCCCCTTATCTTTTCCAATTCTTTAATAACTTTTGCATCAGTGATCTTTATGAATCTAGGAAAAGTTTTGCCATCCTTGGTAACCTCTTCCATAAACATCTCAAGTGGTCGAACATCAAACATTTTGCCAGCCAAATAAACTGATGATTCGTATAGTGGTCTGTATATGACGAAATTCGTAACTTCGTCCTCAGTATGATGACCTACACCTACAACCTCATAAGCATAGTTGTTTATGTCATCTGAAGTATGCTTGTAGTGATAATAGAAACCATTCTCTGGGCGAACTTTTGGTATTGTGAACATAATTTTTATCTACATGAACTTGATAATGTGTAACCCGCGGATTCGGCTTCTTCGCGAGTATTGAAATAAATTCGATTTTCTTGTTTCAACGTATTTCCAGCCGTGCAACCAACAGGGTAATATTTTTTTCCACGACTTGAGGCAAAAAAGTTTTGACCTGTAGTAGATGAGCTATTAGTAGGCTTTGACTCGCTAGCACCTAGTACCTTTGGCTTGGCTAGAACGTTTGAATCCTTTAAGGCATTCAGCACATTCGCGCTTTCAGCTTCCCCATTATACTGTATTTTTATGCCCGAAGAATTGCCAACTTTGGATAATCTACCTAACTCAAAGGCCATTAGGCCTACCAAAATAACGACTAAAACCACCATCGTGTTCCTTCCCTGCTCGCCTTCCAAGAATAACTTGATTTTTTCCATAGAATTAGCTATACTGATTTTACCTATAAATTTAACATAAAACAATATGGCACATAGAAAGGCCGGCGGAACGGTCAAAAACTTAAGAGATTCAAACCCAAAATACCTCGGTATAAAGCTTGCTGATGGCTCAAAGGCCCTATCTGGCTCTATAATCGTACGACAACGCGGTACAGCAATACTTGCAGGTACAAACGTATCTACAGGTAAAGACCATACCCTATTTGCCCTAAAGCCTGGAATAGTCAAATTCGGTACAAAGAGAAAGACTTCTTTCAATGGACGAGTGGTAACTAAAAAGGTTGTCAGTGTAGTAGCCTAAATCTCTTATTAAATAAACGCAAACGGACCCGTAAGGGTCTTTTTTGCTTGTACTACAACCCCATTTCTTTTGCTGGTGGCAGAGATGCAGGAGCCCCTTTGTTTTTATTTAATCTAAGTGTTTTGTGGTCTTGATCGATGACTATTGTAATTTCTGGAAATCTTGCCATTATTTCATGGGACCAATTGTAAACTCTAACTAAAGTTTTACTTGTAAAAGAGGCAGCGTCTACCTTTTCTTGTATCCTATTCTCAAATTGTATCAACATTATTCCACCTTCATTTAATATTGAATACCATTCTCTTATAACCCGATCAAGTAAAATCGGAGGTTTTATTTGTATATGATCTAATCCGCCAACCATTCGAGATATGATAAAATCTACTCCTTGGCCATTTAATTTCTCCGATAACTTTGAATAAGTTCCGCTTTTGGTAAAATCTAAAATATCTCCTTCAAGAACTGAATGGTTATCTTCCTCATCAGTTCTTTTAAAATCCTCATCTTCAGTTCCTTGCCCCATGTCTGTATAACAGACACCGATTGTTTGATCAAAAAAACCATCGAAGTCTCTGAAAAGTTTTCTACCAGGGCCACCAAATTCTACAGCCACAAACTTCTTACTATCATTGCCAGAATAAGAATTGTTGTAATAGTTATCTGTTAAAGTATTCTTAATGTAAGCCGTTAAAGGGTTGTCATTGAAACGGTCAAAATCCTTCCTAAAGTTTTCTGGAAACAAATCATAGAATGTTTTTGCAAAATCTATACTGGATCTGTCGTACACGTGCCAAATTTGCTTGCGAGCATAACCTAAGTTTTTTATATCAGAAGTAGCTTGCAACTCAATTTGTGTATCATCTTCCTTAAAACTTCTAATGTCTTGTAGATTTTTTTTTAATTTTCCAAAATCTTCAACACTCATATAATTTTTGTTAGGCTTTCTCAATAACGAGTTTGAAGGAAGATTTTTTGCCTTCGATAGCTATTTGGATATCAAATTCACCTATTTGTTTGATCGGTTTTTCGAGTTGGATAAATTCTGGAGAAATGTCGGCACGATGTTCGGATTTCATGGCACTGACTATCTCGTCGGTGTGAATGCCGGAAAATAAGTGGCCCTTGTCATCGGCCTTGGCCTTGATGTGGACAGTCTTGTTCTTGATATCTTCTAGGTTCTTTAACAATAAGTCGGAACGGACTTCCCTCTCGATGGCGATTTCTTTTTGGCGCATGTCGAGCATGGCTAGAGCTTTTGGCGTAGCTGGTTCAGCTAATTTTCGAGGAATAAGGAAATTGGTCGCGTAGCCAGCTGGGACTTCTTTGACATCATTTTTTTTACCTACCCGAGGTACATCTTTGAGGAATATTACTTTCATATTTTTATATTATTTTATTCCAGGCCAATTGTTTAATAGATCTACAGCCTTATTTAATTGATTGTCTTTATTGGCATCCTTTGGATCCTTTACGTATTTTACTGAATAATCTGGAGTAAGCCCAGTTTCGGCGATTAGGTTTCCATTTGGGGTTAGCCATTTTGCAATAGTTATTTTTAATATAGTATCGTCAACCATTTTTACCACTTGTTGGACTGAACCCTTTCCAAAACTTTGATCGCCCACGAGTAAGGCCTTTTTATGGTCTTGCATAGCACCGGCCACTATCTCTGATGCAGAGGCCGAACCTCCATCTATTAAAATTACAAATTTCAAATTATCACCGAGAATTTTTTCATCTTTATTTCTAATAATTTCATACCCCCTGCTTCGGAATATTTCTTCATCTTGATCACCTCCGTAATCTTCTTTGACAACCACCTTACCTTCTGGTAAGAACCAACTAGAAATATAAACGGCAGCGTCTAGATAACCTCCTGGGTTTCCTCGTAAATCTAGTAGTAACTTGTCACTGTTTGACATACCAAATTCTTTTAGAGCATCTCGGAATAAAATTGAAGCGTTAGCTGAAAAACTGAAAAGCCTAATCACAAAAACTCCATCCGGACGAAGCTCGGTTTCAAGTGTTGGAATATTTATACTATCTCGAATGATCTTCACATCTCCTGATTTTTGGCCTCCCACACGGAGAATTGTCAATGTCACTTCAGTTCCCTTTTCTCCACGAATCAAGGTCACTGCTTTTTCAGAGCTCATATCAGCGGTTGAAACACCATTTATCTTCAATATCTTGTCACCAGCCTTTATGCCTGCGCGTTCGGCTGGAGTATTTTTTAGTGGAGCGATAACCGTGAGTACTTCATCTTTTATACCTACCTCCATACCCACACCACTAAAATTGCCAGATATTTCTTCGTTAAATGACTTGGTCTCTTCTGGGTTCATGAATACGCTGTATGGGTCATTTAATGAGCCCATAAGCCCGGAAATTGCCCCGTAAAGACGTTCTTGGGTGGTAACTGCATCTGCTCCAGGGTATTTTTCGTCGATAGTATTCCAAGCTGTCCAAAAAGGAGAAAAATCAGTATCGGAAAGTCCTACTGGTGCTTCTTTGTTCGTGAGGCCTAAAACTTTTTGGATTGGTGTTTTTTGATTGAGGCCGATATGAACACCAGCTACAAAAGCTACAAGTACTAAAAAAACCGCACTAGCAAAATATCTTGTTTTTAAAAATTCTTTCATTTAAATTATATTTCTTCTGCGTTAAAATTATTATTTTCAGAAAAGTTATCAAAGGCATGCTTCGCTACTTCTTTTGGTCGAGACTCGGAATACAGGATATAACCGAGATACATCAAAGCTGAACCGGTCAATAAAAACAGGACGTTTTTCCAGGTGGATGGAAAACCTAAATATGGCAAGACAGCCACCCAGATTCCTAAAAATAAAAGTTTGCGTGCTCTACTCATAGTATCAATTGTATTTCATAAATAATATTAATGCAAACCGGCCCACTGGTAGACTTATACTACCTCAAAATACTCGGGGGTATTTTGAGACATCCATTCTAAAAGTTGCTTCATAACGTAAGTAGCATTCACACTGTTCACTGACGGGCCAGACTCCATCATGACTATGAACGCATATTTTGGATTTTCGTATGGGAAGAATCCTACTACTGAAGAGTTCACTCTATTTTTTGCTACACCGATCTGAGCAGTACCAGTTTTTGCAGCGACTGACACATAAGGAACATTTAGAGCAACAGCAGTGCCACTAGTCACAGTTTGGCGCATACCATTTCGAATAATTTCAAAAAAATCTTTTTCTAAGCCCACATCAGTAAATTTACCTTCTTTCTCTGTATCATTTAAAAGAAAATGTGGAGTCAGTAGTTTGCCACCGTTGGCCATGGCTCCGGTAGCCCGAGTCATCTCTATCGGAGTGGTTTGGAAACCGTACTGCCCGATAGAGGTGTTGTATGTATCACCCAGTCTCCACACTTCTCCACTGAAATTTTTTATTTTCCATTCTGGATTTGGTATAACCCCTTCTTTTTCACCAGGCAAATCTATACCAGTTTTTGAACCAATACCAAAAAGTTTGGCGTACTTTTCGATGTTTGCTATACCGAGACCCTTTTGGTCTTGATATCCACCACCGATCGCATAAAAATATATGTCTGAAGACACGGCTATAGCTTCACCCATATCTGTCCAACCATTTACTCTCCAGTCTTTAAAAATACTTGGTTTATCTGGGAAATAAGGGTTTGGAATAGAAATCGAACCCGTAGATAGTATCTTTTTGGCTGGATCAATTATGCCTTCAGCCAGAGCTCCGATGGCTAGTATGGGTTTGACTATAGAACCAGGGGCATACAGTCCAGAAATCGTTCGGTTTAGGAAAAATTTTCTTTTGTCAGTCATGTAGGTATTTATGGCAGATTTATCGTCACCCAAAGACAATATTTCAGAATCATATTCTGGAAAACTTGTCGAAGCGATGATTTCTCCATTTTCGGAATTCATAATTATGCCGACACCTCCAGAAAAAGAATAATTTTCTGAGACATCTTTTATTATTGTAAACAATTGTTTCTGTATTCGAGAATCCAGTGTGGTTTTTAAATCTTCACCATGCACTGGAGCATTGACGATGTTTTCAGAAGACACTTTTCCTAAGGCACTCATCTCAATTATTTTCGAACCGTTCTTCCCGAGTATTTTATCATTGTATACTTTTTCTAGACCATTTTTACCCTCAAATTCACTTTTCCAAAAATTTCCACTCTTGTCCTTTTCGGGATAGCTGACATAGCCTAGAACATGCGAAAACCCAGGTTTGGCATAAGTGCGAATAGAATACCCATCCTTAGTTACATCGTCCTTTCTATTCCAAGCTATTTCCACCCCGTTTCTATCGTAGATGATTCCCCTATCTGCAAATAGAGTCACTTTTTCCAGGGTATTGTTTTCACTACGGAGTAAATAAGCCTCACCCCTGTTGACCTGGAGATAAAAAAGACGACTACCGAATGTGACAGTAAGTAATAAAAACAAGATTGCTAAAAGCAAAATATTTTTCTTTGGGATGGTTTTTTCTATACGCCCCTCAAATTGTTGACGATCAAAGTTTTGAATATTTTTTGAGTCGAGAAAAATTTCGTCTGGTTCGACTAGTACTTTTTTACCAATATTATTTTTTTTAAAAAGTCTGGTGATCATATTCTATTATTTAGGGTAGTATTTTAATCTCTTTTTCAAGAACTCAATTCCCCAAAGTACCAGGGTGAATACAATCAAGGTGGTATAAGTGATACCGTAAAACTTTACTTCTGGTACACCGTATAGCAGATCTACTATAAAAAACAGAACGACAGCCTCAAAAAAAATCGAGAAATAAGCCATGAATCCTATGCCGAGCAAGGCTGAGACCCAAAATGGCAGAAAAATTATAGAAAATAAAAGTAAGAAAATTGCTGAAATTCGTCGGGCCATAACTGTATCTTACCCTAAATGTAGGCCTAGATGCTAGTTTTGACATATTGGAATTATTGATTATAATAAGCGCTAACTTTGTTCTTCTAGGAGGAAGACGCTATGACTGTTGTTTGGCAGAGAAAGTCCAGGTATGCACTGGTAACTTGCATCAACAACGGTCAAGGGGTCGTTGTTGAGAAGGAAATTGCCCCCGAAAATGTGACCTCGGCCAACGCCGGCTGGGTCAACAGCACAAGCATGTATTTTCGCGAGAAGCTCCGAAGGCTAGGAGTACTACTTGCGGAACCCTACACTTTTGCTGAAAAGGAGGGCAAGGCAATTCAAGTTTCGCCTTACGTTGGGCTCGATCTCGATGAAGTTTTCGATAAGGGTGAAGCTACGGCAAAAACTCTAGAGAACCTTGTCGGCACGATCAGTGGAGTTCTCGCTCAGACTGCACGTGAGGTGGGTATCGACGCTCGCCTGTCCAACTTTTGCCTAGGTCCAGACGGAAGGGTTTACTACGTGGATACATTTCCTCCACTCGTAAAGTATGGAGATGAATTCATCGTACACTTCCCTAACCCGACGGACCCAAGGGTGGTGGAGCAAGAACTTCAGCGCAAGTTCGATCCGCTTGGAATCCTCCGCCGACTTCGTTTCAGCGTACTTGCTCAGGACGCTGGAATAAACGAGGCAGATATCCTTGCGGCCGTCAGTAATGTTATGGGAAAGGAGTTTAGTGCCAAACTATACACCTTCTTCCAGACCCTTCCTGACAACAAGGATCTTGAGGTGGCTCTCGCGGAGCTTTCCCTCGACGACCCAGACGCTGTCCGAGAGCTTGCTTTGCGCTTCATGCCTCCAAAAGGCATCGAGCGTGATCGTTTCTTCTCGACGGTGTTTGACCTTAGCAGTAATTTTTGTCCTCTTCCGATTACTGATAAGGAGCGGATGAGTCGCATCCGCGACTTGTTTGCAAAAGACTAAGAGGGATCACGGGGGGTACGGACGCGAGTCACGACCCCCTTTTTCTATTATTATTTTTTAGTTCTACAAAAACCGGGTAATGGTCCGAGGCTTTTTCAGTTATGGCATTTTTCAATACTGAATACGACTTCAGAAATGGTAATAATGCTTTGGAAATAAAAATATAGTCTAACCGCAATTTTGAGTGTGACGCATCAATATTACTTTGTGTTGGAACAGTATTCTTGAAATTTTGTTTTGTTCGCACAGCTGTGTCTATGTATTTAAAAGAATTTATTCTATCTATAACATCAAATCTAAGTTTATTTAAGGTGGTAAATTTTTTTAACTGTATTTCATTAAAATGATCAGTAATTTTTTTATCGTAACCATCTTGTCTTGATAGAGAATTTAAATCACCTATTATAATACTTAAATCATGACCCTTTTGGAAATCCAAGATTGAATTAATCTCGGGGATACGTAAATCCTCAGAGTATGGTGTTAAATGTGTGCTCGCTACGGAAATAGTACCTAATGGGGTTTTAACTAAAACAACGATACAAGCCCTGGCGAATAATGGCAATACATCTATCTTCACTATGGGGTATTTAGAAAAAATCGCCACATGGTAATCACCACTTCCAGACAAGGCTATGTCAAAAAACTCAAAACCAGTGTCTTTAGCAAATTTTAATAAAATCTTTTTATTATTTTTAGCAAAAGTATTTGCTTCATTTAATGTTAGAAAATCTGGAGACTGCGAATTGACAACATCTACCACATCTAATAGAGTTTTTTCTGCACCGTCTCTTATATTATATGTCATTAATTTCATAAGGTTTATATCAAACCCCTCGCTTTTTAAAAGTCTTAATTTGGTTTTTATCCCCCCCTTACCAGAATATCCACCTAAGGATCCGTCCGTCTTCACCACCCGATGGCATGGAATAATTACTGGGTATGGATTTGCACCAACGGCATTTCCTACGGCGCGCACCGCCTTGGGTCTACCGATTTTCTTTGCGAGTTCTTTGTAAGTAATAACTTTTCCTTTGGGAATTTTTGAAATAGCCACCCAGACTGTCTTTTGAAATTCGGTACCTGTTAGTTTCCCGATATTTATTTTTTGCATTTTAGTATTTTAACATTCTAGCATAAAAACGAAACCGCCCGGAGAACCAGGCGGTTTCGGGCGGGATTTGACGTCTCGTCAGGCAGCAGTCTGAAAGACCGCGTACCCCATCAGCACAAGCGGATTGAGGACCCGTACTGAAACGCCACGAACAGTAACGACCTCAGGGTGTCTTGGATCATCAATCGACAGCACCGGGTTTTTCGCTGGCAAGCGAAGTCCCTTTATCGCGATCTTGAGATCCTCGAAGCTTTTACGGCCCAAGTTTACTTTTACCATCAGATTCTCCAATGAAATTGGGCATATTCGCCCGGAACTTTTTTATTAAAATAACAGTTTACAGAGCTTTTGTCAAAATATATAACTATCTCAAGTAATTCCCGCTTTCATACCTGCGCACTGCAACACTAAAGACAAAATAAGTAAAACAAACCCAAAATATAACCATAAAAAATCCAACGAGGATCAGCCTTTCTGAATGTGTTTTCATAACATCAATTGGCAATGCACTTGTTAATAAGGATGGTATTACAGTCATAAAAAATATTTTGAGTTTGTGTGGAAATATAGAACCAGGATAAAGACCCGGACGTATAAAAATTTCAAAAAGTTGACCAGAAATAACATCTCCATCGTGCACAAAGAAAACTATAAGTGAACATAAGAGTCGCACGCAAACAAAAATAATACAACCGATGGCTATGGCTAATATATATAGTAACCACATGGAGAAATTAAAATTCGACAAAACTCCATATATCACGACTACCACAACACCTTGAATAAGATCCCCGAAGGCAGTAATTGAAAAAGATGCTCCAGCGATCTTGAAAAAAGAATTGGCTGGAGAAAGTAACACACCATCAAAATTACCTCTCAATACCGAATGTGGAAGTTCGACAACACCGTAGAAAAAACCGTGAGTAAAACCAAAAGTAACGAGCGAAACTCCAAGCATTCCAAACACATCGAGACTAGTCCAACCATTTATGGGACCAGTGGCTTTGGTAAATAAAAACCAAATTATAAAAAAAGCCATGTTGTTCATCGCCATACTGATTATGCCAATCCAAAAAGACCGTGACAGTGCATGGGCATTTTTTATATTATATTTTGATTGTGCAATAAAGTATCTTATTGTTTGCATAAATTAACCATTAACTACCAATTTTTGATTAGCACGCCTAGAAATCACAGTGACCATCAGACTGAGAACAATTATCCAGAATATGATATTTAATAAGGTAATTCCTACTTTCTCACTAAAATTTGGATACATTGCATAAGATAGCGCAGAAGATGCTCCAAATGGTGAGAATTCTGCAATCTTTTGGAGAAGTGGCGGGAAGAACGCTACGGGTACCCACGCTCCACCGAAAATCATAATAAATTTACCTGCTATCAAATATACGGGCTGACTATTTTCCAACCAAAAACCAGAAAGGCCACATAAAATAAAAATCAGACAAGTTAAAATTTGACTAGCCACAAAAACAATAAATAGACTCGGTATCCACAAATACATAGGTAGATCTGTGTGTGGAAGGCCAACTATAAAATAATTGACCGAAACAGAAAGCACTAGAGCTGAAACAAATGGTACCAACCCCTGACCTATTTGTATAAAAACTTTTTGCCAGATATAACTAATAGGTCGAAGCATGTATATCTCTATATTGCCTGATTGGATATCTTCTCGAAAATTTCTTTCTATGTTTCTTAGCGCGAGCCAAAAAACTGCAAAGTACATAGACATACTCCAAACAGTATTTACGAAGGGTAGCCTAGATTGCATGTCGGGCAAGAGTTCGTATACGTATTTATATAGATATAAACTAAATAAAATAAAAACAAGATGGTTCGTCATTTGAAATATGACTTTTTTCCGCTGCTCCACAGAGTTTTTTGCCACTATATAAATATAGTAAAGTCCTTTCATTTTATTCTTTGTATAGCTTAACCAATACATCCTCTAGAGAGGGCCCGACCATGACCATTTTCTTTTCTTGATCTACTAGTTTGTACAGCTCACTGGTGGGTTCGTCTACAATGATTTCACCGTGGTTGACTACTATAGTTCGATCACAAATAGCCTCGATGTCTCCCACATCATGCGATGTTAGGAATATAGTCATGTTGTGCTGTGCCCTAAGTTCTGCGAGAATTTCTCTGAGGTTTTGTTTTGCAACAATATCTAGCCCAATACTCGGTTCATCTAAAAATAAAATTTTTGGACTATGCATTAGTGCACAGGCAATCTCTACTCGCATGCGTTGACCAAGGGAAAGGGTGCGAATGGGTTGATCTCGAAATGAAGTAATATCAAGCATTTTTTCTAAATATTGAATTCTCTCAGCAGTTTCTTTTTTAGAAAGACCGTACATGACTCCAAAAAGACTCAAGGTGTCTTCTGCGGGTAAATTTGGTAATAGGTTGCTTCGTTGGCCAAAAACCGCACCGATTTTAGCCACTACCCCTCTACGATCGTGTTGAGGAGAAAGACCCAAAATTGATACTTCCCCACTCGTCGGCCACAGGATGCCAGTAAGCATCTTGATGGTTGTAGATTTACCGGCTCCATTGGGCCCAATAAAAGCCACAGCCTCACCTTGGTTTATAGAGAAGCTGATGTTGTCAACGGCGACAATTTCTTTCCCTTTATGTTTAAAAACTTTTCTAAGATTCTTGACTTCAATCATGTAAAGGATTATACAATGAAAATTGTTTATTGGGTATCTGAGCAGTTGTATTTAATTATTTGGATTAAATTCCACTATCCACTCTATGCCATATTTGTCACGGAGCATGCCAGCAAAAGTTCCCCATGGACTGTCGCCCATTGGACCCTCAACTTGTCCGCCCACCGAAAGCCCATTGAAAATTTTCTCAGCTTCTTCTTTGCTCTCTGTATTTACATGAATTTTGCTTCTGTTTTCATTCTCGCTGACTTTGCCCATAAATTCGGGTATATCATTTCCGATTAGCATATTTCCTCCACCGATTGGCAAAGCAATCATCATGATTTTATTTCCCTCCTCGGCCGAAAATTCTGCACCAGCTAAATCTTTAAAACGAACTACTTTTGTAAATTCTCCACCAAAAACAGATTTGTAAAAATTAAATGCTTCTTCGGCGTTACCATTAAAATTAATCCACGGGTTTATTGTTTTCATGAACATAATTATACTATTTTAGGGTAATTTTTTATAGCGTATCTAGCTAGGGCTCGCACTTGATCAAAAGTAGGTATGTTTTTTAGTTCTTCTTCTGAGAACCATCTAGCATCATGGACTTCACTTTTTAAAATACTTATCTCTTGATCAGAATTTTTTAGTTTTAGATAAAAGAAATATCCTATATGCGGAACATCGAATCCTTCGCGCTCTAGGTCGATATGAAAAGGCATGGGTATTGGAGTAGCATTTGAGTCCCCTCCAAAGGCACTTTCGTGCGCAGGAATAATTTCAATATCTAAATTTACTTCTTCTTTCCATTCTCGAATCAAGGCTTGATCTGGAGTTTCATTTTCTTCAATGTGCCCGCCTGGTGGAGTCCATTTATCAAATTTTTTATGATGAGCAAGAAAAACCTTATCATCCTTTACCAAGTATCCTGCTGCCATATATTTATAAGCCATGCAAAAAGTATACCAGAAAGACTCGAAAAGTGTCTGCTGGGTATCTGGTATTGGATGGAAACTTTATTGAATCAAAATACTCTCTAAGTCTGTTACTCTATTTACTAAATAATCAGGATTGACCGACTTTAATCTTTTTTCATTACATAGACCCCAAGTCACGGCAATGCTCTTTATACCCAAATCTCTAGCTACATCTGTCTCGTGATTACTATCACCCACAAAAAAAGTATCCGCTAAATTCAAATTGTTCTTTTGAATTATACTTCTCACGGAGTCTAATTTATTATGCACATTCGTAACCACTTCGGAAAAGCTATCGCCCAATCCATATTCACGAACCTCTTTCAAAATGGTTTCTGGATCATCTGAACTAACAACAACCATAAAGTAATCCTTCTTTTTTAAATTTTTGATTAACTCAACCATTCCAGGATACGAAGTAGATTTTGGGCAATCATCACTAAGCATTGCCTCAAGATAATCTTTACTTTCCTCTTCTAGTGACAATCTGGGAATATATTTATCGTAAAAAAGATTGTAGGGTTGTTCCCAGTTATCCCTAAATTCTTCAAGGGAAAGAGGAGCAACCTTGTACTTTTCAAAAATCTTATTAATGACCCACACCTGAGAACCGACTGCGTCTTTTACTACTCCAGACCAATCGAAAATTATATTTTTCATTTTAAGGATAAAAAATTCTTATATTTGGTAACTTTAATTCTTTTTGTAAATATGCACCGCAACGCCATAACTTCTGAGCTTGTTCCCATCTAACTAGGACTGAGTAATGTCTGCCATCTTTACCTAACACAAAAAAAGTATTTGCAGAACTATCGTTTAATAAATCACCTTCTTTGCCATCCGCTTGATTTTTGATCAATTGAGCTAAATTTTCCAGGAAAGAATCTGCCTTCTCGAATACGAATTTATGGAGATCGGTATCGAGTTTTATATCCTGTAAGTTGGAAAAACTAGCAGATTGGCCACCCTGAGAAGGTTCGTATTTATTTAGAATTATATTTTGGAAATTTTCTGAAGTCCAAACAAAATTTGAATTAGTAAAAAATGATTGAATATTAATTTGTTCTTTCATAGATTTAAAAGTTTACACTGAGCCTGCCGAAGTGCTGGGATACATGGATTCGAACCACGATTAAAGGCTTCAAAGGCCTCTGTCCTACCATTAGACGATATCCCAAATTGTTATAATTGAGCCTCTTTCCTACTTCACCCCGCCTTTTTCAGGCGGGGCAAGTTAGACGATATCCCAATATTACAACACAATGTTAGCACATTTTAAATGTTTTTGCATCCCTATTTGAATAAAAGCTTGGAGGAATTGATGTAATTAGATGTTGACAAAATAGCTACTTGTGTGATATAATATGTGTAGATCCTTACGTTTTCGGGGTTATAGATTCAAAAATCTAAGGAGAGAAATGGACATCAAGACAGTCGCAAAAGCCGCTTTCGGGATGTATCTCGAGGCCGCAAAGCAGAGTTTCGATAAGGGGGAGTACTTTTCGGCCGACAAGCTTCTGGGCACAGCCCGGGAACTCTTGGCCGAACTGGCTGAGGAGAAGCCCGTCGCGACTCCATCCGAGGTGAACAAGGCGAAGCTCATCCGAGTCCTCGAGGCGAACGACTGGAACGTCGCGCTCGTCTCGCGCGAGCTCGGAGTAACCCGCCGGACCCTCTACATGAGGATGGCGGCGTTCGAGATCGAACGAAAGAAAGTCCCCCGGCTCGCAAAGCCAATCTGAGCCACTAGGGATGGCTCGCCAATGGTCGACCTTTCGAGGTCGACCATTTCTTTTTATTTTAAATCCAATTTCTTGAACTCCTTCTTCAATTTCGCACGGGCGATGAGTTTGGCTTTAGCCTCTTTGGCTATCTGATAGGCTCGGAAGCCCCACAATTCCAAGATTATATACAAGACGAGCGAGGTATAAAACATCTGCATAAATTCAGCTTGCGAGAGTATATTTTGCTGTAAATAAACCACTAATCCAAAAGATAACGTGCTCAGAAAAACATCCATAATTCGATTGAACATCGTCTCGTGAATCTTGCTGAAATATTCAAAAAATTCCCAAGCTATCATCAAAATAAACGAAACGACAAATCCCCAAAATAAATCTATGCCAAATATCAGTGTCAAACCAGCTAGCAGTACTCCAGCCAGAAAATGATTGACGTGCCACAAGTCAAAATATTTCCCCTCTTTCCATATTCCGATTTTCCAAGAAGTTTCTATTGGTCTCATTTTTATTTTTCTTCACCTACTATCCGGATCAAGGCGAGCTCGAGTGGAAGCTCGGTGATAAACGCGTTGTCGATATTTTGATATTCAGCGAGAAGGACAGCCAAGGCTCCCGAACGAAGAACGCCTTCTTTATCAGTCTTGATCAAGGCTTGCAGAAATTCGATATCGCTTTCGCCGAGCTCGCCGGCCATTTGTTTTTGCATCTTTGGCGCGTAGCGGAGAATGATCGCCATCCGGAATTTCTCGACGATTAATTTGAAGAATAATTTAATATCGAGGTTGTCGTCGCTTGCAGTACGAATCGCGCCGATTCCCTTTTCAATATTTTTTTCTACCAGCGCCGACAGGAATTCGTTGACCAGTGTAGTTTTTGGAGCGCCAGTAATTTTCTCGACATCTTCACGCGATACTTTTTTTCCATTTGTAAAATTTAAAATCTTTTGGAGTTCACCCAAGGTGTTTCGGAAAGAGCCATCGCCGAGTATAGCCAGGAGTTCAGCACTGCCGGCATCCATCTCGTAGCCTTCTTTTTTGGCCACAGCGATGAGCATCTTGCGCAAGGTAGCTTCGCTCGCCTTTTTAAAAGTGAAAACTTGGCAACGAGAAATAATTGTCTCTGGAACTTTTTGAAGCTCAGTAGTGGCTAAAATAAAAATGACATGCCTTGGAGGCTCTTCTAGGGTTTTTAG
>JACCDM010649334.1_pt1 | contig 14656 bp, 16 predicted proteins | sample 7445851 | NCBI WGS metagenome assembly JACCDM01 (sample SAMN15323438, study PRJNA562643) | freshwater metagenome | isolation source: river surface water | place: USA:Blue River Watershed | collected 2017-08-16
ATGCGCTGATTGAAGAGACCGAAATGCGACTGCCGCATTAAAGCGGCAGGCCGAATTACTTGATCTTAGCTTCCTTGAACTCGACATGCTTGCGCACGACGGGATCATATTTGCGGAAAGACAGCTTTTCGGTCTGGGTCCGCGGATTCTTCTTCGTGACATAGAAGAAGCCCGTATCGGCCGAGCTCACGAGCTTGATCTTGACAGTGGTCGGCTTGGCCATGACCCGATAAACCTTCGTATCTGTTAAAAAAGGATTCGCGCAGGAGCGCGGTAAGCCGCGGCCATTGGGGGAGTGCGGCCAGTTTGTCAAGCGCCGCAGGGCGAGAAGACTGGGCGATCTGCGTTCCGCTGATCTGATTTATCACTTAGTCAAAGCAAACTTATCTGCAACCACGACCGGGCGGTGCGTGTTATCTCTTTTATCAGAGAGAAGGAGACACGCATGCCCAACCGTAGCCATATTGATGCGCTGAACGCCACCTTGGCCGATTATTTTGCGCTCTACCTAAAAACCAAGAACTTTCATTGGCACATTTCAGGCCCGCATTTTCGGGATTTTCATGTGCTGTTGGATGAACAGGCTGCCGAAATTCTGGCAACAACAGATGTCATTGCCGAGCGGATTCGCAAACAAGGTGCCCCCACTTTGCGGTCTATTGGCCAAATCTCGCGGATCAGCCGCGTGAAAGATAATGACGAGGAGGATCTGGACGCCCCAACCATGCTGGCCGAATTGCGTGACGATACGCGCGCGCTGGTCGAGACGCTGAAGGACGTGAAAGCCCTTGTTGATGCGGCGAAGGACAATGCCACCTCAGGCCTTGTCGACACCTGGACCGACGAAGCGGAACGGCGGGCTTGGTTTTTGGAAGAAACCCTGCGGTAGAGCCTGACTATGTTTTGTCACGCAAAGGCCGAAACGAAAAAGGGCGACCCGCAAGGGCCGCCCTTCTCGTTCAATGGTCTCTCGCGTGACTTAGTCAGACGACGAAAGATTGACCGCTGAATTCTTGCCGCGGTTATCGACTTCAATGTCGAACTTCACGCGGTCGCCCTCGTTCAACGTGCCCATGCCGGCACGCTCAACAGCAGAAATATGCACAAAGGCATCCGGCTGGCCATCATCGCGCTGAATGAAACCAAAACCCTTCATGGAATTGAAGAATTTGACAGTACCTGTCGCGGTTTCACCCGTCAGCGTGCGTTGGACACGCGGCGGACGATCCCCAAAGCCACCGCGCGACTCACCGCCCATGCGGTCCTGACGCGGGGCGCGTTCTTCCACGGGAAGCGGATCGCCTTCAATCACCAAGTCAGTCGCAGAGATCTTGCCGCCACGATCAACCAGCGTGTAGCCAAGCGGCTGGCCTTCAGCCAAGCCAGCAAGACCAGCTTGTTCCACCGCACTGATGTGCACGAAGACATCTTCGCCGCCACCATCTTGCACGATGAAGCCAAAGCCCTTTTGCGCATTGAAAAACTTTACGACGCCTTTGCCTTCGCCAACAACTTGGGCGGGCATCTGAGGCCGGGGAGCGCCGCGGAAACCGCCGCCACCGCCGCCGCCGCCGCCAAAGCGGTCACCACCGCCGCCGAAGCGATCACCGCCACCGCCGAAACGATCGCCGCCACCGCCAAAGCGATTTCCACCACCGCCAAAGCGATCACCACCGCCAAAGCCGCCGTCAAAACCGCCGTCAAAACCACCATCGCGCTTATCAAAGCCGCGACCACCACGCTCACCGCGCCGCCCTCGATCAAAACCCATCCGTCAAAAAACTTTCTTCGTAATCGTGTTCGCCCAGATCAAACTAACTCCGGCCGCAGGACGAGAGCGACGGAAATTTGACGCAAAATACAGTACGCGCCTTTTCAACTATAACCCACAATGCAAAGTTCCGATAGCTTTTTCGCACATTCGCTTTTTTATGCTGTTCACATACGCTTGCGGGCAGCCTCGCAGCGGTGCAAAGGGACTTTTTTTAATCTGACCAAGACTCAGCCAGATGTGGCGGCACGCCAGTGATTCTGCGCCCGAGCCACGGCAAGCGGAGACAGACATGGCCATCTACCTTCATGAAGAAGATTTGCCGGCAGACGCGCTGGGGGATGGGCCCGTGGCCGTGGATACGGAAACAATGGGTCTGTTGCCTGGCCGGGATCGGTTGTGCCTTGTCCAGATTTCGGATGGGCGCGGGGATGAGCATTTGGTGCGTTTCGCCCCCGGCTCGTCCTTTGCCGCCCCCAATTTGAAAGCCGTGCTGGCAGACCCCAATCGGCTGAAGCTCTATCATTTTGCACGCTTCGATCTGGCCTCGATCATGGCCTATCTGAACGTGATGGCAGAACCAGTTTATTGCACCAAAACGGCCTCGCGGCTGGTGCGCACCTATACCGACCGGCATGGCCTGAAAGACCTTGTCCGCGAAACGCTGGGGGTTGAACTGTCGAAGCAGCAGCAATCCTCAGACTGGGGCGCGCCCGTGCTGAGCGATGCGCAAAAGGAATATGCAGCCTCTGATGTCCGCTATCTTCACCGCGTGAAAGAGATTTTGGACCCGCGATTGGAACGCGAAGGCCGGATGGCGCTGGCCCAAGCCTGTTTTGACTTTTTGCCCCATCGGGCGCGGCTGGACCTTGCAGGCTGGCCCGAAGTCGATATTTTTGCGCATATCTAAATATGTCGGAAAAAGCCCTTCTTGATCGGTCGGCACGCCAGCTATGGGCGCGGCCCGGCGGCAGCCATGATGAGGTGCTGCACATTCTGCGCCGCATTTTGCCTGCAGGCATTGGGGTTTTGGGACTTTTCTTGGTTTTCGCCCCAATTGCGAGCCCCAATGGGGATGTCAGCTTCATGCTGGCAAAAGACAATGTGTCGATGGCGCAAGAACGCCTACGCGTGACAGCGGCCACCTATCGCGGAGAAGACAGCAAGGGCCGCCCGTTTGAAATTCGGGCCGGCTCGGCTGTGCAACGTAGTTCGCAAGAACCAATTGTGCGGATGAGCAACCTTGTCGGCCAACTCGAGATGGCAGAAGGCCCAGCCACATTGACTGCCAATGCTGGTCGCTATGATATGGATCGCGAAATTGTGCGCGTGGACGGGCCCCTGATCTTTCAAACGGCCGATGGCTATCGCGTTGAAGCCAATGATGTGGCTTTGGGCCTCAAATCTCGACGGTTGGGCAGTGCGGGGCCTGTGGCAGGCAAGCTGCCACTGGGTACCTTCAATGCAGATCGGCTGGAGGCAGACCTTTCTGCACGCACAGTTACGTTGAAGGGTCGCGCCCGCTTGCATATCGTGCAGCAGCAGGCCAGATAGCGCCGATGCGTTACGCCCCCCTTCTTATCGGCCTTGCCCTTGTGTGCACCGTGCCTGCCATCGGGCAAGCGCTGAAAGGCCATGATGCCAAATCGCCAGTTGATGTTGAGGCAGACCGTATTGAGGTGCAGGACCGAGCAGATCGTGCTGTCTTTTCGGGCAATGTTGTTGTTCGCCAATCCAATCTTACGCTCACGGCCAGCCGCCTGACTGTTGCCTATGCACGCGCGGATGGCGGCGTGACGATTGAACGGCTTGATGCGTCTGGTGGTGTGTCTGTCAAAAGCCCCAGTGAAACGGCCCGTGGTGATTTTGCGGTATATGATCTTAACCGCCGGATTATCACGCTGGTTGGGGGTGTTGAACTGACTCAGGGCAATAACCGAGTTCAGGGTGGTCGCATGGTGATTGACCTGGATACGGGCCGGGCAACAGTGGATGGCCGCAGCGCGCCGGGCACGGGCAATTCAGGCCGCGTCACGGGCCGCTTCACGGTCGCCAACACCAAGAAATAGATCAGTTTATCCGAAAATGGACGAAATTCGGCGCGTCTTGGCGACGCAGCAGTTGCCTTTGGCGCGAGCTATGCAATAATCTTGCCAAATGACGCCGATATTTATGCCTGATTTACTTTAAGGGCATAAACCCAGCAGGAACGACTATGAGCAAAGCCGCCGTCCTTGATCGCGCAGAGAGCGCCAGCCCCGCCCCTTTGGGCGGACTGTCTGTGGTGTCGATTGCCAAATCTTATGACAAGCGCACTGTTTTAACGGATGTTTCGCTTGCCGTGGGTCGGGGCGAAGTGGTGGGCCTGCTTGGCCCCAATGGCGCAGGCAAGACCACGTGTTTTTATTCGATCATGGGGTTGGTGAAGCCCGATTCCGGCCGCATTGAGCTGGATGGGCAAGATATTACCGGCCTGCCTATGTATCGGCGCGCCATTTTAGGACTGGGTTATCTGCCTCAGGAAACTTCGATTTTTCGCGGGCTGACAGTCGAACAGAACATCATGGCCGTGCTGGAGCTGGCAGAGCCAGATAAGGATGCGCGCGCCACCCGGCTGGAAACCCTGCTGGAGGAATTTGGCCTGACCCGGCTGCGCAGCGCGCCTGCCATGGCGCTTTCCGGCGGGGAACGCCGGCGCTGTGAAATTGCCCGCGCGCTTGCGGCGGACCCGTCGATCATGCTGCTCGATGAGCCGTTTGCCGGTATTGACCCGATTTCCATCGCAGACATTCGCGATTTGGTGAAACAGCTGAAAAAACGCCAAATTGGCGTCCTGATTACTGACCATAATGTCCGTGAAACCTTGGACATCGTCGACCGAGCCTGCATCATTTATGATGGCCGCGTGCTATTTGCTGGCAGCCCTGCAGATTTGGTCGCGGATGAGAATGTCCGTCGCCTCTATCTTGGCGAGGGCTTTAGCCTATAGCCATGGCGCTCGGCCCTCGCCTGGATTTGCGGCAGAGCCAGTCGCTGGTGATGACGCCGCAACTGCAGCAGGCCATTAAGCTGCTTGCGCTGTCCAACCTAGAAATCGACGCGTTTATTGCAGAAGAAGTTGAACGAAATCCGCTACTTGATGCGGAGCGCGATGGCCCTGACTTGCCCGCGCAAGACAGCGCAGATGAAGACTGGCATGAACTGTCCGGCGAGGATGGGGATGATCCTGTTACAACGGAACAGTTGATCGAAGCCGATACTGGGCCAGATAGCGATGGCCCCTTAGATGTCGATTATGCCAGCGAGACATTTCATCACGACAGCGCGGCTGATGGCGGCCCCGGGCGAGATGGGGCCTTAGGCGTTAACGGCGCCTTGGGCAGCTTTGACGAGGATGGACCAGATTTTGAGAATTTTGCCGCAGACGGCCTGTCGCTCCACACATATTTGATGCAACAGGCAGGTGCCACTCTGTCTGGCCCCGAGCTCTTACTTGCCGGCCACATCATCGCCCAAATTGACGAGTCAGGCTATCTCTTGGCGCCTTTGGCAGACTTAGCCCAGCAATTGGGCACCACACAGGCGGCGTGTGAGGCGGTTCTCCAGCACATCCAGAGCTTTGACCCCACAGGCGTGGGCGCACGATCACTTGCGGAATGCATCGCGCTGCAAGCAAAGGAAGCGGATCGATATGATCCGGCAATGGCCCGGCTGCTCGACAATCTGGACTTACTCGCACTGGGCCGTCTGCCCCAACTCAAGCGGATTTGCGGTGTCGATGACGAAGACTTGGCCGATATGATCCGCGAACTGCGCAGCTACAACCCAAAGCCGGGCCTACGCTTTGGCGGGGAGGCCGCCCACAGCCTGACGCCGGATATTTTCGTATCGCGGCGCGGCGCTGGATGGGCGGTTGAAATTAATAGCGCCAGCCTGCCCCGGCTGCTCGTCAACCGCAGCTATTATACCGAATTGCTCACCAGCAGCGCGGATAGGAAAAGCCGCGCGTGGCTTAATGAGTGCCTGACATCGGCCAATTGGCTGATCAAGACGCTCGACCAGCGGCAGCGGACCATTTTGAAGGTCGCAACAGAGCTTGTGCGTCAGCAAGATGGTTTTTTTCGCCACGGTGTCAGCCAGTTAAAGCCCCTCACCTTGCGTCAAATTGCCGATGTTATTGCCATGCATGAATCGACCGTGAGCCGGGTGACCTCCAACAAATATCTCGCCTGCGACCGGGGGGTTTTTGAACTCAAATATTTCTTTACCAGCAGCATTGCTGCCGCAGATGGGGGCGATGCGATTTCCGCTGAAGCCGTGAAAAGCGCCATTCGCACACTTATTCAGGCAGAAGACCCTAAAGCGATCCTCTCTGACGACACCTTGGTGGATTTACTCAAGGCCCAAGGCTTTGATCTGGCCCGCCGGACAGTCGCCAAATATCGCGAGGCTATGGGCATTGGATCCTCCGTCCAACGGCGCCGACAAAAGGCGCTGGGCGGCTAGATAGCTGGTCGGCAAGATAGCTAGGGGGCAACTCAACCGATCTGCTGCAGCCAGACCAGCGCGACAGAGCCCGCAACAATGCGATACCACGCAAAGGGCGCAAAACCATAGCGCGTCACAATGGCAAGAAAGCCCTTAATCACTATCAACGCCACAATGAAGGACACGGCAAAGCCAATGGTAATATTGGTTACATCCTGCGCGGCAAGGGCGGCCCCTTCCTTATAAAGCGCAAGCGCTGTGGCCCCCATCATCGTTGGCACAGCCACAAAAAAGCTAAATTCCGCGGCAGTTTTACGCTCAATTCCCAGCGCGCGTGCGCCCATGATGGTTGCGCCAGAGCGGCTTACCCCGGGGATCATCGAGAGGCATTGAATAAAGCCAATGGTCAGCGCGGTTTGCCAGCTCATCGCTTCCACATTTTCGGTGTGGCTGTCGCGCGCAAAGCGTTCAATGACAAGAATGGCAACACCGCCCAAAATCAGCGCCCACGCCACAATTTCGGGCGTCTCAAGCATGGCTTTAATGGCGGAATAGGCAAGCGCACCGACAGCTGCTGACGGCAAAAAGCCAAGCAAGATGTTGCGGGTAAAGCGAACTGGCCCCTGCTGCCACGAGAATAGCCCCAGCGCGACATCCCAAAAGCGCCGCCAGTACAACACAATCACGGCCAGAATGGCGCCCAGCTGAATGATGACATCAAAGGCACCGCCAGAGCCGTCTTTAAAGCCCAGCAACTCCCCCGCCAGCACCAAATGGCCCGTGGAGGATACAGGAATAAACTCTGTCAGCCCCTCAACAATACCCAAGAGGATGACAGTTAACAGCACACTCATGCAGCAGCCCCAAAGCGACCATGACGACGATAAATAAGCAACCAGCCGCGTGCAACGGCATCAAGCGGGGTTGCCTTAACTCCCAGCGCTGCAAGGCCAAGCGCCTTGGCTGAAACAATATTGTCCGACTGGAGCATGATCCATTGATCACGCGTGATGGGCGCGCCCGGCAGCCAGCCTGTCAAAGTGGCAAGCGCTGCAGCTGCAATATCAGGTACATCAATGAAAATAGGTGACCGGCCGGTTTGCGTCGCAATCCATTCATTAATCTGGCGCATCGACAAAATCTGCGGGCCACCCAGCTCATAGGTTTTGCCGCCATGCGCTGCCGGATCAGCCACCAGTGCCGCAACAGCATGGCCGACATCGCCTGCAAAAACAGGCTGGAAGCGCGTCTTGCCGCCAATCACTGGAATGATTGGCAACGCGCGGATCAAAGCGGCAAACCGATTGATAAAGGCATCTTCCCGGCCAAAGACGATGGAAGGCCGCACAATAACGGCCTTGGGAAAGGCCTGACGCACAGCTGCTTCGCCCTCGCCCTTTGTCCGGCCATAGGCCGACTTGCTTTGCGCATCTGCACCAATGGCAGACATATGCACCAGGCTCTTCACGCCCGCGCGCGCCGATGCTTCGGCAATATTTCGTGCGCCTTCAACATGCAGACGCTGCATATCCACAAAACTACCTACCAAATTGATAACGGCATCTGCGCCTGCAATGGCCGCCGTCAGCGTTTCAGGCTGGGTAATGTCTGCTGGCACATAAGTGATCTGACCCAGATTCGCCTGCGCCTTTAGATAATAAGCGTTTTTCGGGCTGCGTTCTGCAATGCGCACACGCGCACCGCGCCGCAAAAGCGCCTCAACCACATAGCGACCCACAAAACCGCCACCGCCAAAAACCGTTACCAAAGCGTCTGTCATTGTTTGCAGATTCCCTTTTATCTGTGGACAGCCCCTTGCCCGCGCTCTGGGCTGTTGACAAGCGCGAATGGCGTGCCTAATCGCGCCACTTCGTTCCGCAGAGATCCCCTTTTTAAGGATCTGCGCCGTGCCCAGGTGGTGGAATTGGTAGACGCGCTGGCTTCAGGTGCCAGTGGCCGCAAGGCCGTGGAGGTTCGAGTCCTCTCCTGGGCACCATTTCTCCCCGCACTTAAGGGTGATCCCCCAAGATAAGATGATTGAGCGCCACGGATGTGCGTCGCGTTGGCAGGTCAATTTTGCGTCAGCGATATGGCGAAAAAGAAAATTTCCTCTTTTGTTCATATTTAAAAATACAAAATCAGCTTCTGGTGATTTCTACGTAAGTTTAAATCATATCCATTTGATGTAGATTATTTTCATATCTGACATCATGTCTAGATTTGAAACTAAATTACTATAATACGACTCGTGAGAGGGGAGAGTCGGAATGCAAAAACTTGCGCTGATGGCGCCGATAGCCATTGCCTTGTCCGCAGGACAAGCCATCGCTCAAGACACAAGTCGGACCGATGCACGATATTGTGGGCTTGGCGTTCAGGGATCACTCAGCGACTTTGAGCAGTTGAACCCAAACCTCGCCAAAATCTTCAAAACTGATGTGGCGCGCACCGCGATTAACACCAAGCTGTTCGATAGAACCAAGGCAATCACGCAAACGCTGAACCTAAAAAGCAAAGCAGACGGCACAGCCGCACTAGGCCTATCCCATGTACTAACATCCGAAACAATTGAGGCGCCGAGGTTCGTCGACCCCCGAGATGGCAAAGTCAGCTATGCTGTCTCTTATAGTTTTGGGATCAACACCGTCCTTTTTGATACGAATAGCCGACAAATTCGGGCCATTATCCCAGCAATCGTGATTTACAATGAGGTGCGACCAACAGCGCCTGATGCCAATGCAAAGGCGCTTGCATTCCAGACGATCTTTAACGGGATTGGTGTGCCCGAGACCGCTATGGAGCGTTGGGTGGAAACAATGCAACGGCTCCAGATCCGGGCGGATGACAAGACATATTTCCAAGTATCGCCGATCGGACTGTCCGACGAAGCCAGGGCCCAGCTTGAAGGCTATGGGAAGATGCCCGGGCAGAAGCCTGCCCTCTTCGTCAAGAAACTGACTGAACAATATGAAGCTCTTGTTGCTGCGAATTTTGCCAAGCCAATTGTGCCTGTTGCTATGAATGCCGATGGCTCGGTTGCCAGCGGCAACCAATATGTTGCGAGCATTCCTGACTGTTTGGGCGGGACCGGCAGCTTTACGCTGCCAGACCCAACCTACAAAGTGCGGCTCACTGTTGAAAAACTGGCGAATGCCGCTTTCCAGCATCAGCTTCCAGGATCTGGCTCGACAGGGTCAGCAACGCCCTATCAAACAGAATTTGCTTATGGCGCGCGGCTCAAAACTGAATTGTTGGAGTTTGACAGCCTGACAGGTGAAAAGCCCATCGATGCTAGAACGCTTCAGTTCAAGCGCTCCGTCCGCTTTGCAGGCGCGCGTGAAGTGAACGACTATGAGCAGTTCACAAAGCTGACCACCAATTTCATGGGCGAGTTGCTTCAGACATATGCCAACCCCCAGAAGGATTGGATCAAGGAGCATATCTCGGCAAGCGTCACGGACAAAAAGCAGCGTGACGCCTCCAAAATTGCCAAAGAATGGAAAGCGTTGGTCCAAGGAACCATGCAAATCCGGCCTGTTGCCCAGAGCAACGGCGATGACGACGAATAAAGCGAGAGGGGAAAACCATGAACACGAGCTTTAAGCGTGCGGTTTACGCATTTTTTGCCGCAATCCCGCTCTTCTTCACTGCCACACCAGCCAAGGCTGCAGGCGAGGCAGAACTGCTTATCTTTTATGGCGCCATTAAGCTTTCTCAGTCACAGGCGCTGAAGGCAACTGCCAATTATTATCAGGCAATTGGCATGGGCGCCAAAGCGCAAGAAGCCACGCGGCTTGCCGATGACTTGGCAAATGGCACTTTGGGTGGTGGTGCAGGCATGCAGGCATTTGTTCAAAGCAACGAGGCCGTGGAGCGCGACATATATGAACTCCAAGCTTTGGGGGCATATCCTACAGCGCGACAAAAAGAGCTGGCTAAAAAGGCACGCCAACAATTGGGGACTGCAAAAGCTGCGCTGATCGTGGCCATTGCGGTTGGCACAAAAGGCGTCTTGGATAGCGGCGGGAACACCTTTCAAAAGATACTTTTAGGCGGGATCGTCGCAGTGGAGGCAGGCAAAGTCATGTCGTCCATCAAACGCGTATCGCGTGCGGCCAAAGCCTATAACAACTTCCAGCTTGGCGGATCGAACGGCTTTCAAGTCGTCTCTGCAGAGGTGAAACCGCAATTTGCGCAACTTTGAATGAATTAGGGTGACATATGGGCAAGTTAGAATTGACAAATTTCTTCGCAGCGGCGGCGCTACTTGCCTCCATATCAACGTCTGCCATGGCGCAGTCAGAAGCGTTGCAGATGATCGTAACAGGTGACGTGGCCCTTGAATCCACCAGCGGCAAGGCCGTCAATCTTGGCTTGGCCGAAGCGGAGAAGGCCGCGTTTAATAACGCTTGGATTGTTATCAAGCGCCATCCCGACGTGGGCCTTAAAGTTCGCAACCTAACGCTGGAACAAAATGGCGCAGTTGTGCAGGGGCTCAAGCAGCGTTGTGCACCGCCAACCATGATCACCTATGTTGTAGATAAGAAGCTCAAGCGCCTCTCGGCTCGCTATCGAATTGATTGCAACTTGCCGGATGTCTTGGTGGAAGTCGACGGCGTCATCCGCGCTTCGGCACCGGCCCAAAATTTGGGCAGCCGCCCAAAGATTGCAGCATTCTTCATCGTGAAGGAAATCGAGACGACCACAAGCTTTGATCCAAATATCGATCGGTCTGCCCGCGCAACAGCACGGGCCGGGGTGTCTCAAAGCGACAAATCAAGTGCCACCTATCAAAGCGACACGCGGTCGCGGTCTGCCGTCCGCGAAGGATATGGAGAGACAGCTGGGTCTGTGACCGACACCTATAGCTCGCGCGATCAGGAAAAAGGCAAAGTGAGCGCCAGCTCCACATCCAGTTCCCAAGTCTCTGCAACTGAGGAAGCAACATTCAAGGCACAGGGCCGAACTGTTGTTCGTGCTGCTGACATCAAATATCGCAGCGCGTCTCCCGAGGCAATTAACTCAAATCTGACTGATGTCTTCAAGAACGCCTCGGTACGCATTTTCCACTATGCGGATATTTCAGGCGATTGCCCAGGCCCCAACCCCGATACGGTGGCGAAAGAATATGGCAGTAAAGCTGAGGACCTTAGTTCTCCCATCCGCACAGGCATTCAAAAGGCTCTCGCCAATTGCCAGTTCAAGTACATGCTCCTTGGCGATGCGACTGTCGATACCGGCCAATTGGATAGCGTGACCGGAACACCAAAGGTCAGTGTCGTTTTGAGGACCAAGATTTGGAGCATCGGCGATGGCTTCCCAGAGGTCCTCGCAACAGTGGAGCGGACAGCCTCAGCCAGCAATCCCGACCTTGGCATCGCTCGGAGCGCAGCCATGTTCCAAGCTACACAACGCGTGGGTGAAGAAGTCCTTAGCCGCCTTACTGCTGAAGGCGTTCGCTGAAGAACGTAATGAAGGGTCCAAGCGAGATGCGCATTGTCCAGAAAATCCTGTTGATCAGCCTGTTGGCCTTCAGCATCGCTGGTTGTGACAAAATCACCGGCTTTTTTAAGAAAGACGCTGAATTCCAAAAGGAGATGCCAGATTTTGGCGGCGTAAAGGTCGTCGAAGTCGAGGCGGAAGGATATGGCCCTTCGCGCAATGCGGCTATTTTGGACGCCATCAATATGGCGCTTAAACAAACAAATGGCAGCCCTGTTGTCGGCGTTACGATCAACAGCGACGGCACTCTTTCCCTACCCGGTCAGAGTGGCGCTTTTGGTATAACCAATGAAACCGTGATTTCTGTAACGGGTGGTTCAATTCAGGGATTTGAGATCCTTGATGAAGCAGAGCAGCAGGCATTGGGCCGATGGAAAGTTAAACTGAAGGTCAAGGTCAACAAATATGAGGGGTCCGCCGATACCAAGCGCCCCAAAGTGGCCATCGCCTATCCGCGGACATCACAAGGCACCTATGTTATTGGTGATGAAGTTCTCTCGGCAGATCAGGCCGCTGGCGCTATTCGTGGCGTAATTGGTGAATCCATCCGCAAATCAAACCGCTTCTTTGTCATCAATCGCGAATTTGACGCGGAAATCAACGATGAGATTGCACAAATTGGCGGCAACACAAATCCCGCCGAGCTGGCAAAACTGGGCCAGCGGCTGACGGCTGACATTCTCGTTATCCCTGAAATCAACTATCTTGAGTATCGGAAATCGACGCGGACTATGCGCTTTTCGGGCAGAGAGCTGAATTCCTATGCTGGGAGCGTGTCAGTCAATTTTAATGTGATTAACGTTGTAACGGGTCAATTGATCATGACCGAACGTTTCTCTGCAAACTTCCCATCAACGCCGCCAAGCGTTTATGGCGCGCAGCGTGTCGGTGTGGCGAGTGTGAACGATTATCTGGCCAGCATGTCGGAGCAGTTTACTCGCAAATTCATTCTCAAGAACTTCCCCGTATCTGTCATCAAAATGGATGGCAAAACGGTTGTCCTAAGCCAGGGGGAAGGCATGCTGAAATTGGGCAGCACCTATAAGGCAGTCCGATTGGGCGAGGATATCAAGGACCCGCAAACGGGCGAATCCCTCGGCCGCCTTGAAGCCCCGATTGGCACAGTGAAAGTGATGAAAGTCACTGAGAAAATGTCTATCGGCATTTTGAACGGCAATTTTAATCCTGCGATGTTCAAGCCGGGCATCATCGAATTGAGAGATGAAGTGGGTGCCAACAGCACGCCAGCCGCAGCGCCGAGCACAACTGGCGAGGCGTCTCAACCATCCTCTGCGGCCCCCGCTACAAGAGAGGCGGCACGCCCAGCAAAGCCGCCGCGGCAAAGAGACGAATTTGACGCACCTTTTGATTTTTAGTTCCGAAAATTACCCATAGTCAGTCATTATGTTCATTATCGGTTCAATTACCAAGCTATAGCTTTGGCATTGTTGAAGTTCATGCTGAACTATATTGGTCGAGGGGAATGATGATGGTGAAGAAGATTCTAGGCGTTCTCATGTGTGCGTCATTCGTATCGCCTGTATATGCTGGGGGGCGGCCCTATCAATATTCTGACTATTCTGGCTATGGGCGGGCGCAGAATGCGCGCGAATATAGGTCTGAGCGCCGAGACTATCATCGCCGGGGTAACGGATCGGGGACGGCCGTCGCACTTATTGGCGGCCTTATTCTTGGAGCCGCGATAGCCAAAAGCGCGCAGCGGACAGAAACACGCGCTATCTATTCAGAGCGAGACTTCACGCCAGATTGCTACGATCGCAAAGTGACCGAGCAGACAGTATCTGGTCGTCTCGTCACGTACATCGAAACAGTCTGCCGATAGGTTAGGCTTCAGCCTCACGAAGACACAGCGCCCGTCATTTCGAGGCTTGCGGACATAACGGGCCGCGTGACCGAATAGGACACCCCTATTCTGTTAATCAACGCCTGCGCATAAGCTGATACTACATCCTCAGGCTCTTGGGGCGGCTCGGCATTGACGTCAGAGGGCGGGCGCATCCACCAGATACGTTCAGTCGCGCTGATGTCCGCTCGCGCAATTGTCTGCGACCGCACCATGAACCGAGGAATAACTGCAATGGGCGGCACGCTGATACCATGATCGCGCCTCAGATGAGAGAGCCCAGCATCAATGATCCAGTCTTTTGCAGCGCACACGGCATGGCCATCCCACTTCCCCTCCATTGGCGTTTCATGAATAAAGCCAACAATGAAGTTATTGCTCGGCGTAGCACACCATAATTGGCAGGGCTGCACCTTGGCCACAATGTTGAAATGGCGAAGTGTTGCCGCGATAATCGAGGCGTTGAGCGCGCAAAATGTTTCGAATTTCTGGGGAACCACATCGAAGAAATTCTTCTCGACTGACTTTAGAATTTCGACTTCGTGAGTTTTAAGCTTTGGCATAACATTCCATGTACATATTACATGTTTTATTTTTTGTTATGTCACATGTCAATTTGAAACAATTTTCAGGCCCAATTCTTGCTGCCGATACATATCCAAACTGGCGTCGACAACATCTATTTTGACTATTGAAATCATAGGTAACAGGCTGATTTAAAAACAATGTCAGCCTAGAAATGAACCCATAGTGAATGCGCCGCATGTCCGCTGGAAGATGTGTCTGAATTGACAAAGGCGGAGATGGCCTTAAAGCCGCGCAATTCGGTTTCCTGGAAGGAGAGCTTGCCATGAAAAAAGTAATTAAGACGGCAGCCTGCGTGGTGTTGATGGGTGCAACGCTGGGCGCGTGCGCTTCACATAAATTCGTGCGTCAGCAAATTTCTGATCTTGAGCAGCGTCGCAACGCAATTGATGCAGAGCAGAATGCACGCATCGATGCCGTTGGTCAGACGGCGCGTGATGCGCTGA
>JACCDM010777535.1_pt1 | contig 14656 bp, 12 predicted proteins | sample 7445851 | NCBI WGS metagenome assembly JACCDM01 (sample SAMN15323438, study PRJNA562643) | freshwater metagenome | isolation source: river surface water | place: USA:Blue River Watershed | collected 2017-08-16
CGGAGGCCTTGAAGATCAGCGACGTTTTTGAACTTGCCTACCGGACCGGCGAACCTGAATGTTGATTCGCCAAAGCGAAGATCGGCTACGGCGACAGCCTTACTTCGGCTATCAAGCAGAAGGTCAAGCCCGGTGAAACCGGCGTCGAGTGAACCTTCGCCAACATATGTTGCGATGTCGCGTGGTCGCAGGTAGAAGAATTCTATGTCGTGCTTACTGTCGATAACATGCAGATCTTTGGGATCGCGCCTTATCGCATAACCCGCCTCCTTGAGCATCAATAAGGCGGTCTCTGAAAGTATCCCTTTGTTGGGAACGGCAACTTTTAACATGGCTAGAGTTTCTGGTTCAGGTCGGCGAGCGAGATGCCCTTGGCAATCATGAGAACCTGCAGGTGGTACACGAGCTGGGCAATTTCTTCGGTTGTGCGGTCTTTACCTTCGTGCTCAGCTGCCATCCACACTTCAGCTGCCTCCTCGACAATTTTCTTGCCGATAGTGTGCACGCCAGAATCAAGCCACTTCACGGTCTCAGACCCGACGGGTCGCTCTATGCTCTTTGCGGTGAGCTCTTCGAACAGGCTTTCAAAGGATTTCATCTTCTAAGATTACTAGCCTTTGTAACGCTAGTGAGTGCGGTGCATGCCCTGATTGGCCAACCGTCTTAGGTCGTCAATTCGCTCGTTACGGTCGTTTGCACTAAATACTGACGAACCGGCCACAAAAGTATCTGCACCATGCGAGGCAACGCGCAGAATGTTCGATAGATCGATCCCCCCATCTACTTGGAGTCTGATGTTTAGGTTTCGCTTGGCGATTTCTTCAGCCGCCCGCGAAACCTTCTCGAGAGTGCTTTCGATAAGAGATTGTCCTCCGAACCCCGGCTCAACCGTCATAACTAAAACCATGTCAAATTCTTCTAAATTTGCGAGAACGGCCTCTAGTGAGGTGCCGGGCTTGACAGCTACACCGGCTTTGACACCCTTAGACCGAATTTTGCTCGCAAGGGCGAACATGTCATTGCTTGCCTCGGCATGAAACGTGACGCTTTCTACCCCAAGATCCGCATACGGCAGCGCCTCGGAGTCGGCTCGGTCAATCATGAGGTGGATGTCGAGAGGCTTCGTGGCAATCTCTCGCATTCTTTTGACCATTGGCAAACCAAACGTGAGGTTCGGCACAAAGTGCCCGTCCATCACGTCGATGTGGATGCTGTCGGCGCCAGAGATTGAAGCAAACTCGCTCTCGAAATTGGCGAAGTCTGCCGAAAGAATGCTGGGGTGAATGTGCGCTGACATGTGGCTAGACTACTTCGCTCTTGCGAATGACGGCGATAAACATGGCATCCGTGTCATCACGGTCTGGCCAGAGTTGGGCGGTCTTTCGATTTGGGTTTAGGCGAAGACTTGGTTCAATTTCGCTGAGTATGTCGTTTGCATTCAACAATTCAGCAGACTCACCGAAACGTCTGAGGGCTTGTTCGACTATCGCTGTGGTCTCACTTGGATGCGGTGAGCAGGTTGAATAGGTGAGCACTCCCCCAGGCTTCAATACGGCCCAGGCCGCTTCAATCAGCTCTTTTTGAAGGGAGTTGAGATCTTTCAGATCACTTGGCGATTTTCGCCAGCGCGCTTCTGGCCTACGCCGCAGAGCTCCTAAACCGGTGCACGGAGCATCGACCAAGACTCGGTCAAATGACCCCGTGATCTCACGACCGTCGATTTGCCTGACTTTGGCTGTCATTCCTGATGTCGACAAAGCCTTGCGCACAAGTTCTGCCCTGTGTGGTGCTGGTTCGATGCACGTTAGAGCTGAAGCGCTCGATTTTGCGAGAGCTGCCATAAGAACAGCCTTTCCCCCAGGCCCCGCGCAGAGGTCGAGCCAATTTTCGTTGTGCTTGGCACCGTGCACCGCTACTAGTGCTACCAGCTGCGAACCAGCATCTTGCACTCTCATTAACCCGTCGGCTACTGCCGGAATCTCACCAGGATTACCGGCTGGGGCAAGGTAGCCGATAGGGCTGCTTACATGCTGTTCGAAGTCCCTAAGAGTGTTGCTATCGACCTGGCCAGGAAGTGCAACTAGATTGACCCGAGCAGGTTCATTATCTGCTTCTAGAAGGTGTTCGAGTTCGGCAGCTCTGCCGTCGGCGCTCAAAGCGAGCTTTAGAGAAGTCACGATCCAACTCGGATGCGCGTACTTAAGTGCTAGCCGCTCGGTCTCGTTCGACGCCTTTGCAAGTATCACGCCCAGCCAATGTTCAAGCTCGTTTTGAGCAACTTTGCGCAAACTCGCATTCACTAAGCCAGAAGCCTTACCGCCGGCGAAGGCTTTCGATTGCTCAACACTTTCGTTCAGCGCAGCGTGCACTGGGATGCGCGTGTAGAGAAGCTGGTAAACCCCTAGTTGCAGCACCGCACGAACCCCGGGATCGAGGTCTTCGACGGGTCTGCTAGACACCTCGTTGATGATGGCCTCAAGCGTGTTTTTGCGGCGGAGAGAGCCAAATGCAAGCTCCTGCGCGAGCGCAGCGTTTCTATAGTCAAGCCTTTTGATAGTCGAGAGTTGGTTCAAAAGAAGATTTGCATAGGCATCATCGGCTTCTACGCGGAGCAAAACCTCAAGTGCGACCTGTCTAGCTATTGCTATGGTCATGCATCAAACCTGAGCGGCAGGGTGATTCCCCGAGCCCACTCCCTTGCTGTCATCGACTGCTTGCCGGCTGGTTGAACGGTTAAGAGTTCGACAACTCCCTCCTCGGTGCCAACGATCACTCTTCCGTCCTCGAACAATACGCTTCCCGTGGCGAGACTGCCATCCTTGACCAGTTCACGAGCCTCATGAATCTTGAACGTGTCTCCATTCAAAGTTGTCCAAGCACCGGGCTCCGGGTTCATAGCGAGTACCGTTCGCTCAATCGCTGAGGCGCTCTGACCCCAATTGATACGGGAGTGTTCTCGAGTGAGCTTTGGTGCGGAAGAGAACCCGCCGCTCAAATCCTGTGCCGTCAAGTTGTGCCTCTTGAGCAAGATGCTAGGCAGCTCTTGGCTGAGGAGAGTGCATCCGAGCTCGGTAAGTCTTGCAAGTAGCCGTTCAGAAGTTTCTCCCGGTTGAATTTGGGTTGGGACTGAAGCGACGATCGGCCCAGAATCGAGACCCTCGTCGATTTTGAAAAGTGTCACGCCGGTGCTTCGCTCTCCCGCAAGAATTGAGTGCTGAACAGGAGCAGCCCCGCGCCAATTTGGCAGCAAGCTGTAGTGGAGGTTGAACCAGCCGTTCGACAGCGCCTCTAGCGCAGGTGCCTTCAAAAGAGCGCCGTAAGCCACAACGACCGCTGTATCGCAACCCGTTCGAGCGATTCGTTCGAGTGTCGCCTGATCGATGGTGTTCGTCTTACAAACTTCCAGGCCGAGAAGTTCGGCGGCAACTGCCACAGCAGAAGGTGTAACTACGCGCCTTCGACCGACGGGAGCGTCGGGGCGGGTTATGACTAAGGAGATTTCAAACCCTTGCTGAACCAGATACTTGAGTGTTGCAGCGGCGTTTGCCGGCGTTCCCGCAAAGATTAGCGATTCAGTCATCGGTTCTAGAGTACCTTCGCGTCATCCATCTTGATGGTTAGTGGGCGCTGGATACGGCCACTCTTGGTGAAGCGCTTGGTGAGCGCGGGCGCCAGAGCGGCGCTGCGTAACAGCTTTGATACCGCAAAGCCTGCCGAATAAGGGTAGGTTGCCAGCAAACGACTGTCGCTTGTGCCTTCTAGGGCAGAAATTCCTAGGATGCGCGCACCATCGATCTGTTCTAGGGCTATCTTCACTGGCTGAAGGTCCTCTCGCGAGCCCGAGATGCTAACGAGTCTTACGGCCGGCGGAAAGCCGAGTTCGACACGCTCCTGCAGGAGCTGCGCGGCAAGTTCATCGACCTGCCAAAGGCTAAGAGCCTGACCTAGCTCTGCGCTAACCCCGATGATTGCGGCTTTACCACCCTGAGCAAGCAGGCTTAGAGAATTTGCCCACTTACGAATTGCCTGTTCCGTGGCGTCTAGTTGGTCACGAGAAAGTTCGAGGTCAGCATCCAAGATCACTACTGCTGCATAGCCCGAATCGCAGATTGGTTCAGCGCCCGATGTTGACACCACCAAGGCTGGCTCATTGGTCAGAAAGGACAATTCGGTTTCACCAGTTGACTCGATTAACCGGACGCCTGGAAAACTTTTGCCGAACTCCTGCAGCGTTCGGCTCGCGCCAGCCCTTCCACGTTTGGTCTTGCTCGAGCTACAGTTTCGACATCGAACCAGAAGGTTGAAACCGGAACAGACTCGGCAAAGCACTTGTTGTTTGGAGTTTTCCCAGAGTGGGCCATTGCAGAAAGTGCATGAAGACCTTGTGCCACAATCGCTGCAGCTAATCGATGTTGAAGAACCTTTTGAAGCCACCTGGACCAGAACTGCTCCGGCTTTCAACCCGTCTTTGATCACCCGGTGTGCCAGCGAATCGACTCGAAACCCGTCGCTACTGTATGAAACGTGTGGACGAGCCTGAATCTCGGAAAGTGGGTGCAGGTAGCCGATGTTCTCGAGCCTCTTGATAAATGTGCTCTTTGAATGGTGCATAAAGACTAATTTGCAATCTTCAATGGTTTGGCGAACCAGAGCTACATCTCTGCTGTGTAGATAAGGAGAACTTTCGTCTTGATGCCCTTCGTCGCCCTCATCCCAAACAACTATGGCGCCGAGGTTCGTTAGCGGCGCATAAAGAGAGGTTCTTGATCCGAGTACGATTTGGGGCTTGGAGTCCAACGCCCGAAGATGGCGGGCGTACCGTTCGCTCTTTGTTGCGCCAGTTGCGTAAGTGTTTACGAACTCACTCAGGCCCAGCTGCGCGAAAACTAGCTTTAGCCGATCCACATCTCTGAAGTCGGGGACACAAATGATAACCGATTTGTGGCTCCTTAGCATTTGGTGGCACAAGCGCTCTATTTCGTGCAACCAACGACTTTCGGTTACGCCGTTGTGAGTGACAACACCTGGCATCACAGATAGCGAGATGAGTTGCAGGTCAGTTAAAGCCTCATGAGGGTGATTCTCGCTTACTCCAGCTTGACTCTCGTTGGCTGCCCAGGACTTATCAACGCGCACCATGCGATCTGGACAAGCGGATTTCAGGAGTTCACCTAATGAAAGTGCCTGTCGAGTAGCAAGGGCCTGGCAGAGTGAAATGATTTTAGGCGCGAGTAGAACTCTTGAACTCACAATCGAAGTGATCTCAGACAGTTCTCCAGCGAAGTTGCTCGCGGTGCCAGTTTCGATGACGAAGCCCTCACGAGTCTTCGCGGAACGACCGAAGGGCACTGTAACCAACTGGCCAATGTTTATCGCGTTGGCGAGTTGGGCTGGGATTTCGTAGTCAAACAGTCTGTCTAGTTGCGGTAAGGCTGAAACAAAGGCAACCCTAGCCACATGACCAGTAGACATTAGGCGCCTATTGCGCGCAGCAATTCGCTGGTGCGATCAGTTCTCTCCCAAGTGAAGTCGGGAAGTTCTCGGCCGAAGTGACCGTAAGCCGCCGTCTGGGCATAAATCGGACGCAGCAAATCCAAATCGTGAACTATTGCTGCAGGTCTGAGATCGAACACTTCGAGAATCGCATCGCGTATTTTGCGCTGATCAAACTTCTCGGTGCCAAAGGTTTCAATGTATAGACCAACAGGGCGCGCTTTACCGATCGCATATGCAATCTGCACCTCGATTTTGTCGGCCAAACCGGCTGCAACCACATTTTTTGCCACCCAGCGCATTGCATAGGCAGCCGAGCGATCAACCTTACTAGGATCCTTGCCGCTAAAGGCGCCACCGCCGTGACGCGCTGCTCCACCATAGGTGTCGACAATGATTTTTCTACCGGTCAAACCGGCATCTGCCATTGGCCCGCCAGATTCGAAACGCCCAGTTGGATTGATGAGAATCTTTACGTCTGAATAGTCGAGCCCACTTTGCTCGAGGATGGGCTCGATAACAGACTCGCGCACAGCTTCTCGCAGATCTGAGGTTGCTATGTTCGGGCTATGCTGCGTTGAAAGCACAACGGTGTCGATTGACTTTGCAACGTTGCCTTCATAGCCAATCGTTACCTGGGTCTTGCCGTCTGGGCGAAGAAAATCAAGGGTTGCGCTCTTTCGAACTTGAGCGAGCTTGAAACTGAGTTGGTGTGCAAGCGAAATCGCGGCAGGCATAAGGGTTGGAGTCTCGGTGGTGGCAAAGCCAAACATGATTCCCTGGTCGCCCGCTCCTTGCGCGTCAAAAGCTTCACGGGAAGACAATTCACGAACTTCGTAACCAGAATCAACGCCTTGAGCGATGTCAGGAGACTGCTCGCCGATCGAAACAGAGACACCGCAGGAGCGACCATCAAATCCGATTTCGCTCGAGTTGTAACCAATTGACAAAACCTTTTCACGGATGAGCGTTGGAATGTCAACGTATGCGTCACAGGTTACTTCGCCCGCGACGTGTACTAGTCCCGTTGTTGCCATGGTTTCTACTGCAACGCGCGCTTTTGGGTCTTTTTCGAGAATGGCGTCGAGGATGGTGTCACTGATTTGGTCACAGACTTTGTCTGGGTGACCTTCGGTGACTGATTCAGATGTGAAAAGACGGAGCTCGCTCATATGGGTTCAAGTATATCGCTTTGGAGCGACACTATTTTCGAGCGCTAACAATCCAGTCAAGAATTGCGTTTGCGGCCCCGAGCTTAGAACCCTCGAATGAACTATCGGCACTTGCCGACACTAGCTCGATAGCGGTTGTGTCGCTACCAAAGATGGCTCCCCCGGTAACGTCGTTCGCAACGACTAGATCGACATTCTTCGCCTGCAACTTCTTGCGTGCGCTGGCCACAAGTTCGTCACCGCTCAGTGTCTCTGCTGCGAATCCGACCAGGGTAGGTTGATGAGCCATTGAGCGTTTAGCACCGATTTCGGCCAGCAGGTCAGGGTTCTCAACCAGAGTAAGTGTCGGCGAAGAGCCGAGATTCGCCTTTTTTAGCTTTATTTCGCTAGGGTTTTCAATGCGATAGTCGCTCACTGCTGCCGCCATGATCAGAACATCTGTCGAGGGTACAAGTTCGTTGAGGGCCTCACGCAGCTCTTTGGTAGTTGAAACGTCAACTTGACCCGGGGTGAGGCCAACCGGCAAGTTGGCCGCGACCAGCCGAACATCCGCGCCCCTGCCATGTGCAGCCTTGAACAGAGCCAACCCCATGAGGCCGGAAGAGTTATTGCCAATGAACCGAACCGAATCAATCGGTTCACGGGTTCCGCCGGCTGTGATCAAAACGTTCACTCCGGCTAAGTCTTGTGGCACAAAGAGGTTAAGCGCGGCATCGACGATGGCTTCTGGCTCTGGCATTCGCCCTTTACCCGAGTCTTCGCCGGTCAGCCGGCCAACTGCGGGTTCGAGCACATTGATGCCCCGGGCTCGCAAGGTTGCGACGTTAGCGACGGTTGATGGGTTCTCCCACATCTCTGTGTGCATGGCTGGCGCAATTAAGACAGGCGCCCTTGAGGCGAGTATCGAACTTGAAAGAAGATCGTCACCGAGTCCCGCGGCAGTTCGCGCGATGAAGCTTGCCGTGGCTGGGGCGACGATGATCAGGTCGGCCGATTGTCCAAGAGCAACGTGCTTTACGTCTGCGACATCGGTGTAGAGGTCTGGGTCGACACTGTTCTTGCTCAGAGCCTCAAGCGTTGCGGCACCAACGAAGCGAAGTGCGTTTGCGGTTGGGATGACTTTGACATCGTGGCCGGCTTCGACCAGAAGACGAACAACCCCAACGGCTTTATAGGCAGCGATTCCGCCCGTGATGCCAACCAGGATGCGCATGGCGCGAGGTTTGGTTATGCGTCGCGCTTAGCGAGCTTGTCTTGCTCGATTTCACGCATGGCGATGGTTAGTGGCTTCTCGTCAACGGTTGAGTCGACTAGTGGGCCAACGTTGTTGAACAGGCTTCCCTCGTGGAGGGCACTGTAGTAGTCGTTGATCTGACGGGCACGCTTTGAGGCGAACATCACCAACTGGTACTTGCTGTCCACCTTCGACAAAAGGGTGTCGATAGCTGGTGAAACAATACCTTCGAGTTTTTCAGACATGAGAATCCTTAATGACCTTTTATGTGGAATGAAGTTCGAAAACGCGAACTAAGCCTGAATCAAGTCTAAGACATCGTGAGCACATTTGGCGATGTCTTCATTAACAACGATGGCGTCAAACTCTGAGGCCGAATCGAGTTCGGTTCGAGCCGTCTTCAAACGAGCCTCTTGCTCGCTCTCTGATTCGGTACCGCGGGCCCCCAAGCGACGAACGAGTTCCTCCCAGCTCGGTGGCTTGATGAAAACAAGCAGAGCTTCGGGCATAACTCTCTTGACTTGCCTCGCACCCTGAATGTCAATCTCGAGAATCACGTGTTCGCCCCTGGCCAAAGCCTCTAAAACTGGGGTTTTGGGAGTTCCATATTTGTGAACGCCGTGGACGATCGCGTATTCCAGCATCTCGCCATCGGCGATCATTTCGTCGAATTTCTCAGCAGTAACAAAGTAGTAGTCTCGTCCATCGACCTCACCCGGTCTTGGGGCGCGAGTGGTCGCCGAAACCGACAGATGAACGTTCTCGAAATGGCTCAGCATGTACTGAACGACGGTTCCCTTACCAACTGCGGTAGGACCTGCGATAACGGTCAATCTGCTCACAAAACTTACCCTAGACCCATTGCCAGGTCGTCATTGGCTCGCTTGATTGCCTCTGATAGCCCTTGCTTACCTACCTCAAGCACACTTCTAGACACCGAGGCGATAACGTTGCTCGATGCTTCACCAAATATCAAGCGGATGTCGCGCAACTCAGCCCCTTGTGCGCCGAATCCCGGCGCTAGTATCGGGGTCTTAATGCCGGACTGCTCCAGTTGTAGACCAAAACGTTTGAATTGAAGAGTTGCTCCGACAACCGCTGCGAACGAACCTAAGCGGTCACCAGGCGCTGCGCTGATCTGGTTCAGTTGCTCCAACTTTCGCCAGATGTCTGCTGCTATTGTTTCGCCTGACTCTGTCCGGGCTGTTTGTAGCGAAGCTCCCTCGGGGTTCGAGGTTGCAACGAGAACGGTGAGTCCTTTGCCGTTCTCGAGGTGTTGACCCATCAGAGCGGTGCTGGTCTCGATGCCTAAAAATGGCGAGACGGTCACTGTGTCTGCGAAAAAGGGTGATTTTCTTCCAAGCCAGGCTTCTAGATACGCGTCCATGGTCGAGCCGATGTCTCCGCGCTTGGCATCAGCGATGACTACTAGACCGGCGTCGTTAGCCCTGTGAGTGATTCGTTCTAGAACTGCAAATCCGGCGGACCCATGACGCTCGAAGAACGAAACCTGAGGCTTAATGATTCCAACCTGACCCGAGGCTGCGTCGATCACGCTGTTGGCAAAGTAGTCGAGTCCGTTTACATCGTCGTCGAGTCCCCACTGATCGAGTAACAACGCGTGCGCGTCAACCCCCACGCAAAGTTGTCCCTTGCTTTCGAAAGCGTCAAAGAGTTTGCGACCGAATGACTTAGGCAAGAGCATCCGCCCTGTCTTTGGCGTGCTGCTGCAGTGACTTCACCTTGAACGGCCCAGCGATGACTGCTTCGAACGAACCAATCGCAGCACTCAACTGAGCAATGGTCGTGAAGATGGCTTTGTCGGCCGCTGTCGTCGCTGCTCTGATCTCGTACCCGTCTTTGCGGGCAGAAAGGCCCGATCCCGAAGGCGTGTTCACAACTACGTCTACCTGACCGGCGGTAATCATTTCGACGATTGTTGGACCTTCAGCCACGGAAGCATCTTCGGAATGCTTTCTGACAGTCATGGCATCGATTCCGTGGCGGTTCAAAATTGCCGCTGTACCCGAGGTTGCCAAGATTTTGTAGCCGAGTTGGTGCAACCTGCGAACAGGCAGAAGCAGTTGCGGCTTGTCACGGTCTGCGACGGAGATAAACACGGTGCCGCTGGTTGGCAGCGAACTACCGGCGGCCGCTTGACTCTTAGCGAAGGCGGTTGGAAAGTCGACGTCGATACCCATAACTTCACCGGTTGACCGCATTTCAGGACCCAGGAGGGAGTCGACGAAGCGTCCGTCTTTGGTAGCAAAGCGCTTGAACGGAAGAACTGCCTCTTTCACCGAGATCGCTGAGCTGGCCGGAATGTGAGTTCCATCTTTGGCTGGTAGGTGCCCCTCAGAAATCAATTCACGGATGGACTTGCCGACCATCACCAGCGATGCAGCCTTTGCCAGTGTGATGCCTAACGCCTTGCTCACGAAAGGTACGGTTCGCGAAGCTCTTGGGTTGGCTTCTAGCACATAGAGCACATCGTGCGCGAGGGCAAACTGAACATTGATTAGACCCCGAACTCCGACTCCCTTGGCTATCTTTTCTGTGGCAACGCGAACGCGATCGATCTGGGACTGGCTCATGGTGATTGGAGGCAAGGTGCATGAAGAGTCACCCGAGTGAATTCCGGCTTCTTCGATGTGCTCCATGACTCCGCCAACGTATAACTCGGTTCCGTCGTAAAGTGCGTCAATGTCGATCTCTATCGCGTCGTCAAGGAACCTATCGACGAGTAGCGGATAGCCCTCGCCAACAATCGCTTGGTCTTCAATTCGGTTGAAGTAGTCGGCGAGTGAAGACCGATCGTAGACGATTTCCATTCCGCGGCCACCGAGAACGAATGATGGGCGTACCAGCACCGGGTAACCGATTCGGTCGGCAACTTCAATGGCTCCAGTAAGGTCAGTAGCAGTGCCATTAGCTGGAGACATCAGGTTGGCCTCGTCTAGAATCTTGCTGAAAAGCCCGCGCTCTTCAGCGAGATCAATGGCATCAGGCGTTGTTCCCAGGATCGGCACTCCGGCCTCTTTCAAGCCTTTAGCAAGGCCAAGCGCCGTCTGACCACCGAGTTGAACGACAACACCCACAAGAGTTCCGCTCGCGCTTTCTGCGTGGATGACCTCTAGAACGTCTTCGAGGGTTAGTGGTTCGAAATAGAGGCGATCGCTGGTGTCATAGTCTGTCGAAACTGTTTCGGGGTTGCAGTTGATCATGATGGTCTCGTAGCCCGCTTCGGCTAGCGCGAATGATGCGTGCACGCAGCTGTAGTCGAACTCGACACCCTGCCCGATTCGGTTTGGACCGCTGCCCAGAATTACGACCTTTTGTCGGTCGCTCGGTTGAACCTCGGTCTCTTGCTCATAAGTGCTGTAGTGATACGGGGTTAGTGCAGGGAACTCCCCCGCGCAGGTGTCCACGGTTTTGTAGACGGGGCGTAGGCCCAGTGAGTGACGAAGCGCACGAACATCCGCCTCTTTCATGCCGCGCAGTTGGGCTATTTGAGCGTCGCTGAAGCCGTGATACTTGGCCAGGCGAATGAGCGTTTCGTCGAGGTTCTCTGCGTTCGCAAGGGCCTCGGCGGTTTCGTTGATAATGAGCATTTGGTCGATGAACCAAGGGTCAATCTTGGTTGCTTCGAAAGCCTCTTCTGCGGTGGCTCCTGCCCTCAGCGCCTGCTGAAGGGTGACGATTCGACCATCGGTTGGAACTTTCGCAATCTCCAGTAACTCTTGCTTCGACTGCTTCAACGGACCCCAGTGGAATGACGATCCTCTGCGCTCGAGGCTACGGAGGGCTTTTTGTAGGGCCTCGGTGTAGTTTCGACCGATGGCCATGGCCTCGCCTACCGACTTCATGGTAGTGGTCAGAGTCGCGTCGGCTGCAGGGAACTTCTCGAATGCGAACCTAGGCACCTTCACCACGACATAGTCGAGAGTTGGTTCGAACGAGGCAGGAGTCACCTTGGTGATGTCGTTGGGAATCTCATCGAGGGTGTAACCGATGGCAAGCATTGCGGCGATTTTCGCAATCGGAAAGCCGGTTGCCTTTGACGCAAGAGCGGATGAACGGCTCACGCGGGGGTTCATTTCGATCACGATTACGCGCCCAGTTTCAGGATCAACAGCGAACTGGATGTTGCAACCACCGGTATCGACGCCAACATCGCGAATAATCTGAATACCGATGTCACGCAGGTTCTGGTACTCGCGGTCGGTCAGGGTTAGCGCAGGAGCGACCGTGATTGAATCTCCGGTGTGAACACCGACCGGGTCTACGTTTTCGATCGAACAAACAACCACGCAGTTGTCGCTGGTGTCACGCATCAACTCGAGTTCGTACTCTTTCCAGCCTAGAATGCTCTCTTCGAGAAGCACTTCGTTGGTTGGGCTAGCTTGTAGCCCGGCACCCGCGATACGACGCAGATCGGCCTCGTTGTAAGCGAAGCCAGAACCGAGCCCACCCATGGTGAATGAAGGGCGAACCACCACCGGGTAACCAAGTTTCTCGGCACCAGCGAGAACATCATCCATGTTGTGAGCAATGTAAGAACGAGCCACGTCTGCACCCGCATCAATGACGAGCTGCTTGAAAATCTGACGGTCTTCACCCTTCTTGATGGCTTCAACCTTTGCGCCGATCAATTCGACGTTGTACTTCTCGAGAATTCCGAGTTCGTGCAGAGCCATCGCCGCGTTCAGCGCGGTTTGACCACCTAGCGTAGGCAGAATGGCGTCTGGCTTTTCTTTAGCGATGATGGCTTCGATTACCTGAGGTGTTATTGGCTCGACATAGGTTGCATCGGCAAAATCTGGGTCGGTCATGATGGTCGCAGGGTTCGAGTTGACCAAGATCACTCGGATGCCCTCAGCACGTAACACGCGGCAGGCCTGTGTGCCCGAGTAGTCGAATTCACAAGCCTGGCCGATGACGATGGGGCCAGACCCGATAACCAGAACGGAATTGATGTCTTTGCGCTTCGGCATTAGTTCTTGCCCTTCTTGGCTTTGATTGCCGCAACAAGGCGGTCGAAGAGATAGTTCGAATCATGCGGACCCGCCGCAGCTTCTGGGTGGTACTGAACCGAGAACGCTGGAATGTCTAGGCACTGAAGCCCTTCCACGACATCGTCATTCAGCGAAACGTGGCTAACCAGCACACGACCAAATCCGGCTGGTGAATCTACCTCTGGGCCGCCATCAACTTTGACTGCGAACCCATGGTTGTGCGCGGTTACCTCCACCTTGCCCGTTGTTCTGTCTCGTACCGGGTGGTTGATGCCGCGGTGCCCGAACGCAAGTTTGTAGGTTTCGAATCCAAGTGCTCTACCTAGCAGTTGATTCCCGAAGCAGATGCCGAAGAACGGAGTCCCGGAGCGCAGAATGTCTCTGAGTGCCTCGACCTGCCCGGCAGCTGTGGCAGGGTCGCCTGGGCCGTTTGAGTAGAACACAGCGTCGGGCTTTTCTGAAAGCAATTCGGCTGAAGTTGCTATTGCCGGGTAAATCGTTACGTCTAGACCGCGCTCCACCATGTTCTCAATCGTTGAAGCCTTGCAGCCCAAATCGAGGATGGCCACACTGCCCACGCGCGTGCCTTTGTGCTTGTGATGCACCACCTCAGAAGTAGAAACCACGTCGCTCAGAGATCGGCCGGCCATCGGTGCCGTCGCCTTTACTTCTTCAAGTAGTTCTGTGGCCGGCTTTTCGGCATCAGCGCCAGAGAAGATACCCGCCCTCATTACGCCAACAGAGCGCAGGTGCCTAGTCAGAGCTCGAGTGTCGATGCCTTGAATGCCGACCACCGCATATTTCTCCAACTCGTCTGGAAGAGGCTTCTCGGAGCGAAAGTTAGATACCATTCGGCTGGCATCCCGAACAACATAGCCAGCGACCCAGATGCGTTCAGATTCCTCGTCTCGAGTGTTGACACCGGTGTTTCCAATGTGTGGAGCTGTTTGCACGACGATTTGACCGGCGTACGAAGGGTCGGTGAGTGTTTCTTGGTAACCGGTCATGCCGGTGGCAAACACGATCTCACCGGTAGTTGAACCCGTTGCTCCGTAGCCGAATCCTGTGAAGGACCTGCCGTCTTCGAGAAGAAGAATTGCTTTGTTCAAAACGCTCCCTATTTCGCTAGTTTCGAATCGCGCACGCTGAACGCACCGCGATAAATCGTGTGGATGACGGAACCTGGCAGTTCGATGCCCTCGTAAGGCTGGTTGCTGCTCTTACTTGCGCCACCGCCAGAGATGACCCGAGTTGCTGACGGGTTGATCAGCGTGATGTTCGCAACGTTCCCAGCTGCTAGGGCTTGACCCTGACCCTCTAGCTTTGAGATAGCCGCCGGGTTCACTGACATAACTTCGGTGAATCGTTGCCAGTTGCTGGCACCGGAGTCGATAAGCACAAGTTGTGCGATAGATGCCGCTGTTTCTAGGCCCAGCATTCCGAATGCCGCTGCAGACCACTCGCATTCTTTCGCTTCAACCGGATGCGGTGCGTGATCAGTCGCGACAATGTCGATGGTCCCGTCAACCAGCGCCTCACGAAGAGCTTTGACATCAGCATCCGTTCTAAGTGGCGGGTTCACCTTGTAGACGGGGTTATAGGTTCGCGCTAGTTCATCAGTCAGCAGCAGGTGGTGAGGAGTCACCTCGGCCGTGACTTTAATTCCGCGTTGCTTGGCCCAGCGGATAATTTCAACCGATCCAGCCGTTGAAAGGTGGCAGATGTGCAGCCTGCTACCGGTA
>JACCDM011731337.1_pt1 | contig 14653 bp, 11 predicted proteins | sample 7445851 | NCBI WGS metagenome assembly JACCDM01 (sample SAMN15323438, study PRJNA562643) | freshwater metagenome | isolation source: river surface water | place: USA:Blue River Watershed | collected 2017-08-16
AAGAAAGTGAAGGCCAAAATAGTTTGGACGTTAGATTTAATCGAAGAGCTAGAAAGAGTGCCTGAAACATATCTTAAACATATAGAAAATGTAGAAAGTCTGTATGAAATAAGAGTTCAAATTGGAAATGATATTTTCAGGATTTTTTGCTTTTTCGAAAAAGGTAAAATAATTGTTTTGGTAAATGGATTTCAAAAGAAAAGTCAGAAGACACCTAGAAAAGAAATTGAGATAGCTCTAAAAATAAAAGCAGAATATGAAAACGAAAAATAAGTCCTTAACGACATTAGAAGAGTTTAAGGATAAAAATTATGGGAAACGTGGAACGAAAGCACGAGAACATTTAGAAAGTGGTTATGATGCATTTAAGATTGGTGCATTGATTCAAGATACTCGTATTGAATTAGGAATGACTCAAGAAGAGCTTGCTGAAAAAGTTGGCACTACAAAATCATATATTTCAAAAATTGAGAATAATATAAAAGAAGCTCGTTTGTCTACACTTCAAAAAATAATAGAATCAGGATTTGGGGGGAAGCTAGAGTTGAAGATATTAATTAACTAAAAAGCGCCTGCAGAATTCACTACAGACGCTTACGGCTTATATGATTATTAACTAATCCACATTATCGTGAAGAAACGGATTGTTTGGGCGAATTTGCGCTTGTCCGTTTTCTTCGGTAATCGTATAACGCGATACTTGCGACTCTGATGAGTGTGGCAAATTATCGAGTGATTGCTTTTTTCTTAAGTATGCTGGCTCTGTCTCTAAATCTGTTAACCCATTGGGTGTACGTAAGCGCATACTCAATTCTTTTAATCTATTAATGCGCTCTTTGTTCTTACGCATCTGCTCTTCTAACTCTTGATCTTCGGTCGATTGTTCTGCAGTTTTATTGATCACTGTAAATTGAACATCTTCTTTATCTAAAAGTCTAAACGGCTCTTGTTCTTTGACTGGCTCCTCTACTCTCTTTGGTTCTGGTGCTGGAATAAAATCAAACAAATTCACTTGTTTGTGTGAGCTTGGCTTCACATCTTCTTTGATTAATGGAGCTTGCTCCGATTCTTCAACGATGTGTGTCTTCAATACCATTGGTGGCGCCTTCTGCACTGCTGCTGGTATCTCCATCTCTATTGGCATTGACTCAAGCTTAGTCTCCATCACTATCGGCTCTTCAACAATATCAGACTTCAACTGAACTTTCGCTAAATGCTCTTCTTCTAAAGTCAAGTTGATGTTCTGCATCACCTCTTTTACAACTTCTGTATTTTCTATTGGTTTAACTACTTCTGTATTTTCTATTGAAAGCGGAATTACTTTTTTATCTGCATTTGCTGCTGGTGTTTTGAATCGCTCTTCTTTCGTTTGAAATCCGGTCGCTATCAAAGTCACCGAAATTTTATCGCCTAATGTTTCATCGTAACAGTTACCCCAAATAATATCAGCTGTTAAGCCTGCTTGGTTTTGTATGTAATCTGTAATCTCCGATACCTCATCCATCAATACTTCTTTTTCTCCGGATGTTATATTTAATAAAATATATCTCGCTCCTTCAATATCGTTATCGTTCAATAAAGGAGATGCTAATGCACTCTGTACTGCCTTGTATGCTCTACCTTCTCCCTCTGCCGATGCTGAACCCATGATTGCAACACCTGAGTTTTGCATTACTGTTTTCACATCTTCAAAGTCAACGTTGATATAACCTGGTACTGTGATAATTTCTGCGATACCTTTTGCAGCCGTTGTTAAAATATTATCGGCCTCTGCAAATGCATTCGATAAGGTTAAGTTGCCATACATCTCACGTAACTTATCGTTCGAGATTACTAATAATGTATCTACGTGTTTTTTGAATGACTCTAAGCCTTCGTCTGCTTGTTGCTTACGTCTCTTGCCTTCAAAAGTAAATGGTGTTGTTACAATACCTACTGTAAGTATTCCCATTTCTTTGGCAGCTTGTGCAATGATCGGACTAGCACCTGTACCTGTACCACCGCCCATACCAGCAGTGATGAATACCATTTTAGTAGTGCTACCCAATAATTCTTTTACATCATCAATAGATTCTATTGCTGAATTTTTACCTACCTCTGGTATAGAGCCTGCTCCTCTACCTTCAGTTAAGCTAGTGCCTAATTGAATTTTATTCGGTATCGGACTTAACTCTAATGCTTGTGCATCGGTATTGCAAATAATGAAGTCTACCCCAACAATGCCCTGGTTATACATGTGATTGACAGCATTACCACCGCCACCACCTACACCAATCACTTTTATGATTGATGATTTATCTTTCAGCATCTCGAATTTCATGATATTATGTTTTATGTATGTTCTCTAATTAATTTATTTAGTAAAGTTTTTATCGTCATCAATGTCGGCTATATCATTTAAGAAAAAACGCTCGCTCTTCTTAATAATGCCTTGTAAAAATGAACTACCTTGATTTTTTTCACGCTCTACCTTTGTCTCTTTTTCAGGTTGTGCAATATTCGGCGCTTTGTTCTCTGCTTTTGTTCTTTGCATTTCTATGTATTGCAATGCTTTGATGACAAGGCCGATACCGGTTGAATACATCGGACTCTTAATATCATCTACATTAGTTTTTGCTAAGTGCTCGTTAGGGTAACCTACTCTCGCATCTATACCTGTAATGTATTCTACTAATTGTGTAACGTGTTTCAACTGTGCACCACCACCTGTTACTACTATACCTGCACCTGCTCTAATTTTTTTCTCAAAACCCGATGCTTGTATTTCGTATTTCACTTGCTCTAAAATTTCTTCCATACGTGCTTGTATTACGTAGGCTAAATTTTTCACCGATACTTCTTTAGGCTCTCTTCCTTTTAAGCCTTGAATAGAAATTACTTCTTCTTCTTTATTCTCATCTGCTAATGCCGATCCGAATTTTATCTTCAATGCCTCTGCAGTATTTTTCATCACTGAACATCCTTCACGAATATCTTCAGTAATTGAATTACCACCGAATGGTATAACTGCTGTATGTCTAATGATACCTTCGTAGAATATTGCAATATCAGTAGTTCCACCACCTATATCGATCAATACAACTCCTGCTTCTTTTTCTTCATCACTCAATACCGCATCTGCTGAAGCTAATGGTTCTAAAACCATATCAGTAGCTACTAAGCCAGCACGCTCCACACATTTAATAATATTATTCGCTGCAGTAATTTGTCCGGTGATTACATGGAAATTCGCTTCTAAACGAATACCCGACATACCAATCGGATCTAATACTCCTTGCTCATTATCTACCGTAAACTCTTGTGGTAATACGTGAATAATTTTCTCACCCGGAGGCATCGCTAAGCGATACATGTCTTCAATCAAACGATCTACATCGGCGCGATTGATTTCATCATCTGTAGAACTTCTAACAATGATTCCTCTATGTTGTAAACTCTTAATGTGCTGTCCGGCGATACCCACCACCACTTCAGAGATATCACAATTTGCTTTAATACTTGCTTCTTCAATTGCGGCTTTAATACCGTTAATTGTTTTTTCAATGTTGGTTACAACTCCTCTCGAAACACCTGCTGATTCAGCCTTGCCCATGCCTAGTACTTCAATCTTACCATGCTCTTTACGCATGCCTACAATCGCACAAATCTTCGTGGTTCCAATGTCTAGTCCTACTACAATATCTGAGTATTCCATAGTAATAATTTTTATTTAGTTAATATTTATTTTCGATTCTGTAGAATCGATTGCCGTTTCTAAACTATCTGTAAGTACTGGTAAAACTGGTTCAGCAATGTCATTTCTGCTTGCTACAATTTGACCTTTGTACTTCACATTGATGGTATGGTACGTTTGCCAGCCTACCTTTGGTAATGCCTTGTTGTAAAATATCATCAGGTTATCAAATTTCTCTACCATGTTTGTAGTGTCACCAAAAATTATTTTATGATCACCTACTCTTGGTATAAAAACAAAATCATTATTCTGCTCAATATAAATTTGTTCAATCTGCGCTTCCCAAAACTCATCTGCTTTTATGTACTTACTCAATGCATATAATGATGAAGCTAATGCAGTTTGTAATGTATCATTCTTGCCATCGTAAGCCTCTAAGATGTTACCATTACATACGATGCTTCTCGCAGAGTATAGTGATGATAGCGGCATCTTATTACCATCTTCATCAATATAAAAACTTTGATATGTATGGTTAATGATTCTCATCAATGGTTTACGTTGTTGTATCTCTACTTGTAAATTACCTTTGATGTCGATAAATACTTTTGCCGATTTTATATATTTATTAGCTACTATTAATCTTTCTAAAAGTGACAATGGTATTTCGTCAATTTTAGTTCCAATCAATGAGTCACCGGTAGAATATAAAATCTTCAACACATCCGCCTTATTGATAAAATAATTTTCATCATCGCGATTGATGTCAATTAATATTGATTTACAAAGAACGCTTCGTTGTTTGATTTCTGTAAAAGCGAAAGAGCTTATTACTGCACTCAAGCCTAAAATCCACAAAGTAATTACACCAATTAATTTCCAATTAATGTTTTTCATTGTGTTAACAACGTTTTAATGGGCTCAACCATTGTGTCTATATCACCCGCACCTACTGTTACTAATACGTCTAAATTTTTGCTCGACAATACTTTCATCAATTGATCTTTTGAACAAAGCATTTTATTTTCGATGCTTACATTTTCTAAAATCATTTCAGAGCTCACTCCTTCAATAGGTAATTCACGAGCTGGGTATATGTCTAACAATACTAATTCATCACTGATGCTTAATGCCTCTGAAAATCCTTCAGCAAAATCTCTTGTACGTGTGTACAAGTGTGGTTGAAATACAGTGGTCAATTTTCTATCAGGGAATAATTGACGTACTGAATTTAAACATGCTTTTAATTCTTCAGGATGATGTGCATAATCATCTATGTAAATATTTTTATCGTTACGTACGATGTATTCAAATCTTCTTTTTACACCAGTAAAACTTTCTAGTGCAGCTTTAATTTTATCGGGCTCAATTTTTAATAGTAAGCCTACAATGATTGCAGCTGTTGCATTCTCAACATTGTGTAAGCCTGCGATGCCTAGTCTAATATTTTTGATATCGACTTTGCCATTTTTAAAATCAAAAATATATCCGCCGTTTTCAACTCTAATGTTATGCGATGTATAATCGGCACTGCTAGAATTTACTCCGTATGTTAAACCTTCTTTCTTAATGTTAAGCTGATACTTATAAATCAACTTACCAGTTCTCTTTAATTGCGATGCAAATAATCTGAACGATTCTTCTAAGTGTGACTTATCTCCATAGATATCGAGGTGATCAGCATCCATCGAAGTTACAATTGCTATATCGGGGTGAAGTGTTAAGAATGAGCGATCAAACTCATCTGCTTCTATCACCATTACGTTATTGTCAGAGAACAATACATTGCTGTTATAATTACTTGCAATGCCTCCTAAAAATGCTGAGCAATCATGGCCACTATGTTTTAACATATGAGCGATGATTGATGAAGTAGTTGTTTTACCATGTGTACCTGCTACAGCAATGGTGAAAGACCCTTCAGAAATAATACCCAATACTTGTGATCTTTTTCTCAACACAAAATCATTGTTTGAGAAAAATTGAAAAATAGTACTTGAACTTGGTATCGCTGGAGTGTATATCACTAATGTTGCTGGGTCATGCACTAAAAACTCTGGATGAATTTCTGCAGCATCATCAACATAAGTAATTTTTATTCCTTCGTTTTCTAATTCGTTTGTAAGAACTGTTTTGGTTTTATCGTAACCTGCAACCACACATCCGCGCTTATTGAAATAGCGAGCCAAGCCACTCATCCCGATTCCACCGATGCCCACTAAATAAACTCTATGTATGTGTTCTAATTTCATTTTATCTTTTTATCAACTTCAAAACTTCTACTGCAATTTCTTTAGCAGCATTTGGTTTTGCTAATGCTGAAATATTTTTTGATAATTCAGCTAATTGTTGTTCGTTTTTCAACAGCTCAAAAACTGTTGGTATTAGTTTAGTTTTTGCTTCTGAATCTTTTACTAGCACTGCCGCATTTTTATTTACTAACGACATTGCATTTTTAGTTTGATGATCTTCAGCTACATTAGGTGATGGAACTAGAACAACAGGCTTCTGTACTAAACACAATTCTGAGATTGTTCCGGCACCTGCGCGAGCAACAATTAAGTCGGCTGCAGCATATGCCATGTCCATATTACTAATAAACTCAAATATCTTAATACCTGAGCGCATTTGTTTGCTAGCATTTTCAACAATTGTGGAATAGTAGAACCTCCCGGTTTGCCATATAATTTGAACATCTGAGGCATTAATTAAATCAATTTGATTCATTACACTTTCATTTAATGTTCTTGCACCTAAACTACCTCCAGTAATAAAGATGGTTTTCTTTGTGCTATCTAATTCAAAGAACTTCATCGCCTCTTCTCTCAAGCCCTTTATTTTCAATAGTTCTGAGCGAACCGGATTGCCAGTTAGAAGAATTCTATCAGCCGGAAAAAATTTTTCCATGCCTTCATATGCTACACAAATTTTTGATGCAGCACTTGCTAATAATTTATTCGTAATACCTGCATAAGAATTTTGTTCTTGCAAGAGGTATGGTACATTATTCGATTTTGCTACTTGCAACATCGGACCCGATGCGTAACCGCCGACGCCGACAGCAACATCCGGCTTAAATTCTTTTATAATTTTTTTTGATTTCCATAAGCTTTTCAACAAGCGAATCGGAAATTTTAAATTGTCTAATGTTAATTTTCTTTGAAGTCCTTTTATGTCTAAGCCAATAATTTTATACCCAGCAGCTGGTACTTTCTCCATCTCAATTTTACCCAATGCACCTATGAAAAGAATTTCGGCACTAGGCTCTATTTCTTTGATAGCATTAGCAATCGCAATGGCCGGAAAAACATGTCCGCCAGTGCCCCCACCGCTGATTAATATTTTAGGCGACTTCATGTTGCTTCTCTGATTTTTGCATTTCTTCTATGTCTCTACTTATACTTAAGATGATACCGAAGGCAATGCTGGTAAATAAAATGGATGTACCTCCCATACTTACGAGTGGTAAGGGCACACCTGTTACTGGCATTAGGTTTACAGCTACTGCCATGTTCGCAAAAGCTTGTATCACCAAGCTAAAACTTAATCCGCATGCCAACAATGCACCAAATGCTTTTGGAGCTTTTGTTATTATTCGAATCGATCGGTATAAGAAAAATAAATAGACTAATATGATTATAGCGCCACCCACTAAACCGTACTCTTCAATGATGATTGAATAAATAAAATCTGAGTATGGGTGCGGTAAATAATTTCTTTGTACGCTGTTACCCGGACCTTTACCAAAGATGCCACCGGTAGCAATTGCAATTTTACTTTGATCTGATTGAAAACTCTTATCAGGGTCAACTTGCTCTGAACTTAAGAAGGTATTGATACGTGAACGATAGGTTTCGCGTCTCGGACCAAAGAATACAACTAAGGTTAAAATTATACCGACCACTACAGAGGTCAAAGCCATTTGTTTAAAGGAGATTCGGCCTATCAACATTATCAATGCACAAGTACCGAACAACATAATCGCTGTCGAAAAATTCGCTGGTGCAATTAATCCGATTACACCACCCACTGCTAATATGATTGGTAAAAATGATTTCTTAAAGTCTTTGATATTTTCTTGTCGACGCGATAATTCTCTCGCCAAAAACATAATCAATGCAAGCTTTGCTAAATCGGATGTTTGAAAAGTTTGTCCGGTGAATGGTATAGTAATCCATCTACTCGCCTGATTAATTTCATTACCAAACACTAAAGTGTATAATAACAAAGGAATTGAAATCACTAATAAAATCTGAGCAATTCGAGAATAGTATCTATAATCAAGTAAATGTGCAGCCCACATCAAGCCAATACCCACCACCATCAACGAAAGGTGTTTGAATAAATAATATTCAGTATTGCCCGACTGAAATTTGTAAGCTAGTGTACCTGTTGAACTGTAAACAGCCAAAAGAGATACGAGTGATAGAAATGCTACCACTAACCAGATCCAAATGTCGCCTTTTGTTTTACTTAATAACCAGGTCATAATTTTTATAAATAAATGTATTGCGTATTGAGTATTGCGTATTGCGAGGTGCTAATATTTAAATTAGTACTTCGTAATACGCTGTACGTAATACGTAATACGAATTACAATTCTTTAACTGCTGCTTTAAACTGCTCTCCCCTATCTTCGTAGTTCTTAAACAAATCGAAGCTTGCGCAAGCTGGTGATAACAATACTGTATCGCCTTTTTGTGCTAAGTGATAACTTAATTCTGCTGCTTCTTTTGCTGAACTTGCATTCACCAGTACATCAACAACATCTGAAAATGCTTCGTGCAGTTTTTCGTTGTCTACGCCTAAGCAAACGATTGCTCTTACTTTGTCTTTCACTAAGTTTTTCAATATGGTATAATCATTGCCTTTATCAACACCTCCTGCGATCCATACGATCGGAGTGTTAACACTCTCTAATGCGTACCATGCAGAATTTACGTTGGTAGCCTTGCTATCGTTAATGAATTCTACGTTTTGAATTTTCGCAACGTGCTCTAAACGATGTTCAGCATTTTTAAAATCAGATAAGCTTTGCTTTAACGATTCTGATCTGATTTCTAATAAACGTGATGCGATACCAGAAGCCATTGAATTGTAAACATTGTGCTTTCCTTGTAGGGCTAATTCTTGAATTGTCATGATAAATGTATGATTAAGTATGTTGATGTTTATATTATTTCCGGTTAAGAATGCTCCTTCGTTCAACTCTTTTTGAATTGAAAAAGGAATCATCGTTGCATTAATTTTATGGCGCTCTAAGCCTGATTGTGTTAACTCATCATCGGTACAATAAATAAAGTAATCGCCCGCTGTTTGATTCTGTGTGATTCTAAATTTTGAGTCAACGTAATTTTCAATTTTGTATTCGTAACGATCTAAATGATCTGGCGTGATGTTAGTTAATATGGCAATGTCTGCTTTGAACTCGTACATATCATCTAGCATAAAACTGCTCAACTCTAATACATAGAAATCAAAATTTTCTGTCGCCACTTGATAGGCAAAACTATGTCCGATGTTACCCGCCAATCCCACATTCAATCCCGCGTTTTTTAAAATATGATAAGTCAACAAAGTAGTAGTCGTTTTACCGTTAGTACCTGTAATACATACCATCTTCGCATTCGTATATCTTGCAGCAAATTCAATCTCTGAAATCACCGCTGTACCTTGTGCACGCAGCTTTTTGATGAGTGGTGCTTTTTCGGGTATACCCGGACTTTTTATAACTTCAGTAGCAGATAATATACGTTCTTCAGTATGTTGACCTTGCTCCCACTCAATACCTTCATCGTTCAACATTTTCTGATAAATATCTTTAAGCATACCGCTGTCAGAAAGAAACACCTCAAAGCCTTTTCTCTTCGCGAGAATCGCTGCTCCGGTACCGCTTTCGCCTCCTCCTAGCACAATGATTTTGTTTGTTGACATCCTTTAGTTAATGTATATTTTTGCTTTCTATATTTTGTATTGCGTATTGAGTATTGAGTATTGCGATCGCTATACGCTATACGCAGTACGCTATACTTATCTATCTAAGCTTCAGCGTCACTATCGTCACTACCGCCAATATGATTCCGATGATCCAAAATCTTGTTACAATTTTGGGTTCTGAATAACCTAGCTTTTGGTAATGATGATGTAATGGTGACATCTTAAATATTCTACGACCTTCGCCGTATTTTTTCTTCGTGTATTTGAAATAACTTACTTGAATAATTACTGATAAATTCTCCACTAAGAATATTCCGCATAACACGGGTATTAATAATTCTTTTCTAATCATGATTGCATAAGTAGCGATAATACCACCTATTGCTAAACTGCCTGTATCACCCATAAACACTTGCGCTGGATAGGCATTGTACCATAAGAAACCAATACATGCGCCTATAAATGCACCGGCAAAAATCACGAGCTCACCTGAGTTAGGTATGTACATGATGTTTAGATAATCGGCAAATACCATGTTACCCGATACGTATGCTAGAATACCTAATGTGGCTCCTATTATTGCGGATGTTCCCGTTGCCAATCCGTCGATGCCATCGGTAATATTCGCACCATTCGAAACAGCTGTAATGATGATGATGACGATCGGAATAAAAATCCAGAATGCATATTTCTCATAATCATCGCCAATAAACTTCAAGAGTTTCGCATAATCAAATTCATTGTTCTTGTAAAATGGAACATTTGTTTTTGTTGACTTCTCTGCTTTTGATAAATGAAATTTGCTATTGATGTTTGACTCTTCGAATGATTGATATTGCGATAGACCTGCATCTGCTGCTTGTATTTTTTCTTTCACTACAATTGATGGGTGAAAGAACATTGTATAACCTACGATTAATCCCAAGCCCACTTGACCTACAATTTTAAATCTACCTGCTAAGCCTTCTTTGTTTTTTCTAAATACTTTGATGTAATCATCAATGAAACCAATAGTACCCATCCACACAGTTGTAATAATCATTAAGATGATGTACACGTTATCTAACTTGGCGAATAATAACGTCGGAATTAATATTGCAGCAAGAATAATTAAACCACCCATCGTTGGTGTGCCTTGCTTTTCCTTTTGCCCCTCTAAGCCTAAATCACGAATCGTTTCACCTACCTGCTGTCTATGTAAATAAGCAATTAATGATTTACCCATTAACAATGAAATGACTAATGAAACAATCACAGCCATCGTTGTTCTGAAGGTGATATACTGAAATACTCCTGCTCCAGGAATATTGAAGTGTTGATCTAGGTATGTGAAGAGATAGTATAACATATTTAGTTATTAGTGCCTGTTAATAAATCAAATTGTTCTTTTAATATTTTTTTATCGTCGAACGGATATTTGATACCGTTGATTTCTTGATATTTCTCATGCCCCTTGCCTGCTAATAAAATGATATCACCAGGTTGAGCTAAATGACATGCTGTACGTATCGCTTCTTTTCTATCTGTTATGCTTAATGTTTTTGCTCGTTTTGATATACCTACTCCTGCTTCCATCTCTTTTATAATGGTTGCGGGATCTTCAGTTCTTGGATTATCAGAGGTAAGTATTACCTTATCACTTAACTTCGTTGCAACCTCTGCCATTATTGGACGTTTAGTTTTATCGCGATCTCCACCACAACCTACCACTGTGATTATTTTTTCGTTTCCGTTACGTATGTTTTGAATAGTTTGCAATACATTTTTCAATGCATCTGGTGTGTGTGCATAATCAACTACACCAATAATATTATTTGATGAACTGAAATATTCGAATCTACCTTCTGCACCATCTAAAATTGATAAGGCAGTAAGAACTTTAGTTTTATCTTGTTCTAATAAAATAGCTGTTGCATAAACTGCTAAAATATTATAAGCATTAAAGCTACCTACCATTTTAAACCATACATCTTCATTATCGATATTTAAATACAAACCTGAAAACTGATTCTCAATAATTTTCGCTTTGAAATCAGCCATAGTTTGTAATGCATACGATTTCTTGTAAGCATTAGTATTTTGTAGCATCACAGATCCACGCTTATCATCTAAATTGGTTAGGGCAAAAGCTGATTTTGGTAATTGATCGAAGAAATATTTTTTAGCCTTTATGTACTCATCAAAGGTTTTATGGAAATCTAAATGATCGTGTGTGATATTAGTAAATATTGCACCCGAAAATTCTAATCCAGCAATTCTCTCTTGAACTGTTGCATGCGAGCTCACTTCCATAAAACAATAATCACATCCTTCTTCAATCATCTTAATCAATAATTGATTAATTGTAATTGCATCAGGTGTTGTATGTGTTGATGGAATTATTTCATCATTAATTTTATTCTCTACTGTAGAAATTAATCCGACTTTATAACCTAAGGTTCTAAATAATTTATAAAGCAATGTAGCTACCGTTGTCTTGCCATTGGTACCTGTAACACCTACTAATTTTATAGTTCTGCTTGGTTGATTGTAAAAGTTTGCTGCTATAAAACCTAAGGCCCTACTACTATTCTTTACTAATACGTACGTAACATCATCATTTAACTTTTCTGGTATTGTTTCACATACAATTACTGATGCTCCTTTTATTATTGAACTTTCTATATATTCATGTCCGTCGCTTACTGTACCTCTCGTAGCAATAAACATCGAAGCCGACTCAACTTTTCTAGAATCAAAACAGATAGATTTAATTTCAACTTCGGTAGAACCGATAAGTTCAATTATCTCTGTGTTTAATAATATGTCTGATAATTTTCTCACTACTTTAATTCAATAATTATGTTAGCACCTTTTCTTATTGCTTGGCCAGAAGCCAATGATTGTTGTACTACTTTACCCGACCCACGTACAACCGCGCGAAGTCCTGAGTTTTCTAATAAATACAATGCATCTTGTAAGCCCATGCCTTTTACATCGGGTACGATACCTTGGTTGATGTCTTTCGGACTTAAGGCAATGGCGTTGTCTTTTCTTTCAGTACTTACCCATTCAGCATCGTTATTAAGTGTTTGGGCAGATACACCAATTTTATTATAAACTTTAATCGTTTGTTCTTTTAATCCGTTTTTCGCTAATGGAATTTCTTTGGTTGATGATGCATAAGTAATCATCATGTCTTTATGCATATCTAATTGTGTAGCATAAACTTTGTCAGCGATTTCTTTGAAGATCGGACCAGCAACTACGTTACCATAGTAACCAGAAGATGAAGGGTCAGTAACTACGACGATCATTGAGTACTTCGGATTGTCAGCTGGGAAGTAACCACAGAAAGAAGCTAAATAAACTCGTTTACCTTTATAGCCACTAGCACCTTGAGCAATTCTCGCAGTACCTGTTTTGCCTGCAATTTGATATACTGTTGTGCTTAAGTTTTTAGCAGTACCTTCTTTCACCACACCTTCCATCATTCGCTTTACTTTTTCTAAAGTTTCATCACTCGCAATTTTTTTCTTTAATACTTTAGTTTCGTAAGTCTGAATTGTTTGACCCAAGCTTCTCAATTCTTTCACCATAATAGGTGAAATCATTTTACCATTATTAGCTACTGCATTATATAACAATAGTGTTTGCAATGGTGTCATTCTTATTTCGTATCCGATTGACAATAAGGGCAAACTTAATCCGCTCCAATCAGAAGACTCAGGAGTTTTAACTCTCGGATTAGGAGTACCTGGAATTTGTAATTCGATTTTTTTATCTAAGCCAAATTGCTTTAAGCGTTCGATGAACTTCTCTGGATTATCTTTGTAACCCATATTAATTTTTTTAGCGATTGCAACGTTAGAAGATAGTTCAAATGCTTTGCGCATTGGAATTCTTCCATAACCACCTTCGTGTGAGTCACTCAATGTGTGACTATAGATTCTATATTTACCACCATCTGTATCAACGGTATCATCCGGAGAAAAAATTCCATCTTCTAGAGCAGCCATGTAAGAAGCAAGCTTAAATGTAGAACCAGGTTCAGTAGCTTCACCTATAGCGTAATTATATTTCTCTTGGTAAATACCTTCTTCAATACGAGTAAGGTTTGCGATAGCTTTAATTTCACCAGTTGCAACTTCCATAAGAATCACACAACCATGATCTGCATTGTGTTTGATCAATTGTTGGTTCAATGCATTTTGAGCAACGTCTTGAATATTTACATCGATACTTGTGATGATATCGTAACCATCTTGTGGTGCAATTTCATCTTCGTCGTTTAAAGGCATCCATACACCACCAGAAATTCTTTGTACCAAACGCTTACCAGTTTTACCACCTAATTCAGTATCAAATGCACCTTCTAATCCGACTGGTTGTACACCCTGCACTTTATACCCGATTGTTCTAGATGCTAGTGTTTTATATGGTTGTATACGTTTATTCTTTTGTATAACTAATAATCCGCCTTTATTTTTTCCCATTTTAAAAATCGGGAATTCTTTCATTTTTTTAAGCTGCGGGTAAGTTACTGCACGCTTTAATAATAAATAGCGTTGACCTTCTTTACGAGCTTTAATTAATTTACGCTCATATTCAGAAGCTGTTTTATCATTAAATAAATTGGCTAAGCAAATTGCAAGAGAGTCTACATTTTCATCAAAAATTTCTTTGGTAAGAGTTTCTGTTTGTAGATCCATTCGAATTTCATATTCAGGCAAAGAGGTTGCTAATAAGCTACCATCTTCAGAATAAATATTACCACGACCCGCTTCAACATCAATAAAATCAGTTGTTAAGCTATCGCTCATCTTTTTCCATTTATGACCTTGGAAAATTTGAACTTGTACTGCTCTACCGAATATAGCTATGCCCAACACTGCCAATAACACAAATGTGAAGTAAACACGAAGTAATATGTCTTTACGAATTCCCATTATTTATTAACTACAATTTTAATTGGTGGAACCACTGCTTCTTTCAATCCGAATTCAGCAGTCGATTTTGCTAATTCTGTTTGTTTGCTTTTGAACATCAATTCATGTTTAGTGG
>JACCDM010166907.1_pt1 | contig 14652 bp, 13 predicted proteins | sample 7445851 | NCBI WGS metagenome assembly JACCDM01 (sample SAMN15323438, study PRJNA562643) | freshwater metagenome | isolation source: river surface water | place: USA:Blue River Watershed | collected 2017-08-16
AAATTTAGCTGAAAGAATGTAAATTTGTATTAAACAACTGATAACCTTTGAAAAATCTCGTCTTATTTGCGTCTGGTTCGGGTTCTAATGCCGAAAAAATCATCGAACATTTCAAAGGATCCGATCAGGTTCGCATCACTCATATCTACTGCAATAACCCTTCTGCGGGGATTATTCAGCGAGCGGAGCGATTAGGCGTGCCTTGCCGCGTTTTTGACAGAGAATCCTATAAGAACGGTACCGTTTTAAAAGAAGTTCAATCGTTACGGACGGATTGGATCATTTTGGCCGGCTTCTTGTGGTTAATTCCGAGTGATTTCGTGAAAGCATTCCCACAACGTATCGTCAATATTCACCCGGCCTTGTTGCCTAAATTTGGCGGGAAAGGCATGTATGGCCATTTTGTACATGAAGCAGTGGTGGCTGCTGGCGAGAAAGAATCGGGGATTACAATTCACTATGTGAACGAGCATTATGATGAAGGCGCAACGATCTTCCAGAGTTCGTTCCCCGTGTTACCGAGTGATACTCCAGAAGATGTCGCTAAAAAAGGCCAAGTATTAGAGCACCGGGATTTCCCTAGGGTGATTGAATCACTTGTTTTACCAGCCTCCTCCTAACACACGGTATAGATTAATGGCCCGCATCCATTGATTTCGAGAAATTTCCAAGAGTTCTAACTCAGACCGCAAGGCATTTTGCTGTGCGGTTAACACTTCTAAATAACTTGCATTTGCCGTTAAAAAAAGTGTTCCTACGGTGTTGATGGCTCCTTTCGTTAAGAGCACCTCCCGTTGCTTTAGCTGCTGCTGTTTTTGTAAATAGGCCAAAGACCGAACCTGTGTATCCCATTCCAAATAGCCTTTCACTAGCGCATTTTGATAGGCAATATCTTGCCACTTCCATTGAGATTCAGAACGTAACATCTCTGCCGTTATTGCCGAACGATTTAACCAAGGCGTCGTGATTCCGCCTAACAATTGATAGGCCATAGAGGCAGGTAATTGAAATAAATAAGCCGGCTGAAATCCTTGAACCCCTAAAATACCCGATAATACAATCGAAGGTTTTAAGGCTAAAGAAGCACTTTCCTTCGTCTCAAATGCCGCCATCAAATTTAATTTAGCTTGTTTGATATCTGGTCTGCGCTCTAATTGGTCAATTTTCACATGGGCAAATAGACTGCTATCCAGCGCACATTGGAAAGGGAATTTGGAGCGATGAATGGGGGCATTCGGTTTATTTAACAGCAAGCGAATGTCATTCTCTAAGCTGGTGATTTGCTGCAATACACCTCCTTCTTGAGCTCGTGAATTTAACCATTGTGCCTCCAGTTGTTGTACCGCGGACTCATTCACGGCACCTGCTTCTTTCTGTACTTGAACTAATTCGAAAGCCTTGCGTTGTATTCCAATATTATTTTTCAGAATATCGAGCTCCTTATCTAAGGCAATTAACTGACCGTAAGCACCAGCCACTTCTGCGACTAGCGAAGTGATCAACCATTGCTGTCCAGACTCGGTGGCTAAATAACGGAGGGCGCTGGCCTTTTTCCGTTTGGCTAACTTACCCCAAATATCTAATTCCCAAGCCGTTTGCACTCCTATTTGCAGATCTGGCAGATTTTCTGGGATAATCTGATCTTTGGAAATATTGGTCGAAAACTGCGTATCGTAATTTCCCACCCCATCCATGGTATATTTTCCAAAACGCCTCAAACTAGGCTGAACCAACCCGCTGACGGTGGGTTTGCGCAGACCTCTTTGATAGCCAAATTCTGACTTGGCCATCGCCACCTGTAAAAAACCCATTTTAATTTCATTGCTTCTGACTAAAACAGAATCAATCAACTGAACTAACAGCGTATCTCGCTTCCAACATTCCTGCACATCCGACACAGAGGTTTGCGAATCTGTACTTCGATACGACTCTAATTCGGCATTTATCTTGCGCTGCTCACGCATGAGCCCATTCGTACATGAGGCTAAGACAAAGCATAAACCGATGATATAAATCCTATTTTTCATTTTTAGACAGTTTAGCCGAGAGCGATGCGAAGACCACATACAATCCCGGAATGACCAATAACCCTCCTACCGTACCTAAAATCATACCTCCTGCAGATGCCGTACCGATCGTCCGGTTTCCAATAGCTCCTGCGCCTGAGGCGATCATCAACGGTATTAATCCGGCCACAAAGGCAAAAGAGGTCATTAAAATAGGACGCAAGCGAGAGAAGGCTCCCTCTTTAGCAGCCTCTATAATGGAAGCCCCTTCCTTCTGTTTGGCAATCGCAAACTCCACAATCAGAATGGCATTCTTTCCTAGCAAACCGATTAACATAACCAGCGCTACTTGGGCATAGATGTTATTTTGTAGGCCAAATAAATACAAGAACGCATAAGTTCCCATCGCACCCATCGGTAAGAAAAGTAAAACGGGGAACGGCAATAAGAAAGATTCATATTGCGCGGCTAGCAATAAATAAACGAATAGCAGGCAGATAGCGAAAATGAAAATAGCCTGGTTCCCTGCTAAATCCTCTTCCCGCGTCATCCCTGACCACTCCAGGGTATATCCGCGCGGTAAACTTTTCAGGGCCTCCGCCCGAATGATATCCAATACGGCTCCTGAGCTAAATCCTGGTGCCGGTTCGCCATTCACCATCGCTGAAGTAAACATGTTATAACGAGTGAATTGTTCTGGCCCATACACTCGCTTCATTTTAACAAAAGAAGAATAGGGTACCATTTCACCTGCTTTATTTTTTGCATAAAACTTCAATACATCATCCGGATGTGCCCGGTAACGCGGATCCACTTGGACCATCACTTTGTACATTTGGCCAAAGCGAATGAAGTTCGTTGCATAAAAGCTACCTAGTAGCGTTTGCAGGTTATCCATGGCTGGGAGAACATTCACCCCTTTTTGGGCAGCCGCTTCCTGATCCACTTCTAGCATATATTGCGGGAAACTAGGGTCGAAACTGGAGAAGGTGTTTTGAATCTCCGGAGTTTCGTTGAGTTTCTTGGCAAAATCATTCGATACAGCGGCTAGCTTTTGAAGATCCCCCGAACCACTTCGATCCTGAATTCTAAACTCAAAACCTGAGGCATTACCGAAACCGGGAACGGCCGGCGGTGGGAAAAACTGAATACTGGCATCCTTAATGCCGCTTGTTTTCGAACGAATGATTTCGGTTAATTCATCAACAGTCTCTTTCCTTTCCTCCCAAGGCTTCAACGTAATAATACCCGTACCATACGAAGCTCCTGATCCATCCGTTAATAAACTAAAACCGGCTAAAGTGGAGAAGGACTCTATCGCATCCACCCCTTTAATGGATTTAAATACCTGATCCATCACACTCTCCGTCCGCTCTAGCGTAGCTCCAGCGGGAGTTGTTGCGTTCACATAAAGGGTTCCTTGATCCTCTGACGGAATAAATCCACTAGGTACAATCCCAGATAGAATGATTGTACCTACTACCGATCCTAACAAAATCAACCACATGACTAATCGCTTACTGATCAAAGCTCCCACCCAAACCAAATACTTTTGGGCAATTTGATCGTAGCGCTGATTGAATGCATGGAAGAATTTGCCCAATACATTGTTTTGATGGTGCTCTGGCTTCTTCAATAACAACACGCATAGCGCAGGAGTTAAGGTCAAAGCCGTTAAACCAGAAAGTGCAATCGATATCGCCATCGTAACCGAGAACTGCCGAAAGAAAACACCTATAGGTCCAGAAAGGAATGCTACTGGCACGAACACCGCACCCATCACGAGGGTAATCGCTAAAATGGCCCCTGAAATTTCATGCATTGCCTCCTGCGTCGCAGCGAGAACGGGCATATCTTTTTCCTCCATTTTGGCATGAACCGCCTCCACCACCACAATGGCATTATCGACTACAATACCGATGGCTAAAACCAAGGAGAACAAGGTCAATAAGTTAATGGAGAACCCGAAAGCTAACATGAACGTGAACGTTCCTACTAAAGAAACCGGTACTGCAATAATGGGCACTAAAGTAGCGCGCCAGTCTTGTAAGAAAATAAATACAACGAGGGCCACTAATAAAAAGGCTTCCAATAAAGTCTTAATCACCTCATGTATCGAAGCATCTAAAAAACGAGATACGTCATATGAAATCGTAAAACCCATCCCCGGAGGAAAAGTGGTTGTCTTTAATTCCGCTAATCGTTTCTTTACATTCTCAATTACCTCTGCTGCGTTCGAGCCAGGACGCTGTTTTAATAAAATCGCAGCGGATGGTCGGCCATTTTCTTTCGATAGCACATCGTAATCCAATGACCCAAATTCCACATCTGCTACGTCCTTTAATCGCAATATCTGGCCAGTCTCCGTGGCCTTAATGACTAAGTTTTCATACTCGGCTACCTGGGTAAACTTTCCCGTATAACGCATCACGTACTGCAATGCCTGTGGATGCTTACCTGAACTTTCCCCTATTTTTCCTGGAGCTGCCTCTACGTTTTGATTTCGCAAAGCCTGAATGACATCTTCCGCTGAGAGTTTATAAGCAAACAAGCGATCCGGATGCAACCAAATACGCATAGCGTATTCTCTTTGACCCATAATATCCGCAAATCCTACTCCGTCAATACGCTTTAGTTCTGGAAGCACATTGATGTCAGCAAAATTGTAAATAAACTTCTCGTCTATATCGGAATCCTCACTCAACAGGTTCACGTATAGTAACATACTGTTTACCTCTTTCTCCGTAATTACCCCAGCTTTAATCACTTCTTCTGGTAACTCATCTAGAACTGTCTGCACCCGAGTTTGCACGTTAACTGCGGCTACATCCGGATCCGTTCCTACCTCAAAATACACCTGAATAATACTGGTCCCGTCGTTTCCTGAAACAGAAGTCATATAAGTCATTCCGGCTACCCCATTGATAGCCCGCTCAAGCGGAGTCACCACGGCTTTAGCACAAACCTCTGCATTCGCACCTGTATACTTCGTAGTGACCGTTACTGCGGGTGGAACGATATCAGGGAATTGCGTAATGGGCAATTGCTTCATCGCAATAACCCCTAAAATCACGATAAAAATCGATACAACGATCGACAATACCGGTCGGGTAATGAATTGTTGTACCATATTACAAGGCTTTATAATCCGTTAATAATTGACGCATTGGCTTGAAGGTCGACTTGATTTTTTGGCCTTGTTTCACCAGCTGAATTCCTTCGATCAAGACGGTGTCTTTCGCAGAAAATCCATTTTTAACTAAATAGAAATGAGGAATGCGTAGGTCAGGCTGAATGCTTTTCATTTTGACCGTGCTAGAGGCGTCTTTTACAAACACATAACTTTTCTCTTGAATCTCAAAAACGGATTTTTGAGGAATGGCCCAGTAACCTGTCACTTTTTTAGGCATTTGTACTTTACCAGAGGCCCCGTGACGAAGTAATTTATCTGGATTTGCAAAGCGTGCACGGAACGCAATGTTTCCTGTATTCTTGTCAAATTCTCCTTCTATCGTTTCCACCACACCCTTTTGAGGATAGGTTTCTCCATTAGCTAATACAAGATCTACACTGGTTGATTTATTCACTCCATCTTGCTCACTGAAGGCAAGGTATTCTTGTTCCGACACATTAAAATAGGCGTATACGTTTCTATTATCTGATAACGTTGTTAATAAAGTTCCTTCGTCCACTAAACTACCTCGCTTGAAGGGTAATCGGTCTACCATTCCATCAAAAGGAGCCCGAATATTTGAGTGCTCCACTTTTAATTCAGCCGCCCGAACATGGGCTAAGGCTTCCTCGCGTTTCGCCCTCAAACCATCTACTTTTGCCAGCGAAATCGCTAACTGGTTTTTCGAAATCACATTTTTATCTACCAGCAACCGCGTATTGACAAGGGTTAATTCCTCCGCTTTTAATTCAGCTGACGCTTGACTTAAAATGGCTTTCGCACGGGCTAAATCAGCGATATATTCCTGGCTGTTGATGGTAAACATAACTTGTCCACTCTTTACCTGCTTTCCTTCATCCACTAAAATTCGGTCTAAATATCCCTTCACCCTGGCGCGAATTTCCACATTTTGTACGGCGTGAATATCTGCCACAAATTCTTGATGAATCGTCGTATCTAATGAAATGGGGGAGGAAACTTCAAGCGTTTGAACCTCGACAACGTCCTCTTTTTTAGCCGTGCAGGCCGTTAAAAGCAGTAAACCAACAACGTATTTTCTCATATCTACTTAGTTTGGTCTTCCTCCATGTTGTTTGTAGGAAGACGGTTTCGTTTTAAAAGTATCCACCCAGTCCATGTTGGGTTGATTAATTTGGTATTTAGGGGTTTGAAAAGGCATTGGCTGTTGCTTAACCTCCACTCGCTTTTCAATTTTAACACTCTCTTTCAAAGTCCTGTTTATCTGGTTTTTATAATGCTTCGTTTGGATTACTCCATAAAAAACGAGATAGACAAACATAGACGTATAGACGTATATTTTCATACCGTTTAATTGTATGCTGTTCAGGCATACGTTACAAGAAGATTTTATGATTTTGTTTCAAAAAGGCAGGCGTATTAGGCCATGCGAGGAGGGGGACTCACTTGCTCTAAGAGCACGTTAAGGGGAAATTCACTGTAATGATCAGAAATCAATCTTTCAGCAAAACCGTCATTGGGGTTTTGGTTTAATTGTAGACCAAAACCTTCACTAGCGAAAAAATCATCTGATCCATCTTCTTCCAAGGTATCTTGGAAAGACATCTCGGCTGAAATAGAACTCTTTTCACACAACACATCAAGAGCTAACGTAAGTCCATCTTTCGTTAACAAACAAAAAAGAAGCAAGAAATAAACCACTATTCCTCTAAGCATCTTACTCTTTAATTTCTTCGTAGGGAACATAATCACCCCCTACATTATCTGTTTTAGCTTTCGCTTTAGGTGGCACATAATCTACATCAATACTGCCCTCTTTTCGCGCTTTAGAAGCAGACTGCCTCGAGCGAATATCATGCTCTGACATTTTCTTGTGCACCTGCGTGATGACGTAACCTTTGAGCAAAAACCGCAACAATGGAAACACCACATAGTATAAAACTAAACCGAGTGCAATAAGTTTTAACATCTTACCTACTTAGATATAAATTACGTTCACCATACACTTTGCGAAAGAAATCATCTTTCAAATCATCGATGAAATAGATGGCCTCACCTGTTGACTTCATTTCTGGCCCTAATTCCATGTTTACGTTCGGGAATTTACTGAAAGAAAAGACAGGAATCTTGATTGCGTATCCTTTTTTGACCGGTTTGAAATTGAAATCTTTTACCTTCTTATCTCCTAACATTACTTTAGTTGCATAATTCACATAAGGCTCTTGGTAAGCCTTGCAAATGAATGGAACGGTACGAGAAGCACGAGGATTCGCCTCGATGATATACACCACTTCGTCTTTTACGGCGAACTGGATGTTCAATAAGCCTTTGGTCTTTAAGGCCACCGCAATTTTACGTGTATGTTCTTCAATTTGCTTCATCACATGCTCCGATAAATCGAATGGTGGCAAGACCGAATGCGAGTCACCTGAGTGAATACCTGCAGGTTCGATGTGTTCCATTATTCCGATAATATACACATCCTCGCCGTCACAGATCGCATCTGCCTCCGCCTCAATCGCATTCTCTAAGAAGTGATCTAATAAAATTTTATTGCCTGGAATATCACGTAAGATATCCACTACATGTTGCTCTAATTCTTGTTCATTGATGACAATTTTCATCGATTGACCACCTAATACATAGGATGGACGAACTAATAATGGATAGCCTAATTCGCGACCTAACGCCACCGCATTGTCTGCATCTTCGCATACACCAAACTTAGGGTATGGAATAGCTAAATCTTTCAACAAACTCGAGAAAGCCCCGCGGTCTTCCGCTAAATCCAAGGCTTCGAAGGAAGTACCTAAAATCTTAATGCCATATTTAGAAAGCTTCTCGGCTAATTTCAAGGCTGTTTGGCCACCTAATTGAACGATCACGCCTTCTGGTTTCTCATGTTGGATGATATCGTATACGTGCTCCCAGAATACCGGTTCGAAGTATAATTTATCTGCAATGTCAAAGTCCGTCGAAACCGTTTCTGGATTCGAGTTGATCATAATCGTCTCGTAACCCGCTTCTTTCGCCGCTAAAACACCGTGCACGCAGGAGTAGTCAAACTCAATTCCTTGACCAATACGGTTAGGACCTGAACCCAGAACGACAACTTTCTTACGTCCAGTAGAAACCGATTCGTTATCTAAAACAGCCGAGGCTCCTTCTTGACCAAAAGTCGAGTAATAATACGGCGTCTTCGCTTCAAATTCTGCCGCGCAAGTATCCACGCATTTGTAGATACGCTTAATCCCAACCGCATTGCGCTTGTCGTATACCTCAGATTCTAAGCAACGAAGCGTGTGAGCGATTTGGCGATCTGCGAAACCTTTATGCTTCGCTTCTTCTAATAAAATTGTAGGGATATTGTGGATGGAGTATTTCTCCATCTCTTTTTCCACACGCACTAAGTCTTCGATTTGGTTCAAGAACCATTTATTGATCTTTGTTAATTGCTGTATTGTCTTGAACGAAATGCCCATTTTAAAGGCATCATAGATGTGAAATAAACGGTTCCAAGTCGGGTTAGCAAGTGAGTACAAAATCGCATCTTGATCACGTAATTCTTTTCCATCAGCTCCCATACCATTGCGCTTGATCTCGAGCGATTGACACGCTTTTTGTAAAGCTTCTTGGAAGTTACGACCAATACCCATCGTTTCACCCACAGATTTCATTTGCAATCCAAGGGTACGATCTGCGCCTTTGAATTTGTCAAAATTCCAACGAGGTACTTTCACAATTACGTAGTCTAGGGCCGGCTCGAAATAAGCGGATGTCGTTCCTGTAATTGCGTTTGTTAATTCATCTAAATTATAACCAATCGCCATTTTCGCAGCGATCTTTGCAATCGGATAACCCGTTGCTTTAGAGGCCAAAGCCGAAGAGCGAGACACCCGTGGGTTAATCTCGATCGCGATAATTTCATCTGTTTCCGGATTCAATGAGAACTGAACATTACATCCACCAGCAAACTGACCGATGGCATTCATCATCTTGATGGCCATGTCACGCATGCGTTGGTAGATCGTATCTGGAAGCGTCATCGCTGGCGCCACCGTGATCGAATCTCCCGTATGAATTCCCATTGGATCGAAATTTTCGATCGAACAAATAATGATTACGTTCCCTAAATTATCGCGTAAAAGTTCTAATTCATATTCTTGCCAACCCATGATGGATTGCTCCACTAACACCTCATGTGTGGGAGAGGCGTGCAAACCTTTGTTCAAGGCTGCGTCAAAATCTTTCGGATCATAAACGAAACCTCCACCCGTCCCACCTAAGGTAAATGATGGACGAATAACAAGCGGGAATCCCGTTTCCTGTGCGATCTCTTTTCCTTCCAGGAAAGAGCGAGCCGTACGTCCTTTACAAACGCCCACCCCAATTTCTAACATCTTCAAACGGAATTTTTCGCGATCTTCCGTCGTTTCGATGGCTTTGATATCCACCCCAATAATGCGCACACCGTATTTGGCCCAAATCCCTGCCGCATCACAATCAATCGCTAAGTTCAAGGCAGTTTGACCTCCCATCGTAGGCAAAACGGCATCAATTTTGTGATTTTCTAAAATGTGAATAATCGATGCTTTCTCTAATGGCTTCAAATAAACGTGATCCGCATTCATCGGATCGGTCATAATCGTTGCCGGATTCGAATTAATCAAGATCACCTCGATGCCTTCTTCCCGTAAGGAACGAGCTGCTTGGGAACCAGAGTAGTCAAATTCACAAGCTTGACCGATCACAATAGGACCAGAACCAATAATTAGGACGGATTTAATCGAGGAATCTTTAGGCACAGGTGGTATAAATTTAATTCTGAAAGGATGTGTGTTTTTTGGTGTGCTTGGGTAAGCTCCAAAATTGTGCAAAGTTAGCGTTTTAAGGTCGATTTCCAAAATAAAAAATAGACTTTCATGAAGGTTCGGCAGAACCCAAAAATTCCCTTATTTTTGACAACAAATTGTAGAAATCGTGATAAAAATACTCGTAGCTTTTGATGAAAACCGGGTCATTGGAAAAAACAATGAGTTGATTTGGCATTTGCCGGCGGATCTGAAAAGATTCAAGGCCTTAACCACGGGTCATGTGATCATCATGGGGCGCAAAACCTATGATTCCATTGGGAAGCCCCTCCCTAACAGAACAACGATCGTTATTTCGCGCACACCGGGCTTACAAATTGAGGGGGTTATTTGCACGAATTCCATCGAAGAAGCCATCTTAAAGGCAAAGTCAATCAGTCGCGAAGATATCTTTATCGTGGGAGGTGCGGAGATCTATGCCTTAGCTTTAGCAGTAGCGGATCAAATTTTGGTCACCCAGCTGCACGATATTTTCGAGGGTGATGCCTATTTTCCTGAAATTCCTGCGGATCAGTGGACTGTCACCGAAAAAGAACGCGGGGTGACAGATGAAAAGAATGCCTACCAATACAGTTATTTGACCTACAGCAGAAAATGATCCGTAAAATCGACTTAAGCGCAGAGGCGATTTCAATAGACCCTTACTACCAATTCTTGCAGGATCCAGTGGCGGGTGGCATTTGTCTATTTATTGGTACCATCCGAAATAAAAACCAAGGAAAAGACGTCAAGGCTTTGACGATGGAAGCCTACCCTCCCATGGCCTTGAAGCAGATCGAATTATTATGTGATCAAGCGGCCGAAAAGTGGCCTATCGAGCGTATTGCTTTAGTTCACAGAACGGGACCTCTGGAAATCGGAGATATTGCCGTTTTGATCGGAGTAACTTCCGTTCACCGAGCTGAAGCCTTTAAAGCTTGTGAATGGTTGATTGATACCTTAAAACAGGAGGTCCCTATTTGGAAAAATGAATTCTACGAGGATGGTTCTTCCTGGCTAGTTCCCCATCCCTGAGACCATCAGGCTGCAACCGCGCACCTCGGAATTATCGAAGCGACCTAATACTTTAAACCTGACGCCATCGTCTTCTAAGGACCCTAAATCCCTGGTTTCAATAAACGAACAGGAATCGATGTTTCCCAAATCCGCCACTTTAATCCCGCCCGTTTTATGCGGCTGAGTCAAAAGGGCAAAGGGGTCGCCCACCTCCCGCAAACAAACCCGCATCGTATAAGCAGGCGTAAAAACACCCTGTGATTTAGCGTAACCCTGGGAAAATAATTCGGTCATCCCATATTCAGAAGCAATCGAATCAAGTCCCATCTTGTCTTGTAAATAGGCGTGCACCTTATCGCGTATCCACTCTTCGCGTCGACCTTTCATCCCCCCCGTCTCCATCACAATCAAACGATCTTTGTGTTCCCGCAAGAATGACAAATCAATACCCGAATCCACTAAATCCAATAAACCAAAGGTCACCCCCATCAGCCACACTTTCTTATCAGTCGCTAATGCCTGGCGCAAAGCTTTCACTAGTTCTTCGTACTGATTCAAATAGAAACCCGATAATTCCGAACCGGAAGCCTTGATAAAATGATCCATCATGAAGACCAGCGAGGAAGTCGATCGCTCTAAATAGGAAGGTAATAAGGCAAAAATATGGCAATCGCTTAATGGGCCGTATTCGCGCTCAAAAGCGATTTTCGAAATTTCCTGATAAAAACCTGGATCGCAAACGGGGTGTTTCGAGGGTATTTGACCGGTCGTTCCTGAACTTTCGAAGGAAAATAAAACAGGCTGAGTACCCGTTAAAATTAGGTGGCTCTTAAATAACTCAATAGGTAAAAAAGGAATCTGAGTCCAATGTTCTACCTTATCCGCTAAATGTCCAGAAAGCTGAACGTACTGCTGATAAAGTGTATTATGGGCATACTGAAAACGAAAGACATCCAAAGCAAGCTCCTCAAATTCGCTTTCCTGCATGTGCAAGACCCGATTTTTTAAACTCTCTCTTTGCTGTGCGATCGTTTGATCCATTTGATTTTTACTGATGTAGCGCAAAATTAACGCAAATCATTAACTTTACTGTGGAAAATCGAATGAATCAATGCGGAATTTAATCGGAATGCTAGCGATCCTATTTGTAGGTTTAGGTGCTTGTGTACAAGAACCTAGCTTCAGCTCAACGCCTACGATTTCATTTAAATCGATTCAAAAGATCACGAAAACAAGTAATGACGGTTTTGGAGGAACGACAAAAATTGATTCCGTCATTATGAGCATTAACTTTCAAGATGGAGAAGGAGACTTAGGACTAACGGAAGCGCAATTAAAATCTGACATTAAATACAAGGATTTTCGCAATTTCGAAGTGGAGGTCATGTTGCAAAAAAATGGGGTCTTTATTCCTATCACTTTCACGCCGGCCTTAGGCGGTTTGATGAATTTCAACTTCAAACCGAATCAAAAATCAGGACCCATTGAAGGCAGTATTGATTATTCTACCCAATTCGTCTATGCTTTTTACAAAGGGTATAGTCCGCAGTTTACGGCAAAAAATGACACCTTAAAGTTTAAGATTTTTATCCGGGATAATGCTTTTAACAAAAGCAACACCATCGAAACAGACCCCATAGTCATCTTTAAAGACTAAAGAGATTTCAGTTTTTGGTAGATTCCCGGCTGCAGACGGTAGGTAAACATTCGTTGATCCCGCTCATCAAGTTGAACATCTAATATTTCTTGATCAATAAACAGCAATCCTAACGTTTTTGTAAAATTCTCAATCAACTTTGCTCTAAACTGACGCTGCGATTCCGGAGAACTTTTATGTTTGCCAAAGAAGGCAATTATTTGATGTCCATTCACGAAACCTTGCTCGTAATTCAAAATCAAGAAGTCCAAGAACATCCGCTCATTTGCGCCTAACATAAATCGGATCGATTTCTTTAGTTTGTTCCGTTGATAACGACGGTACAATTGAAAGGCAAAAATTAATAAAATTAACACAGCAAGGGAAACCAAGGCAAGGGAAAACTTTTCATACCAAGGACTTTGGTCTAAGGTTCCTAAATAAGAAGACTCTCGCAATACTTGACTGATCAATAAATGAGAAAAAGTAGCTTCTCTATTCACGGTCCTTTCAATCTGACTTGACCAAAGTAAACTATCCCCATTCACCCGCATATAGGTTTCCACTTCCTCTCCACCCTGGGTGTTTAAGAAAACACGATGTGGATTTGTCCATTGGTAAACTTTGAAATCATCTTCCACATCAATGATAAGCATCGTGTCATAGGGATATTCCTCGTTCGGTTTGTCGGCGATTATAAAATATCGGCCCGTAAAAAGGTAATGTTTGGATTCTTTCGTTTTCAAAAAATCTCGAACCTCCTGCAATTTAATTTCCCCTAGACGAGTAAATTTTTGATTAAAAAAATCAAATTCATACATCCCAAAGTCTCGATTGAAGGCTGTTTTCTTTTCGGTATCATTCATTTCCACCGTACTTAATACGTAGAAGCGATCTTTCTTTGGAGCATAACCAAACAAGCCGTCAAAAATCGAGGAAGGAACATCGCCATCTGCCGAAATTGACAACCATTCTTTTCCAATAAAATCATATTTGGTTAATATATTAGACGAATGCCAAAACCCATATCCACCAAACGAATACAACTCATCACCCCGCATAAAAACAGCGTTTTTACAGTTTATCCCTCTGTAAAATGTTTTATCCAATCGCTTCAAGGACCAATTTGACTTATCCAAAAGATAAACTTGGCCCGTGCAGTGTATGGTCAAGTAATAGGTGGAGGTTTTATTTATCCGAAATTCATGAACTCCTTCTGAGGTAGGCATTAGATCCTGAAAATTCACTTTCTCCGTCCGAACTGTATCTAGTCGAATCCATCCGTCCCTTGGGTTAAAACGTGAAATTTCATGGGTATTTAAATTTAGCCGCAAAAAGCTAGAGGTATTTTCCTCTTGCCACTTAATAAACTGTGCCTGTACTGTAAAGCCAATTAGGAGAACAAACAAAAAGAACGAACTCGCTTTTTTTAGCATAGAATGGTGGTTGCGTCCCCAAAAATAACTAATTTTGCAAATTAACAAGGTTATTTAGCATTCAGCGCATGACATTACATAGAGAAGGACGTACCCTACTATTCACTTCATTACTCATCGTATTAGGTATTAATGGCCTGGTTGCGTATTTCTTCCCTGAAAATGTGTATTTGAGAGAGAGTATCGTAGTAATCACCTCCTTGTTTTATTTGATAATCCTACAGTTTTTCCGCGTTCCTAAGCGCCACACGGTGCTAGATCCTAAAAACATCATTGCTCCGGCAGATGGTAAAGTTGTGGTGATCGAGGAGACCGTCGAAACAGAATATTTTAAGGGTGCTCGCCGTCAGGTTTCGATCTTTATGTCTCCCATCAACGTACACGTGAATTTCAACCCTATATCAGGTATTGTATCTTATTTCAAATACCACCCTGGTAAATTCCTAGTAGCTTGGCATCCAAAATCGAGTACCGAAAATGAGCGCACTACCTATGTTGTGAAGCACGAAAATGGAACAGAAGTGCTATTCCGTCAGATTGCAGGAGCCTTAGCCAA
>JACCDM010225164.1_pt1 | contig 14648 bp, 14 predicted proteins | sample 7445851 | NCBI WGS metagenome assembly JACCDM01 (sample SAMN15323438, study PRJNA562643) | freshwater metagenome | isolation source: river surface water | place: USA:Blue River Watershed | collected 2017-08-16
GCACAAATTAAAGAAATTTCTGCCTTAAACCGAAGAAAAACAAGAGAAGAATTGGGTCTTTTTATTGCCGAAGGCGAAAAAGTAATCGAAGAACTCATTCATTCCAACGTAAAGGTCCTTTCCATTTGGGCCACCGAAGCCGGATTTGAAAAAAGACCCGACTGGAGCCCAAAAATGGAATTGGTTTCGGGGAATGATATGGAACGAATGACGCACCTAAATTCGCCATCTCCATTTTTGGCATTGGCACGAATTCCTCAAACTCAAAAACCATTTCTTCCTAAAATTTTATTTCTCGACCGAATCCAAGATCCCGGCAATATGGGCGCCCTGATCCGCATCGCCGATTGGTTCGGATGGTCGTTGGTCGCCCAACCGGGGAGTGTTGATTTTTGGAACCCTAAAGTAGTGATGTCAAGTATGGGATCCATTTTTCGGGTGCAACCTCAGGAGCTAACTCACGAAAAGCTTGCCAACCAAATTCCTTCGGATACGACTTGGATAGGCACAGACATGAGGGGTTTGCCGTTGGATCAATTTCCAGCACCCGAAAGATTGGTTTTGGTGATGGGCAGTGAAGCTCAAGGTATGTCGATGGAGGTAGAAAAGGCATGCAGAACGATCGTTACCATACCCGGCGGCGGTTCAACCGAGTCGTTGAACGTATCCGTAGCCGCGGGAATCCTTTGCTACGGACTTACTTCCCAAACACCACGTTCTCGCTAAAAATCCATTTTCCCTTCTTCATACGAAACGCATCCAAACTGCCATCAGGAATGTAATTGAAATACATCCCTTTGAATCGCTCCTCCACAGGAACCAAATGATCCAATAAGATTTTCTTTTCCTTTTCCTCGTACCGAAGAATCATAGAAGCCATCACGCTGTAAGCATATACTTTTCGGTATTTAAATACCTTTTGAGCCGAATCAGTGGTAAAAATGGGAGAACCAAAAACCGGTTGTTGGGGATTGGTTAAATCCAAAACTTCCAACACCTTCTGATTCATGAATGGCTCGGTTTTATTGAAACCAATCAGTAAATATTTCTTCTTTCCGCTGGGAACAAGTTGATAATACGTAGCTCCAAACCATTTTTGAGGTGTTAGTACCGTATCTTCAGGAAGTGATAAAAACTCCGTTCTGTCGGTAAATGGAATGATTCGATTGTTCTCTCTGAATTGAATACATCCGAAATGCCGATAACCTCCTTCGTACCCCAAATACATCCAAGTGATAATTCGAAAGGTATTTTCTGGATCATAGATGCAGCTCACATTCTTTATCGTATCCAAATTAAATTGAAATCCTTGTTCTTGTTTCAGGGTTCTGCTTAACAACTTTACAAAATTTCCATTGGCTTCCATCCGATGAAAAACATCGGAATCGTTTACCCAAACCGCCATGAGTTTGAGCAGGGAATCGTGGGTGGCGGTGAAAACTGGAAGTGGTTGTACCACCATAGGTGTTTTCTTCTGAGCGAATAAGCTAACACTCAGAAATAACATTCCTAGAAAAATATTCAATCGAATCATGATGCAAAGAAAAGAGCCACCCCGAAATGGAGGTGGCTCTTGAACAAAAATTTAGATGATTTTAAATCAATTGTTGTTTTGAACGGCTGGTTGTGGAGCGGGAGCTTCAACTTCTCCCGACAAGGTAAGGATGGTTGCATCGGGTCCAACATTGGAAGTAACAGTTACCGACTTGCTGAAAGGGCCTACGCTTGCCGCGTTGTAAGTCGCTTTGATGTATCCTGATTTTCCTGGAGCAATAGGCTCTTTGGTCCAATCGGGTGTAGTGCAACCGCAAGAAGCTTGAGCATTGGTGATGATTAAAGGCTGCTTACCATTGTTTTTGAAATTAAACGTTACCGTTACGGGATTTCCTTGAGGAATCTTACCGAAGTTGTGAGCTGTTTTTTCCCACTGAAAGCTTGGAGTTTCCGTCATCGGAGTTGCAGGTGCCGCAACAGCAGCTGGCTTTTTAGTGGCCACTGGTTTTTTAGGTTGAGCTTTGGTTTGACCCATCGCAAGTCCGGCGAACATCATGCCGAATGCCATTGTGAAGATTGCTTTTTTCATATTTTTTTTGGTTTTGTTTTCTGTTTACAAATATGAAGCCAAAAATAAGAATTGCAAACATTTTCCACATCAAATCTTGTTAAGAACGTGTTAATGATTTTCCTTACTTTTGGGGTATGTATCGAATAAACATCCGAATGTTGGTCATCATGGCCATGATTTCGACCGTAGGAATTGCGGTATTGCAAGGATTTTGGTTCAAAAATGCGTTTGAAAACAATGAAAAATCCTTCGATTTGGCTGTTAACTCGGCCCTTAAATCGGTTGCTGAAGGGGTTCTTCGATACAATAATAACAACATGGTATTGTCGGATCCCGTCAACCAATTGAGCTCCGATTATTACGTGGTTATGGTGAACGACCGCATCGATGCCAACGTCCTTCAATTTTACCTGCAACGAGAATTTCGAAAAAATCACATTCAACAAAATTTCGAATACGCCATTTACGATTGCTCCAACGAACGCATCGTTTACGGCGCTGTGGTGAATGGGAATCAGGTAAAAAATCCAAAAATCAACTCTAACCTACCCAAATGGGAAAACGACAACTACTACTTTTCCATTTATTTCCCCCACAAAGCCAAACGAATTCTTTCGGAAATGAGTTTATGGCTGTACTCCACGGTGGTCATTTTATTGGTCATCGTCTTTTTCTCCTATAGTTTATTGGTCATTTTGAAGCAAAAACGTTTATCGGAAGTACAACGAGATTTCATCAATAACATGACCCATGAAATCAAAACGCCGGTTTCAACCATCTCCCTTTCGGCGGAAGCCATCAAAAAACCGGGAGCGACCGACAATCCTCAAAAGATTTTCATGTACGCCACCATTATACAGGAAGAAGCCAATCGACTAAAAAACCAAATTGAACGCGTTTTACAAGTGGCTCGATCGGAAAGTAAAATTCGCCTTAACAAAGAAGAATTCAACCTAAAGAATACCCTTGAGGATTTGGTTTTAGCTGCCCAAGTAGCCCACAAAGAAAGAAACGCTGAAATTTCATTGCACTGGGATTCCGAACAATGCAACCTCTTTGGAGACAAGCTTCACCTCACCAACATCTTCAATAATTTGGTCGAAAATGCTGTAAAATACAGCCCAAACGAAGTCAAAGTAGAAATTTCAACCCATGCCAAACGAAAAGGAATTGAAATTTGGGTGAAAGACCACGGCATGGGCATCGAAAAACAACATCAGAAAAAAATCTTCCTCAAGTTTTTCCGGGTTAGTACCGGCAATATTCACGATGTAAAAGGGTTCGGTTTAGGGCTGCATTACGTAGGCCTGATGGTTCGCGCCCACCAAGGAAAAATTCGGGTCGACAGTACCCCGGGGAAAGGAAGTACGTTTCAAGTATATTTGCCTTGGAAATGAGCACAGAAAACAAACCAAAATTACTCCTTGTTGAAGACGATATCAACTTGGGGTTTGTTGTGAAAGACAACTTAGAAGACCGAAATTTCGACGTTACCCACGTGGACGATGGCGAAAAGGCCTTGAAAATTTTTAAAGAAAAGCAATTCGACTTGTGTTTGTTGGATGTGATGCTGCCGAAAAAAGACGGTTTTACCTTGGCCGCCGACATTCGCGCCATCGATCAGGAAGTACCCATCATTTTCCTCACCGCCAAAAACATGAAAGAAGATAAACTTCATGGATTTCGGTTGGGGGCCGACGATTACATCACCAAACCTTTCAGCATGGAGGAATTGGTGTTGCGCATCGAAGTATTTTTAAAACGCAGTGGAAAAGACCGCACCACCACCATCGGTGAACAAATTTTTCAAATCAATAGTTACCAATTCGATTATCCAAATTTGGAATTGATCGGCCCCGGAGAAACCAAACGTTTAACGCAACGGGAGGCCGATGTTCTTCGCATGCTGTGTTTGGAACAAGAAAAAGTAGTAAAGAAGGAAGATATCCTCCGAAAAATTTGGGGCTCCAACGATTATTTCGCCGGCCGAAGCCTGGATGTATTCATTTCCAAATTGAGAAAATACCTCAGTGAAGACGAATCGGTAGAAATTAGCAACTACCACGGAGTAGGATTTAAACTCGTGATTAAAAAGTAATGTTCGATTTTTTGAATTTAAAAGCCAAGGCTGAAGCCTTGCAAAAAAATGCCAAACAAGCCGTTGAAGAGCTCGAAAAAGTAACCGTAAGCGAACGCAGCGCCGATGAAAGCGTATCGGTTACCCTCACCGGAAACGGGAAAATGGTAGAGGTGAAAATCGACCCCAGTTTTTGTTTTCCCGAAAAAGCAGATGCTCTGGCGAAAAACCTTACTGATACCTTAATTCGAGCACAAGCAAGAGCTGCCGTGCTGAAAAAGCAAGCCCTCGATGAAGCTACTGGCGGCATGCTGGGACAAATGGGCGGCGGGCTCGACGGGTTGCTGTAAGCTCTAGGCTTAATTTCATTTTACCAACGACTTCCACCTTCAATTCAACGCTTTTTTGTGTATTTTTGAATCATGAAAAAACTTTGGATTGCCCTTTTGTGCGCCATCTCAACGGGTGCCTTTTCTCAAGAAAAATGGAACGTGGCCCAACCTCCCGCCACGTATTCGCCCATTTCGTTTACCACCAACGAAGGAACATGGATGAACCTCGATGTTTCTCCTGACGGAAAAACCATCGTTTTCGATTTGCTCGGTGATATTTATTCCATGCCCGCAACCGGTGGCAAAGCAACTCCGCTCCGCACTGGAATTCCTTTCGAGGTTCAACCCCGATTCTCTCCCGATGGAAAATGGATTTCGTTCACTTCCGACGCCGGTGGCGGCGACAACATCTGGATGATGAAATCCGATGGAACCGGCGCCAAACAAATCACCAAAGAATCCTTCCGATTACTGAACAACGCCGTGTGGACTCCCGACGGGGAATACCTCATTGCCCGCAAACATTTCACCTCCGGCCGCTCTTTGGGGGCGGGCGAATTGTGGATGTACCATAAAACCGGAGGGTCGGGAATTCAGCTCACCAAACGCAAAAACGACCAGCAGGACTTGAATGAACCTTCCGTTTCCGCCGATGGTCGTTACGTGTACTTCTGCGAAGACATGTATCCCGGCGGTTATTTCCAATACAACAAAGACCCGAACAACCAGATTTTCGTAGTAAAACGCTACGACCGGGAAAAAGGAGAAACCAAAACCATCCTTTCCGGACCCGGTTCGGCTTGCCGCCCCACCATCGCCAAGGATGGAAAAACACTGGCCTTTGTAAAACGAGTACGCACCCAATCCGTGCTATGCCTCTACGATTTATCGACCAATAAAACTCAATCGTTGTACGACCAGCTCGACAAAGACCAAATGGAGGCTTGGACCATTTTCGGAACCTACCCCAATATGGCCTTTTCCCCCGATCAAACCCATTTGTTTTTTTGGGCTGGCGGAAAAATTAAAAAAATCAACCTGAGCAATAAAGAAGTAACCAACATTCCATTTGAGGTAGATGCCAAAATTCCCGTTCGCGAAGCCCTTCACTTTAAAAACCAAGCCTTCAAGTCCGAAGTTCAGGTCAATGTGGTGAAAAATGTTCAACGCTCACCCGACGGAAAATTCATCTATTTTCAAGCCCTCAGCAGCATTTGGAAAAAAGAACTTCCCAAAGGGATTCCAACTTTGGTATATGAGGACAAAAATGCCTTACTATTTGAGCCTCAATTATCAGCCGATGGGAAAAAGATGGTCTTTGTTACTTGGAACGATGAAAGCATGGGAAGCATTCAATGGATTGATTTATCCAGCAAAAAAGTAACTACCCTGGTAAAAGATGGGATTTTTAGAGAACCCCAATTTTCGCCCGATGGAACCAAAATTTGCTACCGCAAAGACGGAGCCGATGGCGATTTGGGAATTCTTTATTCCAACGATCCCGGCCTTTATGTGCTTCCGCTTCAAGCCGGCGCAAAACCGCAACTCATCACCGAAGAAGGATTTGACTTGCTATGGAAAAACAACCAAGAGATTTACTTTCAAACCTATGGAGGAGATGGAAAACTCTTCAAATCCATCAACATTCAATCCAAAGAAGAAAAATCACTTTTCACGTCAACCTACACCAATTCCTTTGTTCCAAGTCCAGATGGAAAATGGATCGCTTTTAAAGAATTGTATAAAGTGTACGTTGCTCCCATGCCACAATCGGGGAAAATTTTCAATCTCAACAGCGATGTATCCCAAGTGCCCTTGTCGTTGGTTGCCCCCAATGGCGGAGTGAATTTACACTGGACCGCCGATTCGAAAACGCTTTCTTGGACACTGGGCTCCAACTATTTTTCGGCCGACATGGAAAAACGTTTCCCTTACTTGGGTAAGGTAGATTCGGTTATTCCGGTAGATACGTTAGGAATAGAAATCGGATTGAAGGAAAAAGCGGATGTTCCAACCGGTAGAACTTATCTAACGAATGCCCGCATCATCACCATGAAAGGAAATGAAGTGATTGAAAATGGAACCATTGTGATTGAAGGAAATAAGATTATTCAAGTAGGTAAATCTTCCGATATCATCATTCCCGATGTGGTGATTGGCATCGATCTAAAAGGGAAAACGGTAATTCCTGGCTTGGTGGATGTTCATGCTCACGTTGGGCATTTTGGCGACAATTTTTATGCCCAAAAACACTGGCCTTACTATGCTAATTTATCGTATGGCGTTACAACTACCCACGACCCATCGACCAGTTCGGAACGTGTTTTCGGACTTTCAGAATTGGTGCAAACGGGAAGAATGGTGGGCCCTCGTGTTTTCTCTACGGGTACCATTTTATACGGTGCCGATGGCGATTTCAAAGCGGTGATCAACAACTATCAAGATGCCTACTTCGCTGTGAACCGCACCAAAGCTTTTGGCGCTTTCAGTGTGAAAAGTTACAACCAACCCCGTCGCGAACAGCGCCAACAAGTGATTGAAGCCGCCAACCGACTTGGAGTTCAGGTGGTTCCAGAAGGCGGCTCCTTCTTCTACCACAACCTTTCGCAAATCATGGATGGACACACGGGCATTGAACACAATGTTCCCATTCAAACTTTGTACAACGATGTGGTGACCCTTTGGTCAAAAACGAAAACCCACTACACCCCTACCCTCATTGTTGCTTACGGAGCCATGAACGGTGAAAATTATTGGTACCAACATACCAATGTTTGGGAGGAAAAGCGTTTATTGAATTTCACGCCGCGTTCGGTGATTGATCCGCGTTCTCGCCATCGCACCATGATTCCGGAAGAAGAATACGAGAACGGACACATTGCCATTGCGAAACACTGTAAAAAACTTGCTGATGCTGGCGTAAAAGTCAATTTAGGAGCTCACGGTCAAATCCAAGGCATTGGAGCGCATTGGGAAATGTGGATGTTGGCGCAAGGAGGCATGAGTTCCTTGGAAGCCCTGCGTTGCGCCACCCAAAACGGGGCCGATTACCTCGGCATGGGCGATCAAATTGGATCCATTGAAGCTGGTAAACTGGCCGATTTGGTGGTGATTGATGGCGATGTATTGAAAGATATTCGTCAATCGAAAAACATCACCCATACCATGATCAACGGAGTTCTTTACGATGCAAATTCCATGGATCAAATGAATGGAAGTGGTAAAAAACGCACACCTTTTTACTGGGAATTGCCCGGCTGCCAGGATAGCGGCACCTTGCATCACGGAAGTCAAAGCAAATGTTCCTGCCGTCATTAATTCGATTATCTTTGCAGCATGTTTACGGTCCCTAATCTCATTACTTTACTGAATTTGGTTTGCGGTGTTTTTGGCATCGCTTTGATGATTCAAGAACGTACGGTAGAAGCTTCCATGCTCATCGTTTTGGCGGGAGTGATGGATGTTTTGGACGGATGGGTGGCTCGTAAGCTGGGTCAAACCTCTTCGATTGGAAAAGACCTCGATTCGTTGGCCGATTTGGTGAGTTTCGGTGTCCTTCCAGGACTATTGTTGATGAACTACATCCAAGAAATTCTTTTGGCCAAGTTGTACAACGAAGCAACGGTGTCTTTTTCACGGGCAGAAGCCCTTCAAGACCCGTTAATGCTGTGGAAATACGTAGGGCTTCTGTTGCCCATTGCGGCCGCCCTACGATTGGCGAAATTCAACAACGACCCCCGTCAAGGAAAACATTTTTACGGTATCCCCACTCCGATGGCGGCCTTGTTTGTGGCCGGAATTGCGAGCATGATTTTCGTTTTCTCCGTTGATCCCAACGATGACAAAAACCTAAAACAAGTCTCATCCATCGAAACATTGAAGAAAAACGATCGCATATTCATGTCGGTCGGAAAAACCGAGATGAGTTCGGATCTATTTTGGAAAGCCGAAATCAAAGAATTGGCCGATTCGGGAATTCTGTTGGTGCAGGGGCCTAAAAAATACCGACTTCCCGTTGTTGAAATGAATCAGAAAATCTCTGGAGGAGAGGTGTTTGTTAAAGCCACCGGATTTTTCAATGGGTATTTCTTTACGTTAACAGGTTTGATTTTATCGGCCTTATTAATTTCGATTTTGATGCTGGCGGAAGTTTCCATTCTTGCCGTAAAACAACTGCCCGAAAGGATTTGGAAAATTTCCTTTTTTGCCGGTTGGGGCATTGTTCTCTTTGGCGGTGCTTTCCTACATTGGAGCATGGTTCCATCTTTTTCTCACCCCGAAGGAACGGGATGGCTCATTCGTTTAAGTTTAAATACACCAATCACGGCTTTGCTATCTGCCTTGCCGTTTGCGTTGGTTTTTCATCTCCTATTTTCATTGATTTATTTCTCGCTAAAACCTCAACAACATGAAATTTAAAGCTGAAATCGCTGTAATGCCTCACGATGCTTTGTTGGATCCTCAAGGAAAAGCCGTTCATTCTGGATTGACCAATTTGGGATTCCATGCCTTGAACGATGTTCGCATCGGCAAACACATTACCCTTACTTTGGAAGCGAACGATGAAGCCGCTGCCTTAGCCCAAGCCAAAGAAGCTTGCGAAAAATTGTTGGCGAATCCCATCATGGAAGGATTTCGCATTTCGGTTCATGCCCTGTAAATGATTCGCTTTTTTAGCGTTTCCCTCTTTTTTCTTACTGGAACCTTCACCGTTCTGGCCCAAGACACTGTTTTCGCTCGGAAAACCCTTGAAATTCTTTGCAGCAAGAAATTCGCCGGTCGCGGTTATGTTCGGCACGGACAAGAACGCGCTGCAGATTGGATTCTGAAGGAATTTGAAAAAGAAAAGCCTGCTCAAGTTGGAATTCAGGAATTCAACGACCAAGTCATCATCTTCAAGAAGAATCCCAGCTTAATCATCGATGGAAAGAAGATGAACCTCGGTTCCGAATGGTTGCCCGATGCCGATGCTCCACCTCTTTCCGGAAATTTTAATGTACAAATTCTCGATTCGACCTTCGTTGCTCGTTCAACCCAGGTAGCTGGGAATAGCATTCTCTTGGCTCCTTCTTCCATTCGAGCAAAAGCGCAAAATTTCGCTCAAAAAAATCAAAGACCACTGCTGATTTACGGCAATCAGCCTCCGTTGTGGACGGTGAAACGTTCGTTTTCAAAATCGAGCGCCCTTTATTGGAAAGGTGCTTTTTCAGAACCTCCAAAAGAGGTGAAGGTTTCCATTCACTCCAAAATTAAAAATCACACCTTTCAAAATGTTTGGGCTATTCTTCCCGGAAAATCAGATTCCATCATTTTGATTTCGGCGCACTACGACCACTTGGGCCAATGCGGCCCGGTGATGTTTCCAGGCGCCAACGATAACGCTTCGGGAACAGCTATGATGTTGGATTTATTCCACCATCTTTCCAAGGAAAACCGACCTTACACGTATGTATTTTGTGCTTTTTCAGGAGAAGAAGCCGGATTATTGGGATCTTCTTACTTCGTAAAAAATCCGACCGTTTCCTTGGAAAAACTAAAGTTTGTCGTGAATTTAGATTTGATGGCCACGGGGGAAGAGGGAATCACTGTGGTAAATGCCCATCAAGAAAAAGAAATTTACCAGCGCATGTTGGAAATTAACAAAGAAGTTGGCTTACCTCAAATCGCAGCACGCAGCAACGCCCCCAATTCCGATCATTATCCCTTTACTCAATCCGGATATCGGGCCATTTTCTTGTATGCCCAAGGCCCAAGCGTTAAAGCCTATCATCATCCCGATGACGTACCTGAAAAGGTGCTTTGGAAGGGATATCACCAAATTTTTCATCTCATTCATACCCTAATTCAATGAGCGGACACATCATTTTCGTACCCACCCCGATTGGGAATTTGGAAGACATGACCTTTCGCGCCATTCGGGTGCTGAAGGAGGCCGATGTTATCCTAGCCGAAGACACCCGAACATCGGGCAACCTGATGAAACATTTTGAAATCGGGACTCCCCTGAAGTCGTTTCACATGCACAACGAACATCAGGCCGTGGGCTATTGGGTGAGTCAGGCCGTGGAAGGAAAAACCATCGCCGTGGTTACGGATGCGGGAACTCCGGGCATTTCCGACCCCGGATTTTTATTGGTGCGTGAAGCGGTGAAAAACGGAGTTGAAGTATGGTGTTTGCCCGGAGCTACGGCCCTCATTCCGGCTTTGGTGGTATCGGGATTGCCCACGGATTCGTTTGCCTTTTTGGGGTTTTTACCTCAGAAGAAAGGAAGGCAAACGGCCATCAAGAAACTTTTGGAAGAAACGAAAACGGTGGCCTTGTACGAATCGCCCCACCGCATCCACAAGCTGGTGGAAGAATTGATTTCGTTGGGCGGTGGCGAAAAAGAAATTTCCATTTCTCGAGAGATATCGAAAAAATTTGAAGAAACCATTCGCGGAAAGGTTGTGGAGGTTTCCGAACGAATCAAAGGAAAAGAGCTTAAAGGGGAAATGGTGGTGGTGATCCACTAATTCCCTTTACCATTCTATTGCAGTAATCCGATATTCTTTTAATTTTTCTCCATCTTCCTCGTATTCATAAATCATGGTCATTCCACATTTTTGGAGAATTCGATTGGACACTAGATTTTCTAAATGGGCAGAAGCGTAGATTTCTTTCAGATTTAAATCTTTAAAGCCATATTCTAAAGAATGCCAAGCCGATTCAAATCCAATTCCACGATTCCAAAATCTTTCTAAAAGTCGATATCCCACATCCACATATTCCGATTTTCCATTCAAGGGTTCTTTCACCAGCTTTAGGCCGGCCCAACCTACGAATTCTCCCGTTTCCTTCAACTCTACAGCGAAACGTCCAAAACCATTTTCCTCTACTTGTTTTTGAACATGGGAAATGATGTTAATGAGAAATTCTCGATCATTAACAGGATTATTTCCTAAATAACGGTGAACGTTGGGATTGCTATCCAACTCCCACATTCCATCCAAATCGGATAGTAATAGTGGACGTAAAATGAGTTGTGGAGTTTCAATCGAAATCATTTTGTTCTATTATTCAACACCCAAGAATTCCTTCAAAATTGCTACCCCTTTTCCGGCTCCTTCGGAAATGATGGTGATGTGCGAAGGCGTTGGGGCCGGATTCGGATCGATGTAATACACCACGGCATCTGGACGTGCCTCGTACAACAACCCTGCCGCAGGATAAACCTGCAATGAGGTGCCGATGATAACCACATATTCGGCTTTCCGAACCCAATCGGCTGCTTCCTGCAATTTAGGAACATCTTCCCCAAACCAAACGATAAACGGCCTTTTCATGTGACCATGGGGACACAACTCATCTTCAAACATCGGAGCATCCCCAATTTCTTCCACATATCCGCAGTATTCATCCATGCAACTCGCTTTGGAAAGCTCGCCGTGCAAATGAATCACCGTTTTACTGCCCGCTTTTTCATGGAGTCCGTCCACATTTTGGGTGACGACGACCACATCAAATTCTTTTTCTAAATCCACCAAGCCCAAATGACCGGCATTGGGTTCGCATTTTAGGGCTTGGGCTCGACGTTGATTGTAAAAATCGTGCACCAAAGCCGTATTATTCAAAAATCCATGGGGAGAGGCCACGTCTTCAATGCGATGATTATCCCACAATCCGTTGGCGTCGCGGAAAGTTTTAATGCCGCTTTCCGCGCTAATTCCTGCACCAGAAAGCACGACCAAAAGCGGTTTATTCGACATAAATCTTTTGAATTCCTTTTCCTTCAGCCGTTTCCATGTTAAGCAAATACATTCCTTTGGCCATTCCCGAAAAATCCAAGCTTTTCACCTGCAATCCCGCCGAAAATACTTCTTTTGGATACGTTTTTACCACTTTCCCTTGAACATCCACCAATTGAAATTGCACCACACAAGAGCTTTCCAGATAAAACTCAATGTTACCTCGGCCTTTGACCGGGTTTGGATAAAATTTCAGGGGAAGAGTCATCGAATTTACTCCTAAATCCTTCGATCCCAGCGCCCGATTTTCATCGCCAGTGACATAAGGAACATACGTGAGGTAATTCAAAAACATTTCATCGGTAGTACTTTCTCCCCAAGTTACCAATCGAGGTGGATTGCTGGGATTCAAGGGGTTATTGGTGGTATTGTCGTAAGTAGCTTCAACGATGATATTGGACAATGCTGGAATTTTTACAAATTTTGGAAAGGTGTACGAGCCTTGCCAATTGAAATCCCAATCATCTATTTTGATGAGCGGAATGGTGTCGTTCCGAGGCGTTACAGCATACGTTTTCCAAGATTTTCCAAGCAGATGCGCGTGCGGATAGACCGACATAAGTGAAATGTCGTAGGGCACGCGACGGATGGCTCGGAACGTAGGTGTGGTGTTGGGCTGAATCACGAAACTATTGGCACCATTGGGGAAATCGTACGGATTTGCCGCATAAGTAATAGCTTGTCGAGTGACCGTTCCTTGGGCAAAAAAGATGTTCAAGGAAGATCGATCGGTGTCGGAAACGGGGGAAGGAGCGTAGTGGATTTGCACCACGATATCGGCATTGGCGGGCAAACGTTTCGCAATTCCCGAAGGGTAACGAAGAACTTGGGAGCCCGGGGTATAGCCGGTGAATTCGCCTTGAACATCGGCATTGAAGCCAAAGCCGGGGTAGCCATAACCGGCATATTGCTGGTCTTTCCGGCGAGCAGTGCCCGTGGTATCGAAGCCAATCAAGGCGTGGTGAACAACTTTTCCGTTTCCGGGACGGAATTCAATGGCCGCAATTTGACGGTCTTGCAAAAGTCCACTAGGGATCACGAAATTGCGGTATTCGTCGGTATTGTTTCCTTGGATGGTGTAGGTTTGCGACATCGATAATACCAGGTTAGGCGTTCCCAATTGAGAACCCGTAGGGAACGTTGGCGCTGGGGGTTCAAGGGTTGAATCGCCACGGGGCTTTCCTTGGGCCACCCAATCCTGCAATTTTTGAATATCGGCGGCACTAAGTCCACGCTCACCGATAAAATGGGAGTAATTGCGATCGGGTTTCCACGGTGGCATGCTCCGTTGTTGGGTAACGTAAGCGATCATGCTGCCGAATTGAGCCACCTGTTGGTAATTGGTGAAGGGCATCGGCCCAACCTCCCCGGCTCGGTGGCAGGGAGTACAATTACTGTAAACGAGGGGAGCCACATCGGTGGCGAAGGTGACGGGCTGCGCCTGCAGGCCGATCATCGCAAAAGAAAAAACAAGAAGAAGGAGGTTTTTCATTGTTTTAGGATTTAGGTAAAGATAAAAGACAACCCACGGGTTTTAATTCGGTAACAGGTTTTGTTGACGATTTTTCGAGGACGGTTTGAAGGTAATGGTTTTGAAAGATGATGCGCCGCTTTCCGGGAGAAACAAACGCATCGTCGATGGCGCCTCGGTAAACAATCTCTTGATTTCTCCAAACCACCACCGAAGGCGAAACGGCAAAAGGTTGATCAGCATTCCAAACCTCCAAAGCGGCGGGTTCAAGAAGGATAGCTGCGTGGGAAAGTTGATGTTTAGAAAGGTATTGAGCAGCGGCAAGGGAGTCGTTGGAGTTGGGAAAAACAAAGGTCCAACGAACGCTAGGGAAATCATGTTGAAGCTTTCGGAATGTTGGTCCGTAAAATTGAGCCATCGGACAGGCTTCAAGCAAATAAACGTGCACTTCGGTTTGGGCCTTGGCTAGGAGTACAAAAAAAGACAAACAGAAGGCCCAAAGGAGTTTCATCGTGAAGCAGACAAGGTAAGCGGTTGAAGGTTTAATTCAAAGAATGAGCATGAAAAACTTTTCTTCATCCATAAATCTATTCCTAGCATTTCGAACAAATTCTTACCTTTAAAGCATGAAAGTAGCTGTAGTTGGAGCCACCGGATTGGTGGGCAGCAAAATGTTGCAAATTCTGGAAGAACGACAATTTCCCGTAACCGAATTGATTCCGGTGGCGTCGGAAAAATCGGCGGGGAAAACCATCGTATTTCGAGGAAAACCGTACACCGTGGTCACCCTCGAACAAGCCGTTTCCCTCGCTCCCCACATAGCCTTGTTTTCGGCGGGAGGAACCACCTCCAAAGCTTGGGCGCCGAAATTCGCCGCTGCGGGATGCACCGTCATCGACAACTCCTCGGCTTGGCGCA
>JACCDM011278211.1_pt1 | contig 14630 bp, 16 predicted proteins | sample 7445851 | NCBI WGS metagenome assembly JACCDM01 (sample SAMN15323438, study PRJNA562643) | freshwater metagenome | isolation source: river surface water | place: USA:Blue River Watershed | collected 2017-08-16
CGATCGAGCGAGAAGTCAAACTGGCGCAGTGGTTGAAGAAATGCTTTTGGAAACCGGGTTGCAGCGTGAACCGGTTTGGGTTCAGGCTCGAGCAGCCCGCTTCGGCGAGAAGTACATGATGCTTTTGGTTGATGATCGCACCGAGGCTAAAAAGCTAGAGGACACCAGAAGAGATTTCGTGGCAAACGTCTCTCACGAGCTCAAGACACCAATCGGAGCTATCGGGCTTTTAGCCGAGGCCATTCAAGGCGCCGGCGATGACCCCAAGATGATTGAAAAGTTTTCCAACTCCCTGATTCGCGAAAGCCACCGCTTGGCGAACCTAGTTCAAGAGTTGATGCAGCTATCGAGAGTGCAGAGTGCGGCAGGCCTGGAGAACGCTCGCGAGGTTGATTTGGCAGCGGTTGTTACCGATGCCATCGAGCGCAATCAAGTGCTGGCCGAAAAGCGCAATATTCGAGTGGTGGGTGCAACTTCAGAATCGCTGAAGATCCTGGGCGACTACGAGATGCTGGCCACTGCGGTGAGAAACCTGATTGAAAATGCCATCGTTTATTCCGAGCCCGGCACCCAGGTTGGGGTTGGCCTCAAGGAGGTTGACGGCGTTGCCGAGATATCGGTCACGGATTCCGGAATCGGAATTCCAGATTCCGAGCAGGAGCGCATTTTTGAGCGCTTCTATCGAGTAGACCCCTCAAGGTCGCGCGAGACCGGAGGAACCGGGCTTGGTCTTGCAATTGTGAAACACATTGCCGCTAACCACGGTGGGCAAATCAAGCTGTTTTCTAAGCCAGGAGTTGGTTCAACCTTCACACTGCGCTTACCAATAACCGTTCAGGAGGGCTAATGCCTAGGGTGCTAGTTGTTGAAGATGAAATTGGTCTGAGAGAGCCACTGGTTTACCTCTTGCAAAAAGAGGGCTACGACATCATCGAGGCTGAGGATGGCAATGCTGCGGTTGAGCTGTTTCGCTCTCACAACCCAGACCTAATCCTTTTGGACCTGATGCTTCCTGGGCTTTCTGGTAACGAGGTGTGCCGCCTGATCAGGTCCGAGTCTCAAGTCCCCATCATCATGCTCACGGCAAAGGACGCCGAGATCGACAAGGTTGTGGGTCTAGAGCTCGGTGCCGATGACTACGTGACTAAGCCTTATTCAACGCGTGAGCTGCTTGCTCGAATGAAGGCAGTGCTTCGACGTGGACGAGAGACCGTGCAGCATGAGCCTGGGCTTTTGAAGGCAGGACCGGTAGTTATGGACATCGAGCGCCACACCGTGAGCGTCAATGGTGAGCCGGTTCAGATGCCGCTCAAGGAATTTGAACTGCTAGAGCTATTGATGGAGAACCTAAACCGAGTTCTCACCCGTGGTCAGATCATTGACAGAGTCTGGGGCTCAAATTACTTCGGTGACACCAAGACTTTGGATGTCCACGTGAAGCGCATTCGCTCAAAGATCGAAGAAGACCCGTCGAGGCCAAGGCACCTGCTGACCGTGCGCGGCCTTGGATACAAGTTCGAGATTTAGTTCAAAGACTCAACAAATGGTCGGTACTCGGCCAATGAGCCATCCATAACAGGAACCACTAGCTCAATTGGGTCAGAGCCATCTGAGACATAGATGGTGTGAATGGAGCCTGGCTTCGCGTCAAGGCTGAGCAAAACACCCTCTGTGCCGTTGTAACCAAGATCAAACTTGCCTGCAGGCTTCACCTCGAAGGCCACGCGAATCTCTTCACCGGTTGAATCGGTGGTCTGAAGTGATGCCATGACAGGGTCCATGCCGGAGTTCACAAAGCTGCCGATTAGCAGGGCCTTGTTACCGGAACCCTTGATGATCATGACGTTTCTTGCCTTCAACGATTCCGCATCGACCATGGTGCCATCGCTCGGTGCGTACATCTCCAAGGAGGTAACTTCACGAGAAAGTGAGCAACCAGAGAGCAGTGCTGTAGCCAGCACAAGTGAAGTCAAGGTCGCGATTTTCTTGATTTGCAAGGGTCCTCCAGGGGCTGTTTCTGCCCCAATTCTAACCTAGGAGAACTGGCTTTCCTGTGGTAAAATCAGGCTTTTGGAGCCGAAAGAAGTTTATGAAGTTTGAAGTTGGCGAGACCGTCGTATATCCACACCACGGGGCCGCGGAAATCATTGAAGTCTCCGAAAAGACCATTCGCGGTGAGACCCAAACCTATCTAAAGCTCAAGGTTGCACAGGGTGATCTAATCATTCAGGTCCCAGCAGCAAACGTTGAGATGGTTGGTGTTCGCGACGTAATTGACAAAAAGGGAGTGCAGCAGGTCTTCGATGTGCTGCGTGCTGAGTTTGTCGAGGAGCCAACCAACTGGGCCCGTCGCTACAAGGCAAACCTAGAAAAGTTAGCCTCCGGCGATGTCGTCAAGGTGTCCGAGGTAGTGCGTGACCTGTGGCGTCGCGATCAGGACCGTGGTCTCTCGGCAGGCGAGAAGCGCATGCTGGCTAAGGCTCGTCAGATTTTGATTTCCGAGCTCGCATTGGCTCGCAAGGTCGATGAGGAGAAGGCCTCCGCAGAGCTTGACAAGGTTCTGGCTTCCTAGAAGTGAAATCTGCCGTAATCCTGGTCGCCGCCGGCAAGGGCGAGCGTCTCGGGCTCGGCATCCCCAAGGCACTGGTTGAAATATCAGGAGCAACAATCCTGGAGCATGCGCTTCGGGTATTAGAAGAACTGAACCCAGCTCAGGTTGTAGTGGTTGCCCCGCAAGATCACATTGAGACCTTCAAGGAGATTGCCTCACGGTTTGATGTCGCAGCTGAGGTCGTTGCAGGTGGCGCAACCAGACAGCAGTCTGTAAAAAATGGTTTGGCACTTGTGAAAACACCAATCGTTTTGGTTCACGACGCCGCTAGATGCTTTACCCCTGCAGCGGTATTTGAAGCTGTCGAGACTGCACTGGAGAGTGCAAAGAGTGTGGTGCCGGGTCTACCGGTTACCGACACCATCAAGCAGCTCGCGGGTGACACCGTTTTGAAAACTCTTGATCGCTCAACCCTGGTCGCGGTTCAAACCCCTCAGGGTTTCGAGGTAGCCAGCCTTCGCAATGCAATTGAAGAAACCACATCTGACTTCACGGATGAGGCTGGTCTTATGGAGTCTGCCGGTCACATCACCAAGGTTGTCAAAGGGTCTGCTGAGGCGCTAAAGGTGACCACACCTGAAGACCTGAAGCAGTTTCAAGGTGCCAGATCTCAGCGAGTCGGAGTCGGCACGGATGCCCACCAGTTCTCTGACTCAGGTGAGTTGGTGCTGGGGCTTTTGACCTGGCCGGAGCTGCCAAAACTCGAGGGTCACTCTGATGGCGACAGCGTTGCCCATGCCATCGTCGATGCCCTACTGACAGCGGCCGGGCTTGGCGATATTGGAAGTAACTTTGGGGTTGATCGACCCGAGTTCAAGGGTGCCTCAGGTGAGGTTTTCTTGAGCGAGACGCTTCGCATGATTTCGGCGGCGGGTTTTACTGTTTCAAATGTTTCAGTACAGATTGTTGGAGACAAACCCAAAGTTGGACCAAGAAGAGCGGAACTTGAGAATCGGCTTTCTGGGCTTTTGAATGCTCCAGTTTCGGTTGCCGCAACCACCACCGATGGTCTTGGTTTCCTGTCAGACGCTCGTGGTGTGGCCGCGGTGGCAACCGCGCTATTGGCCGCGCGTAGCTAGGCTTTAGCCCATGAAGTTGTTTGATACCCGCGCTGGAGAGATTAGAGATTTCACTCCAATTCGTGAGTCCGAGGTGTCAATCTACGTTTGCGGTCCAACCGTGCAATCCGCCCCTCACATTGGGCACCTTCGTTCCGCATTGGTTTATGACCAACTTGCTCGCTGGTTTGAATACCGCGGCTTCAAAGTGACTTTGGTGAGAAATGTCACGGACATTGACGACAAGGTTTTAGAGAAGGCAAAAGAAGCACAGACCAATTGGTGGCAGCTGGCAGCTGCCAATCAGCGTGACTTCAGCGATGACTACCTACGCCTTGGTATCAGACCTCCTGCTTACGAACCGCTTGCCACCGCTCACATCCCACAGATGATTGACCTAATTGAGACTTTGATTGAGCGCGGTCATGCCTACCGAGCCCTCGATGGCAGTGCAAATGTCTACTTTGATACCGCCAGTTGGCCTCAGTATGGAGAGTTGACCAACCAGGGGATTGATCAGATGGAGTCCGAGGAGGCTACCTCTGACAAAAAGCGCGCTCAAGACTTCGCCCTCTGGAAGGCATTCAAAGAAAACGAGCCGGCATCAGCTGGCTGGTCCACTCCATTTGGTTTTGGTAGACCCGGTTGGCACATCGAGTGCTCTGCGATGGCAACCAGGTATCTGGGGGATCACTTTGATATTCACGGTGGCGGCCTAGACCTTCGCTTTCCGCACCATGAAAACGAGCTTGCTCAATCCAGTGCAGCTGGGCACAAGTTTGCAAACTTCTGGATTCACAATGGTCTGATCACCACCGGTGGAACCAAGATGTCGAAATCGCTTGGTAACTCGGTATCTTCGCAGGCTCTTTTCGAACTAGCTCCTGCCAGCGCTGTGCGCTACTACCTGTTGAGCGCTCACTACCGCTCGGTGTTGGATTACCAGTCGAGTGTGTTGCAAGAGGCCCAAACCGCTCTAGAGCGGCTACATGGCTACCTGGAGCGCTGCGATCGAGAGCTCTCGAACACTCGTTTCGCGACTCTGGAGACTGCAGCTCTCCCTGATGAGTTTGTAGCCGAGTTGGATGACGACCTAAACATTCCAGCCGCTTTGGCAGTTATGCACGAGCTAGTGCGTGCAGGGAATGCTGATCTTGATGCAGAGCGCATTCGCGAAGCTCACGAGAAGCGTTGCCAGTTAGCTGCAATGCTTGAGGTATTGGGCCTTTCCCCTTCGCAGTGGGGATCCTCGGCTTCGCCAGAGCATGACGCTTTGGATCACCTGATCAGGGCATTGATCGAAGAGCGCAATCAGGCAAGGGCAAACAAGGATTATGCTCGAGCAGATCAGATTCGCGATCGATTAGCCCAAAGCGGCATCGAATTATTTGACGCTTCCGACTCAACACACTGGAGATTAACTAATGGCTAAATTGGGTAGACCCGGCGCCGCAAAGGGTAAAAAGGGCGCAACCAAGGGCACCGGTGGCCATGGCAAACAAGCCCTAGAGGGTAGGGGTCCTACTCCTAAGGCGGAGGACCGCCCGTATCACAAAGCCCACAAGGCCAAGCAGGCTGCTCTCAAGTCTGGAACCAAGGGTCCAAAGGCCGCCGCTAAGCCAGTTCGCAAGGGTGAGTTTGTGGCTGGGCGCTCTGGCATGGGTCAGCGTGCAATCTCCGGCGAGGTGCTATCTGGTCGCAACTCCGTGGTCGAGGCTCTCAAGACCAAGGTTCCAGCCACCGCACTTTTTATTGCCCAGCGCATCGAAATTGATGACCGCGTCAAAGAGGCGATTGCAATTGCAAATCACCGCAATATCCCCATCAACGAGGTCACCAGACCCGAGATTGATCGCATGACCGGTGGTGACTCTGTTCACCAGGGCATTGCTCTTCAGGTGCCGCCATATAGCTATAAGCACCCTATGGAGCTGCTAGACCGCGCTAAGGCTTCTGGTCAGCCACCGCTTCTGGTGGCTCTTGACGGCATCACTGACCCTAGAAACCTTGGTGCGATCATTCGTTCCGTGGCGGCCTTTGGTGCTCACGGCGTGATCCTGCCGCAGCGTCGAAGCGTTGGTGTCACTGCATCAGCTTGGAAGACCAGTGCTGGTGCCGCAGCAAGAATCCCAGTTGCTCTGGCATCCAACCTGAACCAGGCAATCAAGGAATACAAGCAAAAGGGTTTGTTTGTTATCGGTCTTGATGGCGATGGTGATGTCAGCCTGCCTAATCTCGAGCTAGCCGATAGACCACTTTTGGTGATCGTCGGCTCAGAAGGTAAGGGGCTCTCGAGGTTGGTTCAAGAGAACTGCGACCAAGTTGTTTCGATCCCAATCTCCGCCGCCACTGAGTCGCTGAATGCAGGTATTGCTGCAAGCGTTGCGCTGTATCAGATTGCGATGGCTAGGTCTTAGACCTTATCTCTCCAGTCACCTTCTTCATCATCGTCAACCACGATGGTCCCGGAGGGAACTGGTTCGTTTAGTGCAATCAGCTCGGTTGTCGGTCCAATCAAGGCCTCTTCGTCTCTTCTGGCACTCAACACATCGTTGACGTAGGAGCGAACGGCATCGAGCATCGGAACATCTTTGCCCATACGCTCAGACATGTACCAACGGTGCTCCAACACCTCGTGAAAGATCTCGGCCGGCTCGAGCTTTCCAGTGAGGTGAGATGGAATCGAGGTGATCACCGGCTCATAGATTTCACTGAGCCATTCATGGGCCATGACTTCTTCATCGGCACCTGGTCGGGCATGTGATAGTCGATATTCATCGATGTCGTTTAGAAGTCGCCTCGCCTGGTTCTCTTCAACATCTAGACCAGTTAGCAATAGCAGTCGGCGAGCGTGGTGACCGGCATCTACAACCTTTGGTTGAATTCGGACGGTTTTGCCATCGGCTTCCTGCACCATTGAGAGCTCTTCGATGTCAAAGCCAAGTTCGTTCAAGCGCTTGACACGTTTAGCAATACGCCAGCGCTCTGAGGTGTCAAAACTCTCCATTGCGGTTAGCTCGCGCCAGAGCTCGTGATACTTGTCCACGATTCTTTGGCTCACAGCAGTCGGATCAATATCGACAGCCTTGCCTGAAGCCAACAGATCCATCAACTCACCAGCGATGTTCACGCGGGCAATCTCCAGGTCATTCTCTCGCTGACCGTTTGAAAGTCTCGAGTCATAAAGCTGCCCGGTTTCTGCATCGACTAGATAAGCGGCAAACTTGCCGGCATCGCGGCGAAATAACGTGTTTGAGAGCGAGACATCGCCCCAGAAAAATCCGATTAGGTGAAGTCGCACCAGAAGCAGTGCCAAAGCGTCTACCAGTCGCTTTGCAGTGGCTTCCCTTAGACCCTGTGACCACATCGCACGATAGGGGAGGGAGAACTTCAGGTGCCTGGTGATTAGCACCGCAGGTAGTTCATTACCCTCTTGGTCGCGGCGATTATTTATGATCGCAAATGGCTCTACGCACGGCACATCTAATTTCTCGAGCCTGCGGAGCATGTCGTATTCGCGCTTGGCAAGATCAAAGAGAGTCTCTTTGATTGCGATGACGTGGTCTTCTAGATGAGCAAAGCGCACCGTGTGACGAGACAGTCCCTTTGGAAGGGCCGCAATGTTTTCCTTAGGCCAGTCCTCTAATGGCAAATGCCACGGCAGATCCAGCAGGGCTGGTTCTGCCGTGGCAGCCGTAATGCTTAGTTGAGAAGGCACTAGTTGAGTCTTAGGCCGCTCTCAGCGTCAAACACGTGAACTGCGGAAGCATCGGCCTGAAGGTGGATGCGCTCGCCGGCACGTGGGTGGCTGATGGCGTCAACGCGAACCACAATGTTGTGTTCGCTGCCATCAAGCTGTGCACGACCGTAAAGGTATCCGTCAGAGCCGAGCTCCTCGACTACGTCTACGTCTACAACTAGACCGTGGTCAGAGACCGACAGTTTCTCTGGACGAATACCAACGGTTACGCGGGAGCCTGACGCCTTAGCCAGGATCTCGCGCGCGATTGGTAGAACTGCGTCACCAAACTGAACGCCGCCATCAACGATTGGAAGCTGAACCAGGTTCATGGCTGGGGAGCCGATGAAGCCAGCTACGAATACGTTGCCTGGGCGGTCGTAGAGGTTGCGAGGAGTGTCAACCTGCTGCAGGATGCCGTCCTTCAAAACCGCTACACGGTCACCCATGGTCATAGCCTCGACCTGGTCGTGGGTTACGTAAACGGTGGTTACGCCCAAGCGACGCTGTAGTGAAGCAATCTGGGTACGGGTCTGAACGCGGAGCTTGGCATCAAGGTTCGACAGTGGCTCATCCATTAGGAAGACCTGAGGCTTACGAACGATTGCGCGACCCATAGCAACACGCTGGCGCTGACCACCAGATAGTGCCTTTGGCTTGCGGTTTAGGTATGGCTCTAGGTCCAAAAGCTTTGCAGCCTCGAGAACGCGCTCGGCGCGCTCTTCCTTGCTAACGCCGGCGATCTTTAGGGCGAAGCCCATGTTCTCTGCAACGGTCATGTGTGGGTAGAGCGCGTAGTTCTGGAAGACCATCGCGATGTCGCGGTCTTTAGGTGGGATGTCGGTGACGTCGCGGTCACCGATAAAGATGCCACCCTCGTTGACCTCTTCAAGACCTGCGAGCATGCGCAGGGAGGTTGACTTACCGCAACCAGAAGGACCAACCAATACCAAGAACTCGCCATCTGCGATCTCTAGGTTCAGCTTGTCTACAGCTGGCTTTGCTCCACCTGGGTAAAGACGGGTGGCGTTACGAAATGACACTGAGGCCATGATTTCTCCTTCACCGGCAGGTACGTGCCGGACGATCCATAGTGATAGGTGTTTGCCATTGGCGAACTTTATAAGTATGACACCGCGTTTAGACTTTTAGTGGTTTGTAATAAAGCCGATACCAAACAGTCAGGACCTAGAGAATGACCAATTCCAAGCAGACTCGATCTGAGCAGCGAGAAGAGGCGCGCCAGAAGGCTCGTGAGCTTCGTGAGCAAAATGCCAAGAAGGAGAAGCGCAGCAAGCTTGCGCTACAACTCTCGGTAGTGGGTGCCGCGCTCGCAATCATCGTCGGCGTCGGAGCTGTAATTGCCTTCGAGGCAGCCAACCGTGCCGAAGCCCCGGTTGTAGATGAGACACCTGCCAACCTGACCGAGCTTGGTGGACTAAAGATTGGCGTTGGCCTTCAGGCTTTCACAGCCACCAACACTCCAACCCCAGACACCTCTGACAAGAGCCCTGAGATCATCATGTATGTCGATTACCAGTGCCCAATCTGTCAGGCTTTCGATCTTCCTAACGCTGCTCAGCTTCGATCCTGGGTTGACACCGGAGCAGCAACCGTTGAGGTTCGACCAATTAGCTTCCTGGACCGTGCATCTTTGAACGAGTACTCGTCACGCGCTGCAAATGCATCCTTCTGCGTTGCAAACTTCCAGCCAGACTCGTTCTTTGACTACCACCAGATCCTGATGCAGAACCAACCATCTGAGGGAACCGAAGGTCCAACCGATCAGAAGTTGGTGGACATGGCCGCTCAGGCTGGAGCTGGCACTGAAGAAGTCAAGGGCTGCATTCAGAACAAGAGCTTTGGCGACTACGTCGAGCAGCACACCCAGTTCGTCCTGTCTAACCCACAAGATGGCGTGACCGTATCGGGAACCCCGACCATCTTGGTCAACGGGGAGCAGTACACCTGGAACACCGGAGACGAACTGCTCTCCTCTGAGCGCTTCGCTCAGTTCGTGTCATCCTCGATGGCTGAGTAAAAACAGTCTCAATAAAAATCCGGATCGGTTAGCCGATCCGGATTTTTGTTTCCGCGAGGTTCTCTAGCGTTACCGAGTTTCCGAGGTTATCTCTGAGATTCGCTCGCCAGCTGCAATCGATCTCTTGCTTCGTGTTTGGAAAGACTGCTCTTCCCGTGAAATCAAGGTCGTAGCTGGTGCCCTTCCAAGAGCCTGCCCAGTTTGGTGACCGAGAGAGGATTCCAAAACTGGTCTTGTTTCTGTCGTTGCCCGACATCGCTACGACGATCACCAACTTGGTCTCGTCACCGGTTACACATTCAAATGTGGCATCTGATACACCTCGGGCATCGGTCAGGTTGCCACTGAACTCATATTCGCGCTCAAAACCATCACGCTGCTCAAATTCGAAGCCGCTGAGCACCGGAGCATCGTGATCGTCGGTATAGATATAAAAGCCAACTCCAAGCAACACCGCGATGACCGAGTATTTGATGACAGTTTTCTTTTTGGGCAGGAATCGCTTCACACACCAAGGATAAGACTTGGGAACTGATGGCCGGAACACCTAAACTTGTCGGGTTGCCGACCTGGCGCAATTGGTAGCGCACCGCACTTGTAATGCGGGGGTTACGGGTTCGAGTCCCGTGGTCGGCTCTGAGGCAGAACTGGAGAATGCCGTGGAGTTTAACTTTTTAGCTTGGGCCCTGTCGGCTGTTGCCGGTATCGCAATCGGGGCGGTCTGGTTCGGACCAAAAACCTTTTTCCCAGTCTGGTGGAAGTTCATGGGTCGCACCCCTGAGGACCAGCCGGGCACCGCGAACATGGGCGTTGTCTTTGGGTTGACCTTCTTAGGGGCCTTTGTTCAAGCAGCTGTGTTGCAGGTTGTCATCAACCTTGCCCAAGCAGCGAACGGAGACCTGAACTGGTTCGGGGGATTGGCAACCGGTGCTCTGATGGGTGTTGGTTTTGCAGCCGCGACAGTACTGAGCCACAAGCTTTTTGGTGGATTCAGCTTGAAGGTGTGGGTTCTAGAGGTTGGTCAAGACATCGTTTCGCTCGCTGCAATGGGAGCGGTTATTGCGAGCCTTATTTAGTTTCTAGGTCTTAGCTCAGCAACCATTGGGCACACAAATGGGTCTGAGTTGTTGCTCAGTCCCACTTTGTTCAAGTGCTTCATGATCGCTACATAGCTCTTCGCAAGACCCATCTCGACCATGGTGATGTCGTTCTCGCGGCAGAACTCGCTAACGATTGCGTGGGCTTTCTTCAGGTATGGCCTTGCCATCGATGGGAACAGGTGGTGCTCAACCTGGTAGTTCAAGCCGCCCATCAAGTTGTCTTTTAGCCAGCTGCCTCGGATGTTTCTTGAGGTGAGGACCTGGCGTGAGAAGAAATCGAGTTTGGAATCTTTGGCAACCAGTGGCATGCCCTTGTGGTTTGGCGCAAATGCAGCGCCCATAAAGAAGCCGAAGGTCATCATCATGAAAAACCACAGTGCGATGCCCCACAGCCAGCCAAACATCAGGCTCAGGATCACCAGCGGTGCATTTTGACGAATCATCATTAGGGAGAATTCGAGGATTCTTACCGAAAGCTTGCGGTCCTTGCGAGCAAGGCCCGCAAACGAATCGAGCAGTAGGTCAAAACCGGTGAATAGAAGCAGGAATGGGAAAAGGTAACCCTGGCGATCGGAGAACCAGCGCTCGATGCCCTTCTTTGACTCTTTTGATTCAGTGGTGAAGCTCAGCACGCGAATCGCGATATCTGGATCCTCACCAATCTGGTTTGGTCGCTGGTGGTGCTTGTTGTGCTTGCGAAGCCAGAAGCCGTAGCTCAGACCCGCAAATAGATTGGCCAAAATCAGACCGAGCCAGTCGTTGGCCTTGTTGTTGTGGAAGATCTGACGGTGCGCAGCCTCATGGGCAATAAAGCCATACTGGGCACTGAGGATTCCAAGACCACCGGCAAGTGCAAAGCCAGCGAGAATCCAAAGTCTTGAATCGTTGTATGCGCTGGCGGATAGACCGGTAAGCACCCAGAGCCCGATCGCTAGCGCAGAGATGATCGCCAGGCGAATGATGTAGAAGCTTGGCTTTTTCAAAAGTAGTCCGGCATCTCTAACTCGCACCAAAACCTGGTGGAACAAAGTGGTTGATTGATTGGTTACAGTGGCCGTCATTTCTGCAGTCTAGAGTCAGAGCCTGAGTATTTTCGGCTAATTCATCGAATAGGCTTTGAATTGTGCAAGCAACGAGGCTTGAGCATGATCTGCTCGGTGAACGCGAAGTTCCAAATTCTGCCTATTGGGGTATCCACACCCTTAGGGCTATCGAAAATTTCCCCATCAGCGGTGTCCCCATCGGACACTACCGCTCCTTTGTAAGGGCGTTTGGCTTTATTAAAGAGGCTGCTGCCATTGCCAACCGCGAACTCGGTGCTTTAGACCCTGAGCTCGCTGAACCCATCATCAAGGCCTGTATCGATGTGCGAGACGGAATGCTGGATGGCGAGTTCGTTGTGGATGCCATCCAGGGCGGCGCCGGAACTTCGTCCAACATGAATGCCAATGAGGTAATCGCAAACAGAGCCCTCGAGGTTGCTGGGTTTGAAAAGGGTGACTACTCAAAGATTCATCCGCTAAACCACGTCAATGCTTCGCAGTCCACAAACGACGTTTACCCAACCGCGGTGAAGATTGCTCTAATCATCGAAATCATTGCGCTCCTGAAGGAGATTTCTCACCTCAGAACTGAGATTGGCCGCAAAGCCAGCGAGTATTCCAAGATCATCAAAATGGGCCGCACTCAGCTCCAGGATGCGGTACCAATGACACTTGGACAGGAGTTCGCTGCCTGGTCACAGACTCTGGGTGAGGATGAAGGGCGACTAAGGGAGATCATTCCGCTACTGAGCGAGATCAACCTTGGTGGCACTGCAATCGGAACCAAGATCAACACCCCTGATGGCTACCCCCAGTTGGTGGTGCGAGAGCTTTCAAGACTTTGTGAGCACGAGTTCATCCTCGCCGAAAACTTGATTGAGGCCACCAGTGATACCGGTGTCTTCGTCTCAACGTCGTCCGTGCTAAAGCGCTTTGCGACGAAAATTTCAAAGATCTCCAGCGACCTGAGGCTTTTGTCATCCGGCCCAAGAGCGGGCTTGGGGGAGATCAATCTCCCAGCTAGACAGGCCGGCTCTTCAATCATGCCTGGCAAGGTCAACCCGGTGATCCCAGAGGTTGTGAATCAAATCGCTTTCACGGTCATTGGAAACGACCTGACGGTCACAATGGCTGCCGAAAGCGGGCAGCTTCAGCTCAACGCCTTCGAACCGATCATCGCTAGGTCCTTGATGATGAGCATCACCTACCTTCGCAAAGGTTGCCGAGTGCTGGCCGACTACTGCATCGCCGACATCACCGCGAACGAGGAGTACCTCAGATCGACTGTTGAGAACTCGATTGGTTTGGTGACGGCCCTTGCACCCACGGTCGGCTATGAGAATGCCACCGCGATTGCAAAGCAAGCTCAGGAAAGTGGCACCACGGTCAAGCAAGCAGCGATCGAGCTTGGCCTACTAACCGCAGCTCAGTTTGACGAGATCCTGGGAGATGTGGATCGACTGAGTGGTCAGGCCTAAATAAACGCGTCCACCAACAGCGTTAGGACAGGCGCAAACACCAGGGCGGGCAGCAGGTCTGCAACACTGACCATCCTCAGCTGCAGCAACCGCAATCCGGTTCCCAGCAGCAAAATACCGCCGGTTGCGGTAATCGATGCAACCACGCTTGCGGGCATTAGCGCACCTGCCCCGATTGCCACCAAAGTAAGAATGCCTTGCCAAACCCCGACCGGGATTGCGCTAAAGGCAACACCCCAACCCAAAGCAGCTGCAAACGCAATTGCCGTGAAGCCGTCGAGGGTTGACTTCAACGCAAGAATGTCAAAACCATTACCAAGTCCATCTTGCAGAGCACCGAGCACAGCCATTGGACCAATAGTGAAAAGCAGCGAGGAGTTTACAAACCCCTCGATGAATTTTTGTCTGTCGCCACTGCCAGAGGTCTTGCGCTGTAGCCACCCTCCGAACTGCTCAAGGCGGGACTCAATCTGCAGTATTGATCCCGTTATGCCACCCAGCAATAGTGCACCCAAAACGATAAGCAAAGTGCCGGCCGATGTAACGGCAGCGACAAAATCTTTATCCTGCAAGGCAGCGAGGTTCAGGGCTCCGATAACCAAAACGACAAGTCCCATGGCGTCGGTCAGGGTGCGAGAGAGTCGCTCTGGCAGACGATTACCGAGCAAGACTCCGATGGTCGCGCCCGCCAAGATAGCGACGATGTTTATCAGGGTGCCCAATTAGATACCTAGGCCTGTAAGAACTGAAGAAGCTCGTAAACCAAAAACCCTGGCCAGACCAGCGCCTTCAAAAACCCGAGTGCACCCATCCAAAAATCAGTCGCGGTTGAGATGTAGTAAATCAACGCTCCGATAAATCCGATTCCGTAAACGGGGGAGGCGCTCTGTGAGAACTTAGCCATGGCTAAAGCTTAGTTAGCTGGCTTGAAGGTGATGCTTACAGAGTTAATGCAGTAACGGTCTCCGGTTGGGGTTTGAGGTGCATCATCAAAAACGTGCCCTAGGTGAGAGCCGCACTTGGCGCAGCGCACCTCGGTACGAATCATGCCGTGGGAGCGATCCTCAATGTATTCAATGGCATCGTTGCCCTGAGGCTTGTAGAAACTCGGCCAGCCGCAGTGCGAATCAAACTTGGTGTCCGCCTCAAACAAGAAGGCATCGCAGCCGCGGCAGTGGTAGCTGCCCGGACGGTGCTCTTCGAGCAATTCGCCCGTGTAGGCACGCTCGGTGCCTGCCATCCTGAGCACGTGGTACTCGAACTCGGAAAGCTCGGCCTTCCACTGCTCGTCTGTTTTATAGACCTCGTACTTCAATTCATGTACTCCTTTTGGAATTTATAACCGTTTAGTAACTAATTCAATGCCTGCTACTTAACCCTTGTATTTCCCTGAGTACAGCGTAAAGTGTGGAGAGTCGAGTTGGATTAGTTCCGCCCGATGCATTCGTGAGTTACGCGGGTGCGTAACTAGCATCAGGAGCAGTACATGGCACAAGGAACCGTAAAGTGGTTCAACTCTGAAAAGGGTTTTGGATTCATCACTCAGGATGGCGGACCGGA
>JACCDM011836293.1_pt1 | contig 14630 bp, 11 predicted proteins | sample 7445851 | NCBI WGS metagenome assembly JACCDM01 (sample SAMN15323438, study PRJNA562643) | freshwater metagenome | isolation source: river surface water | place: USA:Blue River Watershed | collected 2017-08-16
CAAGCAAAATTTTAGTTAAATTTATTGAATTAATTAAATAAATGAATAATTTGCAACTAATTTAAATGTGGGCGCGTATTTTTTTATACAAAGTAACCAACAGAATGCGTACATTCCGACAGTGATTGCTGAATCCCTGTCAATGCTGACATATGCCTAGCTTGCGGGTGATGCAAATGACACACAATGTTTTGGCTGTCTCTTTATGGAACCCAAGCCCCATTTCCTATGCAAGCACTGCAAGTCATTTTGAGCGGCGTCGCCCAAGGCTGTATTTACGGCCTGATCGCTTTGGGTTTTGTGCTTATTTACAAAGCCACCGAAACCGTCACATTTGCCCAGGGTGAGTTAATGATGCTGGGCGCCTTCAGCGGTTTGGCTTGCGTCTCCTACCTTGGCTGGCCTTTTGCTGTGGCTGTGTTGGTTTCCATGTTGGTCATGGCGTTTATTGGTTGGCTGATTGAAAGAGCAGTGATCAACCCGGTGCTTGGTGAACCGGCATTCGCCATTGTCATGCTCACCATCGGTGTCGGTTATGTCGCACGCGGACTGGTCACCATGATTCCGGACATAGGCACTGAAACACACAGCCTGGCCGTGCCGTATGCAGACATCAATTTTCAGTTTGGCGCGTTGGTACTGGGTGCCACACAACTGGTGGTGATGGCCACCACCGCAGTCTTATGCGGTTTGCTTTTTGTCATGTTCAAGTATTCGCGCATCGGCATTGCCATGCAAGCAACATCGCAAAACCAACTCGCTGCTTATTACATGGGAATACCGGTCAAGCGGCTTAATGGATTGGTTTGGGCATTGGCCGCTGTGGTTGCAACCATTGCAGGTTTGCTGCTGGCCCCGATCACGTTTGTCCATGCAAATATGGGTTTCATTGGTTTGAAAGCATTTCCTGCGGCAGTTGTCGGCGGCTTCGGCAGTTTGCCCGGCGCGATTGTGGGCGGCATCATCATCGGCGTGGTTGAGTCTTTGTCTGGGTTTTGGTTGCCCGAGGGCTTCAAGGATGTGGCCGCTTATGTGGTGGTGTTGCTGATGCTGGTATTCAAGCCTAACGGTTTGTTTGGCGACAACTTGCGCAAAAAGGTCTGACCCATGCGCTTTATTTTCAAAACCTCTTACAACCAGGACATCGATCTGGCCAAACATAACGGCCATGTGTTTTGGTATGCCTTGTTATTGCTTGCGTTGGCTGTTGCGCCGTGGGTGTTGCAGGAATATTGGCTGGCACAACTGACGTTTGTGATGATCTACAGCATCATGGGTTTGGGCTTGATGGTGCTGGCCGGGTTCACCGGTTTGTTCTCCATCGGCAATGCGGCTTTCATGGGCGTGGGTGCTTATGTAGCGGCGGTGTTGTCTGCCAACGGCACACCGTTTCCTGTGACAGTGATTGTCAGTGCGGGTTTGTCTGCCTTAGTTGGTGCAGTGGTGGGTTTGCCTGCATTGCGTGTCAAAGGTATTTTCTTAGGCATCGCCACTTTGTCCTTTGGATTCATTGTGGAAGAGGTGTTGGCGCGCTGGGAAAGTTTGACCGGTGGCAACGCAGGCATGCATGTGAAAACACTGGTCATCGGTAGTTGGAAAGCCGACAGTGGCGACAAGTTTTATGCCGTTTGTTTGGTGGTGACAGTCTTGTGCACCCTGGCCGTGCTTAATTTATTGCGAAGTTCCACAGGGCGCGCGTTTGTGGCGATTCGCGATTCGGAAATTTCCGCGCAAAGCATGGGCATTCATCTGGCTTATTACAAAACCCTGTCCTTCATGTTGTCGGCTGCACTGGCAGGCATTGGCGGGTCTTTGTATGCACACAAAATGCAGTTCATTAGCCCGGATCAGTTCGGTATTTTGCAGTCCATCGATTTATTGTTGATGGTGGTGATTGGTGGCTTGGGATCGGTGCATGGCGCATTTTTAGGCGCCATCTTTTTGATCACTATGCCGCAGTTCATCACGCTGGGCAAAGATTATTTACCGGCAGCTATCGGTCAAGCCCCCGGATTGCAAGCAGTGGTTTACGGCTTGGTACTGATTGCGTTTGTCATGTTCGAGCCCATGGGCTTATACGGTCGCTGGCTGAAAATTCGCACTTGGTTCCAGTTGTTTCCTTTTTATCGCAAGGGCATGTTCAAGCGACAAAAAAGTTTCCAGAAATCGGACCGACTCAAATGAGCGATATTCTTCTCAGCGCCCACGACTTGACGGTTCGCTTCGGTGGCGTGCTCGCGGTCAACCGCGTCAGCTTTGAGGTTCGCCAAGGCGAGGTGTTTACTTTGATAGGGCCCAATGGCGCGGGCAAGACCACGGTGTTCAATTTGATCAGCCGCATTTACACGCCTACCGCAGGCCACCTCGATTACCAAGGCCAACGCTTGAGCGATATGCCTGCACACGCAGTCGCTGCCGCGGGCATTGCACGCACGTTTCAAAACATCGAACTGTTTGAGCACGCATCGGTGCTGCACAATTTATTGATCGGTCGTCATGTGCACAAGCGCACAGGTTTTTGGCAGCATATGTTGTTCACGCCTCAAGTCAGGCGCGAGGAAATTGCCACCCGTCGCAAGGTGGAAGAAATCATCGATTTTCTGGATTTGCAAAAGTACCGCGACACGCTGGTGGCGGGCTTGCCCTACGGCATACGCAAAGTAGTGGAACTGGCACGTGCCTTGTGTACCGAGCCGCAATTGTTGTTACTCGACGAACCATCCTCCGGCTTGAATGTGGAAGAAACCGCTGACATGGCGTTTTGGATTCAAGATATTCAAAAAGACTTGGGCATCACGGTGTTGATGGTCGAGCATGACATGAGTTTGGTTTCCAAAGTCAGTGACCGCGTGCTGGCCATGAACCAAGGCGAGGTGCTGGCCATGGGAACACCTGCAGAGGTGCAATCCAACCCAGCGGTGATTGAAGCGTATTTAGGCGGCACATTTGACGCCACCGCTTTCAAAAGAACGACAGGGGAGACCGCATGAGCGACATCCTGTTGCAACTCAATAACGTTGAAAGCGCTTACGGACCGGTGCGCGCCATACGCGGTGTGAGCTTGTCTGTGCGGCGCGGACAAATTGCCACTGTGCTGGGCTCTAACGGTGCGGGTAAAACCACGGTGCTGAAAACCATATCCGGCATCATTGACCCGCGCAAAGGCAGTGTGCAATTCAAAGACGAGAACATCACGGCCATGGACCCGGCGCACATCGTGCAACGCGGTTTGGTGCATGTGCCCGAGGGGCGCGAGGTGTTTCCTTTGCTGTCGGTTCGTGACAATTTGTTGATGGGTGCATACATCCGCAGTGACAAAGACCGCATTGCCCATGACATTGAAACCGCTTTTGGGTATTTCCCGATCTTGCGTGAACGCGCGGCGCAACCCGCCGGTTTGCTCTCTGGCGGACAACAGCAAATGTTGGCGATTGCACGTGCCTTGCTGAGCAACCCGGAGATGATTTTGTTGGACGAACCCTCACTGGGTTTGTCGCCTAAATTGACGCAGGAAATTTTTGAGATTGTGCTGCGCATCAACCGCGAGCGCGGCACTACCATGTTGTTGGTCGAGCAAAACGCCAACATGGCATTGAATGTCGCTGACTATGGTTTTGTGTTGGAGTCAGGTCGCATCGTCATGGAAGACACCTGCGCACGTTTGCTGCAAAAGGATGACATCAAAGAGTTTTACTTAGGCCTCAAAGAAGCCGGTGCCCGGGATGAGCGGCGCTGGAAAAAGAAGAAAACCTGGAGATAACACATGAGTGTTTTATGGGATACCGCCAGGCTCAAAGGAACATCTGACATCTTGATGGCGGGTGAAACCATCACGGATGTTTTTTGGAATGGGGTGGCTGCGCGTTCTTCCCGTTTGATGATGCGCGAGAAAAAATTCGGCATCTGGCAAAGCTGGACATGGCAGCAAACAGGACAAGCCGTGCGTGAACTCACCATGGGCTTGGTGTCCAAAGGTTTCGGCGTGGGTGACTGCGCTTCTATTTTGTCGAATACCCGGCTCGAATGGGTGTTGGCTGACATGGCGGTTTTGTCCGCAGGCGGTATATCTAACGGTATTTACCCGACGGACTCGGTGTCGCAGGTGCAGTATTTGTGCGAAGACTCACGCACCACCGTGTTGTTTGTCGAAGATGAAGAGCAACTGGACAAAGCGTTGATGGCGCGCGCTCAATTACCGTTACTCAAATGGATTGTGGTGATTGACACAGAAGGGCTGACAAGATTTGCCGATCCCATGGTCATCAGCTTGGATGAGTTGCGGGCGCAAGGGGCTGCCTATGACAGATTGCATCCGCAAGAGTTTGATCAACGCCGTGTGAGTCGACAACCCGCTGATTTGGCGATTTTGATTTACACCTCCGGCACCACCGGTAAGCCCAAGGGTGCGATGCACAGTCACGCCGGCATGGTGTTTGTCATGCGCGGCTACAGCCGTTATTTGGCACAAGATGAAAACGATGAACGCATGCTGTTTTTGCCTTTGTGCCATATCGCCGAGCGCATCGGCGGCATGTACTCATGCATTTACGGCGGCTCCATTTTGAATTTTGTCGAAAACCCGGACACCGTGCCCGAAAATGTGCGTGAAATTGCGCCTACCCTTTTCTTTGCTGTCCCCCGGGTCTGGGAAAAGTTTTATTCTGCGGTGACGATTGCGATTGCTGAGGCTGGAGCCATGCAGCAAGCTGTCTACAAACTGAGTCTGTCTATTGGTTATGCCGTGGCTGAGCGTGTGTTGAATAGACAGACAGTGCCGTTATGGTTGAAGCTGTCTTTTCAAGCCGCGCGTTTGGTGGCTTTAAACAATGTGCGTCGCATGATGGGCATAGAACGCGCCAGGTTTTTAGGCACAGGTGCCGCGCCTATTTCGCCAGACTTGGTGCGCTGGTATTTGGCCTTAGGCGTTCCCATGTTGGAGGTGTGGGGGCAAACTGAATCAGGCGGTGCTTCCACATTCATGCCTTACGACCACATCGTGCCAGGGTCGATTGGCAAGGCCTGTGATTACAACGAAGTCAAAGTCGATCCGCACACTCAAGAGTTGCTGATTCGTGGCCCCAATGTGTTCATGGGTTATTTGAATCAACCTGAGAAAACCGCAGAAACCGTTGACGCAGACGGGTGGTTGCATACCGGGGACGTGGGCAGTGTGGATGCAGAAGGATTTTTCAAAATCACCGACCGGATGAAAGACATCATCATCACTGCTGGCGGCAAGAACATCACGCCCAGTGAATGGGAAAACGAATTGAAGTTTTCACCTTATGTCACCGACGCTGTGGTGATTGGTGACAAGCGTGCTTATTTGTCGGTCATCATCATGATTGACTTAGACAATGTAGAGAAATTTGCCCAGGACCATGATGTGCCTTTTTCAAATTACGCCAGCCTCACCCGCGCTGCCGAAGTACAGTCTTTGATACAGACAGAGATAGACAAGGTGAACACCAAATTTGCACGCGTCGAACAGATCAAGCAATTCCGATTGCTTGACACCCAATTGACTGCCGAAGATGATGAACTCACGCCAACCATGAAACTCAAGCGTAAGTTTGTTGAGAAGAAGTACAGTGATTTGATTGAGTCCATGTATACCACTTGAATCTTTTACAGCTTGAATAAGGAACTGAACCATGAAAAAACAACTTTTGATTGCAATGCTTGCACTTGGCTTAGGGCAAGCATGGGCGCAACAACAAGGCGTGACCAAAGACGAGATTTTGATCGGCACCATACAAGATTTGTCCGGTCCTTTGGCCGGTTATGGCAAGGCTGTTCGCAACGGCATGCAATTGCGGATTGACGAACTCAATGAGCAGGGAAGTATTCACGGACGCAAACTTCGTTTAGCCACTGAGGACTCCGGCTATGACCCCAAGCGCGCGGTATTGGCTGCACAAAAGCTGGTGAACCAGGACAAAATTTTCATCATGGCTGCCCATATTGGCACTGCACAAAACAATGCGGCCATGCCGGTTCAGTTTGATAAAAACATCATCAATTTTTTACCCGTGACCGCTGCGCGTGAAATGTACGAACCCTTCAACAGATTGAAGTACGCGGCGTTTGCCACTTATTTCGATCAAATGAGAGCCGCAGTGCCCAGCCTTGTCAAAGAGAAAAAACTCACCAAGGTGTGTGCGATTCACCAAGATGATGAATTTGGCCTGGAAGTGCTGCGCGGTGCAGAGGCTGGATTGAAGACCATCAAAATGGATTTCACAGAGAAGACCTCGTATAAGCGCGGAGCGACAGATTTTTCCTCGCAAGTGGCGCGCATGAAATCTGCCGGTTGCGAATTGGTGGTGTTAGGCACCATCATTCGTGAGACCGTAGGTACGATTGCCGAGTCTCGCAAAACCGGCTTTAACCCCTTGTTCATCGGTTCAAGCGCTGCGTATACCGATTTGATCCACAAACTGGGCGGCAAGGCCATGGACGGTATGTATGCCACCATGACTGTGCCGCACCCTTACTTGGATGAGGCCTCCAAGCCGATTGCGTTTTGGGCCAATAAATACAAAACCAAGTTTGGTGACGATCCCACGGTTTTCTCGGTTTATGGTTACATCATTGTGGATGCTTTCATTCGGGGCGCTCAAAAAGCCGGCCCGAACTTGACCACCGACAGTTTCGTCAAGGCCATGGACAGCATGACGCTGCCTCCGGATATTTTCGGCGGTCCTGAAGGTAAGTTCAGTCCTACTCAGCACTTGAGTTCTAACCGTTCACGTTTGTCGCAGATTCAGGACGGTAAATGGAAAATCATTTCTGACTACTTCAAGCTTGATTAATTGGTTTAATTAGGGTCAGATACAAATTTCAAAGTTAAACCTTCACGCCATGTCGGTTCGGTCGCCGCTCACCGCCGCTGCGCGGCAACGTTCGCGTCGGCCCGCCCGCCATGTCGTTTGTCCAATCGACAAATTTTCTCCGACGGCATTTCTGTAGTTTCAGAAGTCTTGTTAGTTCAAACGAATCACCAAAGGCCGGACAGGCGGGGGCGTTTTTTTCGAGCGAAAGCGGAGAAAAAAAGCGCACCGGACGGGTCGGCCTAAGCGTGTCTTCGAGTTTCTAGAGCAGAAATGCCAAACCCTAACGGATGGGTCGGCCTATGCGTGTCTTTTAACAACGACAGAAATACCAAACCCTAACGGACTGGTCGGCCGAAATGTGTCTAAACGAAATGAATCAAGGTCTGCTTATGAGCTACTTGATCGCCACTCGCCACAGTGACTTGCTTGATCACGCCATCTTTGGGCGCATTCAAATGGTGTTCCATTTTCATGGCTTCCATGACCAGAAATAACTGTCCTGCCTTGACTTCAACTCCATCGGCCACATGCAATTGCACGATGCGTCCGTGCATGGGCGCCAACACCTCATTGCTCTGTTTTGACCTCGTGGAAGCTGCAGGCAGCAGTCGCTGATCTTGAATAAACACCTGGTCTGCCTTGTGATGTAACCACAAGCCATCGTTTGCCCATGCAAATTCAAACAACATGGGTTGACCGTTAACCAAGGCTGTGAGTTGACCGTTTCCGCAGCCGTGAGCTTGGTATTGTTCATTCAAAGCAGAGTCGGCAAATATCACTTTCAACTCAGAGATGGCATATGTCAAGTCAGTTTGCGTCGCTGTCCATGCATTGCCGTTTTGAAGCACACGCCATGACTGCAATTGATCGCCTACTTTGATAGGCACTTGTTGTTCGCTATATCCGCTGCTGCGCCAATTCCACCAGTCATCCGGCAGCATGGCATTTGAATGGCGAGGCAAGCTTGTCAAAGCGAATGCCGCCATGGCATGCATTTCTTGCGATACCTCAGTGGTTGTCAGTTCGAGTAACTCATGTTGCAGCACAGATGTGCTGAATCGACCACTTGCAAATGTGTCGCTTCGCAACACGTTCGCCAAAAATCCCCGGTTGGTGTGGATTCCTAAGCACACAGTTCGCTCAAGTCCATCGGCTAATTGTTGGATGGCTGATTCGCGTGTGGATGCGTGCGCAATCAATTTGCCCAGCATGGAATCGTAAAAAGGGCTGATGTCCATGCCTGACGCCAAGGCCGCATCGCATCTCAGTCCGGCAGGTGATTTCCAATAGTGCAGAGTGCCACTTTGCGGCATGTGTTGTTGTTTGGTGTCTTCTGCGCACAGGCGCACTTCAATGGCGTGCCCGCCGGACTCAAACCGCTGCAACAGTTCTTCTTGCTGAAAAGATAAATGCTCACCCATGGCAATGCGTAACTGCCATGCCACCAAATCTTCATGGATCAAAGCTTCAGTTACTGGATGCTCAACTTGCAATCGCGTGTTCATTTCCATGAAATAAAACGCTTCATCTTGTCCGGGTGCAGTGTCGAGCAAAAACTCCACTGTGCCTGCACCTATGTAATTCACTGCACTCGCGACTTTGACAGCGGCATCACCGAGTTTGCGTCGCAACACTGGGTTGACTGCGGGTGAGGGCGCTTCTTCAATCAGTTTTTGATGACGACGTTGAACCGTGCAATCCCGCTCGCCCAAATGAATCACATGACCGTGCGAATCTGCCAGCAACTGCACTTCCACATGACGCGGCGATAGCAATGCACGTTCTAAAAGCAAACGTCCATCACCAAATGCGGCTTGCGCTTCGTTGAACGCACTTTGCAAAGCTGCAGGCAGTTCGTTTGCGTCAAGCACCAAGCGCATACCTCTGCCACCACCGCCTGCACTGGCTTTGACCATCAACGGAAAACCCAGTGTCAACGCCTCAGCAGCCAAGGCTGACAAATCGGTGCTGGCTTGCTTGCTACCAGGCAATACCGGTACGCCTGCTTGCTGCATGTGTTGACGTGACTGCGCTTTGTCTCCCATGGCACGCATGGCTGCAACAGGCGGGCCAACCCAAACCAAACCAGCTGCTCTGACCGCTTGCGCGAAATCAGCGTTTTCAGACAAAAAGCCATAGCCCGGGTGAATCGCTTGTGCGCCGCTTTGTCGCGCAGCAGTCAGGATTTTTTCAATGGACAAATAACTGTCTACTGGGCGTTCTCCACCAATCGCAAAAGACAGATCGCAACTTTGCACATAAGGGGCATTGGCATCTGCGTCCGAGTAAACCGCAACGGTGCGTATACCCATTGCACGCGCTGTGCGAGCCACACGGGTAACGATTTCGCCTCTGTTGGCGATCAGCAGCGTATGAAAGCGGGCTTGAGTCATGCAGAGACCGTGGTCCATTCGGGTTTTCGTTTTTCTGAACGTGCGAGTATTCCTTCAGTGGCAGTTCCGCTGCGCAAACTGTGGGCAAACTGGGTGGCAGCGAAATCCAAAATGCCGCCCAAATCCGCTTTGGCGGCACCTTGGCGCAAAATTTGAACGGTTGCACGCAAGGCCGCAGGCTCTGCATGAAGCCAATGTTGCTGCCAATTTGCCAAAGCTGCTTCAACATCACTGGCCAGTTCGTCAACCAAACCTATTTGCATGGCTTGCTGCCCATTGATCTTGCGAGTGCTGAGCATCAATTGCATGGCATTGACATGCCCTAAGCGTAGTTGAATGAAGGGCGCGATTTGTGCAGGAGGCAAACCCATGCTCAATTCGGGTGTTGACATGACCGTGGTCTCGTCTGCGATGACCAAATCACATGTTGCTGCCAATCCGCAACCCCCGCCAATGGCCGCGCCTTGAACCACCGCCACTGTCATGACTTCACAATTTTTCAACTGCTGCAGTAAGAAACCGAAATCACGGTTGTAAACCGCGACATGGTCCGGCCCATTGTCAGGAGGGGGCGTGGCCATCAACTCCCGGAAGCTGGCGAAGTCGCCGCCGGAACAGAAATAGCCGTTGGCACCCCGTATGACTATCGCTCGCAATTGAGGATGCAGGCTCACATGTTGCAAAGCATCTTTCATGGCCTGAACCATCTCAATGCTCAAGGCATTGCGTGTGTGCGGGGCATCCAGCCAAATAATCCAATGCGTTTGATGCATTTCTATTCGAAGCATGTATCAATCTCCTGATAAGCGCATTTAAAACAGCAAATGCAGTGATGAAAAAATTACTGACGCGCGGGAAGCGTATGCATGTATTTGCTGATGATGCCCAGCATGACTTCATCCGCACCGCCGCCTATGGAGGCCAATCTGCCGTCGCGGTACATGCGTGACACCGGGTTGTCCCAGGTGTAGCCCATGCCACCCCAGAACTGCAAACAACCATCGGGCACGCTGCGCAACAAACGTCCGGCTTTGAGCTTGGCCATAGATGCCCATTCGGTGACATCTTTGCCCTCAATGTATTGCTGAGTGGCTAGATAGGTGAGGGCGCGCAAACACTCAACTTCGGTTTTCAATTCAGCCAAGGTGAAATGCACCACTTGGTTATCCAGCACCGATTTGCCGAAGGCCTGTCGCTCGCGTGTGTAAGCAATGGTTTGTTCAATGCAATTGCTAAGGCTTTGTATGGCATTGGCGGCGGCCCACAGGCGTTCTTCTTGAAACTGCATCATCTGGTATGTGAAGCCCATGCCTTCTTCACCGATGCGGTTGCGCTGCGGCACACGCACATCGTCAAAGTGAATCAAGCCGGTGTCGCTGGCCATCATGCCTATCTTGCGGATTTTTTTGGCACGTGTGACACCGGGTGTGTTCATTGGCACGATGATCAGACTTTTGTTTTTGTGAGCTGCACCTTCGCTGGTGTTTGCCAACACACACATCCAATCGGCTTGCAAACTGTTGGTGATCCACATCTTGCCGCCGTTGATGATGTAGTCATCGCCGTCTTTGCGTGCAGTAGTTTTAATGGCTGAAACATCAGAGCCCGCATGCGGCTCGGACACACCGATACAAGCCACGGCTTTGCCGCTGATGGCAGGGGCTAAAAATTCCTCACACAAAGCTTGGCTGCCAAAGCGCGCCAAGGCTGGTGTGGCCATGTCAGTTTGCACACCAATGGCCATAGGCAAGGCCCCGCAACTGATGTGTCCCAAGGCTTCAGCCATGATGACGCTGTAGGAATAATCGAGACCGCTGCCGCCGTAGGTTTCGGGTTTGGTTAATCCCAAGTAACCGAGATCACCGAGTTTGCCGAACACTTCATGCGCAGGAAACATTTCTGCGGCTTCCCATTCGTCCACATGGGGATTGATTTCATCTTCGATGAAACGTTTGAGATTGCGTTTGAGTTCTTCGTGTTCATGGGTGAGTTGCATGCCTAGGGCTCCAGAGTAGAGGGTTAAGCGCGGGAAACGCCGTACTGCATGGGGCGTAATTGACGTTCATCGGCTTCGCGACACAGCGTCAGCGTTAAAGCCAGCACACGGCGCGTGTCGCGCGGATCGATGACGCCATCGTCAAGCAATAAACCTGAGGTGTAAAACGCGCTCATTTGCCGCTCAAAGGTTTGCACAATGCTTTGCTTCATGGCATCTCGTTTTTCTGCGTTGACCGACACACCTTTGCGTTGCGCAGCGTCTTCCATGACGATGCCCATGGTGTCGGCCGCTTGCTGCGGGCCCATAACGGCAGTGCGCGCATTGGGCCAACTGAATACAAAACGCGGACCGAATGCGCGGCCGCACATGCCGTAGTTGCCAGCGCCGAATGAGGCGCCGCACAGTACCGTGATTTGCGGCACACGCGCATTGGACAAAGCCTGTATTTGTTTCGAGCCGTGTTTGATCATGCCTGCGTGTTCTGCTTCGCGCCCTACCATGAAGCCGGTGGTGTTGTGCAACCAGATCAAGGGCAAACCGGTTTGATCGCAAGACTGTATGAAGTGGGTGATTTTGTTGCTGCCGGCCGGGTCCAACGGTCCGTTGTTGGTGATGATGCCCACGCGCTGACCTTCGATGCTGGCATGCACGCACACAGAGGCGGGACCGAAATCCGGTTGAAAGGCCAAAAACTCAGAGCCATCAACCAGATGCTCAATCACGCGGTGCATATCAACCGGTCGCTTGCTGTCTGCGGAAAAAATATCCAGCAAACCCTCTGCAGGCAATGTCGGTGCAGATGCTTTCGGCCACAAAGCTTGTTTGGCTTGCCAGCCCCAACGCTCAATCACTTGCCGTGCCATGCCGATGGCATGTGCGTCATCCTCGGCGACATAGTCCGCCAGACCCGACACGCTGGCGTGCACATCTGCACCGCCCAAACTTTCATCGTCCGCAATTTCGCCGGTGGCAGCTTTAAGCAAAGGAGGGCCGGCCAGAAAAGCACGGCCTCGGCCGCGCACCATGATGACTTGATCGGACAAACCCGTCATGTACGCACCGCCTGCGGTGGACGGGCCGTGCACCACTGCCAGCACCGGAATACCTGCGGCAGACAAGCGCGCCAAGCCATAAAAATTACCGCCACCCAAGACAAATTGCTCAACGCGGTATTTCAATAAATTGGCACCGGCGGATTCGACCAAATGCACAAAAGGCAGTTTGTTTTGCAAAGCAATGGCTTGCGCGCGTTGAAATTTTTCTATGCCTTGGGCCTGCAAAGCACCGGCGTCAATGCCTGCATCATCAGCGACCAACATCACACGTGTGCCCGACACCATGGCAATGCCCACGATAGCGCCGCCGCCGGGCACAGATACGGATTCATCCGGTGTGTCTTGCAGCCATCCGGCCATGGTGGACAACTCCAGAAAAGGCGTGCCCGGGTCGAGCAGTCTTTCCACACGCTCGCGCGGTAAAAGTTGACCGCGCTTCGCAAACACGGGTGCTGCTTGCGCGCTGCGTTCTCTGGTGCGTGCTTCGATAGCGCGCAGTTGTTGGATCAGACCGAGTTGGTAGTCGCGCGCGCTCATCTGAGTCATGGCTTGCCTTTGCTTAAAACTTGAGGCGTTTGCGCCAGATGAAAACCGTTGAAGGCTTGGTTGCTGCCGCCGTTGCCGACTTGCGGCCAAATGCGTTTAGCGTTCGGTGCCCCGCCATCAATGCGCAAGCAAGCACCGGAAATGAAAGCCGCAGCAGGTGAGAGCAAAAACACAATGGCAGCTGCCACTTCGCTCTCGGTGCCTATGCGTTGCAGGGGCACGAGCTTGTGCATGTTTTGGATCATGGCCGTCATCTCGGGTGGGTAGTTATCCATGCCACTTGAGGCAATCCAACCGGGGGCGACTGCGTTAGAGCGAACAGGCCCCCATTCAAGAGCAGCTGTTTCTGTGAAATTGAGCATTCCTGCACGCGCAGCGCCCGAGTGCCCCATCCCCGGCATGCCCATCCACATGTCTGCAATCACATTGACGATGGCGCCGCCGTGCTGTTGCATCCATTGGTTGTAGCACTCGCGCGCCATCAAAAAACCGCCGGTGAGGTTGTTACGAACCACGGCATCCCAACCTTTGGCTTTGATTTGCGATAAGGGTGAAGGGAATTGACCACCGGCATTGTTGACCAGTCCATCGATGCGGCCATGTGTTTGCAATATGTTTGTGATGGTTTGCGAAACCACATCTTCTTCGCGGATATCGCAAACATGCACAGACGCTGTACCACCTGCCTCGGAAATTTCTTGGGCCACTGCGTTGAGTTTGTCAATTTTTCTGCCTACCAGCGCCAAATGTGCACCGAGTGCAGATAACTCGTGTGCTGTGCATCTGCCAATGCCGGAACCGCCGCCTGTGACGATGATGACTTGTTTGTCAAACAGGCCGGGCTTGAAAATGGATTGGTATTTCATGCGATGTAATTATTGGAACAGTGAAAACAATACAGGTTATTGGGGCATGAACATGCGAGCGAGTTTAGGTTGCATATAAACTGTGTGTCAATCAAGTTTTACCCCCTATACCCATTCAAGTCTCAAGGAGAGATTCATGACGCACGCCATGATTTTTGACGCCATCAGAACACCCCGCGGCAAAGGCAAAAAAGACGGCAGTTTGCACGCTATCAAGCCGGTGGATTTGCTGGGCGGTTTGCTCAACCAATTGCAGGTGCGGCACGGTTTTGACACCGCCGAGGTGGATGATGTGGTGATGGGCTGCGTCAGTCCGGTGGGCGAGCAAGGCTCTGTGTTGCCCAAAACCGCATTGCTTAAAGCCGGTTGGGATGTGCAAGTCTCCGGCGTGCAGATCAACAGGTTTTGCGCGTCTGGTTTAGAGGCGGTCAACTTGGCCGCGCAAAAAGTAGCCAGCGGATGGGAAGACTTGGTGGTTGCAGGTGGAGTTGAAAGCATGTCGCGCGTGGCCATGGGTTCTGATGGCGGCGCATGGGCGCAAGACCCGGCGACCAATGCAGCCACCGGTTTCACACCGCAAGGTATTGGTGCCGATTTGATCGCCACCATGTCCGGTTGGAGCCGAGAAGACGTTGACCGCTTCGCACTCACATCTCAACAGCGCGCCGCCGCTGCCCAAGCCGACGGCAGGTTTGACCGTTCAGTTATTCCAGTTTTGGATGAAATCGGAATTGCTGTACTTGAGCGTGACGAGTTCATCAAACCACGCACCACCATGGAAGGTTTGGCTGCGCTGAAAACAAGTTTTGCCGACATGGGCAAAATGGGATTTGATGCGGTGGCCTTGTCGCGTTACCCGCATGTCGAGCGTATTGACCATGTCCACACCGCCGGTAATTCATCCGGCATTGTGGACGGTGCAGCTGCGGTGTTGA
>JACCDM010966033.1_pt1 | contig 14616 bp, 14 predicted proteins | sample 7445851 | NCBI WGS metagenome assembly JACCDM01 (sample SAMN15323438, study PRJNA562643) | freshwater metagenome | isolation source: river surface water | place: USA:Blue River Watershed | collected 2017-08-16
CAATTTTCACAATTTTGATTTGCGAAGAGCTAAGGGCGCGCTTTCCTTTCGGAGGTTTCTCTTGGACGCGAATTGCATTTAGCCAAGTTGATTCACCGCTTACGCCATTGGTTTCCTATGGGGGAGTACTACTGCTTTCATTTGCAACCCTTCTACTTGCGCTGCTATTTACTCATATACGAATTCGAAACACATTAATTGCTTTTTTTGTAGTTCTCGTTTCAGGTTTCATCCCAAGCAATGCAAAGGGCGCAGAGAGCCTTTCATTAATTGCTATTCAGGGAAATACTCCATCGGTTGGACTTGAGTTCAATTCACGGGCTAAGGCTGTTTTCGATCTTCATCGGGATGCCACGCAGCGCCTCGTGAAATCAAATTACGATGCGATCATTTGGCCTGAAAATGCTATTGATATCGATCCCAGGAATTATCCAGAAGTTGCAACAGATATTGAACAGCTAACCAAAGAATTGCAAACACCGCTAATCGCTGGCGTTGTACTGCAGGAAAATGGTCACCCGGCTAATGCATCGGTGCTTTATGGGGTGGATGGCCAAGTCGAAACGACATACATCAAGAGATACTTAACACCGTTTGGCGAATATATGCCGCTAAGAGGCTTGGCTGAAATAATTTCTCCATTTGCAAAATCTGTAAATGACTTTAAGCCTGGAGATAACTTCGTGGCTCATACAGTTTCCGGAAAGCAAATTTCTCCAATCATCTGTTATGAAATAATCAATGATGGTTTAGTCAGAGAAGGCGCACTAAATACTGGAGCTTTTATAGTTCAGACAAATAGCGCCACATTCGCAAACACAGCAGAGAGTGCGCAACAATTAGCAATCACCAGAATTCGAGCGATCGAGCATTCACGTGAAATTCTCAGCGTTTCAACTGTCGGAATATCCGCATTTATCGACAATAATGGTGTCGTGAAAGCGCAGACAGCAGAAAATGTATCTACTTCCTTATCCGGTGAACTTGGCATTTCTAGCCACCGAACATGGTCGGATCGCTTAGGGGGAGTGGCTCCCCTTTTAACGCTGCTTTTTTCACTATTCTTCGCGGCGCGGAGATCTTCTAGGAAGTTTGCACCGTGAACAAAATCGCAATATTGATACCAACATATAACGAAGCAGTCTCAATTGTTGAGTTGTTGGAAAAATTAAAAGATTTCAGAAAAATCGACAATAAAGATTTTGAGGTCATTGTTATCGATGACAATTCTCCAGATGGCACCGCCGAAATTGTCGATAATTTGCATCTAAATTGGGTTTCAATTTTACGTCGTCCTGGTAAAGGCGGATTAGGCGCTGCTTACCGAGCAGGCTTTGCACAAGTTTTAGCCAACCCTAAATACACACATGTAATCACCATGGATGCTGATGGCTCACATCGAGTAGAAGATCTCGCAAAGATGATCTCTGCGATTCAACCTGGCAAATTGATAGTTCTTGGCACGCGTTGGATGCCGGGTGGATCGGTGGTTAACTGGCCGAAACGTCGTCAATATCTATCCCGAGCAGGTACTGCCTACGCCAAATTGGCGCTGCGTATACCCTTAAATGACTTAACCGGTGGTTTTCGGGTTTATAGCGTTGAACTTCTAAATTCGCTAAAACTCAGCGATATGCAGGCAACTGGATATTGCTATCAAATTGAGATGGCCTTAGCTGCGCATTTATCGGGTGCCAAGCAGGTTGAAGTCCCAATTACCTTTGTAGAAAGGATCAACGGCGTATCGAAGATGTCGCGGGCGATAGTTGTTGAAGCTTTGCTGCAGACAACCCGTTGGGGCCTTTCTCGCGCCTTTAGACCTAACGCCGATAAGTTACATTATGTTAAGTAACGCAAAGTAAACCCAGCCCCGCAAGGCAGAGATACCTATTATTCGGCGTAAGCCTCAATTGGTGCGCAAGAACAGACCAGATTTCGATCGCCAAAGGCGCCATCTATGCGTCCGACGCTCGGCCAATACTTACCCTGAGTTCCAATCAACTCACCGCTGATAAGCCCGCTAGCGGGCGCTGGAAAGGCTCCCATCTCACGTGAATAGCGACGATCCCAATTGCTTGAGACAACCACACCCGCCGTATGAGGCGCATGGCGCAGGGCTGAATCTTCGACTGCGATAGCACCAACGGTGATCTCGGAGATTTCGCGGGCAATCTCGATCATCGCATTTATGAAGCGGTCCATTTCACGGACATCTTCAGATTCGGTTGGCTCAATCATTAGAGTTCCAGGAACTGGAAAGCTCATCGTCGGTGCATGGAATCCGAAATCCATTAGGCGCTTGGCGATGTCATCTACCGTCACACCACTTACCTTGGTGATTTCTCTCAGATCCAAGATGCATTCATGGGCAATCAAACCAGTTTCGCCGGTGTAGAGAATCGGATAATGCGGTGCCAACTTCTTCGCCATGTAGTTAGCTGACAAGATCGCAACTTGGGTCGCATGAGTTAACCCTGCTCCCCCCATCATTCGAATATAACTCCAAGAAATCGGCAAGATGCTCGCTGATCCAAATGGCGCAGCAGAAATTGGTCCTGGCCCTGTTGCAGGTCCAGCAGTCGCATCGAGAGGATGGTTCGGCAAGAACGGAGCCAAATGTGCGCGTGCAATAACTGGTCCGACACCTGGTCCTCCACCACCATGAGGTATACAGAATGTTTTATGTAAATTTAAGTGCGAAACATCTGCGCCAAATTTTCCAGGTTGGGCTAGGCCAACGAGTGCGTTCAGGTTGGCACCATCAACATAAACCTGACCACCAGAAGCATGAACGAGTTCGCAGATTTCACCGATTGCAGCTTCGAATACTCCGTGAGTTGACGGATAAGTAACCATCAACGCTGCCAAATTCGCGCCGTGTTCTGCAATCTTTGCCTTGATATCTTCCACTGAGACATTTCCGAGTTCATCACAAGCAATTACGACTACTTGCATTCCAGCCATAACTGCACTCGCTGCATTAGTGCCATGGGCACTTGATGGAATCAAACAGATTGTGCGGTGGCTTTCTCCACGTGAATCGTGATAATTGCGAATTGCCAGAAGTCCTGCAAACTCACCTTGGCTGCCCGCATTTGGTTGAAGTGAGACAGCGTCATAACCAGTGATTGCAACTAACCAATCAGATAGTTCTTTAATCAAACGACGTGAACCAACGCTCTGATCTGCTGGGGCAAATGGATGCAGTGAGGCGAATTCTGGCCAGGTAACCGCTTCCATTTCGGTGGCAGCATTTAACTTCATAGTGCAAGAGCCCAGCGGGATCATGGTTCGATCTAAGGCAAGGTCGCGATCTGAAAGGGTGCGCAAGTAGCGCATCATCGAAGTTTCAGAGTGATAAGTGTTAAAGACTGGGTGTGCCAGGTAACCAGAAGTACGAAGCGCCCAATCAGGAATACCGCTCCCCTTGATAGTTACATTTTCCGTTAAATCAATCGTTACGCCAAAGATTTCGGAGAGAGTTATCAAAAGATCCGATGTCGTAGTTTCATCAAAACTTACGCCCACGCAATCAGCCGAAACTCTGCGAAGGTTAATTTTGTGGATTGAGGCTTTGGAGATGATCTCGTCAGAGTTGGCAACGTTGATAGTTAAGGTATCGAAGAAGCTCTTATTCGCAATCGAGAAACCTTGAGCAGTAAGCGCAGTTGCAAAGATACTGGTGAAACCATGAACACGTTCTGCGATCTTTTTGAGACCAACCGGACCATGCCACATTGCATAGAAAGCGCTCATATTCGCAAGCAATACCTGGGCAGTACAGATATTGCTAGTCGCCTTATCTCGACGGATATGTTGTTCACGAGTTTGTAGAGCCAAACGGAAGGCAGGATTTCCATGAACATCAATACTCTGACCGATAAGACGTCCAGGAAGTGAACGCTCTAGTCCTGTTCTGACCGACATGAATCCAGCGTGTGGTCCACCAAATCCCATCGGAACACCAAAACGTTGCGCGCTGCCAACTGCAACATCTGCGCCCCACTCCCCTGGTGCCTTAAGCAGAGTTAACGACAGTAAATCTGTTGCGGCAATTAAGAACGCATCCTTTGCGTGTACAACGCTGGCAATTTCAGAGTAATCACGGATATCACCAGTTGTATCTGGATATTGCACGAGAAGACCGAAAAGATCGATATTCGAAAGCGCTGCCGCGTTACCAACTTGCACTTCAATAACCTTGATACCAAGTGGCTTCGCGCGTGTAGCCACGACCGCTTTCGTTTGTGGGTGCAACGCTGCATCGATTACAAAGACAGCTTCGTCAGAGCCTTTGAAATTGCGTCGGGCTAGGGTCATTGCTTCTGCAGCGGCAGTTCCTTCATCGAGCATAGAAGCATTTGAAATAGCTAATCCGGTGAGATCGCAGACAACGGTTTGAAAGGCAAATAAGGCTTCGAGGCGACCTTGAGAAATTTCCGGTTGGTATGGTGTGTAAGCGGTGTACCAGGCAGGATTTTCCAAAACATTTCGCTTGATAACGGCCGGTGTAATTGTTCCGTAATAACCGGCACCGATTAGAGATGTGAATATTTGGTTTTGTGAAGCCATCTCGCGAAGAAGTGAAATTGCTTCAACCTCAGTGACAGCAGGTGGAAGATGCTTTTCAAGTGGATCTTTCATCGCGATCGCCGATGGCACTACTTGTGAAATAAAGTCGTCCAGCGTTTTAAATCCAAGTTGCTCAAGCATTTCCAATTCATTGGAATGCGTAGGACCTATGTGGCGATCAACAAATGCGCCGTGTTCTAAAGCCAAAGCAACTCCCCCGATTTAAATGGCTTACGCCAAATTAAAAATACATTGCGTCTGCAAAGTATTGGGGAAGAATATGTCTTTTAGGCGCCTTTAGCCTTTCGACGTAGAGAAAGCTCATCGTTACTTTCGCCACCTGAAATGACGATTTCGCCGTTGATCTCTCCTTGCAGAGTTGCGAGTGAACCCTCAACCTCATGCCAAACTTTACCCACTGCGATACCGAAAACACCTTGACCGCCTTGAAGCAAGTCAACGATTTCATCGGCGCTAGAACATTCATAGATTGAAGCGCCATCGCTCATTAGCGTGATGCTTTCAAGTTCAGTAACGCCGCGACTACGTAGATGATTTACCGCAGTGCGAATATTTTGAAGTGAAACCCCAGCATCAAGAAGACGCTTAACAATCTTTAAGACCAGAATGTCGCGAAAGCCATAGAGACGAGCTGTGCCAGAACCACTTGCAGTTCGAACGCTTGGTTCTAGCAAACCAGTACGCGCCCAATAATCTAATTGGCGATAAGAAATTCCGGCAGCTGCACATGCTGTTGCGCCGCGGTAACCGATCTCGTTCTGGCCATCTTGCGTAACTGGGGAGGTCACGAAGTTCTCGATTCTGCTAGGGAAGGGAATTTCTTATGGGATAAGGCTACGAGCCAAAAGGGGCTGGAACAACGACCGACACGAGGCAAACCTCAAGTAGAGGGTGAGACTTCTAGGCCTAGCCTGCAAAATCCTCAGGGTTGATTTGATCTAGGAATTCCCTAAACCGCTCGAGATCTTGATCAGAACCCGCTGCCTGATCGCCAGCCAAAAGGTCTTGGCCATCTGCTAAACGTTCGGGGATATCGATACCAACCTGATCCAGGAGATCCGAGTCAGCCAAGATATTACTCTTGGTTCGAAGAGCTACCGCGATCGCATCTGATGGGCGAGCTGAAACTTTAAGTAAGGCCGATTGGCTATCTCTGATCTGAATCTCGGCGTAAAAGATTCCATCTTTTAACTCGGTGATGTGGACTGCCGTCATTGTTAGGTCTGCGACCTCAAAAATATTCGCCATGAGATCGTGAGTCAGTGGCCGAGGTGAAGCCATCCCCTGTTGGGCAAAAGCGATAGCCGTTGCCTCCACCGCTCCAACCCAAATTGGGAGAAAGCGCGAGCCATCAATCTCTTTTAGTAGAACGATTGGCTGATTAGATGGCATCTCGATGCGGACGCCAACTACCTCCATATTTATCATCATCGCCCGTGCCCCTTTAAGATCGCAAGGCTTTTTATTGGCGCGGGCGATTTAGACCGGCACGTACCAAACCGGCATGCAGGCGAATTGAAAGTGATGCGATCTGCTTCTGAACTTCCTCCGCACGCGCCTTTGAGTCTGCAGATTTCTGACGATTGATCGGCGTAATAACTTGTTCAATCAAACCAATCTCGCGATCTGCGGCAGATTTAAAGGAACGTAGGTGACGCGCTTCAATTCCAAATCCCGCCATCTCAGCGACCGCTTTTGCAACAGCAAGGGCATCGGCATCGTAATGTCGTCCGCGCAGTGCGATAAATCCATATGACTCAAGTTCTACCAACTGGTTATCGACCAGGCCACTAGCCTTGAGAAGTTCTTCACGTGAAAGACGTAGATCAGAAGATGCTCCGAATGATTCAGGAGAGGCATCAGTATCTACAGTTGTCAGAGTTGGACGAGGCGATGCCACTCCTCCAGCAGGAGCGGGATCAAGCCCACGATCAAGGGCTTCTAAATTCTCTTTGATAACGCGAAGCGGGAGGTATTGGTCGCGCTGTAAAAGCAAGACGTAGCGAAGACGATCAAGATCGGTCGCAGTGAATTTACGGTAACCAGATGGTGTGCGTTGCGGTTCGATCAGCCCTTCAGATTCAAGAAAACGAATCTTGGAGATCGTAATGTCAGGAAAGTCTCCACGGAGCTTTGTTAATACTTCTCCGATACTCAAATATGCGCGTGCTGGAACGCTCACTTTAATCTCCCCTACTGCTAGTTAATCGGTCAATTTAAACGGCTAATGAAAACTTTTAAAACTACTTTTTTGCTGAAATGAAAAGCATATGGAACTTACCGATTTGAATTTCATCGCCCGAGACAAGCGCTGCAACTGAGACAGTTTGATTATTCAGATAGGTACCGTTCAAACTTCCAAGATCCTTCAAAGTGAATGCACCATCTCTAAATTCAATTAGAGCGTGCTTTCTTGAGACGGTTACATCATCAAGAAAAATCGGTGACTCAACAGAGCGACCAATTGCGACTTCACCTTGATTGATTAGAAATCTTGCACCCTTTGCAGGTCCGCGATGAATAACAACCATGGCGCGATCGCCCGGTCCATCAAGAATTGCAGTAAGCGCAGCTAGGTCGACTTCGTTCGCAGATGAGAGCAGCGCAGATAAAGCGCTTTCTGGGGAACCATCTACTACCGAGCGAACCCCGAGATGCAGGGTGCTGGTCAGTTCGCCATTGGCTTTTGGTTGGTTCATAGCGATCTCCTTTGCGGCTCCTGGTTACTCGATTTCGAGGGTCAACTTCAACCTGAGGCTGACATTAGAGAGAGTCGGCAAAGAAATCAAGCGGGAGTATCCCCCAAAATTACGCCTTTTCTATGCGGTGATTTGACGATAGTCGTCGGCAGAGAGTAAGCCGGCGGGAGCGTCGGAAACTTCAATTTCTGCCAACCAGCCCGCGCCATATGGATCAGAGTTAATTGTTTCCGGGCTTGAATTAAGCGCCTCGTTAATTGCAACGATTTTTCCGCTAACTGGTGCAAATATTTCAGAAACGCTCTTCGTTGATTCAACTTCGCCACAAACTTTATCTGCGGTTACTGTCTCGCCAACCTTTGGCAGTTGCACATAAACGATGTCACCGAGCGCTCCTTGAGCGTAATCGGTAATTCCCATGCGATAGGTGTTACCGCTCGCGCTTACCCATTCGTGCTCTTTTGTATATTGCAGATTATCTGGAATCGATGACATGGGAGAAAACTATCGCGATTTTCTTAAGAGCGTAACCGCAACGCCTAGATAAGTCGCCCCAGTAAAGAGGTAAAGCGCTATCCCCCAAAGGGCAAAACTCCAACCGAAGATAAAGGCCAGCGTTCCGTACCAACCCGAATGCAGAGCGAGTAATAAGAACGGGAAGGCATAGAGCAAGTTGAATGTCGCAGCTTTTCCTAAATATGTAACCTTAAGTGGCGGTAGAGACTTGGCGGTTAACGCCAAAGTTACTAGCGCCAGAATTCCATCACGAACAAGAAGTACCAAGATCACCCAAAGTGGAATCGCCTCGCGCAGGTAGAGAACAATTAGAGTTGCGACGATGTACAACCGATCGATTGCCGGGTCCGCTAATTCACCAAAACGTGATTCTTGACCCCAAGCGCGCGCGATCTTTCCGTCGAAGTAATCGGTGGCTCCCCCGATTGCCAAGGTGAGAATTGCCCAACCATCAGCTTCTAGCCCAATCGCTAGATAGATAAAGAGTGGAATCCCCAAGGCGCGAAGGAAGGTGAGCGCATTGGGTACGGTCAATAGCGGCAGTTTCTTCATCAAACCCATTAGTCGCGCTCTTTTACTCGAATCGCAACCATAACTGGGGTTCCTGGGAAGCCGAACTCTTCACGGAGGCGTCGTTCAATGAAGCGTCTATAGGAAGGTTCGATCCATCCACTTGAGAAAATTACGAACTTCGGAGGTGCGATGCCAGCTTGGGTCGCGTAATAAATCTTTGGCTGCTTGCCCCCGCGAACCGGCGGAGGTGTTGCACCAATAAGTGCGCCCAGGAATGAATTGAGTTTGGCTGTTGGTACACGACGTTCCCAGCTATCGATTGCGGTGCGAAGAGCTGGAGCTAAACGATCACGGTGCCAACCAGTCTTGGCGGCGACATTTACGCGCTGGGCCCACTCGACTTGATCTAGGTGGCGATCGATTTCTTTATCCAATTGATCGCGGCGATCCTCATCCACTAGATCCCACTTATTCATCACGATAACCATCGCTTTGCCGGCTTCTTCGACCATGGTGATTACGCGAAGATCCTGTTCGGAGATTGGAACTGATGCGTCGAGAACAACGACTGCGCATTCGCAACGTTCGAGTGCGCTCTGGGTTCTAAGCGTTGCGTAGTAGTCGGTTCCGCTGGCTTGATTGGCGCGCTTACGAAGACCAGCTGTGTCGATAAAACGCCAGATCGATCCACCGAATTCAATTAACTCATCCACTGGATCTCGCGTTGTACCTGCAACGTCGTCAACGATCGAACGGTTTTCACCTGCAAGAGCATTTAACAAACTTGATTTACCGACGTTAGGACGACCGATTAACGCGATCTTGCGGTAGCCATCTTGCGTTTGCGCGCCTCCAACTTCAGGCATTTCGCGGACGATATGGTCAAGCAAATCACCGCTACCACGTCCGTGAAGCGCTGATACAAAACGCGGTTCTCCTAAACCTAAGTTCCAAAGAGCGTGAGCATCTGCTTCATCTACGTCGCTATCAACTTTATTGGCGATCAAAACCATTGGTTTCTTAACTTTACGAAGCTCTTGCACCAAAATGTCATCTTCATCTAGCGCTCCAACGTGAGCATCAACGACAAATGCGAGTACATCCGCTTCTTGCATTGCTAACTCAGCCGAGGCGCTAACTTGAACAGAAATTCCATCTGGCTTTGATTCCCAACCACCGGTATCCATGATTATGAATCTACGACCGCCCCATTCGCATTCATACTGAACGCGATCACGAGTTACACCCGGAGTATCTTCAACGATTGCTTCGCGACGACCAATGAAACGATTAATGAGCGTTGATTTACCTACATTCGGACGACCAAGGATCGCAACGATCGGAAGGCCAAGTAAAGAGCGCTCTTTAAGTAACTCCCAAACTCTTTCGACCGTTTCTTCTAAATCTAATTCGGTTGAATCAATTAACACAGCATCTGTTGCCTTCGCCAATGGTGATACTGCGCGCGTTGAATCGATCTCATCGCGTTGGGCTAAAGAATCAGAAACGCTTGAAACCGGAGCAGCTATTTCGCTGGAACGTCGCGCAGCACGTGCCGCAATATCTGCCTGTAGGTAAATCTTTAGCGGTGCATCCGGTGCAACCACTGTTCCGATATCTCGACCTTCAACAACGATTCCGCGCTCTGCTTCATTTATAAGTCGACGTTGCAGATTTAGCAATGCGGCGCGCACTTCAGGCAGTGCGCTAATTACGCTAACACTTTCCGTAACTTTCTCTGAGCGGATTTCCGTCGTCACATCAACATCGCCAACAAATACTTTTGGATTCTTAGGATCGGCGATGAAATGAATTGTGTTGTTTGCAAGTGCTCCCAAAATCTCATCAGCGCTTGAAATCTTTTCACGAAGTGCGAGCCAAGCTACAGCGCGGTAGAGCGCACCAGTGTCTAGGTAATTCCATCCTGCGCGTTGTGCGACCAATTTTGATGTGCTGGATTTACCCGCACCGCTTGGTCCATCGATGGCTACGACGATCATTTACTTACATCCCATCATTGCACTGCGTGGTATAAATCAAAATAATTATGCTTACTTTTATAAAACTTTATATGGTTAAGTCTATCTTGGAGAGTGAACGTTCCATCCCGATTTTTCTAGATGTTTCTGTAATACATCTGCATCATTTGCAGATAACGCCAAGGTAATCAGACCGGTGAATTGACCCGGTGAATGTTCGATTGTTAAATCTTCGATATTTACCTTTGCTCGAGCGCATTCATCGAAAAGCGCAGCGAGTTGGCCTGGTTTATCTTCAATAACGACAGGCAGCTGCGTGTATTCACGAGCTTTTCCGCCATGTTTGCCGGGGATAAGAGCCCGACCCTGATTTCCTTGCGATATCAGCGCACCGATCTGCGTTGGATCACTTATTGAGTTGATTAGTGATCCAAGATCGTTTTGTAGATTAATTAATAACGGCAAGATTTGCGCGCTGTTGCTTGCGATAATTTCTTGCCAGAGATCGGGGTCCGACGCTGCGATTCGGGTCGTATCGCGAAGCCCAGCACCGGCTAATTCCAGGTCGCTGGCCTTTGAGCCATTTAGCTGAGCAGCTAAGAGAGATGAAACGATCTGAGGCAGATGCGATACCAAGGCGACAGCCGAGTCATGGTCGGAGGCAGACATTGAAATCGGAGTTGCCCCAAGAGCCTTGATCAGCCAAAGCCCAGCTTCGATGACATCTGAATCGACCTTTCTGCCATCTAGAAACTCTGGGCAGTAGATCCAGGTTCGCCCATCAAAGAGGTCAGCTCGAGCACTTGCCGCTCCTCCAACTTCGCGACCTGCCATTGGGTGGGAGGCCAAAAATCGTGACGAAGCACCAGGAATTCTTGCTACCTCAAGTTGAGGTTTAGTCTTAACACTAACAATATCTATAAATCTAGATTTTGAGTTAAGTTCGAACTGCGCTCTAAAAACCTCAGCGATTGCACTCGCCGGTACAGCGAAGAGAATCAAATCAGGGTTTGGTGAAATTTTCGATGCCATCAAATCCTGAGCCAACTTCTGAGCCTTTGGGTCGCGGTCGAGCATCTCCACTTCGACTCCGCGAGCAGCAAGAGCCAATCCGATTGAGGTTCCAATCAGCCCAGAACCGACAATGCGGATCGATTTGATCAAATTTTCTTCAACTGGCGCCATCGGATTGAACCTTATTGAGCGATATCTCGGCGTAAAACCTTGGCTCCGCCTAGGTAGATGTGGCTAATTTCTGATTTTTTTAGCTCAGTTTCGACGTGAGCCATGATCCGGATCGTGCGATCGAGTGAACCCGGAACGCCAATTTCAACTGAGCAGATCAAGGGAACATCGGTAAAACCGAGCTCACGCGCAGAACTGGCCGGAAAGGCGGCATTCAAATCCGGGCTAACTGTAAATATCACCGAGATGAAGTCATCCCCGGTAAGTGAGTTAGCGCGCAGTATTTCGGCTAAAAGCTCCTTGGTCGCCAAGTCGATCGCCTCGGCGGTATTGGCCGCTGCCTGAATAGCTCCGCGGATCGCTCTGACCGATGACATGTGTTAATAGTACCCGCTCGGCTCGCAAGCGGTTGTTATATATTTCGCGTTTTATCGATATATCTAGTTAACGTTTTCAGGATATCACTTAAAACCTAGATTTCGATTGGCCGTGTTGCTTCCGAACAGCGCGGATTTCATAATATCGATAAATAGTTATTTATCGATGAAAACATGTATAAAATCGAAACCAAATATAGATAAATAGTTAATTGCTCTGCCCATTCAAATTTTATCGATAAAACATTTAATTAATAAATCTATGCTAAATAGATAAAGCCTTAAATATCTAAAGCCTTTTGTAGGTTTAATAGTTCGCCGCTATTTAGGTCGCGCCATCTTCCCTCTGGTGTATCACCCAGGGAGATCGGTCCGAACTTGGTTCGGATCAATCGAAGGACCACTACATCGACTGCCTCCATGAGGCGACGGATGATGTGATATCGGCCCTCGTGGATGGTGACCTCAATCCATTGAGGGCTCAGCTGCTTAAAGGACAAGACTCGACCAATTCCATCTTCGAGTTCGATCCCCTTGAGCAACGCCTTTTCTGCCCCAACCGGCAACTTTCCATCGAATTCGATGATGTAGGTCTTTTCTAAGCCGAATGAAGGATGGGTAGCTCGGAAGGTCAAATCTCCGTCATTTGTCAGCAGAATTAACCCCTCTGAATCCTTATCGAGACGACCGACGTGGAAGAGGCGCTCCTTGCGGAGGTCGATAAAGTCAGCCAGCGATGGACGGCCTTCTGGGTCAAACATCGTGGACAGAACACCTTTTGGTTTATGAAGCACAAGATAAGACTTAGTCAAAGAACGCGTTATTGTCTCACCATCAACCATGACTTTGACCATTTGAGGGTCAAATTTTGCACCAAGCTCTCGGCAGATAAATCCGTCGACGCTCACGCGCCCATCCATGATTAATTCATCAGCTCCGCGACGGCTCGTGATTCCCGCGTCGGCGATAATTTTATTTAGGCGCATTTCGGCCATTTGGCTATCCATTCTCGACAGTCATAATTGGGTAAAGCTAAATTGGGTAAAGCTAGATTGGGTCAACCTGATTGGAGGGCGCTCCCCCGAATCTGGTGCGAGTCTACGCCAGCGCAGCGCTGAGGGTCAAAACGAGTGAAAAACCCGAAGGTGAAGAGTTAATCAGTAAGAGATTCAAGAACCTCATCGAGACGATCGAGATCCGGCAGATAAGGCGCAAGTGCTGGAAGGTCATCGAGTGAGTTAAGCCCAAGTCGTTCTAGGAAGTAGCTTGTGGTCTTATACAAGATCGCACCGGTCTCAGGCTCAAGCCCTGCCTCCTCGACCAAACCACGGGTGACCAGAGTTTTCATAACCGCCTCAACATTTACGCCACGGATGGCAGATACGCGAGCACGAGAGACTGGCTGGCGGTAAGCGATTACGGCGAGGGTTTCAAGCGCTGCTTGTGTCAGGCGGTTCTGCTGGCCGTCCAAGACGAACTTTTCAACTACAGATGAGCAATCTGGGTGGCTGTAGAAGCGCCATCCCCCGTTGATCGCCTTGAGCGTGAAGCCGCGACCCTCGTATGAACCCACCAGGGTCTGGAGAGCATCGACTACCTCATCGACCGTGTGCTCCAGGACTGATGCCAAGGTCAACTCGGTAACCGGCTCATCGACGACCATGAGGATCGCCTCGATAGAACGCTCGAGTTCGGGATTAGACATTTTCTCCACCTTCTGTCTGATTTTCTTCACTTAATTCTGGGTTTTGAGCGTGGCTCTCATCTGCATCTTCATCTGCGTTATCTAGGTTGAGCGAGACTGGGATATCGAACTCGTCAGATGCGGCAACCTCGCCCTCATCTGAACCGGTCCAGCTGATTTGAAGCTCGCCAAGGGCGATTACCTGCTCGAAACGAAGGGCGCCTTGGCGATACAGGTCTAAAAGGGCCAAGAAGCGAGCCACGATCACCAAGGTCGAGTCAGCATCGGAACAAAGGTTTCTAAAGCTCAGGGTTCGGGACTTGCGAAGGGCCTCTACGACCCGCTTGGACTCTTCGGTTACGCTCACCAGGCTGGTATGGAGGTGCTCCACAGCAACCACTGGAGGCGTCTTAGGGGTCAATACACGCTCAGCGATGGCGGCAAATCGAGGGGCGCCCACACCGATTAGGACCTCTGGCAAGAGCGCCGAGAGAGCTGGATCGAGGGCGACGACGCGAGCAAAGGACTTATCGGCGGCTTCAATGCGGGCGGCGAAGGTGGCGGCTATCTCTTTGAAGGCTCGGTATTGGAGAAGACGGGCAAAGAGGATGTCACGGGCTTCAAGGAGGGCTAGATCTTCCTCATCTTCAATCTCACCGCTTGGTAGAAGTCGCGCAGCCTTTAGGTCGAGCAGGGTCGCAGCAATAACTAGGAATTCGGTCGCCTGATCTAAGCGCCAGCCTTCACCGGATGCCTCCAAGGCGCGGATAAATGCAATGAACTCGTCGGTGACGATACTTAATGAGACTTCAGTGATATCCATCTTGTGGCGCGAGATGAGCTGTAAAAGCAGGTCAAATGGGCCATCGAAGTTATCCAGGTGGACGTTAAAGGGAGAGCTCTCGATCGTTGCGATCGCATCTCCACTCTGGCTCTCAATATCCACCTGCGAACCTTACTTCGTTACTTGCTCAAATCTGCGCATGGAGCGTAGAGTCGCGCCAACAGAAAGAGGTTTCTCGCTTGAACGCTAAATCGACATTTGATGATGATGTGGCAACTACCGCCAC
>JACCDM010446533.1_pt1 | contig 14612 bp, 16 predicted proteins | sample 7445851 | NCBI WGS metagenome assembly JACCDM01 (sample SAMN15323438, study PRJNA562643) | freshwater metagenome | isolation source: river surface water | place: USA:Blue River Watershed | collected 2017-08-16
ACCGCTACGCTGGACGCGAATCAGCAACAGGACCTTGATCAGCAACTACGTGTTTTTGAGCAAAAGAAAGGAACACAGATTGCCGTGCTCATCGTTCCTTCGACTGATGCTGAGGCTATTGAGCAATTCTCGATGCGGGTAGCGGAGCAATGGAAATTAGGTCGAAAAAAAACAGATGATGGTGCAATCTTGGTTATCGCAAAAAATCAGCGACGGCTACGTATTGAAGTCGGCTACGGTCTGGAAGGTGCGCTGAATGATGCTGTATCAAAACGCATCATTGATGAGGTGATTGTGCCGCTATTTCAGCGTGGTGACTTTTATGGTGGCATCCGTGCTGGTGTTGATGTGATGATACGTGTGATCGACGGCGAGCCTTTGCCTGAGCCAGCACGCAAGGATGACTGGCAAGTCAGCGGTCCGGGTCTGCTACCCCTGATTGTTTTTGCAGCGTTGGTGATCGGTGGTTTGATGCGCGCATTGCTGGGTCGGGTCAAGGGTGCCTTTGCGGCCAGTGGACTGCTTGGGCTAGCCGTCTGGCTGCTCTCCGGGATAGCGTTGCTGGCATTTTTGTCTGCAGTCATGGGACTCGTGATCACGCTGGCTGGTGGACGCATGGGCAGTGGATGGCAGGGTGGTCGACGTCAGGGCGGCTTTCATCCCTACAGCGATATCGGTGGTGGTCGTCAGAATGGGTGGGGTGGCTTTCAAGGTGGCGGTGGTGGATTTGGTGGTGGTGGGGCATCGGGGAAATGGTAGCCATGATCCAGCGTTTTGTTCGCCATCTGTGGTGCGTGTACTGGCAGGCGCCTCGTATTTTTACTCAACGCACCCGCGCTGTTCTCGCAGACGCTATCACCCGAGCCGAGATCGGACATGCCGGCGAAATCTGCCTCGTGATCGAAGCCTCGCTCACACCTTGGCAGTTGTGGTGCGGCTTGTCGGCGCACGAGCGAGCCATCGAGGTATTTTCCCGGCAGCGCGTGTGGGATACCGAGCACAACAGTGGCTTGCTGATTTATCTTCTGCTGGCTGACCGCGCAGTGGAGATTGTTGCAGATCGTGGCTTATGCAAAAAGGAAATCAGTCGCGCCTGGCCCGATCTGCTTGGCACTCTGCGCGAAGCGCTCAGCGCAGGGCAGTTCGAGGCAGGCTGTCTGGGCGCCATTGATACCGCAGGCCAGCTGATGCGACAATATTTTCCTACTGCCGAACCGGGAAAAAACGAATTGCCGAACGATGTAGAGTGGCTCTAAGCGACACTGGCGCCGTACTTCCTGTGCGGCCATCTTTCCGGAGCACCTTTCGGGTCACAAGCATTTGCACTTTTTTATTGATCAGTCCTTCATGAGGTTTGCATTGCCAGCAGCCAGATATACAGCATCTGACAACTGACTTTCATACAGAACGCCGTGGTTGCCGATCACACCGGCCCTCTCAAGTTTGCCCAGAACGCGTTCATTCGCTTCGCAAAAAATTATCTTCACACCGCGCTTGCGAAGCTTGCGGGCTGCATCCTGCAAGGCTTGTATACCTGTCATATCCATGAAAGGCACCTGACGCAGTCGAATCACCAATGCCCTCGGATCTGTATGCGTCCTTGCCAGCGCATGCTCGAAGTTATCAACGGCGCCGAAAAACATCGGACCCGCAATGTCAAATACCAACACATCGTCAGGTACCTTTGTGATGCCATGCAGAGCAAGCTCTCGTGCCAGCGCTTGCGGATCGGCTTGCTGCGTTTCGACGGAGTCCGACATCCTGCGCAAGAAGTGCAAGATCGCGAGGATGACGCCGACATTGACTGCCACCACAAGATCAGCAAAGACCGTCAGTAAAAAGGTAATCACCAGAATCAGTCGATCGGCCGTGGGTGCAGTTTTGAGTATCTGCACGCAGCGCGGCAGTTCACTCATGTTCCATGCAACGACAAACAAAATAGCCGCCAGTACCGCCAGCGGTATGCCCGAGGCGAGAGGCGCAAGAAACAGCAAGACCGCGATCAGTACCAGCGCATGCGTGATACCTGCCAGCGGGCTATTGGCGCCATTGCGTATATTGGTCGCCGTACGTGCAATCGCGCCGGTTGCTGCAAATCCGCCAAACAGCGGCACGACAATATTCGCAATACCCTGACCGATGAGCTCCTGATTTGAATCATGGCGGGTGCCCGCCATGCCATCGGCCACCACCGCAGACAACAGTGCCTCGATCGCACCCAGCATCGCAATCGTGAACGCCGGACCTATCAACATGATGATTTGCGATAGCGTCATCGCTGGCAAGGCAAAAGTGGGCAAGCCTGTCGGTATCCCGCCGAAAGCACTGCCAATGGTGGCCACGCCCGGCAACGGATACACGGCCTGCAGCACGGTGATCGCCACCATGGCGATCAAAGGGCCGGGTATACGCGCCAGCACTTTGATCCGCGGTGCAAGCAAGACCAGCAAAAGACCTGCGATAGAGAGCAGCAGGGTGGGGCCATGTATCTCAGGCAGCGCTTGCAGCAAATGCCAGAGCTTTTCGTGAAAGTGTTCACCTTTGGGTTTGGGCAAACCCAAAAAATCAGGCCACTGCCCGATAAAAATGATCACGCCTATACCCGCAGTAAAGCCCACGATCACAGGCATGGGAATGAAACGAATTACGGCACCCATGCGCGCCACGCCCATCAAGAGCAGCATGACACCTGCCATCAGTGTCGCCACTTGCAGACCAGCAATGCCAAAACGCGCAGTAATACCCAGAAGGATGGCAATGAATGCACCCGTAGGTCCGGCGATCTGCACCCGACTGCCGCCCAGCAATGTGATCAGCCCGCCACCGATGATCGCGGTATAGATACCTTGCTCGGGTCGCGCACCGGAGGCAATGGCAAACGCCATCGCCAGCGGCAAGGCCACGACACCCACGATGAGGCCGGCAACGATATTGGGCAGCCAGTGAATCCGCGCAAACAATCCGGCTCGCTTGGCCTCAAGCAAAGCAATCATGGCCAGCCTATGTCATGCAAATTCGGGCAGTCTGGGGAAGATGTCATTCGATTCGAAAATCGTTCAATACCCCGGAAGATACATCTTGTTTTTATCGAGCTTATAGGTCCAGGGCAAACCGGCATTCTTCCAGCCGTTTAGCAAGCGCTGTCCGGCTTGCGGACCTTCGGCGACGGCATCGCCTTCGAAACCGTCAATGACAGAGTAGACCTTGCTGTAGCCCTGCTCGGTGAGAAAATTTGCTGCGCGTGTTGTGCGATCCCCTGAGCGGCAGATCAGAATCACCACGTCACCCTTGCTTAGCTGACGGGAGGCGAGACGACGAGCCAGCTCTGGCTCAAAGTCGGCATTGGCGTCCATCTTGAAGCGATTGCTCTTGTCATCCCACGCAGCACTGGGTGGATGCTCGAACGCGGGAATATGAGCATCGGCGACGGATGGCATACCCACATAAGAAATCTCGGCACGGGTACGCACATCAATGAACAGGGCTTTGTCGCCGAGCTGTTGCTTGAGCTCATAAGCCTCGCGCGCATCGAGATAAAGACCGGCTTTGGTTTGTTTTTGTGCTGGCACACGTGCCGGATCAACCGCCTGCGCACCATGGGATGCTACCCAACACAGCAACGCCAGCACAAGAGAGATGATGGGTCGTGGCCAATTCAGGCAGGAAAGCATCTGTCACCTCGCAGAAAACGAACGAAACAAAACAGGCTATCAATCCCTTTGCATCACCTATTCATTTGGCGCTGGCGACGTCGGGCGTTCCATTGCCAACGCCACCAGCAGTCTATGCAATGGATATCTAGGCTTTTTGGTCAGCGGCCGCAGTCGACGTTGTGATTGTGCCGATAGTCGCTTCAAATGCCCGCAAGCGCTTGTAGACCGAGATCAGCTCGACGATAGTGCTCCAGCTTCTGACCAAAAACTGGAAAGACATTTCCACACGACCGAAGGCACGAACAATCTGCTGCATCACGCCCAGCGTGATCGCTCCCGCCACCACGGTCGGGGCAAGCGCGATATACGGCACCAACACGCCAAACTGCAGATAAGTAAATTTCGCCACATCGAAGTACATGTAGTGAAAGAACAAGCGGAAGTAGTTGGAGCGTACATGCGAGAACAAGTCTTTTACCACGGGCTCGGCACCCCGTGCCGGATCATCTTCAGCGTGCACCAGCTCTTTTCGATAAGCCGCTTCGACGCGCTGGTTGTTGTATTCCAGTCCTGGAAGCTTTATGCCGACCAATGCGAGAACGACGGTGCCAAACAACGCAAACAAGACCGCCACATAGACCAAGGCATGATCGACGGCGCCCAGAATAGGTACTTCAGCGACCTTCTTTGAAAGCGTCCACAAGATGGGAAGGAAAGCTACCAGTGTCATGAGCGAGTCCATCATGTTTGAACCCAGTGATTCCATGATGGTCGCGAAACGTTTTGTATCTTCCTGCACGCGCTGACTGGCGCCTTCAATACTTCGCAATGAAGACCAGTGCGCCATATAAAAATCATTCATTGCATGGCGCCAGCGGAAAACCCAGTGCTTGGTAAAGAATCCCAGAAAGACAGCAACCAGCACATAAGTACCTGCGAGTTTGCCAAAGCTCAGCAAAAAGCCGAAAAATTCTTCGATCGTGACTTCGCCCGGTTTACCCAGGGCCTTCTGCACGACGTCATAAAATCCGCCAAACCAATCATTGATTTGCACGTCGATCTGCACTTGATACCAGGTGCCGAGAAAAATCAATGCGGCACCAGGCCACGCCCACAAGGCCCACTGGCGGCTTAGAAAAAATGATTTAAACATACCTAGTCTCGGAAAAAATTATTTTAGTTTGAAGTCTTCGCAGGGATCGCCGCGATCCGCCTTGTCGGTCAGCCAGACAAAATCATATCGGCCAGCGAGGGACTTTATCAGTTCATCGCGGTCAGTAACGTTTTCGTAAAAGCCGATGCTGCTTATCTTTAGTGAGGGATCAAGTGCGGACAAGACCTGAGGCACACCATAATCCCGTCGCACATGGCCATTACCCGCTACCAGTATCGCCGGACGATGCGCGAGCAGCGCCGTCGCCATGGAAATATCCGTCGCACGTTGCACCAGCTTCATGGGTGCCAGATATTTTTCTGGCAGCTTGCCGCAATGACCATCAACCAGATCCTGCTCCAGCTTGGCCCGCGCAGGATCGGGCAAGGCTGATTGCTCATAGGACTTGGCCATGGACAGCGCCATCGCAGCCTGTCCCTGCGCCATCAGTTCTTTGGAAAAGCCGGCGGGCAGATTCCCGCCAATCACCGCATAACCCCGTCCCAGTACTGATTCAAACAGAGGCTGGTGTAGCGGCCAGCCCCAGCCGTTGCTATTAAAGCCAGCGGCTTCCATATCACTAACGACTTCACCAGTGGAGGTGACACGACGACCCGCCGGCAAATGCTCGGCCACGATCGTGGTTTTGCCATTGGCAAACCGGGGAATGAAGCCTGCGCGTGCCTCATGATGGAAGGGGTTGTCGTGCAGTTCCCCCAGCAGCACGATATCGACGCTACGCAAACGCTCGGCGAGCACAGGCTCCGAAATCTCCTTGCCGCTGGCAAGATCAAGAATCTCTGCGGAAGCGAAACCTTGATAAAAAAGCACTGAAAACAAAAAGGCCTTCAGGCAAGCTTTCGTTTTTAATTTTGCTAAGTTCATCTTGCTATCCAACAGTCTGTGTCCCCTATTTTAGGCGGTAGGTGAAAAACGTGCCGAAGAGCATTCAATTGAGGTCAGCCGGACGCTTTGTTCCTGTCAGCCCAGCGTCCAAAATCTCTGTTGCGTTCAGGAGGGTGATCGGGGGGAATGCATGCAATCTGGAGCATCGACACCACTTCATCATCCGGCAACCGGGGCTATACGTCCGCAGTGATACCGCGTTCAGTGAAGTTGCACGAAACTGTCTGGCATACCAGAAAGTCGGACAAGTTTTTCCTGGAAGACGCTGAATAAATCCGCGTTATGTGGCGAGCCAGCGCAGCTGTGCGATGCGGAGACCCGCAACATCAAGGGCCCGGTGCCATTGACCTTGCCACAAAAATTTTCTGGGTTTAGTTAATTCTCGCTTCTCTTGTTCCAAACGAACCTGGTAAGGAATTTTATGCTCGAGCAGGCGTCGAATTTTCTGTTGCAGGAGCTTTGCCTGATGGCTCGCTGCAGAATCCGACCTTTCAAGGAGAAGATGATGGAAGAAAACAAGATTGACGCGCGCAGTCAGGGCAGCTTTCCCATGGATGATCCGACCCAGGGCTTGCTGCATGATCATCAATTTGTACGTCAGCTGCTGCAACGTTACCTGAGCTCTCAGGATCAGAAGGTAAAACAATATGCGGGACCCAAGATCTGTGAGGCCTTGCTTCAGCACACCCAGCTGGAAGAGGCAGTTTTCTATCCCGCTGTAGAGAAGCTGGATGCCGCCATGATTACGCGCTGCCTTGATGACCATCATGCCGCCGATGAATTGATTGAACAAATGCAGAGCCTTTCACCGGGTGATGCGGCCTACGATGAACTAATGAAGCATCTTAATGATGCCATCCAGGCTCATATGGAGCTCGAGGAGCAGCAGCTCTTTCCCTTGGTTAGACAATCGAGTCTGAATCTTCAGGATTTGGCACTGCGCATGCAATCCTATGAATCCAGCATGGTATCGGCAAAGGCAAAAAATGTCGGTCAGCGAACTGCGCGCGGGGATCAGCTGCACTAAACGCCTTATCCTGATTCAGATGCGTCTTTCGTGTTCGGCGATATCAGGTGTTGACCTGAAGACCATTGATAATCCGAATCTGCATGAATGCTGGAACAAAAAACGGCGCCCGAAGCGCCGTTTTTTTATTTGACTTGGTTCACTCAGTCCGCCTTGACACCCTCAACCTGAATCGCCAGTTTGACTTCCGGTGCGAAGCGCGGCAAGCCATAGGTCAGACCGAAATCGCTGCGATCGAACATGCCGTGAGCATCTGCACCACACACTTCTTTTTTGAGCATCGGATGCATGATGCACTTAAATGAATTGATCTTCAGCGCCAAAGGCTTGGTCACGCCCATCATGGTCATGTCGCCCTCTACGCCAACCAGCTTGTCACCATCAAATTTCAGCGATGTACTCTTGTATGTCACCGTAGGATACTTTTCAACGTTGAACATGTCTTTGCCACGCGCATGGTCATTCATTTTTGCGTGACCAAAATCGATGGTACTGGCATCAATGACAATATCGATACTGCCTGTCTTGGCAGCGCGATCCAAAACGACCTTGCCGGTGGTTTTGGTGAATTTGCCACGCCAGAAAGAAATACCGAGGTGATCCGCTTCGAAGCTGGGATAGGTATGACCAGGGTCAATGTTGTAGGTTTGCGCGACTGCCGATGAAGCAGCGAAGGACATAATGGCGGAAATAATCAGGGTCTTGAAATTCATGGGGGTTTCCTCTCTGTTTTTTAGCAATGGATAGATGATGATGAATAGCCTGTTTGGCGAAATCCGTGGCAAGCTGGCTTGATGACTCGAGCGGCCTGGCGAGACAGGTTTTAAGGTTTTGCTAGGACACGAAACCTTATCACGACTTCGTCGGCCACGACGCTGGTGTCCTTCCACTCGCCCTCTCCGATGTTGAATGTCAGCCGCCGGATGGGCAGACTGCCTTCAAACACTTGTACCGCACCTTCTTTTTTGACTGACATTGGAAAACTGACGTCGCTTGTCTTGCCTTTGATGGTGAGTTTCCCGCTGACTTCGAGCTTGCCTGGACCATTGCCACGGATTTTGGTGGATACGAAACTGGCTTTCGGAAACTGCGCTGCGTTGAACCATTCTTTTTTAAGTACTTCCCGGTTGTAATCCGGATCACCGAGATCAAAACTGGCGATATCAATATCCACGCTGGCTTTCGATGCATCTGGGCTGGCGGCATCAAAATCAATCTGTGCGCCGAATTTCATGAAGCGGGACTCCACCGCAACGCCGATCTGCTTGAATACCGCCGATACCGTACTTTTGGCAGTATCGATTTTCAGCGGGGTGGCCCACACGGCTTCACTCGACATCAAGGTCAAGAGCATCAGGATTTTAAAAATATTTGAAATTTTCACGGTTTTCCTTTGTCAGGGCAGCATGCGCTTGAGTACGCCATCACGGTCGATGAAGTGATGCTTCAACGCCGCCAGTAGGTGCACTGCGATTATCACCAGCATTGTATATACCAGAGTAATGTGCAATTGCTTAAGCACCGGTTTCAATACCGGGTCGGCCTCCATCAGTACGGGCAGAGGCCATACACCAAAGTAGACCACCGGCACCCCCGCCGCCAGACTGTAAAAGTAGCCCGACAGTGGTACGGCAAACATCAACACATAAAGCAGCGCGTGCCCGATGGCCGAGGCCTGTTGTTGCCAGCGCGGCATGTCCACTGCAGGCGGCACTCCGCGCCACCAACGCCACAACAAGCGCAGCGCAGCCAGCGCCAGTACGCTTACACCCAGCCATTTATGCCATGAAAAATAACGCAGCTTGGTTGGTGTCAAACCTGGAATATCCACCATCACCACCCCCAGCGCGAATGCGGCACCGATCAGCAGTGCGACCAGCCAATGGAGCAGAATGGCCGTGAGGCCGTAGCGCGATGGTGTTTCCAGGACGTCGTTGTTCATCATGAGATTGATTTGAGGTCTGTCAGCCGTCCAGCCTTGTATTGTGCATCTATATGGAAATCGTTGCCATTCATGGTTTTTCGCTTTGGGTTGAACAAGATTTTCATCGTGATCGTCCGGTGCGATGTGTTGTGCTGAGCGATTTTTAGTGTACCGGATGAAAAGCGTAGGCATCCATTGCCAGCACATAATCACTGATGCCAGTATGTAAACGCTCAATATGCGGCATGTTGCCTGCCGCGCCCAGTGCCGCATACAGAGGCTGCAAGTGCTCGTCGCTGGGGTGGGCCCGCACGGCATCAGGCGCCTGTTGGCGGTAGTCCAGCAGCGCGCTGATATCGTGCTGCATGATTTTCTCTGCAAGCCAGTCGGGAAAATCATGTACGTAGGCCGGCACCTTTCCCCCGTTTTGACGAGCGATGCGATAGTCACCGAGGTTGTGTGTGAGGTTGCCTGATCCAATCACCAGAAAACCCTGATCAACCAGCGGCGCCAGCGCGCGGCCCAGCGTGTAGGCACCCTGTACGCCGAGATGACTTTGCACGGACAACGGAATCACGGGCACATCCGCATTCGGGAACATTAGTCGCAGCGGAATCCATGCACCATGGTCCAGCCCCTGCGAAGGCACTTCAACCACCGGCAGGCCAGCCTTTGCGATGGCTGCAATGACTGCATGTGAGGCTTCCAGGCTGCCGCTTGCGGGATAGGCAAGTTCGTAGAGCGCTTGCGGGAAGCCATAGAAATCATGAATCGTCGCCAGTGTTTCGGCGCTGCCGACCGAGACAACGTCGGTATCCCAGTGAGGACTGATGATCACAATGGCGCGCGGTCTGGGCAGCGCGGCCGCGGCATCGATCATGACCGCGCCAGCCGCACCGGGGTCCAGTGCGAATGTGGGCGCACCGTGGGGAACGAACAGTGTTGGCAGACGATGCATGACAGTCCTCCTGAATAGGCGCCTACTGTAGCCTGTCTGATTACATTGAAATAGGAGACAATAGGCAAATATTTATTGCGCGGGACGCAACAATGGATCGCTTGCAAGGCATGCAACTCTTTGTTCGGGTGGCTGAATTGAATAGTTTTTCGGCGGTTGCCCAGCAAATGGGGGTAGCTCGCTCCGTCGTGACCCGCCAGATTGCCGCGCTTGAGCGGCATCTGGGTCTCAAGCTCATGGCGCGCAGCACCCGGCGTCTGACGCTCACCTCGGCCGGCGCCGCCTATCTCGAAAAATGCCGGGTCATTCTGAATCTGGTCGAAGCTGCCGAAACCGGGATTGCCGAAGAAAGTCAGCTGCTGCGCGGCCATGTCCGCATCAGCTTGCCCCTGAGTTTTGGGCTGATGCGCATGGTGCCGCTGCTACTTGAATTCGCCCGCATGTATCCCGAAGTTAGTCTGGAGATGGACTACAGCGACCGACGCGTGAATCTGTTTGAAGAAGGTATTGATCTCGCGGTACGCATTACCGGTCATCTCAGTGATAGCGCGGTCGTGCGCAAACTGGGCAGCTTGCAGTTACGCACAGTAGCCTCGGCCGATTATCTGAAGCGGTCTGGTTGTCCCCAACACCCTTCCGAACTCATGCATCATGCGTGCCTTGTATACACGACGGGTGAATCGCCGCAGACCTGGCGCTATCAGGTGGATGGTGTCGTGCAGAGTTTTTCGGTACGTTCGAGGATTCAGGCCAATAACGGACAAGCACTCACTGAGGCTGCTGCGCAGGGATTGGGTATTGCCTTGCAGCCGGATTTTATTGTGGCGCCTTTTATTCAAACGCAGCGTGTCACTGCGATTCTCACTGATTTTCAAACACCAGAGCTCGGTATTTATGCGCTCTTGCCGGGAAATCGGCAAGTGCCGCATCGTGTGCGAGTCCTGATGGATTTTCTGGCGGATCGCCTCGGTCCGAAACAAACGTGACAGCGCATTCCTTATCTGCAAGATCCTGTTTTGTGTTGCTCGACGATGCTGCGTCAGTGCCATCGCCAGAGCGGAGGCAGTCGCGCCTGTATACCGGATTTATCGAGCGTATGGATTGCACTGATGCGGCGCAGCTGACTTCCTTCTTCGATGATATTCAGCAAAAGCTGATGGCGGGTCAGGCCGTCGTGGGCTTGTTCAGTTATGAGTTGGGTGCTGCGATACACAACATCAGTGATCGGTCTGAAGCCTTGCCTGTACTGGCCTCAGCGCTCGTATTTGAACATTGCCAGCACTTATCGCGTGATGAGGTGGATATATGGATGACAGAGCAGCTGGCAGCGGCGCATGATGCAGATTTTTATGTTGAGCCGATCGTCGCAGGCAAGGATGCTTCTGAATTTCGGTCCGCAATCGATGCGATTCACCGCTATATCGAAGCCGGTGATACCTATCAGGTCAATCTGACCTTCCCCTTGCATTTGACCATGCACGGCAATCCTGTCGCCCTGTATGCGGCGCTGCGCAGACAGCAACCGGTGCCTTACGGCGCATTGATGCTTTTGCCGGATGGGCAGTCGGTATTGTCGCTATCACCTGAACTCTTCATTAGTCATGAAGAGGGACACTTGCTTGCCAAGCCCATGAAAGGCACACTCGAGGCGGATGCAGATGATCATAATGCTGATCGTGCCACCGCACTTTCAGCAAGTACCAAGAATCGTGCGGAGAATCTGATGATCGTCGATTTGCTTCGCAACGACTTGGGTCAGATCGCGCAGACGGGTACGGTGAAAGTGCCCGCATTATTCGAAGTCGAGCGCTTCGGTCATGTATGGCAGATGACCTCAACGATAGCAGCCGAGTGCCGTCCTGATGTAACGCTGGCCGATATTTTTAGTGCAATCTACCCATGCGGATCGATCACTGGTGCACCCAAGCGCCGCACCATGCAGATTTTGCGTGAACTCGAGACTGAGGCGCGCGGCCTGTACACCGGTGCGATTGGCTGGTTTGATCCGCCAAAGGCAGGCCGCGCTTTGGGTGATTTCATGTTGTCGGTGCCGATACGAACGCTCATGCTTGATGCGCCTGCCGGTAACGATGCGCGTCAAGGCGTGATGCGCGTCGGTGCGGGTATTGTGTACGACAGTGATGCGGACAGCGAGTATGCCGAATGTCTCTTGAAAGCGCGATTCCTCACTGGCGTTTCATCAGAATTTTCGTTGATCGAGACCTTGCAAGCGCATCGTGCCTCGGGTGCACGACATTTGAATTTGCATCTGCAGCGTCTGAGCGTCTCGGCGCGTCATTTTGGTTTTCGCTGCGATACGGCCCAGATTGCCGCACAAGTCCGTGCGGTATGTGCTGATCTGACGAATGAGCAGTTGTATCGAATGCGCCTGTTGCTCTACGCTGATGGCAGCGTGGACATTCGCACAGCGCCAATGAGCGTCTCCTTGCCATCACCCGTGCGTTTACTGCTGGCTAAACAGCCAATGCAATCGCACGATATTTTTTTGCATCATAAAACGACATTACGGCGACGCTATGATCGCGCTTGGCAGCATGCCGAGAAAAATGGCGCATTCGATACCTTATTTGTTAATGAAAGATCGCAAGTAACTGAAGGCGGGCGCAGTAATCTCTTTGTTTGTCGCGATGGTCAGTGGCTGACGCCACCACTGTCAGAGGGCGTTTTGCCTGGCATTATGCGTGGATTGCTGTTGGATGATCCAACCATGAACGCGCGAGAAGCTGTGTTGACGCTGGATGATTTGCGTAATGCCGAGCGCATCATGGTCTGCAGTTCGCTGCGCGGCTCCTTGCCTGCTACTGTGGATTGGGAAGCCGCGCTGGTTGATGTTACGTGACGCTTTCGTATCGTGCTCGTTCAAGCGCCTAATAAAGGCGAGAAGGGCAACTTGACCGGGCTGAAATAAGGCCGCGTATCACCCATCATATGCCGCAGCTCTCTGATGGGTATCTCCGTCTCCTCATGAATTTTCAGCAGAATTTCGCCACTGACGGCGAGTCGTCGGTGACGAACTTTACTGATAACCGATGGAGAGAGTCCAACCTTGCGGGCCAGCGCGGAACTGCTGCGCAGTCCTAATCGACGTATCAGTCGGTCGATGAATAGTTCAGGTGTATAGGTATCAGACGCATACATCTTCATGGCTTTCCATCCTTTCGGCCTTTGCAAAAAACGTCGTCACCGACATTGGTAACGACCCCCTGAATCTCTCGATGCTTCAACAAACCGTGCTGACGCTGAATCAAGTGCGTTGGGTGTTGGTACGTCGAGCACGAGTTTGTATGGGCGCCATGATGCGACAACTGTTCCTTCCAAAAAAGCAGTTAAATTAAGACGGAACTTCTTGAAAACCCTGAGAAGTTTACAAATTAATATCTAAGGCGACGATTTTGATAGGGAGAGGCTGAATAAGTCCACGTTCTATGGCGAGCCAGCGAAGCTGTGCGATGCGGGGCTAGTCAAAATCAAGGACTTGTCACGATTAACTCAGCTGAAAAACTGTCTGGTTTTGTTTAATCAGCGCTTCCATAGCGTGTATGGCGTGGGATGCCGCGAGGTGTGTCGGATTTGATGCAAACTTTGGCGGCGTTCTCTCTCGCCAGCGCGTGAAAGAACGGCCTCAAGCTCAGACGCACTTAATGAGGGGCGGTCGCATCAGCGTTTGTCCAACTGATGTAGATTCAAGAAATCACTTAAACACGGCCGACAGAAGCGATAACGATGACAGTCGGACATTCAAGCTACGATAGGTGCGGTGAAAATTTTTGCGGGTTTGTTTCAGGGAGAATTGCAGTGAAAATCTATTGGGCGCTGTTATTGATTGTCGTCGCTTCAGCCGCCCTGGCGGGAACGAGCTACGGACCTTGGTCGACATAGCCGCGTTTGTATATGAGCAATCACAAAGATCTCGATGCTGCGTCGATAAGTGAAGTCATTCAAATGGCGCTGAGCGATCATGTCAGCTTCGCTCAGATCCGTGCAACCCACGGGCTCAGCCCAGATCAAGTCAAAGCGCTGATGCGCCAGCATCTCTCTCCTGGCAGTTATCGGGCATGGCGCAGGCGAGTGAGGCGCTTCGGCGATCAGCGGCAGTGCTACAAATAAACGCCTGTTGAAGTCCTTATCGCATGCCAGCGAGCGTTTCCGAGTCTGCAAACAGCCGCACGCCAAGCGTTCCTGACCCTGATCGGACAGGCCATTTTCTTAGCGCAATTTCGGCGGACTCAATCTGCGGATAGGTCGCACAGGCTGCGATGATCCGGGTAATCAATCTTTCCTGAGTTTCGTAATGACCGTCACGCGCGAGCCTGACGATTTCTGCAATCAACGGGTCATAATCAAAAACCGCACTCATGCGGTCTTCAGCGATCAGAATAAGTTGTGGACAGATCGACAAGGTCAGATCGAGGTAATGTGCATCCGGTACCACATCTTTTGGACCATACGTTCCAATCTGCGTATCCAGCTTTAGGTCTCGTAATTCGATAGTTCCGTGGCCGGTCATGACAAGTCCCTTTGTTGTTGATGTTGCCAAGGCTAACAGTTTTCGGTTGGATATCCGATGTCGACCGTGCCTTATTAATGTCCGGTGGGCGCATCCCACTAGGTAAATGTGATGGGTGCCGATGCATCGCCAGTTCAGACTGTTAACGGATATTTATGTAAAAACTACACTCGTAAGAATTTAGATTTATAGCAATATCAATACGGCCTTTAACTTATTTGAGGAAGTGCTGATTGAATAAAACTGGAGAGGTTTTCAGATAACTTAATCGTGACAAGTTCATGATTTAACTAGTCCCCGCGTCCCGCTGCTTCAATTCTCGCAAACGTCGATCAAAATTAAAAAGCCACCCAAAAAACGGGTGGCATTTTAATTTTGGTGGAGGCGGCGGGAATCGAACCCGCGTCCAGAAGCACTCTACAGACAGTTCTACATACTTAGTGTTGTCTTTTGGATTTAACCT
>JACCDM011520666.1_pt1 | contig 14604 bp, 9 predicted proteins | sample 7445851 | NCBI WGS metagenome assembly JACCDM01 (sample SAMN15323438, study PRJNA562643) | freshwater metagenome | isolation source: river surface water | place: USA:Blue River Watershed | collected 2017-08-16
ATTTGTATCCTAACCCAGCCGTTGATTATGCGGAAATTGATTTTCAAATCAATTCGGGTGTGCAAGATGTTAAACTTACCTTCTACAATATTTTAGGTCAAGAAATAAAGGAAATCACGTTAGAACGAGATCAGCGTTCCATGCGCATACCGATGCGTGATTTTAATAGTGGCATGTATATGTATCAATTGTCGATCGATGGTCGATCCGTCGCCACCAAGAAACTGATCGTTCGTAAGGGTATGTAATTAAAAAATCCCAGGTTGAAAGACCTGGGATTTTTTAATGGTAGAGACGCGAGGTATCGCGTCTCTACATTTTAATTAGACGCGAGGTATCGCGTCTCTACATTTTAATTAGACTTTAGACTTTAGACTTTAGACGTCAGACTCTAGACGTAAAATTATTCCAACGTCTAACGTCTAACGTCCAGTGTCTAACGTCTATCATTATTGCTTGGCGATTGTACGCTTGATAAACGCTGTCAAATCAGCACCCGTCAACAAATTCTGCGACAAGAGTGCTAAATCTGAAATTTGCTTTGCCAATTCCTTTTGCTCCTCCTCCGAAGTTAGCTCAGCTAATTTGCTGATCAACGGGTGATTTGCGTTCACCGTGATGTTATAGGTTGTAGGCATCGCGCCAAACATCCCCATACCGCCACCACCATTCTTCGACATTTCACTCATACGGCGCATGAATTCATTTTGCGTAACAATAGCAGGCAATTCATCCGGTGACATGGCTTCCACCGAAACCACTTTTTGCTTGTCATTCAAAGTCTCTTCAAATACTTTTTTGACCGACTCTTTTTGCGTATCGCTCAAGATCGCCTCTAGATTTATACCGGTATCGATCAATTTTTCGATGCGGTCTGCATCCACGCGTTTCCACTGTGTTTTTTCTAATTTGGCCTCCATCGCTTGAATGAAGTGGCTGTCGATCAACGAATCTAGACGGATAACGGAATAACCTTTTTGTTTGGCGGATTGAATAAAGGTATCTTGTTGTTGCTCATCCGTGGTATATAAATACACTTTGTTGCCGTCTTTGTCAGTCTGCGCTGCTTGTACCTCCTCGGCATATTCATCCAGCGTGAAATACTTGCCTGCGGTATCTTGTACCAAACAGAAATCTTTAGCTTTCTCCATGAATTTCTCGTCAGAAATCATGCCGTATTTGATAAATAAGCCAATGTTAGCAAATTTCTCTTCGAACGCAGTACGGTCAGCTTTGAATAATTCGGCCAACTTATCAGCTACTTTCTTCGTGATGTACGAGTTAATTTTCTTCACATTCGAATCCGCTTGCAAGAATGAACGCGATACGTTCAATGGAATATCAGGTGAGTCGATGACACCATGTAACAACATCAAGAATTCAGGAACGATGTCTTTCACCTCGTCGGTGATGAATACTTGTCGGCTATACAACTGAATCTTCTCCCGTTGCAATTGCATCTCGTTCTTCACTTTCGGGAAGTACAAAATACCGGTTAAGTTAAATGGATAGTCTACGTTCAAGTGAATCCAAAATAAGGGCTTCTCTTGCATCGGGTACAATTCATCGTAGAATTGTAAGTAATCCTCATCGGTTAAATCAGAAGGTGATTTGGTCCAAATAGGACTTGGATTGTTGATGATCTTTTCCTGAAACTCGATCGGCATCGGTAAGAATTTACCATACTTTTCTAAGATCGATTTCAAACGGTACTCTTCTAAAAACTCTTCTGAATCTTCTGCGATGTGCAAGATGATATCTGTTCCGCGCGTTTTCTTTTTTGCAGATGCGATGGAGTATTCGGTGGAACCGTCGCAAATCCAACGAGCCGCCTCGGAACCATCTTGATACGATTTAGAAATGATTTCTACTTCTTTGGCTACCATAAAGGCAGAATAGAATCCTAAGCCAAAATGACCGATGATGCCTTTGTCATCACCCTGATCTTTGTATTTTTCTACAAATTCAGTGGCGCCAGAAAAGGCAATTTGATTGATGTATTTCTTGATTTCTTCGGCCGTCATCCCGATTCCATTATCTGAAATCGTGATCGTTTTTTTGTCTTTATCGAAGCTAACTTGAACTTTTAAATCACCCAATTCGCCGTTGAATTCACCAATAGAACTCAAGCGTTTGATTTTTTGGGTGGCGTCTACGGCATTGGATACCAACTCACGGAGGAAAATCTCGTGGTCCGAATAGAGAAATTTTTTGATAATGGGAAAAATATTCTCGGTGTGAATGGAGATGTTACCTGTTTCTTTCATGTTTTATTGAGATTAAAAATCATAAATTTGAACCCATTGATATCAAATGGCACTCCATTTCTATTTCAAGTGTCATATTGTCAGATTTTATGAAAAAATTTCTTTGGTTGTTCTTGATTGGGCATGTGGCATTTGGCCAACAAGAATCCTTGCGGATGGTGTATCCTTTCATCCCATTGGGGATTAATCCAGCGGAAGCAGGGCATAAAGGGGTTGTGTCCATCACAGGAATTTATCGGAAGAAACCTTTATTCCAACAAAATTTGGGAGGCTCTTCCCAGCAATATTTTAGTTTCGATATGCCGATTGCCAAAGGGAAAGGTGGGATTGGATTCCTGGCGTATAATACGGATCAATCCTATCGCTTACCGCAGGGTGGCTTAGCGGCCAACTTAGGATTGTCGGCCATCGGATCTTATGTCATGGAATGGGGGCGCGGACATAGCTTGCGATTTGGTGGACAAGTAGGCATCGATCAATACCCTATTTTAGATAAATCGGGAACTGCTGTTTTGCGAAGTAGTTTTGGTTTGGGGATGATGTATGCACACGAACAATTTGTTCTGGGCTTAAGCAAGCCTACTCGTGAGTCGCCTACTTACATACGTGCCACTTATGTGTTGCCATTAGATGATTCGTTTGTTGCCAAATTGGGTTCCTTGGTGCGTATTTCTACAGGTGATACAAAAGTTGACGGACATGCTACGGTGTGGTGGCATGAAAAAGTGGGTGTAGGTCTTTGGTATCAAGGAACAGGATCGGAATTTGGCGATCCAGCCTTGTTGATTAGTTCAGAAGTTGCCTTGGGGCGAAATTTTCGTGTAGGATATGCATATGATTTACTAGGAAAACAAGTGGCAATCAGTTCTCAAACAAGTTCGGGTGTCGCCTCTGGATTTCATCAAATTTTTCTCCGCTACGAGATCGATGCTGGGAATGGAAAAATTGCCGAGTTTCGGCCATGAGTAATTGTTCGATTATTTTGACTTTGTAGGGATATTATTGGAATAATTAAAGATTTTTTTTCACCACGTTCAAATAGGATTTTTTCGAAAGAAATTTGTGCCTTTATAAGGTAAAAAACCCCACTTTTTTGGGAATAATTAGAAAAGAGTATAGTAAATTGCGAAGATTTTTTCGGACAGAAATAATTGCGCTAAACCAAAACAATAACGTTTGAAACTTTTTCTAGTCAACGGCTAGAATTTTACATTATGGATCCATTTTCCTACGTAGCAAATGCAGATACGCAAGTCATTGCCGACTTGTATGAAGCTTATAAACAAGACCCTAATTCCGTAGATAGCTCTTGGAGAGATTTTTTTAAGGGCTTTGATTTTTCACAGACCTGGCTAGGGGAGGGTTCGCCGGCAGGTACCGTTTCGGCTGATTCAGGACATGTGCAAAAAGAAATGGCTGTGATTTCACTAATCAAGGCTTTTCGTTCACGCGGACACTTATTGTCGAAAACAAATCCGGTGCGCGAGCGCAAAGACCGCCAACCTCGTCTAGGATTAACGGATTACGCGCTTTCAGATGCGGATTTAGATACCGTTTTCCAAGCTGGAGTTTTCTTAGGTATTGGGCCCGCGACTTTACGTCAAATTCAAGATGCATTGCACAAGATTTATGCGGGGACGATTGGTTTTGAATACTCATACATTCGTGAAGTTGCTACGAAGGAATGGTTGCGAAATAAGATTGAGAAAGAAGCTTTGGCATTCAATCCTTCTATTGAAAAGAAAAAACATATTCTTGAGAAACTAAACGAAGCAGTCGTTTTTGAGAATTTCTTGGGAACAAAATATTTAGGTCAAAAGCGTTTCGGTCTCGAGGGTGGCGAATCAACGATCCCAGGTTTAGATGCGATAATTAATACGTCGGCTGATCTAGGCGTAAAGGAAGCCATGATAGGCATGGCACACCGCGGAAGACTAAATGTTTTGGCGAATATTATGCACAAATCTTACGAATCAATCTTTGATGGATTCGAAGGAAATGTGCCTGACGAGATTCATGGGGACGGTGACGTGAAATATCACTTGGGATATTCGTCCAAGCATATTTCTCCAAATGGTTCTGAGATTTCATTAAAATTAGCGCCTAACCCATCACATCTTGAAGCTGTAAATCCATTAGTAGAAGGTTTCTGCCGAGCAACTGCAGACGCACACTACGCAGGTGATACATCAAAAGTATTGCCCATTTTGATACATGGTGATGCAGCGGTAGCCGGACAAGGTATCGTGTATGAAGTGACGCAAATGGCGAAATTGAAGGGTTATTCAACGGGTGGAACCATCCATTTTGTAATCAATAACCAAGTAGGTTTTCCTACGGATTTCGAAGATGCACGATCAGCTATCTATTGCACGGATGTCGCAAAGATTATTGACGCACCTGTATTCCACGTAAATGGAGACGATCCAGAGGCTGTTGTTTTTGTTTCGCGTATCGCTGCTGAATTCCGTCAGGAGTTTGGCCGTGATGTATTTGTAGATATGGTATGTTACCGTCGGAATGGGCACAACGAATCCGATGAGCCACGCTTCACGCAGCCTACGCTCTACGCAAATATTACGAATCACCCGAATCCGCGTGAGATCTATACGCAGAAGTTAATTAAGCAAGGAGAGATTGCTGCCAAGTTAGCGGAGCAAATGGACGCTGAGTTTAAGGCTGAGTTACAAGCGCGTTTGGATTTGGTGAAACAAAAAGTTCGCCCTCCATACATTCCTTTGAAATTAGATAATGCCTGGTCGGCATTGCGCTATTCTACTGAAAAAGACTTCGATAAATCACCTAAAACGGCTATTTCTCAAGCAATAGTAGACCAGGTAGCGAAAGCGATTACGGCATTGCCAAAAGGTTTTGTGGCCTTAAAGCAAATTGAGAAAGTAATTGCCGACCGCAAAGTATACTTCGAAAAAGGCGAGTTGAACTGGGCTACGGCTGAGTTGCTAGCTTACGGTTCCTTGTTGCTAGAAGGCAAAGCGGTTCGTTTATCGGGACAAGACGTTCAACGCGGTACGTTCTCACACCGCCACGCGGTCTTGCACGATGCCAATACAAATGAAAATTACAGTTCCTTAAATCATATTTCGGATAAGCAGGAGCAAGCACAAATCTATAATTCATTATTGTCGGAATACGGCGTATTGGGTTATGAGTTTGGGTATGCCTTAGCGAATCCGAACGCACTGGTTATCTGGGAGGCACAGTTTGGTGATTTCGCCAATGGTGCACAGACCATGATAGATCAGTTTGTTTCCTCGCACGAGTCGAAGTGGGGGACACAAAATGGCCTGGTGATGTTATTGCCTCATGGCTATGAAGGTCAAGGACCCGAGCATTCCAATGCCCGCCCAGAGCGTTTCTTGCAGTTAGCAGCTGAGAATAACATGGTGATTGCGAATTTGACAACTCCTGCGAATATTTTCCACGCGTTGCGCCGCCAATTAACATGGGAGTTCCGCAAGCCGTTAGTGGTGATGTCGCCTAAATCAATTTTCCGTCATCCGAAAGTAGTTTCTAAAATAGATGCTTTTACAAAGGGGTCTTTCCAAGAGGTTATTGGGGATGATTATGCAGATAAAGCCAAGGTAAAACGTGTGTTAGTTTGCTCAGGTAAAGTTTATTTTGATTTATTGGATCGTCAAGAAAAAGATAAGCGTAAGGATGTTGCAATCATTCGTTTAGAGCAATTGCATCCATTCCCTACCAAGCAGGTGGAAGCAGAAATAGCTAAATACAAGTCGGCAGAAATTTTCTTCGTCCAAGAAGAACCTGAAAACATGGGCTATTGGTCATATGTAATTCGTGAGTTTGGTTGGGCGCGTTTTGCCAAATTAGTCGCACGTAAGAAATCGGCCTCACCGGCGACAGGATTCTTGAAGGTGCATGGAGAGGAGCAGGCAGCATTGATTAACAGAGCATTTGAATAATAGAATATTATGGCTATAGAAATGAAAGTGCCCGCTGTGGGCGAATCAATCACGGAAGTAACGGTTGCCACTTGGAACAAGAAAGAGGGCGATCACGTGAAATTGGATGAGGTATTGTGCGAACTTGAGTCGGACAAAGCAACATTTGAATTGCCAGCTGAGGCTGAAGGTATTTTGCACATCGTAGCTAAAGAGGGTGATGTTTTGCCGATCGGTGCTGTTATATGCACGATTGAGGCAGGTGGAGCAACTGCATCGGTAACGGTAGCAGACGCCGCTCCGGCAGCTGTCGCTGTTGCAGAACCAGTGGTAGCAGCTCCAGCAGCAGCTGCAGGCCCAACGAGCGTTTTAGAAGTTAAGGTACCTGCCGTGGGTGAGTCTATCACTGAGGTGACAGTCTCTGTTTGGAATAAGAAAACAGGTGATGTCGTTTCATTGGATGAAGTTCTTTGCGAACTAGAGTCGGACAAAGCGACTTTTGAATTACCAGCTGAATCTGCAGGTGTGTTAGAAATTATTGCCCAACCAGGTTCTGTGGTGCCTATTGGAGGATTGTTGGCCAAAATCACCGTAGGTGGTGCCGTAGCAGCTACGGCTCCGGCGGCGGCTCCAGCTCCAGCAGCAGCAGCGGCTCCAGCTGCAGCTTCATCTTCAGATGCTAATTATGCTTCGGGACATCCATCACCAGCAGCGGCTAAGATATTAGACGAAAAAGGAATTGCGGCAGCTGCGGTTGCGGGTTCAGGTGTAGGCGGACGTATTACCAAAGAAGATGCCATGGCAGCTTCGAAGCCAGCAGCATCTGCTGCGGCAGCGGCTCCAGCTTCTGCACCAGTAGTAGCGCAAGGAGGTACACGACGCGAGAAAATGAGTTCATTGCGTAAAACAGTTGCCCGTCGTTTGGTGGCTGTGAAAAATGAAACGGCTATGTTGACTACCTTTAACGAGGTGGATATGAAGCCGGTCATGGATTTACGTGGAAAATACAAAGATAAATTCAAGGAGAAACATGGCGTGGGCTTAGGTTTTATGTCTTTCTTCACGAAAGCGGTTTGCGTAGCCTTGAAGGAATATCCTTCGGTGAATGCGAAGATCGATGGTGATGAAATCGTATTCCACGATTATTGCGATATTTCGATTGCTGTTTCTGCGCCTAAAGGATTAGTCGTTCCGGTGATTCGTTCGGCAGAGAACTTATCATTAGCTGGCATTGAATCTGAAGTGGTTCGTTTAGCGGGAAAAGCACGTGAGAATAAATTGAGTTTGGAGGAAATGAGTGGCGGAACATTTACGATTACGAATGGTGGGGTATTTGGTTCGATGCTTTCCACGCCGATTATCAATGCACCGCAAGTAGCGATCTTAGGTATGCACAATATCGTGGAGCGCGCTGTAGTTGTAGATGGTCAAATCGTTGTTCGTCCCATCATGTATTTGGCTTTATCATATGATCACCGCATCATCGATGGCCGGGAGTCGGTTAGTTTCTTAGTTCGCTTAAAGCAACTTTTAGAGGATCCAGCTCGTTTATTATTAGATATTTAATGACTAGAATAGGCCTTGCGGGGCCTATTCGCTTTCAATCGCCTTATTCAAGGATTTGATGTTGTCGTAATTGGTTCGGGTCCTGGAGGATATGTTTCGGCTATCCGTTCGGCCCAGTTGGGTTTCAAAGTTGCCATTGTGGAGAAATATGCCGTGATGGGTGGAACATGTTTGAATGTAGGATGTATTCCTTCTAAGGCATTGTTGGACTCGTCAGAACACTACCACAATGCGGTGCATACTTTCCAAGATCATGGAATTGATATTTCGAAACCGAAGGTCAATATGGACCAAATGATCAAGCGCAAAGCGGGTGTGGTTTCGAATTTGAATGCGGGTATTGCGTATTTGATGAAGAAAAATAAGATCACAACGTTTCATGGCTTGGGATCTTTTGATTCTGCCAAAACAGTTAAAGTGACTAAAGAGGACGGTTCTTCCGAGGTAATTTCGGGAAAGAATATCGTGATTGCGACGGGTTCTAAGCCAACGATCCTTCCGTTTATTCCCGTGGATAAAGAGCGAATCATCACGTCGACAGAGGCCTTGAAGATGAAGGAAGTACCCAAGCATTTAATTGTGATTGGCGCTGGAGTTATCGGTGCGGAATTAGGATCTGTTTATGCACGTTTGGGATCGAAAGTTTCCTTTGTGGAATTTGCAGATAGTATGATTGCTACGATGGATAAGACGATGGGGAAGGAATTGCAAAAGTCGATTGCCAAATTAGGTGCCGATTTTTACTTGTCGCATAAAGTAACGGGTGCGGCAGTTAAAGGCAAAGAGGTGACTGTAAAAGCGCAAGATGCATCGGGTAAAGAGGTTGAAATTAAAGGAGATTATTGCTTGGTATGTATAGGTCGCCGTCCGTACACGGATGGGTTGAACTTAGCTGCAGCGGGTTTATCGGCCGATGAGCGTGGTCGGATTGCGGTAGATGAGCATACGCTACAAACTTCGGTTCCAGGTATTTATGCGATTGGTGACGTCGTTCGTGGAGCGATGCTGGCACACAAAGCAGAGGAAGAAGGAACATTAGTTGCCGAAGTAATTGCAGGCCAAAAGCCACATATCAATTATAACTTGATTCCAGGTGTTGTTTACACGTGGCCCGAAGTGGCTTCGGTAGGAAAGACGGAACAAGAATTGAAGGCAGCAGGAATAGCGTATAAAGAAGGATCGTTTCCATTCAAGGCCTTGGGTCGTTCGATAGCATCGGGAGATGTAGATGGTTTGGCCAAGGTGTTGGCAGATGCAACGACGGATGAAATCTTAGGAGTTCATATCATCGGTGCTCGTGCCGCGGATATTATTGCAGAAGCGGTTGTTGCGATGGAATACCGTGCATCTGCGGAAGATGTGGCGCGTATGTCACACGCACACCCGACCTACACAGAGGCTTTGAAAGAAGCTTGTCTGGCAGCAACGGCGAAGAGGTCGATACATTCTTAGATGTCAGACGCTAGACGTTAGACTTTAGAAAAAACAAAAAAGACTCGAATGATGCGTCTTTTTTGTTTTTGTAGAGACGCGATACTTCGCGTCTTTTTCGTTTGGGATTTATTTCTTGAGGTATCGAGTCTCCACAGATTTCGTCCAACGTCTAGCGTCCAACGTCTAACGTCTAATTTTTATTCCACTGTTAAGGTTTCTAAATCAATCGTTTTCGCCCGTGCATAAAAACGCCAGGAAAGCAAGAAGGAGGAGCATATCAAACTAGCGGTTAATCCCATCCAGATGCCCACGGCACCTATACCTTCATAAATCCCGATGTAATAAGAAAGTGGAATGCCGATTCCCCAGTACGAGAAAATCGTGATTCCAGTAGGGATATTGACATCCTGAAGTCCACGAAGTAAACCCAAAGAAACTGCCTGAATGCCATCAAAAAGCTGGAAGATTGCTCCCCAAACGACCAGTGTCACCGCGATTGCAATCACCGATGGTTCCTGGGTATAGCCTCGCACTAGAATGTCTTTTCCGAAGAAAAAGATCAATGCGCAGAAGCCCATAAAAATGATCGATAGGACCAGCGCTGCATTTCCCGAGGTAAATATGCCAGGTCGATTTCGCTCGCCTATGTCTGCGCCTACTAATATTCCGCCAGCTGCTGCAATTCCCGTAGCCATCATATATGTCAAAGATGCCATGTTGATGGCCACAATATGTGCCGCTTGCGCCGTGACAGAAATCCATCCCATCATCACCACGGCCATTCCAAATGTCGCAATCTCAAAGAATCCCTGCATTCCTGATGGAATGCCAATTTTCAAAATCGTTTTTTCTAAGACATTGGCCTCGGCATGAACATGCTTTTTAGCTAAATACTTACTAAAATCTGCGATTTTGAAAACATAAAAAGCCAATGAACTAGTCATTAATATACGTGCGAGCAATGTGGCAATTCCAGCCCCAAATAATCCCATGGCCGGAATTGGACCTAGGCCATTAATGAAAATATGATTGAAAATTACGTTGAAAATTAATGCCGCCAGTGTAATGTACATGGCCACAGAGGTTTTTTGTAAACCATCCGTAAAGCTTTTCAATGCTGAGAATAAAAAGATTGGTATAACCGAAATGGCAATTAAAGCTAAATAGGGAAGAGTCAATGCTTTGTTGGCCGCCGTCTGTTGAAACAAATCGTAATTCATACCCGCCACCCCAATCAGCACGATCGTAATTACGGCCAAGAAAATAGCTACACGTATATTCGCACGTAACAAATTGCCACATTCCGTGAAATCACCTTCGGCGTCCGCCTTAGAAATCATCGGAGCCACAATCTGCATGCAGATTAACCCAACGATCGCAATGGTAAAAAAGATACTTCCTGCCATGCCGGATGCACCCAAACTCTCTGCCGCGCCAGTAGACATTTGTCCAACTTGAATCGTATCAGCTAAGCCCATGAGCATCACGCCGAGTTGGCCTACGACAATAGGAGACGCCAATCGAATGGTTTGCTTAATCTTCGCTTGAAAAGCCATCTTAAATACGAACGATTTCCGCTCCAATCGCATTTAAGCGCGTATCAATGTTTTGGTATCCACGATCAATTTGCTCAATGTTATCGATGATGGAGGTACCGTTTGCCGACATCGCCGCAATCAATAACGAAACGCCTGCGCGGATATCTGGAGAAGACATGCGAATGCCTTTCAATGTTTGCTTGCGATCAAAGCCAACGACCGTTGCACGGTGTGGATCGCACAAAATGATTTGGGCGCCCATCTCGATCAAACGATCCACGAAGAATAAACGAGATTCAAACATTTTCTGGTGAATCAATACCGTTCCTTTCGCTTGGATAGCTGTCACTAAAATGATGGACAACAAATCAGGCGTGAAGCCTGGCCATGGGTGATCGGAAATGGTCAACATCGAACCGTCGATAAAGTTTTCCAATTCATAATGCTCTTGAGAAGGGATGAAAATATCATCACCACGGAATTCCATTTTGATACCTAATTTCTTAAATACATCCGGAATAATACCTAATTCAGCTATTTGGCAGTTTTTGATGGTGATTTCCGATTGTGTCATCACTGCCATGCCGATAAATGAACCGATCTCAATCATATCAGGTAGCATCGTGTGCTCCGTGCCATGTAATTCGTCTACGCCATCAATCACCAACATATTAGAACCGATGCCTGTGATTTTCGCACCCATCCGGTTCAACATTTTACTTAATTGTTGCAAATAAGGCTCACAAGCAGCGTTGTAAATGGTTGTTTTTCCTTTAGCCAAAACAGCGGCCATCAAGATATTCGCCGTTCCGGTTACGGAAGCTTCGTCCAACAACATATATGCTCCTTGCAATTGCGACGCATCTACTTCGTAAATTCCACCATCCTCTGGGCTGTAGTTGAATTTGGCGCCTAATTTCATGAAGCCAAAAAAGTGTGTATCTAACCGGCGACGGCCAATTTTATCTCCTCCTGGTGAAGGAATACGTCCTTTTTTGAAACGAGCCAAGGTCGGCCCCAATAACATCACTGAACCACGCAATGCAGCCGCTTTTTTCTTATAGGTGTCTGATTCTAAGTAGTCGATGTTCACTTGTGAAGCATCGAATTCGATACTAGATTCAGACAAACGACGCATGCTCACGCCCATATCGCCAAGTAAATCAATTAATTGATTGACGTCGCGGATATTTGGAATGTTGTGGATGGTAACAGGCTCAGCTGTTAAAACCACGGCACATAAAATTTGCAATGCTTCGTTTTTCGCTCCTTGCGGAGTGATTTCCCCTTTCATCCGGCGGCCACCGGTTACTTTAAATGATGCCATAGTGCTTACTTATTTTTGCGGAAGTTATTGTTCCGGTTATTATTGTTATTTCTGAAGTTATTGTTCTTGCGGAAGTTATTGTTCCGGTTGTTATTATTATTTGGGTACTCGGGTGCGTTGTAGGCATTGCGGGCATTATTCGCAACTTTGGCATGGCCTAAGGTTTCTTGCGAAAGCTCGTCGACGATACTACCTAATAGGTTTTCCGACATGTCTTTGATGTTCTGCCAAATGACAGAATCATCTACCGAATCTTTGTTCCAGGTCACGTAAAATCCTTTCATCAAGCGCGCGATATACGCCACTAAGATTTTCTTATCCTCTAATTTCTCCTCTGCGATGGCACGTAGAATGAGTAATTCCACATTGCGGCCGTAGTGTTTAAACTTTAAATGATGTTGGTTATAGGCCACTTTACGCGGCGCTTTTCCCAACGATTCTGGCGATGGAGGAGGGAAAGGCCCTTGTACATCCAATGCGAAGTTGGACATGATGTACAAATCATCCCATAACTTTTTCGAATAATCTTGTTGATTATCCTTCATGTTAGGGTGAATTTGTTTCATGAGCTCCACCATGATAAACGCGTATTTTGTGCGTTGCTCACGGTCTTCGATCGTCATGATGTAATCCACTAATTTTTGTACGCTTGATCCGTATTCTTTCATAAACTATCTGGAAAATGTAAGCCAAACCCAAAGGTGTGGAATGGCAATCAGCGCGAAAATAAATACAGCCCAAATGGCCATAACTAAAACGGCGCCTGCCGCGTAATCTTTTATCTTTTTTGCCAATGGATTTTCACCTGGCGATACTAAATCGGTTAATTTTTCTAAGGCAGAATTAATTAATTCTGCCACCCAAACACCAGCAATCGCTAAACTGATCCATACCCATTCAAGTGCGATAAAGTCTAATTTGATTCCTACGAAAATGACTAGAACCGTTGAAATTAGGTGGATTTTGGCATTATTTTCCTGTTTGATGAGATCTATGATTCCATCTACGGCGTGTCCGATACTTTTTAATGCTTGTTTGAACATCTTAAAATTCAGCCGATTTAGGCGTGCGAGGGAATGGGATTACATCGCGAATGTTGCTCATTCCTGTTACAAATAATACTAAACGCTCAAAGCCCAATCCAAAGCCTGCATGTGGTGCTGAGCCGAATTGACGCGTTTCTAAATACCACCAAATTGATTCTTCTTCAATACCTACGTCTTTGGTGCGTTGCAGTAACTTGGCATAATCATCTTCCCGCTGGGAACCGCCAATAATCTCTCCAATACCTGGGAATAACACGTCCATCGCGCGAACAGTCTTGCCGTCATCGTCCAATTTCATATAGAAAGCCTTGATGTCTTTCGGGTAATTCGTTAAGATTACAGGCTTTTTAAAATGTTTTTCCACTAACCAGCGCTCGTGCTCAGATTGTAAATCGATACCCCATTCCACTGGGTACTGGAATTTACCTTGTTTGTGTGTTTTAGATTGTAATAAGATGTTGATGGCTTCCGTGTAGGTTAAGCGCTCAAAATCATTTTCCGTCACAAAGCGTAATTTTTCCGTTAGGCTTAACTCGGGTTGCTCTTCTTTTTTCTTGTTTTTTTCTTCGTCCAACAAGCGTTTTTCGAGGAAGGCGATATCATCAGCGCAGTGGTCTAGCGCATATTTGATGCAGTATTTGGTGAAATCTTCCGCCAAATTCATGTTGTCCTCCAATTCATTGAATGCCACTTCAGGCTCAATCATCCAGAATTCAGCGAGGTGACGCGTAGTGTTTGAGTTTTCAGCACGGAACGTTGGCCCAAACGTATAGACCTTCGATAAAGCCATCGCGCCGAGTTCACCTTCCAGTTGGCCCGAAACCGTCAAATTAGTCTCCTTACCAAAGAAATCTTCCTTGAAATCCACCTTGCCATCTTCGGTCATAGGTGGATTTGTGGTAGGCAATGTTGTTACACGAAACATCTCACCCGCACCTTCAGCGTCAGAACCTGTAATGATGGGTGTATGTAAATAAAAGAAACCTTTATCGTTGAAATACGAGTGAACTGCGAATGCTAAGGCATGTCGGACACGTAAAATGGCCGAAAACGTATTCGTACGCGGTCTTAAATGCGCGATTTCACGTAAGAATTCGAGTGAGTGTTTTTTGGGTTGTAACGGATATTTTTCCGGATCAGCAACGCCATAAACTTGAATATCAGTGACTTGTATTTCGACGGCTTGTCCTTGTCCTTGTGAAGGGATGAGGATTCCGGTTAATGCGATGCATGCGCCGGTTGTTACTTGACGAAGTGTTTCTTCGGAAACGGTCCCGTCGGCAATTACTCCTTGAATATTATGAATGGTCGATCCGTCGTTTAGGGCGACGAATGCGACATTGGAAGAAACGCGTTTGGTACGTACCCAACCTTTAGCGGTTATGGTTTGATTACTCGGGGATAATGAAAGTATTTCTTTAATTTGCATGCGATAGAATCTCGTAGTGCCGTTTATTTGGTCACAATAAGCCTCAAAAATACGCACAATTACCGAATTATTTC
>JACCDM010615925.1_pt1 | contig 14601 bp, 14 predicted proteins | sample 7445851 | NCBI WGS metagenome assembly JACCDM01 (sample SAMN15323438, study PRJNA562643) | freshwater metagenome | isolation source: river surface water | place: USA:Blue River Watershed | collected 2017-08-16
CTGCTCACCAGCGGTTTCACGGCCACCACGCGTGGCGCTTTCAAGGTCAACGACAACTGGTACGACAACCGACTGAGCGCCAACCTGAACGGGCAAGACGTGCTGCTCTACAGCCAAGGGGGCGACACGGCCACCACCATCAACACCGTCAAATGGGGTGCCAGCAACCAGTTGCTGCAAATCAATTTTGACCACGCACTGGTGCAGGGCAGCGCCTTGGCCGGGCATTTCACACTCAGCGCCTTGGGCAGCAGCGACAGCTACAACGGCTTTGCGCTGACCTCGTTCAACCAACGCCAGGGCCTGCAACTGGCGTTCAACAACGCGCTGACCGGGCCGCTCAAGATCAGCTACACCAACACCGACAGCGCCAGCGTGCTGCGCGACGATGCCGGGCGCGAGTTCACCAGCCGCACCTGGTTGATCGGCACCGACGGCGACGACCAAAGCGTGAGCAATGGGCAGACCGTGGCGCGCTTGAACGCCGCCAACCTCTCGGCCAGCGAACAAGCGGCGGGCGTGACCATCGTGGCCGGTGCGGGCAACGATGTGTTGCTGGGCGGCAGCGGATCCGACACCTTGATCGGCGGTTTGGGCATCGACACCCTCACCGGGGGCGCGGGTGCCGACACCTTCCGCTATGCCAATGAAATCAGCGGTGCGGGAGCTGATGGCAATTTGGGTGGCATTCGCGGCGATCTGATCCGTGACTTCAACTTCGGCGTGAACACCGGCAGCGGCGCGGCCGATGGCACGCAGGCCGACCGATTGGATTTGCGCGAGTTGTTTGCGGAAGCCTTCACCGGCAGTGCCGCCACCACTGCACAGCGCTTGAACAGCCAGGGCTACTTGGACATTCGCCAGGTGCTGCGCACCGACAGCAGCAGCGGACTAAGCGTGACCGACTGGCAAATTTGGGTGGACCGCGACGGCCAAGACAGCAATGGCTCCAGCACCTTTGGCTTGATGGCGACGCTGCCAAACGTGGACCTCGCCAACTCGCCAACCGGCATCACCGGCAGCGAAACCACCAGCGAGTTGTTGCAAAAACTGTTGGAAGAGGGGCGATTGCAGGTGTGAGCTCGGCGTCTGCAACGGGCTTGTAACTTTTCGGTGGCACGCACCGAATTGCATGAGGGACAGCGACGGCGACAACGCCCACCACCGCTGTCGCATCCCTCAACCTTGATCCAGGAGATCCCCATGAACCACACGTCCAGTTCTTCATTCGCCATGGCCGCCGCTGTGCTGGCTTTGTCTGCCAGCGCATTCGCCGCCGACCCACCCAAGGGTTCTGAAGGCAAAGCCATCGCCGCCAACGACACCGTGCATTGCTACAACGTCCACGAATGCAAAGGCAACAGCGATTGCAAAACCGCCGAGCACAGCTGCAAAGGGCAAAACGCCTGCAAAGGCCATGGCTTCAAAGCCATGAGCGCGGCCAAATGCTTGGCATCCAAAGGCACCATCGGCGATCTGTGAAGCCCAGGCCTTCTTTGTGTGCCGTGAGCCCAGGCTTTGGCCTGGGTTTGCGCACACCGCATTACCCGGATTTCCAGCAACAACACCAGCCGGTGGATTGGCTGGAAATCATCACCGACAATTTTTTGGTGGAGGGCGGGCGTCCTCTGAAGATGCTGGACGCCATCCGCCGTGACTACCCCTTGGCCATGCATGGCGTGGCCATGTCGCTGGGCAGTGCCGCGGGTCTGAACAAGGACTACTTGCGCCAAGTTCAACAACTCGCCGATCGCGTTCAGCCTTTGTGGATTTCCGACCACTTGTGTTGGAGCGGTGCCGGTGACACGGTGTTGCACGACCTGAACCCCATGCCTTACACCGAGGAGGCGGCCCAGCGCTTGATCAACCAAATCCAGCAAGCACAAGATGTGTTGCAGCGTCGGTTGGTGGTGGAGAACGTGTCCAGCTATGTCAGCTTCAAGCACAGTGCATCCACCGAATGGGACTTTCTTTGCCATGTCGCCCAAGCCGCAGATTGTTTGTTGCTGTTGGATGTGAACAATGTGTATGTGTCCTCGGTCAACCATGGCTTTGACCCCTTGGATTACTTGAACGCTTTGCCCGCGCACCGTGTGCAGCAAATCCATTTGGCTGGCCACAGCCGCCACCCCACCCACATCATCGACACCCACGACCACCCGGTGTGCGAAGCGGTGTGGGATGTGTACGCCGCAGCTTGCAGGCGATTTGGTGCGGTGGCCACCATGATCGAGCGCGACGACCAGATCCCGCCGCTGCCCGAATTGCTGGCCGAGTTGGCGGTGGCGCGGTCCATCGCCCGCAGCAACGTGGCCACGGATGGGGACGGCACCGCGTCCAGCGTGTCACACGTCTGGACGTTCACGGCCCATGACACACAACCCGCCTTGAACGATCTGCAAAACGACTGGGTGGCCTGCGTGTTGCAAGACCCCCAGACGAGCGACGCCGCCCAGCGCTTGGCCTTGGCCGAAACCCTGCGCGACACGCCCGCGCAGCGGTTCCAGATTTACCACCGCGCCTACCGCTTGCGCTTGTGCGAGGTGTTGCGCGAGAGCTTTGCCAAGACCTGTGCTTACATGGGCAGCGATTTGTTCGATGCCCATGCCTGCGAATTCGTGGTGCAACACCCACCCACCACACGCAACCTCGGACGCTATGGTGCCGCCTTGCCCGACCTGTTCAGGCAGATCTACCCGGACAACCCCGAGCTGCACGAATTGGCGCAACTCGATTGGGATTTGCGCAGCCGTTTTGACAGCGCAGACGCGCCTGCCTTGGCGCTCGATGCCTTGCAAGCCGAAGCCGATGGCCACCTGCCCTGTTTGCGCTGGGCCGCGCCCTTGCACCCGAGTGTGGTGTTGCGCGACAGTAGCAGCAACGCGGTCAAGCTCTGGCGCGCCATCGACGACGACACCGAGGTGCCCGAGGTGCAGCGCGACCACAGCGGTGCCGGTTTGGTGGTCTGGCGCTGGGGCTTGCAACCGCACTTCATGCGTGTCGATGCCGCGCCATACCGTTTCTTGCAATGCTTGGCACAAGGGGCTTCGGTGGACGAAGCCGCGCAAACCTTTGCCAACACCGAGGTCTTGCCCACGCCCGATGTGCTGGGGGCGTGGTTGCAAAGCTGGTGGCGACAGGGCTTGATGCGGGCTTGAAAAGCGTCCATCCCCCCATGCGGGGCTTGTGGCTTATCGCGATGGGCGTAACAAAGACACCAACCCATGGTCCAGCGACCACTTGCCCGGCCCTTGCATCATCAACATCAACAACACGCTGGCCCACACGCCATGCGTGGCATAGGCGCCGGGGTAGACCAAGCACTGAATCACCAAGGTCATGCCCAACAAAGCCAAGGCTGAAAAGCGGGTGGCCAAGCCCAGCAAGATCAGCAGGGGAAACACATGCTCGCCCCAGGCCGCCAAAGTCGCCGCCCACTCGGGTGACAGCAGCGGCAGTTGGTACTCGGACTCGAACAGGTCGACCACGCCATCGGCCAAACGCGGCCAACCCAGCTGAAAGTCGCCGTTCACCAGATTCACCACCAGGCCTTGCACTTTGGTTTGGCCCGATTGCCAAAACACCGCCGCGATGGAGAAGCGCGCCAGCAGCGCCAAGCCGCTGTGCGGCAGGGCCTGCATCTGCGTGATCGCGGGGGCGAGCCAACGGTGGTAGAAAGCGTGTGCCGTTTGAAATCGATGGGGGTGCATGTCAGGTCTCCAAAGGTGTGATGACGTGGGTGATCAAGCGGTGCTGCACCAGCAAGCGCAAACAGTGGTGGATGTCGGGCTCGGGCGCATCCCATTCGCGGGCTGTCGTGCTGGCTCTTGCCAGCGCCTCGCCCAATGGCAGACCTGCTTGCACATGCCGCCACAAGCACAAGTCGGCCAAGGACAGCGGCGCACATCGCACCGCGTCGCCATCCCGAAACACGGCCACTCTTTCGGCCTGGTCCAAGCGCAGGGCTGACAACAAGGCATCGCGTTCTGTGGCCTCGTGTTGGTGGGCTTGCCACAGCGACACCACTGCCCATTCGAAGCCGATCAAGGACAAACAGGGGTGCAGTTGAAAACGCAAGCCCGGCAGGTGCGCGGGCTGTTGCAAGGTAGCGTGCAATGACGTGATCGCTGCATCGGCCAAGGCATCGGGCACGTCGGCCGCGTGGTAAGCCTGCACACGGGCCATTTCCAGACAGGCCAAGTCACTCAAACAAGGGACCGACTGCGCCGGTGCAAAGTGGTGGATAAACCCGGCAAAGTCTTCGCCATAAAACGCCATGCGCCTGTTGCGCGGTGAATGTTGCTGGGCAAACGTGAGCGCCATGGCGTGAAAAAAATCCTGGCCCACCATCGCTTGGCACACCGGGAAGGTGTCGACCAAGGCTTGGACGCAAGCGCTCAGCACATTGTTGCGGTGGACGCCAAAGCGTTGCGCCACCGACGAGCCGTTGGCGGTGCACAGCCCCTTGGGCACCGGGGCCTCGCTGTCTTGCAAAGCGCGCAGCCAAGTCGATGCGGCCGCTTCAACCGTCCGACCCGGCCGGGGTGGTTTCGTGTCGTTCACAGGCTGTGTCTTCACAGCGCCGCCAGACAGGTTTGCGCGGTTTGCACTTCTTGCATCAGCCAGGCAAAAGGCGGCAGGTGTTGGTCGCGTTCGATCAAGGTGGGCAAGGCTCCGGTGCGGGCCAGCACCCATGCATACGCTTGCCAAACCTGGTCGGCAATCGGCGCGTCGTGGCTGTCGATCAGCAAGGTGTCACCCAAGCTGTCTTGTTCGCTGGCGTAGCCTGCCAGATGGATGTGCCCCACGGCGTGCAAGGGCAGGGCTTGCAAATAGCGGTGCAAATCGCGTTGGTGGTTGGTGCAAGACACCACCGCGTTGCTCACATCCAGCAGCAAGCCACAGCCGGTGCGTCGCACCACCTCGCTCAAAAAATCAGCTTCCGCGTGTTCGCTGGCTTCAAATGCGATGTAAGTGGCCGGGTTCTCCAGCAGCAAGCGCAGACCGAGGGCTTCTTGCGCTTGATCCACATGGGCGCAGACCGTGGCCAATGTGCTGTCGTTGTAAGCCAGTGGCAGCAAATCGGGCAGGTACAAGCCGTCGTGCGTGGACCAGGCCAGGTGCTCTGAAAACTGCGCGGGCTGGTAGCGGTCGATCAAGCCGCGCAGATCGGCCAGGTGTTGGCGGTCCAAGGGTTCGCGTCCGCCCAAAGACAAGCCCACGCCATGCAGCGACAAGGGCATGTGGGCGCGCACCGCTTGCAAATGGCGGTGAAACGGCCCCCCCGCCACCAGGTAGTTTTCCGCATGCACCTCGACAAAGGCCAAAGCGTCTGTGGGTGTTTCCAGCACCGCGCCCACATAAGCGGTCTTGAGGCCGATGCCCACGCCTACTGGCAATGCCACGGCCATCAGCCCTTTTTGGGTTTGAATTCTTTCAACTGGCCGAAGCCCGTGGGCGAGGTCATGGAGGCGGTTTTTTCACAGGTGCCGCTGGGCACCAGCTTCCAGGCATTCGCTTGGTGGTCTTTGGCGGAACTGCCCGCGCACGTGGTGCCTGCGCCGGCGGCGCAGTCGTTTTGCCCTTTCAAGGCCACGCCAAAGCATTTCTCGGTGTTGGTGTCTTTGGCCTGCACGCCAGTGGCGGCCATGCCCAGGGCGGCGCCCAGGGCCCATGCCAAAGCGGCTTGATACGAAGGGTGTGAAACGGGGTTCATCTGGAATCTCCTTGAAACGGTTGAGGGGCGTGACATGGACGTCACCAGCGCTTCAATTCGTTCAAGGCTTGCAAAAGGTTTCACGGGCCAGATGTTTTTTCAAGCATTCAGACAGACGAAAAAAAACCACCTGGTTGGCACCAGGTGGTTGTGAGCTTTGTCAGTTGTGTTTAGGTATTGTGATCAGCGGTTGTAAGCCGTCTCGCCGTGTGAGCTGATGTCCAAACCTTCGCGCTCGTCTTCTTCGCTGACACGCAGGCCCAAGACGATGTCGACCAGTTTGTAGGCGATCACAGACACCACGGCAGACCAGACGATGGTGGTGATCACAGCTTGCGCTTGGATCCACACTTGGGCACTGATCGAGAAGTCGGGGTTGGCTGCATTGGCCACATAGTCATAGACGCCGGTACCGCCGAGTGAGGGCGCTGCGAACACGCCGGTCAACAAGGCGCCGACGATGCCGCCGACACCGTGCACACCGAACACGTCCAAGCTGTCGTCCGCACCGAGCATGCGTTTCAAGCCATTGACACCCCACAAGCAAGCGAAGCCTGCGATCAAACCGATGATGATCGCGCCAGCAGGGCCGACGAATCCGCAAGCGGGGGTGATGGCCACCAGGCCTGCCACCGCGCCAGAGGCCGCGCCCAACATCGAGGCTTTGCCTTTGCCCAGGGCTTCACCGGTGATCCAGGCCAAAGTGGCGGCGGCGGTGGCGACCAAGGTGTTGACGAAGGCCAGGGCGGTCAAACCGTTGGCTTCCAGGTTGGAGCCGGCGTTGAAACCGAACCAACCCACCCACAACAGCGCGGCACCGACCATGGTCAATGTCAGGCTGTGAGGGGTCATGGACTCCTTGCCATAACCCACGCGCTTGCCCACCATGTAGGCACCCACCAAACCAGCGACCGCGGCGTTGATGTGCACCACGGTGCCGCCTGCGAAGTCGAGCGCGCCCTTGGCCCACAACCAACCGGCTGCAGCGGTGACTTTGTCCAACGATGCTGCGTCGCTGATCGCGTCAGGACCGTCCCAATACCAAACCATGTGGGCCACGGGCAAGTAGCTGAACGTGAACCACAGGGCGCAGAAAGCCAGCACGGCAGAGAACTTGATGCGCTCGGCGAATGCACCGACGATCAAGGCGCAAGTGATGGCGGCGAAAGTGGCTTGGAAGGCCGCGAAGGTGAACTCGGGAATGACCACGCCTTTGCTGAAGGTGGCGGCCACCGAGTCGACCGTGATGCCCTTGAAGAACAACTTGTCGGTCGAACCAATGAACGGGTTGCCGGGGGTGAAGGCCAGCGAGTAGCCGTACAACACCCACAACACATAAATCAGCGCACTGACGACAAACACCTGCATCAACACCGACAGCATGTTTTTGGAGCGGACCAGGCCGCCGTAGAACAGGGCCAGGCCAGGGATGGTCATGAGAATGACCAACACGGTGGCGACCGTCATCCAAGCGGTGTCGCCTTTGTTGGGCACCGGGGCTGCGACAGCAGGGGCTGCTTCTGCGGGGGCTGCAGGGGCAGCGGCGGCTGCAGCTGCAGGCGCGGGGGCTGTGGCTTCAGCCGCAGGTTTGGCGGGCGCGTCTTCCGCCATGGTGACGCCTGAGGCGAACACCAGGCCCAAGCCCAAGGCCAGGGTGGCAAGTAGTTTTTTCATGATGGATGTCCTTGTCGAAAGAATTAAATGGCCTCAGTGCCGGTTTCGCCAGTGCGGATACGCACCACTTGTTCCAGGCTGCTGACGAAAATCTTGCCGTCGCCGATCTTGCCGGTGCGGGCTGCGTTTTCAATGGCTTCAATAGCGGGTTCGACCAGGGCGGCAGCCACCGCAGCCTCGATCTTCACTTTGGGCAGAAAGTCCACCACGTATTCCGCACCGCGGTAGAGCTCGGTGTGGCCTTTTTGTCGACCAAAGCCTTTGACTTCGGTGACGGTGATGCCTTGCACCCCGATGGCCGACAAGGCTTCGCGCACCTCGTCGAGCTTGAAGGGTTTGATGATGGCCGTGATCAGTTTCATGGGTTCTCCTTGGGTCATGGGTCTGCGTGCGTCATTGAAAGCAGGACGTTCAAAAACACGCAGTGCAAATACCTCTTAGCAGTCTCTGTGCCAAGCACACTTCTTGGTCTTTTTTGCACGACCGATGGGCGTTGCCGGGGCAGAGCCACCCCGAGCGCACCACGACAGTGCATAACCGCGGCTCAAAACGCACCCTTGTGGGGCGCAGTCATTTCTCGGGAGGCGATGCATGGGGTTTGCGCAGGTGCACAGTTGTGCGGTCGTGGGGCTGGGCGCGGCCCGGGTCACCGTGGAGGTGCATTTGGCCAATGGCCTGCCCAGTTTCAGCCTGGTGGGCTTGGCCGACACCGAGGTGCGCGAGTCGCGCGAGCGGGTGCGTTCGGCCATTCAAAACAGCGGCCTGGAATTCCCGTCCAACAAACGCATCACGGTCAACCTGGCCCCGGCCGACCTGCCCAAAGACTCGGGGCGCTTCGACCTGCCCATCGCCATCGGCATCTTGGCGGCGAGTGGCTTGCTCGAGCCCCAAGCCCTGACCCAGCATGTGTTCGCTGGCGAGTTGTCGCTCTCAGGCGAGCTGCGGGCGGTGCGTGGCGCCTTGGCCATGTGCCTGGCCATGCCGGCTGCCGACAGCGCGCCGTGGCATTGGGTGCTGCCCCCACAGAGCGCCGAAGAAGCCGCCCTCATGCCTGAGGCGCGGGTCTACCGGGCCCAGCATTTGCGCGATGTGGTGCAGGCTTTGGGCGCGGACGCCAGCACTGAAGCGGGCGAGGGCTGGACCCGTCTGAGTTCGCGCACCCCCGCCATGCGCAGCCTCGCGGGTGGCCCCGATTTGCAAGAGGTGCGCGGTCAAGCCGGGGCTAAACGCGCCTTGGAAATCGCGGCGGCGGGTGGCCACAGCCTGCTGATGGTGGGGCCGCCCGGCAGTGGCAAGTCCATGCTGGCCCAGCGTTTGGTGGGTTTGTTGCCGCGGCAATCGCAAGACCAAGCCTTGGCCTCGGCGGCCATGCTGAGCTTGGTCGGGCAGTTCGAGCCGGGTCGCTGGGGCCAGCCCGCGTTCAGGCAACCACACCACAGCGCCACCATGGCGGCCTTGGTGGGTGGTGGCGCGCCACCGCGCCCCGGCGAGATTTCACTGGCGCATCACGGGGTGTTGTTTTTGGACGAGCTTCCCGAGTTTTCACGTCAAGCGTTGGAGGCATTGCGCGAGCCCCTGGAGACCGGGCGGGTGTCGCTGGCGCGGGCGCGTCACCACGTGGTGTTTGAGGCGCGGTTTCAGCTGGTGGCCGCCATGAACCCCTGTCCCTGCGGCTATTTGGGCGCGGTGCAACCAACTTGCAGTTGCGCACCTGAGCAGGTGCGGCGTTACCAAGCCCGCATCAGCGGGCCCTTGATGGACCGCATCGACATGCAGGTGCAAGTACCGGCCCTGCCGCCCGAAGTGCTGTTGCAGGCACAGCCGTCAGAAACCACGGCGCAAGTGCAAGCGCGGTGCCAAGCTGCCCATGCGCGCGCCCTCTGCCGCCAAGGCGTCACCAACCAAGCCTTGAGCGCCGCCCAGGTGCAGCAATTGCCGATCAGCGACGAGGCGCAAACCCATTTGCAGCGTGCCGCGCACCAGCACGGATGGTCGGCGCGGGTGGTGCACCGCAGCCTGCGCTTGGCGCAAACCATTGCCGATTTGGCCGAGGCCCCGCGCATCGAGCCAGGGCATGTGGTGCAGGCGCTGTATTACAGGGCGTGAAGGAAAGGTTGAGAAGCGAAGTGGTCGATCAGAACGGGATGTCGTCGTCCATGTCGTCAAAGCCACCGCGCGCGGGCGCAGCGGCGGGTGCGCGCGGCGCGCTGGCAGGTGCTGCGCTGCGTGGGGCGCGGCTGCCACCGTCATCCGAGGGGGCGCCCATGCCTTCACGGCCGCCCAGGAGTTGCAATTCGGTGGCGATGATGTCCACCGTGGCTTTTTCTTGGCCGGTGGTTTTGTCGGTGTACGAACCGTATTTCAAGCGGCCTTCCACATAAATAGGACGGCCTTTCTTGACGTACTCGCCAGCGATTTCAGCCAGGCGGTCATAGAAAGTGATGCGGTGCCATTGGGTGTCTTCCACCATCTCGCCGCTGTTTTTGTCTTTGCGGCGGGTGGAGGTGGCGATGGACACATTGGCCACCGCTTGGCCGCTGGGCAGGTAACGCACCTCGGGGTCGCGCCCGCAATTGCCCATCAAAATGACTTTGTTCACGGATGCCATGGTGTTCCTCTTGGTTGCATTTGGTAAAGAATGATCTGATTATGCGAGAACCGCTTTCGGCGCCCGCGTCGGCTTCAGTGCGCTGTGCCTGCGCTGTTGGGTGATGGACGCACATAGCGGGTGCCCCAGGCCACCAACAACCAAACCAGCATCAAGGCCGTGCTGGCCCCGAACACCCCCACCGCCCCGACCCGTTTGAGCAACAGGCCACCAACCGCGCCGCCGGCAAAGATGCCCAGCGATTGCAAGGTGTTGTACACCCCCAGGGCGGCACCGCGCGAGCCCAGCGGTGCCAGCCGAGACGCCAAACTCGGTTGGCTGGCCTCCAGCACATTGAAGCCACAGAAAAACAAGAACAGCAGCAGCACCAACAGCCACAGCTGAGGCAGCCCCAAGGACATGAACCCCCAAGTGGCCTGCACCAGCATCACCAGCACGATGCAACCCAAAAACAGCGGGCGCAACCAGCCACGACGCTCCATCGGGAACAAGGTGACGCCCATCACGACAAACGACAGCAAGACGGCGGGCAAATACACCCAGCCGTGGTCGGCGCTCGCCACACCGGCCTGGATCAACAGCGCGGGAATCGCCACCCAAGACGCCAGTTGCACCGCATACAAAGCAAACACGCCAAAGTTCAATCGGATCAAATCGGGGTGCACCAGCAAGCCCCACAAGCTGTGCTTGGCCGCGCCCGGGTCGGGCAGGGGCGGTTCTGGCGGTGTCCAAAAACGCACGATCAACACCCCGGCGGCGGCGAGCAACAAGGTGACGCCAAAAATCGCTGGCAAGCCGCCCCAGGCCGACAGCACCGGGCCGAGCACCAGCGACAGCGCGAACATCAGGCCGATGCTGGCACCCACCAAGGCCGTGCCTTTGGTGCGCACCTCATCACGGGTTTGGTCGGCCAGCAAGGCTGTCACTGCCGCAGAAATCGCGCCGCCTCCTTGCAAAGCCCGACCCAGCGCCAATTCGGTGACGCTGGTGGCCAGCGCCCCGACCAAGCTGCCCAAGGCGAGCAGGCCCAAGCCGATGTAGATGACGCGTTTGCGCCCGACCCGATCGGCCGCCATGCCAAACGGGATTTGCAACAGCGCTTGCACCAGGCCATAGACGCCCATGGCCATGCCCACAGCCGACAAATCAGCGCCGCCTTCGTAGCGTTGGGCTTCAAGCATGAACACCGGCATCACCATGAACAGCCCCAACATGCGCAGGGCGTAAATGCTGGCCAAGGAAAAAGCCGAGCGGCGCTCGTCGGGCGTCATGCGCGCTGGCGGGGCAACAGTGGGGGAGGTGGTGTCAGACAAGGCGAGTGGTCACAGGTGAACAGCGCGCATTGTCGCCCATGGCCCCACCCGTATCATCCCCGCATGGCCAAAGACAAAACCCTTTTCAGTTGCAGCGAGTGCGGCGGCACCAGTCCCAAATGGCTGGGCAAATGCCCGCATTGCGGCGCTTGGAACACCTTGGTCGAGTCGGTGGTCAGCGACAGCGGTGCCAGCAAAAACCGTTACAGCGAGCGCGCCGGTTTGGCACCCGCATCGGCGGTCATGGCCTTGAGCGCCATCGAAGCGCAAGACATGCAGCGCACCCCCACCGGGCAAGACGAACTCGACCGCGTGTTGGGCGGTGGCATGGTTGAAGGCGGTGTGGTGCTGATCGGTGGCGATCCGGGCATAGGCAAGTCCACTTTGTTGTTGCAGGCCTTGGACGGTTTGCAGCGCAGCGGCCAAAGCACTTTGTACGTCACCGGTGAAGAGTCGGGCGCGCAAGTCGCGCTCAGGGCGCGTCGTTTGGGCCTGGACAACAGCCAGGTGCATGTGTTGGCCGAAACCCAACTTGAAAAAATCATCGCCACGCTGCAAGCGCAGTCGCCGCAAGTGGCGGTGATCGACTCGATCCAAACCGTTTACTCCGATCAACTCACCAGTGCGCCGGGCTCGGTGGCGCAGGTGCGCGAGTGTGCGGCGCACCTGACCCGCTTGGCCAAGTCCAGTGGCACCACCGTGGTCTTGGTCGGCCACGTCACCAAAGAGGGCGCCTTGGCCGGGCCGCGCGTGCTCGAGCACATGGTGGCCACGGTGCTGTACTTTGAAGGCGATACGCATTCCAGTTACCGCTTGGTGAGGGCCATCAAAAACCGCTTTGGCGCGGTCAATGAAATCGGCGTCTTCGCCATGACCGAAAAAGGCCTGAAAGGGGTGAGCAACCCCAGCGCGATTTTCCTGAGCCAGCATTCAGAACCGGTGCCGGGCAGTTGCGTCATGGTGACGCTGGAAGGCACACGGCCTTTGCTGGTGGAAATCCAGGCGCTGGTCGACAGTGGTGGCCCGAGCCCGCGCCGCTTGAGCGTGGGTTTGGACCGCGACCGCTTGGCCATGCTGTTGGCGGTGTTGCACCGCCACGCGGGTGTCGCTTGCATGGACCAAGACGTGTTTGTCAACGCCGTGGGCGGGGTGCGCATCAGCGAACCCGCCGCCGATTTGGCGGTGATGCTGGCCATCCAAAGCAGCTTGCGCGGCAAGCCCCTGCCGCGGGGTTTTTTGGCGTTTGGCGAGGTCGGTTTGGCGGGCGAGGTGCGGCCTGCACCGCGCGGCCAAGAGCGATTGAAAGAAGCCGCCAAACTGGGTTTCAGCGTGGCCCTGATCCCCAAAGCCAATGCACCCAAAAAACCGATTGAAGGCCTGACCATCCATGCGGTCGAGCGGGTCGACGAGGCGATGGCGGTGTTGCGCCAACTCGACTGAAACACTTTCTTTGCGCTGCATCAACAACGCCTGCAGCCAAGCTCCTCAAAATGAAACCCATTCAGGAGGAGACGCATGAAACACCCAGTAACCAAAGTACTTGCAGGGGCCATGGGCCTGTTCGGCTTGGCCGCGCAGGCGCAGGTGAGCGTGCCCATCCCCGCGTTCACGCCCTACACCCAGCAATGCAATGTCTGCCACTTCGCCTACCCGCCAGGCCTGTTGCCAGCGGCCTCTTGGAAAAAACTGATGGAGGACATGCCCCCGCACTTCACCAGCCAGGTGATGATCAATGTCGACACCCAAATCGAGATTTCAAATTGGCTGCAAGCCCACGCCGGCACTTTCGCCGCCGTCGATGAAGCACCGCCCCAAAACCGCATCACCCAATCGGTGTGGTGGCAAAAAACCCATCGCTCCTCCAGCAAGCTGCCCGCATCCGTGTGGAAAAAGTCCTCGGTCCGCCAAGGATCATCTTGTGTGACTTGCCACCAAAACGCGGCCAAAGGCGAGTTCAATGCCCGGACGGCGCTGGTGCCAAAATGAATGGATGAATTGGCGCAAACTCCTCATCCCGCTGGGCCTGGCTGGCCTGTTGCTGTTGTCGTTTCGCGCGTTCGGCTGGTGGGGCTTCTCGTTGGTGTCCAGCGGGATCGTCTTTTGGTTGTTGCAGCACACCCATCGCCTGATGCAAACCATGGAGCGCGCCTCGGCCCAGCCCGTGGGCGTGGTGGCCAACGCGGTCATGTTCCACGCGCAGTTGCACCCCGGCTTGCGCTTGTTGCAAGTGATTGGTTTGAGCGGCAGCTTGGGCCAATTGCAGTCCGAACCCCAGGCGCAACCCGAGGTGTTTGCCTGGCAGGACGAAGCGGGTGATCGGGTGCTATGCCATTTTGCCGAGGGGCGGTTGACCGAATGGCAATTGCAGCGGGCCGCCGATCAGCCCAACGACATGGCGGCAACGTAAAATCGCACCCCTACAACCAGCAGACCCCGAATAAAGGAATCCCATGAGCGCCCTGCCCCCCCCGATGCATGACCGTGACGGCAAGATTTGGATGGACGGCGAGCTGGTCGATTGGCGCGACGCGAAGATCCATGTGCTCAGCCACACCTTGCACTATGGTTGCGGCGCTTTCGAGGGTGTGCGCGCCTACCACACGGCCCAAGGCACGGCCATCTTCCGGCTGCAAGAACACACCGAACGCTTGTGCAACAGCGCCAAAATTTTGCGCATGAAAATCCCGTTCACGCCCGAGCAGGTGAACGAGGCGCAACGCACCGTGGTGCGTGAAAACAAGCTGCAAAGTGGTTACATCCGCCCGCTCACTTGGCTGGGCTCGCAAAAGCTGGGCGTGTCGCCCAAGGGCAACCAAGTGCATCTGATGGTGGCTGCCTGGACCTGGGGCGCATACCTCGGTGAAGACGGCATGAAGCGCGGCATCCGCGTGAAAACCTCCAGCTACACCCGCCACCATGTCAACATCACCATGACCCAGGCCAAGGCGGTGAGCAACTACACCAACTCCATCTTGGCCAACATGGAAGCGCTGGACGATGGTTACGACGAGGCCATGTTGCTCGACGCCTCCGGTTTTGTGTCCGAGGGCGCCGGTGAAAACCTGTTCATCGTCAAGGGCGGCGTCATCTACACCCCCGTTCTGTCGGCTGGCGCCTTGAACGGCATCACCCGCAACACCGTGTTTCACATCGCCAAAGACCTGGGCCTGGAGATCGTGCAAAAGCGCATCACCCGCGACGAGGTGTACATCTCTGACGAAGCGTTCTTCACCGGCACGGCGGCAGAAGTCACGCCGATTCGCGAACTCGACCGCGTCGAGATTGGCATC
>JACCDM011718385.1_pt1 | contig 14598 bp, 9 predicted proteins | sample 7445851 | NCBI WGS metagenome assembly JACCDM01 (sample SAMN15323438, study PRJNA562643) | freshwater metagenome | isolation source: river surface water | place: USA:Blue River Watershed | collected 2017-08-16
CGGGATCGGCCAGCATCGCCGTGAGCGGCGGCACAAGCCCCTACACCTACTCGTGGTCGCCCTCGGGCGGCAGCGCTGCCACCGCCTCGAGCCTTGCCGCAGGCACCTACACCGTGACGGTGACCGATTCCAACAATTTGAGCGACACCGCGGTCGTCATCATTAGTGAGCCAACGAGCGCCGTAACGGCTGCCACTGCGGTAATCAGCGATGCAACCTGCTTGTCAAGTACCGACGGATCTGCCTACGTTTTGCCTTCAGGCGGAGTCGCTCCGTACACGATCTTATGGTCAAACGGCAGCGCCAACGACAGCATTGCCAACCTCGCGCCCGGAACGTATTCCGCAACAATAACCGACGCGAACGGTTGCAATTTTACCGGAGCAGCCGTCGTTATTTCGACGACCGACGCGGACTGCGACGGCATTCTCAACGTCACCGAAGGTTCCGCCAACCCAACCCCCACCGACACCGATAACGACGGAACACCAGACTGGCTTGACCCTGATTCAGACAACGACTGCATTCCCGATAGCTTCGAGCTCACGGTTGATACAGACAACGACGGAACTGGCGACTGGCGAGACCTGGATAGCGACGACGACCTCATACCGGATAACGTAGAGGCAGCAGGTTCGTGCGCCAACCCCGTTGATACCGATAACGACGGAACACCAGACTTTAGGGAACTCGACTCTGACAACGATGGAATTCCTGATACCGATGAAGCAGGTAGCCAACCCAACAATCCCGTCGACACCGACGGGGACGGAACGCCCGACTACCGAGATCTTGACTCAGACAACGACGGCATTCCCGACGAAGTAGAGCGTGGACCAGACGGGGCAAATCCCGTTGATACCGACGGAGACGGAACCCCAGATTACCGCGATTTAGACGCTGACGGTGACGGGATTCTCGATGCGCAAGAATCGAGCACCGACGACTGCGACAACGACGGCATTCCGAACGCCATGGACGCTGATGTGTGCGAAATTTGGATTCCGCAAGGCTTCTCGCCCAACGGCGACGGGTTCAACGACACGTGGGAGGTTAACTACCTGCAGTACGCCGCTCAAAACACGGTAACGATTGTAAACCGCTGGGGTGAAGTGGTTTACCGCCGCGACCAGTACGACAACAGCTGGGACGGAACCCCCAACACCCGCGTTTCAGGGACAGCCGACGACGGACGCGTACCTGACGGAACCTACTACTACATCTTCACCGACCTCACCCACAACCGCCAATACACCGGATATGTATTCATCACGAAATAAGCTCATTGCGCTTGCGCTCGGCGCCCTGACCCTGGGTGCGCAGGCCCAACAAGCCGCACTCAACGACGCCTACCTGCTCAATCCGGCGTTGCTGGATCCGAGCTACGCGGGCCAACTACAGCACCAGTACCACCTTGGGTTTCAGCAAAAGTGGTTTGGAGTTGAGGGCGCTCCGCGCACCTTGATGGCAGCGGGAGACTTCATGTGGAACGGGATTGGAATTCAGGCAAGCATTGGCGTAGACGAGGCCGGCCCCGTACAGCGCACCACCCCCGGAGTTACCCTGGCCAAGTCCATCAAGCTCAACGACCAAAGCAACCTGTCGTTTGGTTTTCAGGCCCGCGTCGACAGCTGGTTGGTGGACTACACCAAGCCGCGCATCAACCAACTGGGTGACCCCGCGTTTCAAAGCGTGTCGAGTTCAGGCGTGCGTCCAAACGTCGGATTTGGCCTGACCTACTCGTACGCCAAATTGGCCTACGTGGGGGTTTCGGTGCTTGACGTCGTGAGCGAGGGCTGGTCGCAGTTTGACCAAATTCGCAGCCACCGGCACCTTTTTGGCGGAATTAACCTGCCAATGAGTAGCAAAAACACGCTCAAACTTTCGGCGGTCGCCAACCAAACGGTGGGCGCTCCGCTCGATTTGAACTTCCACGCGATTTGGGCCAACAACCCCTTGGGCGCCGCTGGACTCGTTTTTTCGCCGAACGACGGGCTCGGTCTGTCGCTCTCCACTCCCTACGACGGAGCCTACCGCATCTACTACAGCTACGTGTACCCGCTGAATCCGTTGAGCGTGGTGACGAACCAGTCGCACACCATTGGTATTTCGTTCCGTCCTAAGCTCAAGCCGTGCAGCCTGCAGGGCCCCCGATACTTCTAAGCCATGAAAACGTTTACCCACCTTTTCACCCTGGCCGCTCTTGTGTGGTGCGCGCCGCTTTCAGCGCAAAACTGGACGATTTCGTACCCCTATGCCCATTGGAACAGCACCGGCAACGATTTTATGCACGCCCCTTCGCTCGTTAAGGGCGACGTGTTCTTTGTTTCGGACCGCCCCGACGTTAATCACGGCAAAATCGCGGTTAAGGGCTGCGGAAAATTTAAAAAGCCCTATTCGGTTTTTCGCGGACACGGAACTTCCGCATCCCAAATCACCGACCCCGGCACTGAGCGCTGGGCAGGCGTTCCCGTATTCAGTCCTAAGGCGGACTTTATGGCGGTTCCGCAATGGAACGCCGAGTGCAGCCAAGGCTTAGCCGGCATTGAACTGCTTGTCTATAAAGCGGTCGCCGAGGCTGGAGACCTCGCCTTCGACGGACGCAATTGGAAGCTCGTTCAGAAAGCCGCACAGCCCGAGTACACCACGGCCCACCAGCCGCACTTCGCGCCGAAGGCTCCGCACTTGGTATTTGCTGGCGAACGCCCTGGTCGCAGTTCAGACCTGTTCGCGATGGATTTGTCGAGCCCCGACTACGCGGTGCGGGAGCTGAGTGAACCAATTAACACGAGTGGCGACGAAGTATACCCTACTTATTGGGGCGATACCCTGCTATTTAGTCGTTCCACCCCCAGCGGACTGGATGTGCTTGCATGGAACGGCAACGAGACCTTTTCACTTCCAGAGGTTACCAACCGAAAGGGTCATGACTTCAATCTTTGGGTGTACAGCGCGGATTCCGCGTGGATTAACACCCGCCGCGATGCCAACCACAGCGACTTGTGGGTGTTGGTAGGCAAGAAAAAGGTGGCAAAACTGGTTGAAGCCGAGAAAAAGCCCGCTGCTGTCGTTCCCGTTCCGATGGATGAAATCATTTATGCAGGAACCTTCAGCGACCCCAAGTTAGCCGAAAAGCAAGCCGCCATTTTGGCTGCAGATCCCGGGCTCAAGGGTCAAGTTTCCGTAGAGTTCAACGGCAGCAAGTACATCGTAGTCGTGACCCCGCCCAAGGGATCGGCCACGGCATCGCTGGCCCTTGTGCAAAAGATTAAGACTGATGCCGTCGTCACCAAGATTGCTGTTCGCGGCAAGGCCCTTGAACTCGAAATCTACTTCGACTTCGACACGTACGCCATTCGCCCCGGCGAAGCCAAGCGCATTCGTGAGTTCCTCGGCCAAATCGACGCAAGCAACGGGTCGTTTGAGCTCGTGGGCCACTGCGACGCGCGCGGAACCAATCTCTACAACCTCACCTTGGGCCTCAACCGTTCCAAGGGCGTGAAGCGCTTTATCGAATCGGAACTCGGTCGAAGCATCCAGTCCCTCGAGTTTTCCCGTTCGGAATGGGATCTGCAAGAACCTTGTCCAGATGGCGTAAATTGCGCAGATTCTAAGCATGAGCGGAACCGAAGGGTTGTACTTAAATTTAATCGTGTCAATTAATTGAACTATGAAACTACGCGCGCTTTTCTGCTTACTCGTCCTGTCAGGTAGTGCAGCCTTTAGTCAAACGCTTACAGCTGGAGATATCGTTTTTGTCTCGTTTAAGACCTCTTCCAGTTCAAAAAATGGTTTTTTTACGCTCTTTGCCCGTAAGCCCATTCCTGCAAATACAACCGTTAAAATCACCAATAAATACTATCGAGGAAATACCAATCCCAAGAGCTTTTCAAGCACAAGTATAAAAACGGGCAGCGGTTATACTTCAAGCGTTCAAGGAGAAATTAGCCTTTTGTTCAACGAGCCAGTAAGCGTAGGACAAACTTTTCAGGTGGTTTTTACAGAAACTAATAGTGTTACCACCGTAACAAGCACCGTTGGTTCATGTAGTTTTTCTGGAAGTGCTTTTGACTTTGGCAACACCGACGACGATCGAATTATTTGGCTATATGAGCCTGTCTCAGGTTCTGACGTGAATGTGGTTTCGGCAATCATGTATTCGGAAGGTACCGGAAACAACGCATGGACCAACTTTCACTCAACACCCCCAGCAACTATTGTTTTTAGTCAACTGGGAAACACCACCAACAGCAACGTTACCGCACTAAACCTTGACATTTCAGGGTCCTCGAATAAGTGCGGCGCATGGACCATGTATCAGGCAGGGACTTCTACGCTCTACACAAGTATTGATTTAAATGCTGATTTAAAAAATACGTTTTATAAAAAAGCCGACTGGATTTTTACGAATACCAACAGCATTGATCCCTGTTCAGCATCATCAGTTGCTAGCACCGTGCAAGATTGGCTCGAAACCAACGTAAGCTTCCCCAAAAAACTCAGGTATGGGCACAACGGAAGCCTACAATGGGAAGATTATTCATCAGGGACGTGGACGAATATAACGGAGCCTACTTGGGCAACCGGAACCTACAAAGACTTCGAAATCTCCTTATACCGATCCTATTATTTGGATAGTTCCACGGTAAACTCTTCGAGTTCGCCAACGGCTTCTACGAAGAACTTTGAATGTGCGAAACTCCGTTTGGTAAATAAATTCACTTCGAGTCAAAACACGCCAGTTCGTTTAATCTTGGGAGCAGGTTCAAAACTCACGGTCCATTATTCGGTGAATATGGTCGACTCAAACTCGATTATTGGAACCAGTCCGAGTGTGCGTTTAGAAAGCGCTCATTTTAGCGGCGTAACTCAGTACTCCATGATCGCGCCCACGTCTGCCACGTTAAACGGAACCTACAGTGCGGTTTTGACGTTAGTGCGACCAGGTTGGCACCACCTACAAAGTCCGATTTCGTGCACCTTTACAAATATTGGAGTGACTCCCCTAAGCGGCTCGACTTCGACGTTTTCGTTTACCCCAGGCGCAGCAGGCACCGGGAATTTCTTTAAGTGGGACCCCAGCCAGTCTCAATGGGCTCAAGGACTCACAAGCGAGAATTTCTCAAGCGAACCCTACGCAATCTACCTAAACAGTACTGAGGTTCCGCTGCGATTAACGGTAAGTGGGAGCATCGTGAATTCCGACCAAGATGGTATAGCAAACCTAGCAGCGAACTACCACAATCCATCAACAACCGGTTCGTTTGGTAATGTGCCAGGATGGACCTCTGACGGATCAGATGGTTGGAATTTTTATGGCAATCCTTACCTGAGCTCTGTTTCAACAACAGATTTATTGGGGTACTTCTCAAGTTCGGGTTCGAACAGTGGTAATAAGATGTCGGGGCTTCAAAACAAAGTTTATGTCTGGCAACCTGACGGAAGTGCTTCAAACCTTACCTCAAATTACTTAAACCGGTCGTTTGATGGCACCACCCACACTGGAGACAACGGAGCCACCTATCTGCCTCCATTCCAAGCCTTCTTTTTGCGATGCACGTCATCGAACAATGCTGGGGCAACCAATGGGTTAACGAAATCAAAAAAATACCGAAATACCGCTGCCCTGGGTTCGAGCACCTCCATTTTGAATAAAACGGAAGCACTAACTAACCAGTTCCAGCTCACCCTTCGGTCCGCAACGGGTACTCCGGCACATATCTATGTAGCCCCTTCAGCTGACGGTTCCAAGAACTACAATCCAGCATGGGACATGCTCGAGGGCTCACAATCATCTACCGTTTTCGGTGCTGCGCATGACGGAAACCTCTATAAAATTAAATATTGGCCAATGCGTACCGACAGCTCATCTATTGATGTGCTCGTTTCACATCCAAATCAAGGAGCCGTTTTTAGCCTCGAGACGAGCCAAGGTGGATATCTCTTAGATCGTTTTACGCAAACCGTTCATGCATTTGACCAAGGACCCTATGTGTTTTCACACCAAGCTTCATTGAATACTTCACCCCGTTTTGCTTGGTATTTTGGTGCGCAAACAACTTTAGGAGAAGAAATTGAGTCCAACGATCAGGCCGTCACGGTGCGGTATGTAGGACACAAACAAATAGAATTCCACCATGCCTTCCTCAAGCACGGTGCGATCATTGACCTCAGCGGTCGGTTAATCACCCACATTTCTGCCCAAAACGGGGTAATCGTTGTGGATGCATCTGCACTTGCCCCGGGCATCTACCTTGTTCAGACCAACCTCGAAACGACTAAGTTTATCGTAACGCCATGAAGCACTTAACCTTCGCTATTTCCCTTGGGGCAGCCATTGTTTGCCACGGCCAAGAATTGGATCCTGCTTCAACTATGGAAGATGCTTTAAGCAATATGTTCGAAATCGAACCCGCAGAACCCTACATCCCCGAGGGAATTCAAGGTCCGCTAAACCCCGCGGTTCCCCTCGACGGCGGCCTTACGGCGCTTTTGGTTGCCGGTGGAGCCGTAGGATACCGCAAGTACCGGGCGCGCTCAACGAAGCGCTAATTGGCTTGCTGCCAGCAACAAAAAGCCCCAGGCGCGAGCCCGGGGCTTTTCTTTTTAGCGACGGCGTCCCTGGGGGCGCGAGGGACGGCGCGGTCCGCCTCCGCCCGAAGCAGCCTTAGAAACCAGCGCAAACGAATCGGCGGTCGATAAAACCGACAAGAACGGATGCTCGCGCTCTGCGGGAACGTCTACATTAATGAGCTTCAGTACCGCCTGCCAGTTGCCGTACTCCTCGCGGTCGATGAACGAAAAGGCGACACCTGAGGCTCCGGCGCGACCTGTGCGGCCGATGCGGTGCACGTAGGTCTCGGCCACGTCAGGAATGTCCATGTTGATTACGTGCGTGAGCTCGTCGATGTCGATTCCGCGCGCGGCAATGTCGGTGGCGACCAGCACGCGGGTTTTGCCCTTTTTGAAGCTGGTGAGCGCCGCCTGGCGGGCGTTTTGCGACTTGTTGCCGTGAATGGCGAGGGCGGGGATTCCGCGTCGCTCCAAATCTTTAGAAATGCGGTCGGCGCCGTGCTTGGTGCGGGCAAAAACGAGCACCGACTTGATGCCTTCGTCGGACTTCAGCACGTGGGCGAGCAGATCGCGCTTGGCGTTGGTGTCGACGAAGTAGGCGCGCTGCTCAATTTTTTCGGCCGTACTCGACACTGGAGCCACCGATACGCGCACCGGGTCCACGAGCAAATCGTCGCTGAGCTTAAGCACTTCAAACGGCATAGTTGCGCTAAAAAACATCGTTTGGCGGTCGCGCGGAAGCTTGGCAATCACCTTGCGCACGTCGTTGATGAAGCCCATGTCGAGCATGCGGTCGGCCTCGTCGAGCACAAACCACGTCAGGTCGCGCAGATCAACGTGGCCCTGCTGCATCAAATCAAGCAGTCGGCCTGGTGTAGCCACAACCAACTCGGAACCGCGGCGCAGCGCGTCCACCTGGGGCTGCTGGCCGACTCCGCCAAAAATGAGGGCGCGCTTTACGTCGACGTACTTGCCGTAGTCGCGAATGCTCTCGTCGATTTGAATCGCAAGCTCGCGCGTCGGCGTCAAAATCAGGGCGCGGATGGGCCGCTGCTCGTCGATGGACTCACGGCTCAAAAGCTCAATAATGGGCAGTACAAACGCGGCGGTCTTGCCGGTTCCGGTCTGGGCGGTACCCAGCACGTCGCGGCCTTCGAGGGCCGGCGGAATGGCTTGCTGCTGAATGGGGGTGGGCACTTCGTAGCCCAAGTCGTCGAGCGCATCCAAAATGTCTGCGTTCAGATCTAGATCTGTAAATTTCATATTCCCTAAGGGAGGCGGAGCGCCGCACCGGAAGCGGCCGCACCAAGGTTAACATACTCCCTCCGGTGTGAAGGCAGCCGCCCTAGCAACTGCGGCGCAAAGGTACGAACTTTACGTTAACCCGTTGAGCATGCGCTTTGCAAAGCGCCGAATGGCCTGGCGCAGGCTCCAAGCATCCCTGCGAAATCGCTCAAGCCAGGTGAGTGCACGTCCGCTTAATTTTTGGTCCCACTGGTCAACCGAAAGGTCCGTATGTACGTGATTTTGAACCTCAAGGGCTTCTGGCAGAATGGATCGCTGGTCAAACCAGTCCAGAAAGCCCGGTACACGCTTGTGGTGGTCAAAGCTCGCAAGGTGAAGAAGTCGTTGGTCTTTGGCTTCAAGCCGAAACATAGGTTCATCCACGATCGAATAGGCGGCAGGCGACCAACGCTTGATGCGCGAATTCAGCTCCGATTGCTCGTAGACGTGCTTCCAACTGTATTCAGAAGGCTGCGTCCAAAGTTCACGAAGCAGGCGCTGAATGACTTCGCTTGAACGAACGATAAAAAAGCCTGCACAAAATTGGTCCTGGTAAAAAGGTCGGTCAACCCAACTCAAAAACTGCAGTTCTGGGTTGTTAAAGGAACCCATGATGTCGGACCAGTCAGCGCTGTGGTCATAAAAAATGCAGTCGCTGTCGATCCAAATAACGAACTCATACCCCAATTCCATGGCGCGGAGTACCGCAAAAACTTTGACCCACGACGCGGCGCGGTGCTGCTTGGGGGACCGTGCGTAGGCCGCCCACTTGCCCCACGGGCGCGAACGAAGTTCGTAGCATTCGTACCGAAAGTCCCAGTTCTGAAGGGCACAAAACCGCCGGTTAATTTCGTAGGCGAGCGATGGATAACTCCTTGCCGTTTCAGCGCCCTCGCGTACCGGGCGGTCATCGCCCATGACTACACAAACCTTCTTTGATTCGCTCACCACCCAAAAGTAGTCCGTTTCGCAGGCAACGCAGATGCAAATCCTACCTTTACCCAAGTGAAAAGCGGAACCCTCTTTACGAACGCCCTCTCCAACAGCATGCTGCAGTTTCTGCAGTACATTTTTCCGATTGTGGCCCTACCCTATTTGGGTAACGTGGTTGGCCCCAAGTTTTTTGGCATCGTGAATTTTTTGGGAATCATCGTAGGCTACTTCAGCCTTATGGTGACCTACGGTTTTGATATTTCGGCCACACGCGAAATCGCGCGCCACGCGAACGATCGCTCCAAAATACACGACCTATTTAACCGGGTGGTTTCGGCCCGCTTGGCGCTATTTCTTGCTGCCACGTTGATTTTCAGCATTTTGCACCTGTGCCTACCTGAAATCAATCACCACACCCGAGCCGCATACTCAAGCTTTTTGCTCGTATTTGGATGGGTTTTAATGCCGAATTGGTACTTCCAAGGTCTTCAGAAAATGCACCGGATTGTTCCGATTCACCTGGTGATCAAGTTGGGATTTGTCGGCCTTTTGTTTTTTGTCATTTCACGACCTGAACATTACTACCGGTACCCCCTCATCTTAAGTCTGAGCACGGTGGCCGTTGGACTGCTCACCTTTCTCGTGGCCGTCGTTCAGGATCGAATTCCGTTTCGAATTAAGTGGGACCGACCCACTTGGGAGCTGCTCTGGAAGGAGCGCTTTTTATTCGTGACCTCCATCATCAACAATACGTACCAAACCGCAACGATTATTTTGCTCGGACTCTACCTGACGTTTGAAGAGGTGGGCCTCTTCAGTTTGGGCTGGCGTTTAATGAACATTAGTCAAGCGCTTATTGGTATTCCGCTCGTCTTTGCCATGCTGCCGCACGCCACGGTTGGGTTTCAAAAGTCCAAAACCGAAGGACTTCAGCGCGTTAGCCGAAACCTCTCAGTATCGGTATTGGCGCTGGCCTTATCGGGCACTTTTATGTACTTGGTCAGTCCGTGGTTGGTACACGGGCTATTTGGGCCGGCCTACGCGGCCTCGCTCGGACTTTTTCACCTTTTGCTCATCGTGCCTTTTATCACGGGAATTTCGGCTACGCTCTCGAACCAAGTTTTGCTCAACAACGGCAAGGACCAGACGGTGTTGTGGATTACCGCACTCGGAGCCGTAGTCAGCGTAACCTTAAATGTGGCCCTTCTGCCGATTTGGGGAATGACGGGGTCAGCGCTTGCCATCATTGCAACCGAACTCGTCACGCTCACGCTGTTTTGGTACACGTGCCAAAAGCAAGGGTACCCCATCAGCCTGGCGTGGTTTAGCCCTGCTGAAATTAGTAGCGCTGTTCGCCTGCTCTGGGCGGACTTTATCAACCGAAAACGGGAGGAGTTCACGCCGATAACCGCTTCGAACGAATGCACCCTCGTAGTTCCAACGTTCAATCGACCCAACGTGTGGCCCCCGTTGATCGATAGCCTTAACGCACTCGATCTAGCGCCCACGCGGCTAATTGTGGTCGATCAGAGTACCGATCCCGAGGCGCGCATGCTCGTTCAGGCATACCTCAAGCAGCTCAACTCGGCCATTGCAGTAACGTACCTCCCCATGGATGTTCAAAACCGGTGCATTGCGAAGCAAACGGGCTTTGACCATGCCCCTTTTGGCGTAGTCGTCGTAACCGATGACGACGTTACGCTTCCGCGCGATTTTTTCACCTACTTCAAGCGTTTTTTAACCGAGTTCCCGGACCGCGTACTAACGCCGAGAATACTAGAACCCGGTCAAGCCGAAACCACCACGAGCAACGTTCAGCGGTTCACGTGGTACGGGCACTTTTACAACAACAGCCACACGTGGGCCCAGGCCGACGGATTAAACTGCTACAGCGGCGGCGCATTTGGATTCATCAAATCGCAACGGAATGCCCATTTTGCCTACGAGCCCGCCTACATCGGAATGGGAATACACGAAGAAACCGATTTTGCGCGCCAATTTTTGCGCGCCGGCTACAGCATCTCGTTTCGAAGCGAGGTTACCGTGATGCACTACCCGCAACGCAACGGCAACGCATTTTTTAAAGACCGCGACCCTTTTCCGTGGTACGCCGACAGCTTCTACAATTTTGGTATGTACCACCGCAAATTCAACCTTGTAGGATTCTTCCTACTTCGAATTCCCTACATGGCCTTTTTTGGGATGTACGTCGGGTTGTTTAAGTACCCCGGTAAGCGCAGCGCGCGAACCGCTTGGTACCTTGGCACGCAGTTTATTCGCGGATATCGCTCGTGGCCGCAAACAAACGCTTCAAAGCCTGCAGTTTTTACTTCAACCCCGCGTTGATTTAGCAATAACTGCGACCACGAAGGGGTGCGTGCCGCGTACTTTTAAGCATGTTGCGCATTCACGGGTTATTACTCATTTGGGGCCTAGCGTTGTCCGCTCACGGGCAAGTGAGCCTTCCCTACGCCACCTCGTTTGCCCCCGCCTCACAGGCCGCCGCGAAGCAGCAATGGCTGGGACCGTGGGACCAAGACTTGCGCTGCGACGGCCTTGACAGCCTTCGATTTGGACCGAGCTGCTGCAGCCAAGGCCAAACGGTGCCGTGGATGGGTTTTGCCCCCTTCAACTACAGCTGTACCCACCTTTCGAGCGATTCGGGCGGAGCCTACCTGCGCCTCGTGAACAGCTACCAAATTCCCGGAGCAGCCCAGTATGTCTGGGCCCAGCCCACCGTGCTCAGCCCGGAATTTTCGGCGACCACCATGGGCGTTCTGAGCATTCGCGCTGCCAAAAACACACTTCACATGGCCCACGCGAGCACTCCCTGGTCAAATTGGTTGAGCCACGGAAACGCTGAACCCTACACGGCATTGGAGGTTGCCTTAATTCCTTCAGCTGGCGGAGTGGTCGACGTTCTTGACACGTTGGTACTCACCAACGCTTGGGCAACCTATCGTGTTGATGCACGAATGCACCCCCATCCAGCATCGGGCACCTTTCGGCTCCGGCTTCGCATGCTCGGTGCGGGAGATGCCGCCATCGATTGGGCTCAATTGCGCAGCTCCCCCTCCATGGACATTTCGGTAGCCGGATCGTGCTCCGCCCTCGCACCCAATGGGAGCATTTCGCTTACCAACACCTCGGGATTCACCCCGCCGATTTCTGCCGTCTGGGACCACGGCGCTACAGGCATTGCCCTCAGCAACCTCGCAAGTGGAACCTACCACGTCACGCTCACAGACGCCCTTGGCACGTATGCGCGAAGGCGAATTATCGTGCCCGCATCCGTTTTACTCAATCAAGACTCGATTCGCCTGATTGGCAGCGCGCCTGGCCAAGTTTTTTGGACTGCAGTTGGCACTGGGCCCGTTAACTGGCAGTGGTCTGGCCCCAACGGATTTAGTTCTGCATTGGCTTCTCCCCTCTTGAGCGCCCCCGGAACCTACACCGTCACGGCGACGGACTCCCTTAATTGCAGCGCACAAGCAACCGTGTCCATGCGCTATGCCTGCGGGTACATTCCGGCCCCTATTAGTTGGATCGACTCGATGTGCCTTGGGGGAACGGCAATCCTGCCCAACGTGACCGCTCCCCAAGCCTCCGTTCGCTTGAAGTTTTGGAGTTCCCCATCGGACACAACTTTAGCGAACGCCCTAGCTTACCCGGGAGCGTTAACCTCAAGCGCTCAGGGCTGGCTTGTGCGCTATTGTCGATGGGCAGACACCCTTTCCAACTGCGTCAGCCCCGCCGCCGTATGTTCCGTTTGGGTGGCTTCAGCCGGACCTCCGCTCCAAACCCTTTCGGTACTGCGCTGCCCAACTAATGCCGGATACACTTTTGCATGGCCTAACGCCGGGGGCAACCTAATCGTTGAACATCGCGTGGCTCCGGCGACGGTATGGAGTTTAGGGCCACCCAGCCTGACCGGTACGCAAACGTTAGCCCCCGGGGCATCGTACACCTTCTTGGTGCGAACTCGAGATTTGGTGAATGGGTGCGTGAGTCAGGAGGCCCCGGCAACGTACCAGGTAAAATCAATTGTGCAAGCAAACCTTACTGGCCCAAGTGGCTACGGATTTGGCCTGCTTCATTCGCTGAATTCCAGCGGATTAGGGCCCGGTACTGCCTTTTGGACGGTGTCGTACGGTGGCCGATTTGAGATGGCAAATCCCAACCATCCTTGCCACAACCAAACCAGTTGCGCTACGACCGATGCTCAATTGACGGTGCGGGGAACGGTGGTTCCTTGCTGGAATCCACCTACGGTTACCGCAAGCGTCACGCAAGCAACTTCAGCCGGAATTTGCGACAGCTCCAGCACGTTAACCGCAACCACCTCGGCCTCTTATTCCTGCTTTGGCACCGAGCTGGACCAAGCTCCGCCTACCGTGTACTACACTCCGGGGGGATCGCTTGAAGTTCGAGTTCCCACGCAGGTATCGGGATATAATGTGCCGGGAAATCCGTTAGCTATGAGTTACGCTAGCTGCGCTTTCACCCTTCCTCACGAGTGGCACGTCCGCACGAGCAGTACTTCTCCATGGCAGTCCTGGGCGAGTGCGTTTGCGGGAAGCCCAATCACTACGTTCACGGACACGAATGAAGTCGGGTTCCGTCTCGCAAATGCCGATTCGGTTCTTCAGCACTACGAAGTGCGGTTAGCCGTTGAACGATGCCAGGGGATTTGGGCCTATTCTTCGGCCATACAATTGCGTTCAAACCTCGGTGACCTCGGGGTTAATACGATGCCCGCCATTCAGGTTGTTCCAAATCCTGCCTCGCCGACCTGCACGGTAAATTGGCCCGAACCGTATTGGGGCAATCCGTGGCAGGTAGTTGCCGTCAACGGAGGCGTGGTTGCCGCGGGGCGGGCTTCGGCCACACCAAGTATTTTAACTTTAGCTCCCGGCACGTACTTCATTCACCTTGTTCATGGATCCAGGGTTACCGCTCGGTTTGTAGTGCTCCCGTAGCATTGCTTTTCAGCTTCTAAAGCTTAACTTCAGCCCATAAATTGTTCCTTATGAAGCGTTTTCTTTCTTTTTTATTCTTGGCCCTCGTGGGCGTATTCGGCAGTACCAGCTGCGAAAAGGACCCCAGCATTCCGCGCGAAGTGTATGCCGTTCTCGAAACGAAGGTTGCGCACGGAGCCAACTCGTTCTTTTTCTTGGCGATTTATGACCAAAACCTCACGCCGTTGGGCGGAGTGGGCGCGACTGGAGCCGAAAGCCCGATCAAAAAGACCGGAGACACCTTTACCGCCATGGCCGGGCAAGAACTCAAAATCAACGGACAGTTGTTCAACAGCACGGGAACAGCCGACGTGGTCTGGAGCGACATGGTCGCGAAGGTCTACGTGGACGGAAGCGTTAAATGGTCCAAGAAACTCAAGGCTGGAGACACGTATACTCCGGCATTTGAGACCTTAGTGATCAAGTAAACCTATCCGTCTTTACCGACAAAGGCACCCCTGATGGGTGCCTTTTTTTATGGCTTCGGGCCTCGGGGCCTACAAAAAAATACCCGCCACCCTTTCGGGTGACGGGTTTAGTGCGCCCAGCAGATTAGCTCCGCTGTTCCAGGTGGGGGGCTTTCGATAAAAACTAAACCCGTATTCGCTGCGCGAATTCGCGGGTATTTTTCGTGCCGCAGCTCGAGCTAGCTCGCTGCGTACCAAAAAAATACCCGCCACCCTTTCGGGTGACGGGTTTAGTGCGCCCAGCAGGATTTGAACCTGCGACCAAGGGATTATGAGTCCCCTGCTCTAACCGCTGAGCTATGGGCGCGGGAGTGCAAACTTAG
>JACCDM011767766.1_pt1 | contig 14580 bp, 11 predicted proteins | sample 7445851 | NCBI WGS metagenome assembly JACCDM01 (sample SAMN15323438, study PRJNA562643) | freshwater metagenome | isolation source: river surface water | place: USA:Blue River Watershed | collected 2017-08-16
AATGTGTTTGACCTTACGGGTACCGACTGTGCCGAAGAACACCACCGCATAAGCCACCCAGACCACCGCGATCAAGATATCGATGGGCCATTCGAGTTCCGCGTATTCCTTACCCTGGGTGAAACCGAGGGGCAAGCTCACCGCGGCAGCCAAGATGACCAGCTGCCATCCCCAGAAGGTGAAAGCTGCCAGCTTGGGCAAAAACAACGCTGTGTGACAGGTGCGCTGGACCACGTAGTAGCTGGTGGCGAACAACGCAGAACCGCCGAACGCGAAGATCACCGCGTTGGTGTGCAACGGACGCAAACGGCCGTAGGTCAACCAAGGGATACCAAAGTTCAGTTCAGGCCAAGCGAGCTGAGAGGCGATGATCACGCCTACCAACATGCCCACTACGCCCCAAACCACCGCCATGATGGAAAACTGCCGTACAACGGTGTCGTTGTAAACAGCGTGCTGTGATGAGTTCATCGGTCACCTTTCATTTTTCAAACCAGTATCCTCAAATAACGCCAATGCGTTATTGATTCAAATCAATCGTCGCGAAGAATACGCTCGCCTTCTTGCTCGACGCTGTCAAATTGACCTTGGTGAATGGCCCACCAGAGCCCACCCAAGATGAACAGCACCAACAACACCGACAACGGAATCAGAAGGTACAAGATATCCATCAAAAACCTCTCGTTAGTCGTAAAGCATTCACCACGACCCACAACGAACTCAAAGCCATGCCCAAGCCCGCCAACCAAGCGGGCAACCACCCGAGTGCAGCCAAAGGCACACACACCGCGTTGTAAGTCGCCGCCCAGACCAAGTTTTGCTTGACCACCCGCAGGGTTTGGCGCGCCAAGCTCACGCTTTGCGCCACCACCAGCAGGCTGCCGCCCATCAGCACCAAGTCCGATTTGGACTGCGCCAAAGGCACCGCATTGCCAAATGCCATCGACACGTGTGCGCCCGCCAAGACAGGGCCATCGTTCAAGCCATCGCCCACCATCGCCACACGCGCCCCTTGGGCTTGCGCAGCTTGTAAGTGCATCAGCTTGTCAGTGGGGGTGCACGCACCCAAGGCATGTGTCACGCCAACTTCTTGAGCCACCTGGGCCACTGCCTCCGGACGATCTCCCGACAGCAACCACACGCGAACCCCAAGCCCTTGGAGCAAAGCCACGGTTTGAGACGCATCGGACCGCACATCCTCTGACAACTGCCAGCTAGCGACCCAAGCGAGTTCAGTGCATAAGTGTACTTGGCAAACCAATGCTTCTACGGGTATTCCCTTATCTTTTGGCGAACAAAAAGCCGCCGAGCCCAAGCGAAATACTTCACCCGAAGCGCCGACCTGCCCGACTAAACCTTGGCCAATCACCTCTTGGACATCAAGCGCGTCCAAGACAAGGGGTGTCCCCGTTTCCTCGGATGCACGCACCACCGCGCGGGACAGCGGGTGCAAAGAGTGTCGCGCCAGCGCGGCTGCCAGCTGCAACGCATCCGCTGGGGTCGAGCCCTCGGCGATCCAAGTCTCTGTGATGCGTTGTCCGTCTTGGGTGAGGGTGCCGGTTTTGTCAAAAATGAGCGTATCCACGGTCGCCAAAGATTCCAAGGCCTGCAGATTGCGTACCAGCACACCGTGCCGCGCCAAATTCCCAGCGGCGGCCAACATCGCGGCGGGGGTGGCCAAGGACAGCGCACACGGACACGTCACCACCAGCACCGCCACGGCCACCATCAGGGCATGACTGGGATTCGTAGGCCACCACCAAGCCGCAGCCAATGCGGCCATGACCAAGACACCGACCAAAAACGGTTTGGCCACACGGTCTGCCAGCTGCGCCAAGCGGGGCTTTTGCAGCGACGCGTTTTCCATCAGCGACACAATCTGCGAGAACTGTGTGTTCTCGCCCACTTGGTCCACACGCACCCAGACTGCGGACATCAGGTTGTGACTGCCCGCCACCACGGTGTCGCCTACCGCGCGGGGTTGAGGCCGCGACTCACCGGTCAGCAACGCCTCATCGGCCAAGGTTTCACCTTGCAAGATCACACCGTCAGCGGGAAAGCTCTCCGCCGGCAACACACGAATCACATCGCCGGGCAACAAGCGGCGAACCGCCACGCGTTCAAAGTCACCGCTGGGCAACTGCCGCTCCACGCTGTCTGGGAGGCGGTTCATCAGCGTTTCAAGGGCCCCGGCAGTTCGATCACGCACACGCAGCTCGAGCCAGCGCCCGGTGAGCAAGAAAAACACAAACATGGTGAGCGAGTCAAAGTAGACCTCGCCGCCAAACATGCCGTTGGGCTCAAACGTGGCCGCAGAGCTCAAGAGGAAGGTGATCGCCATGCCCAAAGCGACCGGCAAGTCCATGCTGATCTGACGCAAACGCAAATCCCGCAGTGCATTGCGAAAAAACGGACCGCAGGCAAAAAACACCACCGGCAAGGTCAGCACCCAAGAAGCCCAACGCAACAAGTTCACCATGTCAGGCGTGATATCCCCCTCACCCGCCACATAGGCGGGGTAGGCGTACATCATGACTTGCATCATGCAAAACCCCGCCACCAACCAACGCCAAAGCGCCAGACGGGTTTCCGCGTGGCGCGTCTGGCGCAAGCTGCTGTCCGCGGCGGGCAAGGCGCCGTAGCCCACGCGGCTAATCGCTGCCATCCATTGCGAGGGCAACACTTCTTCTTGCGACCACACCACCTTGGCGCGGTGGGTGGCGGCATTCACCTCGGCAGAACGCACCCCGGGTACCGACATGAGTGCCTCTTCGACCGTGAAGGCGCAAGCCGCGCAGTGCATGCCCTCGATCACCACATGAGAGTCCCAGACCGTGGCGGCTTCGGTACTCTCCGTCGCCGCGTGCTGTTGACTGAAGCGCAACCACTCTTGGCGATCGTCCAACAAGCTGACGGGGGATGAATCTAAAGACATAAGGAGGGGGAGCTTAAAGGCTCAAATATCAAATGAGTTGAGATGCATCAAGACTTCACCACATGACTGGGCTAAGCTGGAACCCTCAACAACCGAGGAGCAGTTTATGTACAAACGAATTTTGGTCGCAACCGACGGATCCACATTGTCCAAGAAAGCGGTGAACAGCGCGGTCGAATTGGCTGCTCTGAGCGGCGCTGAGCTGGTGGCTGTCAAAGTCACGCCGCGTTACCCACAAAGCTACTTTGAAGGCTCCCTCCCCTTGAGCGCCACCGAAATATCAAAAATTGAACACCAGTGGACCGACGCCGCACAAAAGGTGGTCGATGCGGTGGTCAAAGCCGCCAAAGCCAAAGGCGTCAGCGCCAAGTCGGTGGTGGTGAAATCTGACGTCGTGTCAGATGCCGTGATTGCTGCTGCTAAAAAGCACAAAGTCGACTTGATCGTGATGGCCTCTCATGGTCGCCGCGGTATCAAGCGCTTGCTCTTGGGCAGCGAAACACAGCAGGTGTTGACCCATGCCTCGGTGCCGGTGCTCGTCTTGCGTTGATCAAAGCCGGGGGCTTTTTTAGACCCCTTGGCTAGCCAACGCATGCCGCGATTGGTATGCTTATCAAATGAAAAGCATTCCACGACGGATTTCAGCCCTGGCGCAGCAGTGCCGTTGGGTCTTTGTGCTCATGTTCATGGCCTGGCATGCAGTCGATGCCCAAGAACTGATCGGGTTGCAAAAACTCTCTCCGGCAGAAGCGCAGGAGTTGCGAACGCAGTTACAGCAGCCGCAACCTGAGGGCCTCACGACACAAGCCTTGATTCAGTGGCATCAGAGTCGCGATGCTGCCGCGTTCAGACTGGGCGATCCCAATGAGCGTGAACGCGTGCTGCGGGCATGGATGACCGCCGTTCCCAGCGTGGATGTCAAATGGACCCTGGGATCTTTCCTGTTGGATACATCCAGCAACACCGCCGAGGGGTTTGCCCTGTTGGAGGATGTCTTACAGGAACAAAAACATCCTGTGCACATGGTTCGAATCAGGGCGCGATTGGCAACAGCCTACCAAGATGAACATCGACTCAAAAAGGCTCAAGCGTTGCTTGACGAGGCTGGCGGCATCATTGCCAAAGAGTTTCCTCGATTTAGAAATAACGCCATTGGCTACTGGTCTGTCCGCGCGGAGATGGAGTATCACAAAGCCAAAGCTCGCTTGCTGATACGCCAAGGGCATTTCGACGCCTCCATTGATGAGGCTAAGAGTGCGCAAGCCAAAGGCCTTGAGTTACGAAAATGGGAAAGTTTTGCGCCACCCAGACAAATTCAATTTGGTCGCTCATTTCATGCCAATTCAGCCGTGGAGGTCGCTGTTTCTCAACTGAGTGCTGGGCGGCTGTTTGAAGCAGAAGAATCGCTCAGAGAGGCGCTAGAGATCTTTAAAAACTATCAGTTCACTGAAGACCAAATGGTTTATTTTTACCGTTGGGTGGCTGATCTTTATTTTGCACAGGGCCGATACAGTGACTCGCTTCGATTGGCGCAAAAAGTCCGTGACATTCAGCAGAAAGTGGGCCTCTCTGACAGCACGACGCAATCCATATGGACGCGTATGCGGATCAATAAGGGGCTTGTGGCGCAGGGTCGCTGGAAAGATGCCATGCGGGAGTTCGAGGACATCGATCGCGCGGTTGAAAACAATGAACGCATCAAACCCATCGCACGCATGGTGGATCTGCGTGGCTTGACCTTACTCAATAATGGTCGCGCCAACGAAGCCGCAGACATGTTTCAGCGATCCCTGGATTGGTCGATTAAAAATTTTGGTCCTGAACATTACTTCACAGCTTTCAAGCGGGGACTATATGGCATCGCTCTCGCCAAAGATAAAACCAAGCAAGAAGATGCGCTCAAAGAGTTGTCACAGGCGGTTCGAAACTTAAGTGCCCCCGACACCTTGTCCAACCAGTTCGAAGAGTCCCCTTTTCGACTGTCCATACGCCAAGAGATTTATAAAACTTACATACGCTTGATTGCACAAAATCTAGCCCAATCTCCAAATGCAGCAGAACAGGCATTCGTGGCCTCGAACCACTTGATGTCGTCTAGCGTGCAACAGGCCATTGCAGAAGCTGCTGCGCGTGCTGCCATCAAGAGACCCGGACTAGGACAGGTGGCACGCCAAGATCAGGACGCCAAAGCGGAACTCACCACGCTTTACGGATACATCACGGCACAAGCTGGCGAGTCACAGCAGCAGAAAGTCAATCCAGAGATCGTCAAAGCCATGCGTTTGCGGGTCACTGAACTTGAGACACTTCGGCGCGGCTACAAATCGCAAATACAAAAGGAATACCCCGAATATTTCCAACTGTTGCAACCTAAATCGCCAACCCCCTTAGAAATTTCTAAGCTTCTTTCACCCAAAGAAGTTTTCATCAGCATCGTGCCGATGGAAGATGAAACCTATGTATTTGGCATCGACAGCCAGGGGAAAACAAAACTTCATCGCAGCAGCTTGGGTCAGCCGCAAATATCACAAGCGGTCACTGCGATTCGCAAAACACTGGATGTCGCTGACCGCGGCATGAATGCCCCTCGCTTTAGCTTCGATCACGCCTATCGCCTTTACCAACAGTTGTTGGCTCCGATGGAAGAGCTCGCCATCGAAAAAGATCATCTCATCATTGCCACATCTGGTGCGCTTGGGCAAATCCCTTTTGCAGTCCTTGTCAAAGAACCCTGGACGAAGGCAGATCACGCGCAAGCACCCTGGCTGGTTCGCGATGTCGGCATCAGTCATGTCTCTTCGGCCAGCGCCTGGGTTGCCTTGAAGGGTCTGAACAAAATTCCATCCGGAAAAAAACCCTTGATGGCCTGGGGCGACCCCACGTTCGCAGCAAGTCCATCCGCTTCAGGAAACAAGCAAACGACCCGATCGGTCATGAACAACCATGCAAGCTTTGGAAATATAGAAAAAAATCAAGTCAACCAAATTCAATACGCAACGCTTCCGCCTCTGCCAGAAACCAGAGATGAAGTGCTCTCGTTGGCAAAAGTCTTACAGGCGAATCCACAAACCGATGTCTTGTTGGGGGAACGTGCCACCCGCGATTCAGTCATCAAAGCCAGCGAGGACGCGAGTCTTTTGGATCGGCAAATTATTGTTTTTGCAACACATGGGCTGCTCCCTGGTGATCTTCCAAAGTTAGAACAACCCGCCTTGGCCATGTCGGCTGTCTCAGACGGTAGCAGTTCACCCCTGTTGACCTTGGAAGACGTCATGGGTCTGAGACTCAATGCAGACTGGGTTGTTTTGTCGGCCTGCAACACGGCAGGTGCCGACGGCAAAGTGGAAGAGGCTCTTTCAGGTCTTGCGCGTGGGTTTTTCTATGCCGGCGGTCGAAGCCTTTTGGTCACGCACTGGTCCGTCGAAAGCGAAAGTGCCATGCGCCTGACCACACGCACATTTGAACTCTACAAGAGCCAACCTAAACTCAGCAGATCACAGGCATTGAGACAATCCATGCTGGATTTGATGCAAACCCCCACTTACGCTCACCCCGCCTTCTGGGCGCCTTATGCGCTCGTCGGCGAGGGAGCCAGATAAAAAATCGCTGTGCTATCTCAACAATTATTTTTTGCAAAACAGAAACACATCTATGTTCGATGGGTGATCGTCTTTCTGTTGGCAACGGTTTCTTTTTTCCGTTTGTTCCACCTCTCGGATACAAAGTCACTTGATCGCCCGAGCTACGACCAACTCATCAAGCATCGGATTTGGGGGCCTGTGGCGGATCCCAAAATCATCATTGTTGACATCGATGAACGCTCACTTGAAAAAATGCGTGCTGATTTTGGACGTTGGCCTTGGCCTCGTGAAACACTTGCAGCGGCGCTCGATTGGCTGAATCAAAAAGGGGCCAGCGCTGTGGTGTTTGACATTCTGTTCGCAGATCCCGACACCTTGAATCCATCATCCGATGTGGCCTTTGTGGAAGCGGTGACTCAAAGCTCCAACAGCTACTTCCCCATCCTCAGACTGAATCCAAGTAACGACAGCTTGAGTCAAGTCCGCGCTGATCAGTTGGTCGGATTCACCTCGCTTCGCTCCCCCAACAATTCCGCGCCAGCGCCCACACTTGCGGTGGTCCCCCCGACCTTTGATGCGCTGATCAAAACAGGACGGATGGGATATCACAACATCTATGCGGATGAGGATGGCATCAACCGCTCCTATGCCTTGTGGGAAGACAAAGAGAACTGGCGTCTATGGTCTCTGCCTGCTCGACTGGCTCAAGACATGGGCTGGACTTTGCCGGACAAACCTCAGCAACTCATTCATTTCACACAGTCCAAAGAGGCCTACACACGCATTTCATTTTCAGAAGTCTGGGAGCTCAGTCAAAGCTCCAAAGGGCGGGAAAAAGATCCTAGGTTTGAAGACGCCATCGTCATCATTGGTTCTACTGCCACTAGCCTATTTGATGTCAAGGTCACGCCCCTCGATGCCACACATCCCGGCGTCATGATTCTGGCTAATGTGATCGACAACCTGAAGCACCATAGTTTTTTACAACTGACACCCTTTTGGATTCAACTGCTGGTCGCATGGTTGGGTCTTGGCTTGGTCGTGTGGGCGAGCACGCGCATTCGTGAAGATCAAATGAAGTGGGCCGCACCCGTTGCTCCAACACTTTTTCTGGCCCTTGGTTTTGCCAGCTTACACAGCGGCTCCTATGTGTATTGGGATCTGACGCAGTCAGCCTCAAACGCACTGCTGTTCTTCACCTTATGGGCGATCTATTTGAACTGGCGTACGAAGCTTTTTGGACGTGTGGCCATAGAGGACAGTCCAACAGAAAGTATGCGTCAATGCTCTGCTGTCCTAAAAATAGACTTTTTGCAAACCAGCCTACAAGCCGTTTTTGACGGCCTCGCCCAAGACCATCCCACAATTTCAGTGGTTCGGCTGGGGGCCGTGAATCAACCCGCCTATGCAGGTCTAGGCATGGTGCATGTAACTTTCGACGATGAGCCAGAAAAATTAGAAAAAATCATTCAATCTTTGTCCTGGACACCTTTGAATTTGCACATTAACCGTTTACCATTTAGACAATTAACCTGTGAGGCTTACTGGGACCGAATTTGGTTCGATATCTACCAAGCAGAGAAACACTGGAGAACTGAACATGCAACTGTCTAAATTTTCATCTGTCCAACGGACACTTTGCCTTGGCATCTTTGTCGGCTTTTCTCTTCTTTCGACCACGACAACTTATGCTGACGATCTAGAGACGAAGCGCATCATTGAAGCCCTCAAGCCAGACAACACGCCCAAAACTAGAACGCGCAGCCTCAGAAATCTGCAAGTAGAACAAGCGGGCAATGAAGCCCCTCCTCCACAGAGGTTCGTGTCGTTGACGATTGGCTTTAAATTTAACTCTTCAGAGATCAGCAACGAAAGCGCAGACACCCTCAATTCGTTGGCGAAAGCCTTGAAGTCGGATCAACTCGCTTCTCTTGGATTCATGATCGAAGGTCATACCGATGGCAAAGGCACGCCTGACTACAACATGAAGCTCTCGCAACAACGCGCGACTGCTGTGAAGGCTTACCTGGAAAAGCAAGGCATCCAAGGCAAACAACTTCAGGCACAGGGCAAAGGCGACACAGAGTTAGCCAATGCGGATGATCGTTTCGCAGCTGAGAACCGCCGCGTCAAAATCATCACCTTGAATCCTTAATCACGCGCGAGAATGTCATCCATGCAAAAACACATTTCTATCTTCCCGCTCGCGTCTAGAACATGGATTGCTGCTGCACTGGCATTGACATACTCACTTGGCTACGCTGAACCGATGACGGTGGTTCGCACTACCGAACTCAAGGCCGATCGATTTTTAGATGCCGCCACACTCTCTCAACTCAATGCGGGTCAAGCCGTCGACAGTGTGAAAGTAGAGGCAGGATGGATTCAAATCAAAGCCAATGGTCAAACCGGATGGGTTCGTGCATTGGCACTGAAGGGCGCAAGCGGCGCCTCTATTGCGACGGTCGCGACCATGGAATCGGGTCGATCTGGGGCGCAAAACAGCATGTCCACGACTGGTATTCGCTCTATTCCTAAAGCATCCCGTCATGCACTCATCATTGGCATTGGCGAATACAGCGTGAGTGGAATTTCAGCCCTCAAAGGCGTCAAAAATGACATGCAAAGCGCAAAGGTCATTGCGCAAGCCATGTCGATTCCAGAGGAAAACATCACCTATCTCAGAGATCGCGATGCCACAACCCAAGGTATTCGGACTGCTCTTCAAGATTTGAATTCTCGGGTTAAAAATGGAGACCGTGTCTTTGTTTATTACTCCGGCCATGGCACCCGATGGCTCGATGACAGCGCTAAAAATTCAGACCATTGCCTGGAAGGCTTGTTAGGCAGCGACGGATACGCCGTGACAAACACAGAGGTCAGTGATTTGCTGTCACCGATTGCGAAAAAGACCGACAAGATGATGGTTTTTTATGATGCTTGCCACTCGGGCGGCATCGTGAACCAACCCATGAGAACACGTTCCATCAACGTCGCGGGCGTCGCGCTCACCCCCAAGTTCAACAGCACGGTCAGCCCTGAAGCCTGCGCAAAGCCATCGAACATGCGCACGCGCTCCATCAGTGCAGAACTCAACAAACAAGGGGTTCTGCCTGAAAACTACGTCTCGATTGCGGCGTCAAGGCCTGATGAGGTGTCTTTTGACAATCCACAAGCAGGGGGACTCGCCACCGTGGCTTGGCGCGACTGCATGCTTGGGAAAGCCAAAGACTTGGACGGCAGCGGCAGTTTGAGCGTCGAAGAAATCACCAGCTGCGCTCAGGCAAGTCTGTCGCAAACCCTGACCCAATACCCAGAAATTCTGGGGCAGCACATGACGATTGGCGGAAACAAAGCTTTCATTCCATCGTTCCAAATTGCTGGTGCACTGGTTCCGCCCAATCAAACGGAGGCGCCACAAGCCCCCGCCAATCCTCCTGCGGCAATGGTTGCGACGTTGAACACCCCGACCCCAACAGAAGCAGTCAATGCCGAGAACACCACGGCATCCGCAACGCCTAGTCTTCCACAGCCCTCGACACAACCCATCAAACCTGGTGATTTATTAGCGCAAATCCATGCCCAAAGAGACGCTACTCGTGTGCTCACTGTTTCGGCCAACCCCAAAGTCATGCGAATTTCTCGCGACCCATTGCGCATCAACATTCAATCACCCACAGCTGGATACGTGTATGTAGCGCTGGCAGGCTCTGATCAAAAAAGTCTCTATTTGCTTTATCCCAACACCTTGGATTCAAACAATCGAATCGAAGCCAATCAAAGCATCGAACTTCCTAAAGCGGGTTGGCGTATCACGGCAGCAGGTCCCAAAGGCGTCGATACCGTCTTGGTCATGGTGACAGACTCGCCGCGAGACTTATCCCAACTAGGCGGCGAAAAAGCCGGGCCTTTCCTCAAAACACTTTTGACGCCCGAAGGCAAAAATCAATTGCAATGGTTGCTGGGCAATTCGGAAAATAGCGATCAAAAAATATGTCAGGTCGGCGGCCGTAAACGCAACCTGGCTGTCACTGAAGAATGTTCAGATAGCTTTTCTTCAGCTCTGATTCAGATTCAAGAAATCGACGCCAAATAAGTTAAGGCTGTGTCTTGGCGTTTTCTTTCTTTGCAGGCATGAGCCATTTATAGACAGGGGCCGATTTGATTTCATTCACGGTTCCATCGACGTTTTGAATCAGATGGTCCGCGCTTCCCAGGGTCTTTTGGGTTTGAACCAAAGACCGCTCTAACTGGGCCATTGTGTCACGCGTTTGTCCCAGCACGGCTGGCAATCCTCTTTCTTGATCACTGAGTTGCTTCATCGCGTGGCTGGTGTGCTCCAAAGTCTGAGCCGTTTGAACCATGACTTTTCGTGACTGCCTCAGGCTTGCCTGAACCCCTTCGTCGGGATCGGCCATTTGTGTCAACAACATTTGAAGTTTGTTCAAAAGTGGGTCTAGGCGTTTGGTGACATCTGCCGCAACATCATCTTTGACGATTTTTAAATGGGTCAAGGGTGGCATGGGCGTATTGATCGCCTCGTCTCGCACAAGCACCAACTCCGAAGTGACGATTTTTTCCTTTGACAGTTTTAAGACGGAACCTTGCGTCAAGTACATGGCGTGCTTCGGATGAATGTTGAGCGTACCGGCCACCATGCCTCCAGTCGTGAGCTCCAGCTTTGTCAATCGGCCTAACTCGAATCCTTTGTAGGTCACGCGCATGCCCTCAAACAAACCAGTGGCAGTGTCTACCTCGATGTGCATGGTCAATCGCGATTCAAACATGCCCTTGATATGCGCCAAGTAACCCAATGCTAAACAAATAGCAAGCAGTGTCAGAGACATCCTCCAACGAAAACTATGTGCCCAGTGATCGACTTCTCGCATAGCTCTTCCCATCACATCAAAGATAAATCTAACAACTCGATCCCAACGATCAGCGCCATTCCCAGTGTCATAGATCGCGACATGAGCATGCCGAGCTGATCGTGATGCACTCGTAAAAAATTCAATTCAAAAAAAGCCAAAGCGCTCAAAGACAAAGCGAGCAAAACCATTCTGAGCGCGGCGTGCAGCAGGTAGACCAGATCGAAATCAACCCAAAATGAAATCCAAACCGACTCAGCGTATCCCCCGAAGGCGTACATCATGCCGAGCCAACATCCAAACATCACCGCCAAAAAGAACCAAATCCAAGCCATGACGCTGACCAAAGCACATGCGAATCCATAGGCGCTCATTTGCTCGCCATCACGAACATCAGACCTCATGTCTGAGTCGGTCGCCAATTGAAAACTGACGCGCAGCAACACAAAAGCAGAGACAAAAAACGTGGGTAAGTGCCCAAATAGGATCAGGGTCAATATTTGGTGGGTGTAGCCAGGGTCAACGGACGAGACTTTTTGTGACAAGACGCCAAATGCAAGGCCGAGTGCCGTCCCTACGCACACAGCAAACCAACCGCACCCCCTGGAGAGTTTTTCGGCCCAGTAAAAAACCAAACTCATAAACCGAAGGCTCTCAAGGATGGATCACCGGTTTTTTTTGAAAGTCACCTTACCCACCACAATTTCTCCTCGAGGATTGCGCTCGAGAACAATCACTGCATCGTGGCCTTTGACCGATTGCGTGAGTTGCGCATCACGAAAATCAGTCGCGGCTTTGACGGCATCCCACAAACTACCCACCATGCCGATCAGCACGAATGGGTTACGGGGGACCAATTCGTTTGCTGGAGGTTCGATCTCTACTTTTCCACCATTTTTCTCAACAGAATTGAGCCACTTCTGAATGCGGTCAGGGGTATTGTTGGGACTGACTTTTTCATACATCACCACACTCACTTCGCGCTCTTGACTTTTCAGCGCGTGGTAAAGGTCGTGGTCAAATTTTTTAATGTCAAAAAATTTAATTTCTGAATTCACTTCAGAAGAAGGTGGGCGCTCACCCGAAGACAATGGGACTGAGGAGTCTGTTTGACAGCCGGACAAGCCAAAGACAACCAGGATTGCGAGGGCATAAAAATAAGTTCGCTGCTTCATCGTCTCTTCTCCATTCATATCATTCTTAGATGCATTCTGCATCAAACTGGATTTAAAGTTTCATTTTGGTGCAACAAATTTGCGCCTCGGCATATTCGCGTTTCAATCGTTCCACCAGTTGAGCAGCGGGCACCACAGATTTGATTGCGGAAATACCCTGACCGCAGCCCCAAATATCTTTCCAAGCCTTTTGAGCCCCGCCGCCAAAATTCATCTTGCTGGGGTCGCTCTCAGGCAAATTGTCAGGGTCGAGCCCCGCATTGCGGATTGAAGGCGCCAAATAATTTCCGTGCACGCCCGTGAAAAGGTTGCTCAGCACAATGTCGTCGGATGTCCCCTCGACCACCGCTTGTTTATAAGCATCCGCGGCTCTGGCTTCCTCAGTGGCAATAAAGGCTGAGCCGATATAGGCGAAATCCGCCCCCATGATTTGAGCAGCCAGCACCGCTGAGCCGGTGGCGATCGAACCGCTCAATGCGATGGGGCCATCAAACCACTCACGGATTTCTTGAATCAAGGCAAACGGGCTCTTGACACCCGCATGGCCACCGGCGCCAGCAGCGACAGCGATCAGACCATCGGCACCCTTTTCAATGGCCTTCTTGGCAAATTTGTTGTTGATGATGTCATGCAGCACGATGCCACCGTAGCTGTGCGCTGCCGCATTCACGTCTTCGCGTGCGCCTAACGAGGTGATGATGATCGGCACCTTGTATTTCACACACAGTGCCATGTCATGCTCTAGACGGTCGTTGCTCTTGTGCACGATTTGGTTGATGGCAAACGGCGCAGCAGGCTGATCGGGATGGTCCCGGTTGTGCGCCGCCAACGCCTCAGTGATTTCAATCAACCACTCTTCCAACTGCTCTGCAGGTCGCGCGTTCAGCGCAGGCATCGACCCCACCACACCCGCCTTGCACTGCGCGATCAGCAACTTTGGATTGCTGATGATGAACAAAGGCGAGGCAATGACAGGAAACTTCAAGGATTCAAGGACGGGAGGTAATCGCGACATATCAGACCCTTTAGAAAGTTCAGGGCACGTGAAGTGCCCTGATGTTGGTTTGTGGTTATTGCCAGAGCCGAAATTTAGAAGGCATCGAGTGCCAACTCAGTCACGCTGTCGGCACCATCGACGATGCTGTCACGCAGACTCGGCACTTTGACCAAGATGTGATCGGCATAGAAACGTGCCGTGGTGATTTTGCCTTGCATGAACGCGGTGTCTTCCCCTTTGGCCAACAACTCTTCAGCCACCAACAAGGCGCGGGCCATTTGCCAACCCGCCACCAAGTTGCCGGTGAGCATGAGGTAAGGCACGCTGCCTGCAAACACTGCGTTGGGGCTGGCTTTGGCACCGGCCACCACAAAGTCGACCACGCTCAAGAACGCTTCGCGCGCAGCTTTCAAACGAGCCGCCACCGCTTTGGCATTGGCGCTGCCGCTCTTGAGCAAGGCTGCTTCGGTGTTGGCAATTTGTGCGGCGATGGCTTTGGCGGTTTGGCCACCGTCACGGCCGGTCTTGCGGCCGATCAAGTCGTTGGCTTGAATCGCGGTGGTGCCCTCGTAGATCGTCAAAATCTTGGCATCGCGGTAGTACTGCGCGGCACCGGTCTCTTCAATAAAGCCCATGCCACCGTGGACTTGCACGCCCAGGCTGGTGACTTCCAAACTCATCTCGGTGCTGAAGCCTTTGACCAACGGGACCAAGAATTCGTAGAACGCCAAGTTTTCTTTGCGCGTGTCTGCATCAGGGTGGTGGTGCGACGCGTCATACGCGGCAGCCGCCACCGTGGCCATGGCGCGGCAACCTTCGGTGTAGGCGCGCATGGTCATCAACATGCGGCGCACGTCGGGGTGGTGAATGATGGGCGCACTGGTCTTCATGCTGCCGTCCACAGGGCGGCTTTGCACGCGATCGCGCGAGAAGGTCACGGCTTTCTGGTACGCGCGCTCGGCAATCGAAATGCCTTGCACCCCCACGGCGTAACGGGCGGCGTTCATCATGATGAACATGTACT